>Ga0181526_10001017_pt1 | contig 27924 bp, 18 predicted proteins | sample PEATcosm2014_Bin_35_FD_119750 | JGI IMG/M metagenome (GOLD analysis project Ga0181526, IMG submission 119750) | Peatland microbial communities from MTU Mesocosm Facility, Houghton, MI, USA - PEATcosm2014_Bin06_30_metaG | ecosystem: Environmental > Terrestrial > Soil > Wetlands > Peat | place...
GGCAATCACGATACCGTTGGCGGCGGACTCCAGGGCGGCGGTCTGGAGGCGAGTCTGCTGTTCTGCGCGCACAGCATCAGTGACATCTTCGGCGATTCCGACCACGCGGCAAAACTTCCCTCCGGCATCGCGCACCGGAAAGGCCCGCGCCTTGATGTACCTCACTGACCCGTCCGGCCGGACAATGCGATAATCTGCACTGGCTTGCTCACCTTGATAGGACCGGCTGAGCAGGTTGATGGCTCGCTCACGGTCATCCGGGTGAATGGTATCGGTCCAGGCGTCTGCGCGCTCGTAGGCCTCCTGGCGAGGCCGGCCCCAGACTGCTTCGTAGGCCGGGCTGAGGTAAGTCAGCCGCGGCGGGTCCGGTTCTCCGATAAAGAAAACCTCGTGGATGTTGTCAGCCAACTGGCGAAATTGCTCTTCACTATTGCGCAACGCCTGCTCAGCCTGTTTTCGGTCAGTGATGTCGCGGGAAACCCCGAACGTTCCGATGATGTCGCCGCTGGCGTCGCGCAGGGGCATCTTCGTGGTCGAGAGCCAAGTCACATGGCCATCCGGCCAGACTCCCCTCTCCTCCTTGTTCACGATGGGCTGGCCCGTCCGGAGGAGTTCGGCGTCATCTTTGTGGAACGCTTCGGCGTGTTCTGCGGGTAAGAAGTCGAAGTCAGTCTTGCCGATTGCCAGGGAAGGATGGTCCAGATCAAATTTCCCAGCAAGCGCCAAATTAATTCGGGTGAAGCGGCTTTCGCGATCCTTGAAGTAGATCAAGTCGGGGAGATTGTCCATGAGGGTGTGGAGGAGATCTCTTTCCTCCATCAGCGCCTCTTCTGCACAATGATGGCCGGTAATGTCCTGGCCGAGGCTACTGCAGCAGATGTTTTTCATATGAATTGTTGTGTGCGGTCTGGTCTACGGCTGAACGACGTTGGGCGTGAAGGGCGGAGTTCAGCCCTTGACCTGTTCACTCCACCCTGGAAAATCTTCGCGCGTGCTGAGGGAAATGGTGTTATCCAACCCTGTGTACTCAAAAAGCGAACTGATATACGGCTGCGCTCGCGGCGCCGCTGGTCGCCGCCAGCACCGAAGGCGCGGCGCGCGCGAACAAGGATTTGATGAGACAGCCGGGGACATACAGAATATCTTCCGCCTGGAGTGGGACGTCCACTTCCTGGCCCTTGAGCAGCTTAGTCAGTTCTATATGGACATCCGTATAGCCGGAAGATCCTTTGCGGAGAAGCCTCGCGCCATTCATTCGGGAAGTAGAAGTGGTTCCACCCGCCATGGCGAGCGCTTGCAAAAGGCTGATTTTCCCGTCATTTTGCATCACGAAGCCGCCCGGCCGGCCCACCTCTCCCAGAACGTACACCAAACCGGCGCGCGGAATGATGACCTTATCTCCGGGGTAGAGCCGGAGGTTGGAGGAAAGCGAATGGTGGGCGTCTCTTGATAAGAGAACGCTAAGGGTGGAGCCGTCTCTGGCGCGCTGGATGGTGATTTCGGTCCCCGCAATGGGCGTTGTTCCACCTGCGGCGGCGAGAACATCCAACAAGCTCTGGCCCCCCGCGACTCCGTAGACCCCCGGTGTCTTCACCTCGCCCAAAACGGATACGCCCTGAGTACCGTACTCGCGAATGATGACTGATACTTGGGGAGTAAGGAGGTAGTTACCCTCCTTCAGCTTATTTGCAATGAGAGCCTCAGCCTGGCCGGTTGTGAGCCCGGCAAGGTGCACGCCACCGACGAAACTAAGGGTTCCATCTCCCAGATCGTCGAGTCGAATCGTCTGGTGCAAGTCGGCCTCATCATAGACATTCACTTCAATCAGATCCCCCGGTCCGATCTTCATGCTGGCTTGGCGCGTTGTTCCCTCCGTGGGAACAGTTGCGGTACGAATCGTATTCATGCTGCCGGCGAGAATGGGAGGAGCCGGAGTTTGGCCTGCCGCGGCAAGAACGCCCGCAAGACAGGCAACGGTGATTGGCAACCGGAAGAACAATCGGCAAATCGACGTTGCTAAACTCATGGGAAAGACTCCTCTTTGTTTTAGTGGACATCTGGGCTGTAGTACCCACGCCCGTCCTTCGCGTTCGACTTATACCCCAGGTACACGTAGTGGTCGACAGACTTCAGGTCGAAGGCATTCATGACGACGCCGGCGATCCGCTTGCGCGATCGCATGAAAAGGTCACGGACACGAGTGAGGGATTGTTTTGTTGTAACGCCAGAGCGCACAACAAGAATCACACCATCGCAATAGGCGGAGACGACGACCGCATCCGTAACTGACAAAACAGGGGGCGTGTCCAGGATGATGAAATCATAGTTCTTGCGCCACTCCTGCACGAGTTCCCCCATGCGTGGCGAGCCCAGCAATTCCGCTGGATTCGAGGGCCGCGGGCCGGCAGCAAGCACTGACAGGGTCGGCAAGGAGGGGAATTTCACCGGAACGGTAGATGATGGTCCAGCCGGGATAAGAGAGCTTAATCCTCCTTGACCGTCGAAATTCAACTTGCGTTCCAGAACTGGCCGCCGCATATCGGCTTCAACCAACAGTACCCGTTGATTTTGCTGAGCCAGCGCCGCCGCACAGTTCAGAGCAGTTGTAGTCTTCCCCTCACCCGGCAAGGCGCTGGTGACCAGGAAGACATTGCTCGCGCCTCGACGACTTCCCTGCAGAATCGAAGTCCGCACGATTCGGTATGCTTCAGCGATTTGGGACTGGGGATTGGACAGGACTAAAGTCATTGCTCGGGAGGGTACTGTCGACGGAGGCTTAATCGACGTCGTCGACGGTTCTGGCAGCTTTCGAAACTTCCAGAGAGGAACTGATCCCAGTGCCGGCGCCAGGGTTATCTGCTCGGCGTCATCGGGTGTGGTAACTGTGTCGTCGCAATTCTCCACCACAAACGCGCCCGTTACTCCAAACAACAACCCGCCAAACATGGCGACAGCAAGGACCAGCGCTACCCTTGGCTTGGCTGGCCGGTCAGACGGCCTCGCGGGGTCGACGATCACGATATTGGTTGACCGCAGCCCAGCCAGCACTCCGGCCTCCTTCAGTTGTTTGAACAAGGAGTCATAGAGATCGCGTTTCGACTCGACTTCGTGTTTCATGATGGAGTACTGCACGTTCTTGTCATTAAGTGTGTTTGCGTCGGCCTTCGCGCGTTCGAAAGCGGCCCGCAAGCCGTTTTCGTTTTGCTGGGCCGTGAGGAAGTCGTTTTGTGCACGCGTCGCGAGGTTCTGGACCTCAGTTTGGATGTTCGCATCGAGCTGGTTCAACTCACCTTGCATTTGCAAGAGCCTCGGATGCGATGAACCATATTTTGCTGCCGCGTGCGCGTACTCCACCTTGAGCTGGCTTTGCTGGGCACGCAGAGCCTCAATGGTTGATTGGGCGTTTGAATTGGTCACCGACCCCGTTGGGGAATACGTGGCCGCCAATGCGGAAATCAGCTCCGGGTTCCCACTCCTGGCCAATTGCCAGACGGCCTGCGCGAGAATCCTGTTCCTCTCTGCGGCCACGACCTGCTGGTCGGCTTCGTCCAGGCGTGTCATCACGACGTTGTGCGTCTCGTCGACCCCCAGAAGACCTGACCGTCTCTGGTACTGAACCAGCGCCACCTCAGAGGCCGCCACCTGGTCTTTGAGGTCATCAAGCTGCTTCGATAGCCGGTCCGAGACCTGCGCCGTTGCCGCAAAACGGGTTCGGAATTGCTGCTCCTGGTAATCGCTGACCAGCGAGTTCACTACATCGGCTGCCGCGTCGGCGTCGGGACTGTAGAACGAAATCTTGATGATCCGCGTACCGTCCACCGCATCGACCTTGAGGTTCTTGTGATAAATCTTCAGCATCCTTGCTCGCCGGTGGGGAGCTTTGTCCAACGGCAATTTGGACTCATCTGGGGAATTCTCCCACGGGAGCTTAAGTGTCCACAGGGGTTTAGGTGAAAACTCCCAGCGGTTCTCAAGCTTCAAGTCGCTGATCACCTGCAAAGCCAGCGTGTCGCTCTTTAAGGTGTCAATTTGCGTTTGTTGGGTCACCTGATAATCCATCGCGGTCGCGTCACTGAGCTCCTCACGGGGACCCTCGGGCACGAGAGAGTCTGAATGTTCTTTATTGAATTGGATCGTCGAGTTGGACTCGTATTTCGGCGTGACCACCAAACAATAGGCAAGGCCTAGAGCGAAGAAGCCACAAGTGGCTGCAACAAGAATCCGTTTTCTCTTCATTAGGATGCGCCAGATCTCGCCGAAAGACACGTCTACGACCGGCTCGCTGTTGGCGAGCATCGGGGTCACTCTGGGCACAATGGCGGCAGGCTGACGCTCCTCATTTTGCGCATCGTTCGCCGGCATGATATTGTCAGACATCACACATTCCTCGTTATGTTGTTAAGAGTATTAATTCTAGCTACTTGAACATTTAGAAGGCACACTGCACGACTCACCCGATCCTATCTTCAGCGACAGGGGATTAGTCAGTCGTGGCTGCTCATTCCTACTTGGCTTCTCGACCGGGCGGAACTCAAATACAATCGCGTCAGCCCACCCATGACCGACCAGGGTTCGAGGAGGTATCGCCGCCACAGCCGGGCCGGTTCGGACAAGAGTCGGTAGAGCCACTCAAAACCAAGGCGGCCAACCCAGCGGGGCGGCGTGGGGATTTCGCCGGCGATATAATCCATCAGCGCGCCGCAGCAAAAAACTGCGTGGGCGGCAATATCCTTCTGATTTTCCAAAACCCAAACTTCCTGCCGCGGCATCCCCATTCCGACCATTAGGATGTCAGGGGCGTAGGCTTTGATCTCCGCCAGTACCGCTTGATTTTCGGGCCCGGAGTGCTCCGCATTGAAATGCCCATGATGGGTGCGAATTTGTAGGCCTGGGTACCGGCTTTTCAATATTCGAGCTGCTTTGGCGGCCATTCCAGGTCTAGACCCCAGATAGAAAATGCGCCATCCGTGATCTGCGGCCTGCTCGGCGAGAAGTGGTAGAAGATCCATATAACCCGTCCGATGCTCACGCTTGAGCGGCAATCCCAATAGCCGCCCCAATAAGACAAGCGACATGCCATCAATGTGGTTGTAGTCCGTCAGGGAGTAAAACTCACGCATCCGTGGCTCATGAAACCACATGTAGAGGCTGTGCAGATTATGGTTCCCGATAATGTGCTGCGTGCGGCCGTCTATTGCTTGGGAGACACAGTCTATCAGTTCGCGCTTGGACAAAGCATGGATTCGAATTCCGAGGAAGTCGAAGGCGGGAGTTTGCATATTAGCCTTTGCGGATGGAATTTCGGAAATGTGAAATAGGAGTTGACCTGGCTTGCGTGGGCGTAACCGTTAGTTATCAGGGGTTGTCACTCTGTGACGGATTTTCGCCGCGGCTCGGTACAAGGCTTCGCCATGCTCAATTAGGTGATTGGTTCCACCGAAGAGAGTAATCATGAAGCCTCATAGAAGGCGCGTTGCCGCATTGCTATAAAGCACGCAGGATGCCAGTCGCATCCGCCTTCCGGGCTTCTCCTCAACCCCTGTGAATCGAGGAGATTAGAATGAATCTAAGCAACTAATGTGTTGGACGCAATCGCGAAGGAATTGTTCGGGAAGCCGTAAGTGTTTCGTTATGGCACAGTTGTCACACCAGCACGGATTTCTTCCACCCGCGCGCTGACTTGACCCATAGCCCTGAGGCCGTGCCGTCATCCACCCACCTTAACTCACCAAGAACTCCCTGTTCAGGCAACGGTGGCATGGCTTGCGGTGTCAGGCGGACACCGCTGCCCACCATGTTCAATAGAGGATGATCGACCGAACTGCCCGAGGGAATACGGTTCTCCAAGCCTCCCAAGACGCCCCAAGTGCTGGTGCCCAGAATGCAAGCGCCCTCAAGGTCGCCTGCGAATGCCTTGGCCAGTCGGTGTTCCTTGTCAGCAAAGACGACGTTGCCCAGGTAGCTGCCGTGTTTACCTTCGGGTGCAATCAGGAACCCTGCGCCGGAATTGTCCTTTGCCCACCGGCTGTAATAAACGCGGCATTGGACGATAGATTGGTGGGGCTTGGTAACGTAGAAACCGGCGATGGTCGGTGAATCGGCGTAGCACTGGTTAAAAGTGTTGTTGCCGCCGTTGCAATAGAAACAGTGTTGCATGGGTCCTTGGGTGGGGTCGTTATTCCAGACGTGGACCATGGTGAACCAATTGCTGCTTCGATCACTGCGCAGGCCCGTCTCATAGCCGATCACGTGAGCCAAAATCACCTTGCAGTCGCCCCTTTCGAAATGGATGCCGATACTCCGGGGTGCATAACGCGTATTCAGTTCAACATCGCACCGAACTCGTGTGAGGTTCGTTTCATATCCGCCATCGAGCAGGTGAATGCCCTTATAAAGTGCGTTCAGCACTTCCAGGTCCGCGATTTCCATCCTTGCCACGCCACTCTCCACTCGCAGTCCGGTCAAGGGTTGGCGGTTTCCATCGATCACGCCGCCGCGAATACACCCGCCGTGAAAACAGTATTTTGAGTCCTCGCCGCCGCCCTTGATGATCACCGCGTCTCCCTGGAACCCCCGCCGCGCCCGAATAACCGCATACGGCGTCATCACCAGGCTGACCGACAGGGGCAGACGAAGCGGCTTAGAGATCTCGTACTCGCCGTCTGCCAGCTCCAGCGTCCCTCCGCCGCGTGCTTCCAACTCTGCGATGCGCGCGGTCAAATCCGAGTGCCAGTCACCGACCTGGAATCCATCCATCGCCGCCGAACTTGGGGGTATTCCCGTACCCGTTTGGCTTGCATTCAGCAAGCTCATCTTGTTTCCGAAGAGTCCGGCCAGAATCCCCGATCGAAGTGAGTTCCGGAGGAACTGCTGCCGTGTCGTTTTCATATTGTCTCCGCTTCATGATGAGGCAAGCATCGTCCCACGAGGAGGGAAGCCCCCATCGCGGGAATGATTAAGCGCTCGTATCCGTCTACCATCGCATCGAGGCTAAACATTTTCGCCCTTTCGGCCGCCCTTCTTCCCATCTCCTTTGCATAAGAGGTATCAGCCAGAAATCGGTTCGCGGCCCGCGACAGTTCCTGAGGGGTGGGTGACACAAGAACCCCGGTGTTTTGAAGAACCTCGCGGCACGCGGGAATATCGCTGGCGACAATAGCCATCCCTGCCGCCATCGCCTCGATCAGGGCTAGTCCCAAGGCTTCGAAGGCAGAAGGAAACATGAATAGATCGCAGACGTTCATGACGGCGCGGACTTCTTCGGGAGTGATCTCACCCATAAAGCACACGCGGTCGGCCAATCCCATAGCTTGCACGTGCTGCTCGAGGGTGTCCCTTAGCTCACCATCCCCGACCAACACTAAATACGCGCCGGGTATTTGCTGAAGGCTCTTTAGTAACGCCTCGTGGTTCTTTTCTCGGGATAGGCGTCCCACATGCAGTATCCTCGGCCGGCCGACCGGAAGGTCCGCCAATTGTTGACTACTGGAACAGCCGTTTTGAGCCAGCTCGACGCCGTTATAGATCATGTGAATATTCCTCTTATAGCTTTCCGGGTAAGCCGACATCGACTCCACGACTGAATGGGATACGGCGATCTGCGTGGTATAGATCCCTACCGTCCCGAACAACCAATCGGCAAACCGGGGGAAGGCCGGATAACCCGTCGGAATGCAATGTTGTACTGCCACTCTCCTGCTGACCCCCGCCGCAGCCCCCAGAAGTTGGCCAAGAACGTTGGCGTAGTGCCCATGTGTGAAGATGACGTCCGGCTTATGATGGCGAAACCACATGAATAACCTTATGGCCAGCAGGAAGTACCCCCACAGCGAAGGCCTTCGATTCGAGAGAACGCGCACTCCGGGTTTGCCAGAATAGGTGGGGCGTTTGAGGTAAAGGAACCAAAGCTCCGTGTCATGCCCTCTGCTTCGCAATCCCTCATGCAACAGGTAGGCGACTCTCTGCGCCCCCGCAGCTTCCATCTGAGTAACGATTTGGACGACCTTCATTGCGCCCTCCCGACAAAGCGCACACGCCAATTGTGGCGTAGCTGGCGCGGGCACAATCGCATTTCGGAAGGAATCCGCGCGGCTCCTCCGACTTCCACTCCCCTTAGCATTTGCACTGTCCTCCCATCGACTGACTCAACCAGAAGCGTAGCCTGCTCCGCACATCGCGCGGAAACAGACCCACGATGGCATAGCGCATTACATCGGTGAATAAGGGTTTCCCTCGCTGCATGCTGTGTTTCAGCAATGCCCAATACTCCGCTGGTGTTGCCGCCCGCGCCGCCATCTCGGCAACATCAGAGAGAACAAAGCTCGCATAGGCACGAGAACTGATGTACGGTGCCATCTCCTCAATCCACGAAAGCGAGAAGTGCCAATCATTTGTTCTACTGCTTATTCCCGGCAGAGTCGGGTCGATGTTGAAAATTGTGAGTGGACTGCCCTCGAAATCGAAACCAACGCCCTCTTGACCCGCCGCGCGGAGCACCCAGTCCCAATCCTGGTGTTTCTTTAACCCATCCCTAAAAGGTACCCTGAGCAGGAAGTCGCGCTTGGTGAGCAAGGTCGAACTTTGTATAACACCCCTGCTGTGGAAGACGCTTTTTCGGCAGAGCAGATACTCGTTGATTGGTTCCCCCGGTTCTGGAAGTCGCCGCGGCCAAACGTAGTCGGCAAGCGGCGTTCGTGCAATCATCCGGCACAAGACAACTGGGATGCTGTGGGCAGATCGCCCCGCGGCAGATAACTGCAGTTCGATTTTGCGTGGCAGCCACTCATCATCGTCGTCGAGGAATGCAACCCAGTCGCCGTTTGCCGCCTGCACCCCGGCATTTCTGGCGGCTGATCCCCCTCGACTGTCCGGTGAATTGACAATGCGAAGACGCGGATCCCCAATTGCACTCAGAGCCCGGCTTGTGGCGTCATCTGGTCCATCCACGACCACGACGACTTCCATATCGCGGTGCGTCTGGTTCAACGCGGTCTTCGTGGCTCTCGCGACAAGGTTTGGACGGTTGCGCGTGGGAATGACAGCACTGACTAATGATCTATCACTCATGTGTACCACTCCAAGCGGGAATCTCCCACCCTATTGATTTAACGGACTTTCCGGCACGACCCCATTCATCGATCACCTGTTCGTAGATGCGCTCAAGCGCCTGCCCCTGTTTTCGGATGTCGAAACGGCTTCGGACGTGCGCCTCACCAGCCCGGCTGAATTGCCTCCACAGCTGCCCGTCGCGAAGTAGCAGAAGAATTTTTGCGCCCAAGGCCTGCCAGTCCCGTTCCGGGACCAGAAAGCCCGTTTGCCCATCAGCGACTGCTTCCGGAATGCCGCCACTGGCGAAGCTGACGACGGGTAGACCCATTGCCTGCGCTTCCGCAAACACGATTCCGAGGGCTTCTCGCTGGCCGGATTCGGCCACCACACTCGGAGTGCAGAAAACAGTGGCGCGATTCATCCAATCCCTGACCATATTCGGCGATTGCGCGCCGAGAAATGCGAAGTTTCTTAGAGACTTCTTGGCTTGCCCTTCCAGTTCGGCTCGCAAAGGGCCATCTCCGATAACAATAAGCTTGGCTTCCGGCGCGAAGCCCTGGATATCAGCCATGGCTCGGATCAGATATTCGCAACCTTTTACCGGGACAAGCCGGCCGACGAAGAGAATCACGGGAGATCGCGAGATCTGAGGATCGGGGCAAAAGAGCTCGAGGTTAATTCCTATGAAATGGACCACGATCTTTTCTGCGGGAAATCCTTTCGCCAGAGCTTGGTTGCGCATGAAATTCGACACGCAGAGAAAGCGACTACCTTGTGTCTTAAGCTTCTCCCGCCGCCATAAATAAAGCGATGATTGACGGTTGTCCCTTACCGTAATGTCGTACCCGTGGAATGAGGCCACAAGTGGGGATTCCAGCGCCCGTGCAAGCGCCAGAGCGTTGCATGCGTCGGGCGCAAAATGTGCATGAACCAGGGCAGGACTGAGTTTGAGTAGCTTGTGTCGAAGGGCCATGCTGGGCCCCAAAAGCTTGAATTGATATCTTTTCGCCTTCCCTGCGAACCCGTCGCGGCTTACAAAATGACATCGCTCGTTGGGCAGGGGTAAGCCTGGGACTTGACGTAGACCCAAATAGAATGGGCGAAAATGGCTCAGTGACTCTGCTTGGGCCGGAATGAATGTCTCTGAGGCTGCCAGCAGTTCGTCGCGGTAGATAATGCACGTTTGCCTAGAACCCATAATCGAGCACCGGCGCTTTTGATAAGAATCGCTCCCGCAAACATATTGAAAGGTTTACGGCTGCGGAGACATATAAAACCCAGAAGATATTGTTTTGCATCAGGATCGAACTCTCGTCGAGGTTATAAATCACCATCAAACACAGATATGCGCAAAACCAGTATGAGATTGGTCCGGGAACTCTTCTGACGAGTTGCAGCGCTCGCTTGGATAAGAAGAGATAACCCGTGACAAACGTGGCAAGGCCGAGCAAGCCCAAATCGAGCGAAAGATCGAGGAACCCGTTATGTGAAAATTTCACATACCAGCCGACGCTCAAGAGGAGTGAAGAGGATCCACCTTGCATCCCCTCCCAAAAGCTATTGAATCCATAACCCAACCATGGGTGTCGCGAGATGGAAACCAGCGCCGCACTCCACAAACCAGTTCTTCCTGTTAACGTCGGGTTACGGCCCACCAGGGCGAGAAGTTCGGTGTGGTTCGTGAAGATGAGAAATGCCAATGCGAAAACCAGCGTGCCAGTGCCAATTATTACTGGGACTAAAAAAGTGAGATTAAGCCTTGCCAGCCGAAACATTAGCAGGACCGCCAGCATGAAGATAAGTACGATCGCTCCAGTGACGGATCGAGATGCCGCGAGGAGACAAAGGGACGCCACGACTCCAACCCAGCGAACCCAACTGAGTGCGGACGGTCTCACAAAGTAGAAGACGAGGGCAGCGAGCACCATGGCTCTGGCGAGCCCGTTCTTCTGATTAAACGAGCCTTGCCAGGCACCGAAGAATACTCCATGATCGACGCCGTACTGCGGCAGGAAGATCGCCATGAAAAGGCTAGAGAATACTATAAGCGCGAATGTCCAGCTCAGCAGGCGCAATTGTTCGTTAATTGAAAAACGACCCCCAAAGTAGACGCCGTAAAGTGTCGTTGCGACTAGGACTATACTTCTTCGGAGAGCAAAGGACGGGTCTTGGGACCACGCCGATGATGCGACCGCGATGGCGACGAGGGCTAGGATCCACTTGGCGTTCCATCCTGCCCGCAGAACAGTGCGCCAGTGAATGGCGATGAAACAAAAGGCAACCGCATAAAGGGCAATTTGAAGTGCGATGTAGGGAACACCTCCCTCGTCCCGTACGGTCCCATCTGACTTGCCAAATACGAAGGACAACACCGCACCAGTCGTGTAGAAGAGCATGGCGACATTGAATGTTTTCTCAATTTGTTTAAGCATATAAAGTGGTGCGAACGGTTCGATTTATCAAAGGGACTTCCGTACCGCGAAGTTCACTAGCAATGGCCGGGCTTCTTGCCCAAGCGAAACGCGGCGGCTTCCAGAACACTCCTCACGCCTTCTCAAAATTATGGCGCAGTCATCCAGCAATCCGGATTGCCACTTGCCAAAACTGACGACCTGCACGACCGAGTTCAGGACGCGAAACGCCACGTCTGCGAGCCAAAAGCGACTCCTGAACCATCGTGGCACCGGGCCTTCTTCTAGTTTGCAGGCAGCGGTGGAAAAACCGTTGTCCTCTGCGAACCGCGATATTCTGTCCGGCTGAATCGCCAAGCGAAGGCACGTGGGAAAATGGCACCAACCGTCATCCATGAACTTGTAAAAGAGTCGGTGAAACCAGAATGGCGTAATCTTGGTCACGATGCCCTTAAATGAGAATACGTTTGGAATACCGAGAATCAACAGCCCTCCAGGTTTTATCGAAGCAAACAGATTGAGCAGCGCTTCCTTGGGCCTTGGCAGGTGTTCAAGGACCATCCAGCAAACCGCAACGTCAAATTCCTCTTTAGGGAGCCGGTAATCTTGAATGTCTCCAAGAATCCTCTCGTTCACGGCGGAGTTCTGTTCTAGTTGCTGCCGGGAAATGTCAATGCCAACGGCGTGTACTTCGGCCTTGAACTTGAAATGACTGGCCGAACCACAACCGGCCTCAAGCAATTTGATATGGCTCTTACCCTGCAAGAGGGAATTGGCCATTTCGCCAATGAATTCGATTATTTCGGGCATTGGTCCTCCTGGATGCAGTGAGATTGCTGACTTGCCAAAAGTGCGTCGGGTCCGGAATCAATTTGCATCTCTCTTTTCAAGACCATTGTGTCGGTCGCCACCAGTTTTGACACCCCAGAAAGTCCGCAAATTAATAAGCCGGAATTCCGAAGTCGCCTTCCCGGTCATCCGCATCCTCAAACCCGGTCGGAATTGTGGACCGGCGGGGCAAGAGAGTCACGATGAACAGTAGGCTCAGTGCCAGTAGGCCGTCGCTGGCGATGCTTGACCACGCTGCACCTCGCCACCCGTATGCTGGGATGATCCACAAGTTGACGAGAACATTAAAGGCGGCGACGCCGACCTGGATGAGCGATCGAGTTCCCTGGTGGTCGGCGCCGGTAAGTGCATCGGCCATGAAAAAGTGCAGCGTTTTTAATAGCGGCAACAAGGCGAGCCAGCGCAGGGCTTGCGTAATGTCAGTGTATTGGCGCCCGATGATGTGAGGCACGAGCGGGGCACCCAGCATGATTGCTGCAAATGTAAACAGTGAATAGGGCAGAACCTTGATCAACATGCGCTTGCCATATTGCATACTTGCCTGAAGGCCACCGGCGCCGGTCCGATAAAATCCGGGCAGCGTTGCAGTTAAGAGAGCTCGCACCGGGATGAACGCAACGTCAATGAGCCGATAAGCCGCTGCGTAAACGCCCGCTGCCTCGAGGGTTGCGAGTCTTGCCACCATGGTTTTGTCGATATCGTTATAAATCGTCGCGGCAGACTGCCCAACCGAAAAATTGAAGCCTTCGGCGGTTTCTCCCCGGATGCGATGGAGCGCCAGCGTCGGTTTTCCCAGGCTGAACGTGACCCAGGCAAGGGCAATCAGGGCTGCCAGTATTGATCCCGCCAGGTAAACCTCGGACCAAGCCATAACGCCGGGATGCGAAGCTGTCAAGGCCAAACCCGCGACGCCAATGAGCCGGGTCAGACTTGCCAGGACGTTTAACCGGGCGTTTCCCGAAAGGCACTCGACACTCTGGAAGGCCCAGGCCCCCAGTTCCAGGAGTTTCATGAAGATCAGGTCGGAAACGCTGATGAGGACGATCGCCGGCATCGGGATGGAGCGAGGAAGAGCTAAACGGCAGATGGCCATAGTGAAAACGGTGAACACGCTTCCTGTAACGAGTGTCATGAGCAGGCCATTGCCCCAGTACTCCGAAAATAATCGCCTGTCCCGTGAAACATTCTTGATGAGCAAGCCGCCGCATCCTAAACCGACAAAGGGTGACATCACTGCTGTGAGCGCCGTTGCGGCAATGAACCCTCCGTACTGTCCCGGGCCCAGGCAGCGCGCGATAATGATGAAGTAAATGGCCTGAATGAGCAGGCGCATCCCCGATCCGCCGAGCGACCAAAGTGTGTTTCGTGCCAAGGGACTGGCCAGCTTGCATTCCACCATTACCCGCAAAGAGTGTTTGGAGATGAAACTCGCGGACATAATCCGGCCAATGCTTTTCAATCCCGCCGGGGGCTCCGAGCGCTTCATATTTGATGCAACCGCCTTCTGAAACCTGCGATTGCGGGACCTCCGAATGGGATCTGTGAAATCGCTCGCCACAGCGGGCGGCTGCGCCAGCGTATCGCTCTAGGGATGCGTCGAATAAGCGGATCTCTTGGATTGAAAGGGTACGCAAGCAGACTGGGAGCCATGCGCCGAATGAGTTCCACTTGATGCGAAGAGACGTGTCGGATGTGCTCAGGAATCTGCAACACACTCGACATGTATCGCCCGCAGCTGGATAGAAACACTCGAGCACAAGGCGAAAGGTCCACCGCTTGTTCGTTTGAGCTGGCCCATGTGCCGACGCGCTGTTCGATATAGAAACGGTCTCGCCAATCGACCTCACGGTGAGGCGTCTGTTCTGTCCACGCACGCCACTCCTGGAGAGCTCGCACGAGCGGCCTCGTGGCAACCTGACTGTAGCCCTTCAGAATCTCCTCAACCGTAGGGACCTCCCAAGCGTTCTTGAGCGGCGCCGCGAAGTGGAAACGCGCGGCGCGAGGACAGCCCACCTCTATACCAGCTCCGCGAAGGATAAGGTCAGTTTCATTGAACTGATCCCATTGCCCACGGCAGAGGAAATCTGTATCGCGATCGGCCCAACCGCCTGAGGTATGCTCGGCAAAAATGGACATTTTGCAGCCATCGTGCTTTCCAGGCTTGATTAGGACGTGCTCGAAACCGGCGATGTTGGCCAGCTTAGGCGGGATCGTCAGGTCTGCGAGAGTTACGTCTGCGTACCAGAATGTATAGCATCGAAGCTTCACCCCAGCGCGAACGGCGGCAGCAAGAATGAGCCTTGAATCAAAGCCGGCTGTGAGAGGCAACCATAGAGATGGAGAAGTCTTGGCCAGAGCAGCAATCGCCGTGACTAGAGTTTCCTCGACTTCCACCAGCGCCTCCTCGAAAGTTAGTTCCACTTGCTTGAAGAGACGTTTTGGGCTGATCTTGCCTGTTTTCAGATCCAACTGCTGGCTCGGCAACAAGCGGCGAATGCCTGCGTAGCGGCTGAGGGGCGCAACGTACCATTCCACTCCTACACAGAGTTGCAACGTGCGCTCGTCAAAGATCGCCGTTTGGGGTGTTCGGAGGAGAGCCACACTGCTCGAAACCCACAGCCCATCTTCTTTATTGGAGTACAAGCAACCAAGTATGCCTGCGGTGTCGGTCAGCAGCACACCATTGGCAATCAGAGCAAATCGCCCAGTCCAGTTATGCGTCAGCTCTGCGACGTTTGCCGGCGGGTTTTTCAGTTCCGCGACAGGACCCGGACGTGAAGGATCAGTCTGAACTGCGACACCGATCAAAATGTACTCGCATCCGTCCTGGGAAACCACCTTCCGCACCGGCAGTCTTGGGCAGTGGGACAGAATCCCAACGCCTTGCACCGTTTCGAACTGCCAGTCCGAATGCACCTTCAAGGGTGTGGGGCCAATTATGAATTGTCGTTGATGTTGACGCATCATCGTTACATCCTCCGTGACGGCTCAGCGCTACGACCCAGCGACCCGATTCTGGCAGTGTTCCCCTGGGCGGCATTTCCGAACTGAGTTATGGCTTCGCCCATGTCACTTAGATAGTGGATTCACCGCATGGTCGATTCTTGCTTGGCACGCTAGTGCACAGGAACGACCTATCTCAATTGCATGCGGAATTCCATCGCTAAGAAAGCTGAGTTGCGCCATTAACAGGCAATGTTTTCAGTTAGATATAGTGAAATCGCGGCAGTGATGATATCCGGCCAGGCGCGCAATGTGTCGCGCAGGTCGAAAAGTGTCTTAGAATGGTACGAATCCCCTGGGTAAAGACTTCAACAGCCCCTCCCCCCGCGCTGGGAATTATTCGCCGCTGAAAACCTTAAAGAAAGCTATTCTCGTGGCGGCCAGGTATGGCTGACTCACTGATTATTGTCCCGTCCCTGCGAGAACTGTGCCCACGGTTTTGCAAAGTATCTTGCAATCGAGCCCGAGGCTCCAATTATTCACATATTCCTTGTCAAGTCTGATATAGCTGTCGAATGACGGATCCAAGCGCCCCGCGACCTGCCACAACCCCGTGATTCCTGGAGTTACATCCAGACGGCAAAGGTGTTCAAGATCGTAGCGGGCGTATTCATTACACGCCGCGGGACGTGGCCCAACCAAGCTCATCTCGCCTTTCAAAACGTTCCAAAACTGAGGAATCTCATCAATACTGAACTTGCGAAGGTATCGGCCGACACGGGTGATGCGAGGATCGTTGGTGATCTTGAACAGGATTTTATCGCGTTCGTTCAGGTGGCCAAGAGAGGTTTGCAACGCGTCCGCGTTTGCAAGCATAGTGCGGAACTTGTGACAACGGAAAGTCTTGCCTTTCTTTCCGACCCGCAGCCCGGAATAGAAGACAGAGCCCTCTGAATCTATCTTGATGATCAACGCAACAACTGCAAGAAGAGGAGTCAAGCAAACCAGCGCGATAGCCGACCCTACGATATCCACCAGGCGCTTGAAAACACGCGCCACGGGTGGAATAGGACTCCTGTTGACAGTCAAGGTGGGAAAGCATCCGATGTACTCGATCGGTTGCTCGATCGCCATGCCATCGTAGAGGTCGGGAATGACTCTGACTTGGACTTTGGCAACGCGGGCAAAGCGTGCGATTTCTTTGACCAAGTGGCGGTCCCGCGGAACGCTGATGAATATCTCATCAATGAAATGGGAGCGGGCTATGGATGGCAATTGATCAACTGTCCCCAGCAAGTCAGCCATCGGTTTATCCGTGGGTCGCGGCGTTCGCCGCCGGTCCAGGAAGCCCTTCACAACGTAGCCTAGTTCCAAGTTGCGTTCCAAATGTGCCTGCAGGAGGCGTCCGGCTCGCCCTGGACCAACGATCAGTACATTGCGCGGTTCTGTCGGCCTTAACAGTACCTGGGGATGGATGAGTTTGCGCGAAACTAACAACATGATCCAGGTGAGACCGACGGCCAGCATAAAGCTTGCCTTGGAGACGGTCGTGATGGCCGCAAAGTGAAGATAGAACCCAGCCACTATTGCGGCGGCTGCCACCGACTTAGCCAGTAATTTGAGATCTTCGGGGATTCTTCTTTTCCACGGGAAATCGTACAACCCGTGTATGTTGGCAAACAGGACGACTAGGACCGAGAACAGAAACAGGAAACCGAACGAATCCGACACGAAAAGCTCTGCCATGGATGCACTGTGAATGTTCCTGCTCCAGGAAGCCTCCACGCCGCACGCAACTCCCCCACTGATCCAAACAACCAGCAGATCAACAAAGCACAGCTTGCGCATCGGTCGCTGGTCCCGGGAACTGCTGGCAAGCGGTATGTCATTGTCAAAAAGACGCTCAATACGCAATTGGTTTTCTATTTCGTCAGTTCGTACGTGATCGGGCAATGTTAATTTTTTTGTTATTTGCATGAGCCTTATGAACGAAGGTGTGGAAGATCGGCAGCAACCCCGCGACCGGGACTGTTACCGGAATTGCGGACTTAGAAGTAGACTGGAAATGAGAGGCAACCGGGCCGATGACGAGATCCCGTGGATCAGCTCTTACGAACAGACAGTTAGCGAATTGGCGTTCTTCTGCGCAGCCCTCGGCGGATACTTCCGAACTGAGTTACGGCTTCGCCTAGGCCAATTAGCTAAGTGGCTCCGCCGGATAGTAGATCTTGCAATTCATCTTGCGGCTAGTGTTACGGAACAGCGGGAAGATGCAGAGCACGCGGTTCTCCATTACTAGAGATCTTTAATCCCACCGCTATCAGGCGATAAACTCTGTTAAATAGATCGTGATCGTAACGCTAGGCATGTGCAGTTTTCCGCGCGGGGTGTCTCGTAGGCCGGAAAGTGTCTCAGGACGGTACACGCCTCGACAATTCGATGCGCGGAGCGGCTACTCACAGCTTGGCACTCAACTGCCTGAGGCTTGCGGCGACCGTGTGGGCCATCGGCCGACTGCACCGCGCAGCGCCGCCGCCAAGTGTGTCCGCCTTAGCTGCAATTCTCGGCTCCTTTAGTCTCGAGACGTAGATTCCCTAAGACTTTCCGGTCCTCATCAGGCTGGCGATGGATGCCGTTCAGGACGCCCGCTACTGGGATTTCTTAAGGCTACTTTGACTCGTCGACCACTTCGATGGCGTTCAACACGGCGTAATTTCGGCTCGGCACAAAACTGAGCCGGAGCAGGCCGTGGGGGTCCGGCTCGAGTCCATGGAAGGTCTTGTTCAAAGCGCGGTTAGCGCCGCCAGCTTCCTTGAAAATGTCAAAGTTGTGGATGAGCGTCACGCCGTTACAGAAGACATCGAAGACGCGCGAACCCTTGCCCCCAAAACCGGCGTTCAGCTCTCCGAAGTAGGTTTCGGCGAAACGTAGCGTAACGGCATAAGTGCCGGGCGCCACGGGGATGGCGTAGTCAAAGTTGCCAAATCGCTCCGTAGTGTAGAGATCGGTATCAGAAGTATTCTGTACGGGGCCCGTGTGCGTGCCGAACCGGCCGTGCATGAAGTAACAGTCAGGACTCCACAAACGTCCCTCGTGGTCGGTGTAGGATTCCTCGCGGGCCACCAGGCGAATTGGATGCATTTTGCCAGGCGTGCCGGGCACAATCTCCAAGGCGTTGAGGATCGGTTTCTCTCGCGAAGTCGACCGAAAGCGGAGGTGAAGGTAACCATCCGATGCGGGCGCTACGTCCTTGAAAACACGCTCGTAGGCAACGTTACTCCCGCCCGCCGAGGCATAAATATCGAAATCCTCCAGCAGTGGCCGGCCGTTCATGTCGACAGCAAATATCCTGCTGGTTTCTCCCCCTCCCGAAAACGTTGTGGGACCGAATTGCGTCTCCGCGAAGTAGAGCCGCAACTCGTAAATGCCTTTCTTCAGAGGGATATCGTAGGTGAACTCGCCCGCCCGTGATTGCCGGTACATCGTTGAGTCGAGAGATCGGGTGATGGGCTGTGTTTCAGCCGAATAAGGCTGGCCACCCTTGAAGTAACGATCGCTCCCCCAAGTCTTTCCCCTCCTGTCGATAAAGTTTTGCTTGGAATAACCCGCCAGAATTCTGATCTCTTCACCCGTGGCTGGGGGGGCAGGGGCAGAAGTGTTTTCCTCTCCGCTCCTCGCTGGAACCACTTCGCTGGAGTTGTTTCTTGATCTCCAGGAAACGGCCACCACGCCCACGACAAGTAGCCCCAAAGCGATAACCAGAATCGGGAGCGGGACCCTCTGCCTGGGAGAGGCAGGGGCTTCGGAGTCAGTCGCAACCGGCCTAACGATCTCCGATGGCGCCGCGGAGTCATTCGGAAGCGCCTGGATCGGAGACGCTCCCGCGTGCGAGCCGGCCTCATCCCGCTTCACAAACTGCGGCGTGTAACGTCCCGCCTCGAGCAGAATCATCATCGGGTGCCGGGCGCCCTCACCTTCATAATACTTGCTCAGTTTGTCCCGTAACCGGTGGGCTTCCACGCGGACGATGGAACTTATCCCAGGGTCAAAATCGGCAGTCCTCCCCAGCGCATCGACGGCGATGCTGTACTCGTTGAGGTCGTCAATAGCGCCTTCGAGGCACTTCTCACAGAGGTATTTCAGGAGCCGGGAAAGGTTGGGTGATTTGGCAAAAGACTGTGAGGCAAGCACCCTATCGAGCTCGGCCCTCTCCTCGGGATATGTCGTCCCCGAAGGCATATCTCCACTCTCCTTTCTGGCGGTAAGCTTATAGCACAACAGGCCCCGAGTCGCAATATGTCTATAATCCCGCGTCAAAAGGTGCGTTACGTAACATTTAACCTGACGATCTGACGCTGGCACCCCGGTCATGTAACAGTCTACTAACGCCTGTAGACTTGACTGTAACTTTCAGAGAATACGAGACTCTACGCGCCGAGATCAGCTTCGCCACCTCGCAGCGGGGATGGCTTTTCGGCAAACTTGGCCGCCGCCGGATCCACAGACGAATGATCGGCAGGAAATCCTCGAAACAAACGGCATTCACCGGAGGTGGTCGTGATTTGCAACCCGTCATTCGGGAGGTCGAACCCACCGATAATTTTCAGCAGGCGTGGAGCCCAGGGGAACTTAATGCACGCCCAGGAGGGAATTTGATGAGAAGGATGTTGTACATTCTAGGGGTCACGGCGATTTGCTTTCTAATCGCCCAGCCGGCGCCGGCACAATCGTTCTTCGCGAGTATTTCGGGAACGGTCGTGGACACCAGCGGCGCAGTGATACCCGGGGTTGAGATCAAGATCAAGAACTCAAACTCCGGGGTAACTCGAACCCTTACTTCAAACCAAGACGGCTATTTTTCGCTTACGGAGGTGCCGGTAGGCACCTATGAGGTTTCCGCCTTTTTGGCGGGCTTCGACAGATGGGTCAGCGTAGGCAACGTCTTAAACGGCGGTGACAGCCGGTCGATCAATGTAACGCTCAGAGTGGCCTCGGCCACCACCAAGGTCGAGGTTACGGAGAAGGTCACGACGATAGCGACGGTGGACAACGGCGATAAAACCGACGTGATCTCCTCGAGCGACCTTCAGGACCTGTCGCTGGTAAGCCGAGACGCTGCCGAGTTCATTAAGATTATGCCGGGCGCAGCGATGTATGCCAACGGCGGCGTTAACCGGGCGGCTTATGTCGGTGAAACCATCGGCATCAACAACAGCTCCATTTCCGGCAACACCGGAGGCCTCAGTTCGGTTTCCATCAACGGCCAGTCGGTTGACATCACCCAGGACGGGCAGCACGTCTTTGACCCCGGCTCTTCGGGTGCCGCCACTCCCGTCAATCCGAATCCAGACATGATTTCGGAAGTAAAGGTTCTGAATGCTAGCTTTTCAGCTGAGAACGCAAAGGGACCCGTGGTGGTCAACACAGTCACCAAGGGAGGTGGCAACACCTTCCACGGCGCTGCCTATATGTACGCCCGCAACGACGCGATGAATGCCAACGACGCGTTCAATAACAGCGTGGGAGCGGCTAAGCCACCCAGTTCCTACTACTATCCGGGGGGAAACATCGGCGGCCCTCTGATTATCCCCGGAACAGGCTTTAACAAGAGTCGCCAGAAGGTGTTCTTCTTCGAGGGTTACGAGAATTATCACCAGCAACTCGATGGCGGCGTCGACCGCGACTTCGTGCCAACGCAGGCCATGTTGAATGGTGACTTCAGTGCCCTCTCAACCTACGGCAGTTCGGTTGGACGTCCAACCCTGGGGGTTGTTCCCACGGCGCCCCCCTTGACGGGCGGGAGTTCCTGGCTGGGGTTCAGCCAGAGGGCCGCGGCCGGCTGCACCGTTAGCGGCGGCGTGCTCTCGTCGGCCTGCATTTCTCCCAGTGCGCAGGCCATGATGAAGGCGTTCCTCCCTGCGCCTACCAACAACGATCCACAGGACCATGACGGCTTTAACTATATCCAATCGTTCTCGGTGCCCCAGAACTCGTGGCAGAACGTCGCCCGCGCCGATTGGGACATCAGCACCAACACCCGGGCGTATGTCACTTGGAGCCGGCAACGTGAAGTCCAGAACCAACCGCTCGGCCTGTGGGCAAGTACGGGGTCGGACTGGGCGGTTCCGGATGCAACCGACGTGGTCGGTGCCAATGGCTCGGATTTTGTCGCGATCAGCCTGGTGCACACCTTCTCGCCAACCATGACCAGCGAAACCCGCTACGGCTACACAAAGATCAACTTCCCCAACTCGCCGCAAGATCCCACGAAGCTCCTCCGGGCGGATATCCCCAACTTTACATTGAAAGGGATCTACGGTAACCCGACCGCCCCTGACCTCACGAGTTGGAGCGACTCGGTCCCCAATCTCGGCGGGTCAAACCTGGGCGCCGACTTCCACCCCACCATGATTTGCTACAAGGGTATCCCCAGCGTGTCGGAGAACCTCACCAAAGTGCTCGGGACGCACACCATGAAGTACGGCTTCTATTTCGAGCACGTCTACAACCGGCAGGACAACTGGGGCGAGTACATGGGAGTATTCTATTACCAGCAATGGTCCACGCCCACGGGGAATAACTATGCCGACGCTTTGATGGGCATTGGACAAGGGAGTTACTACGAAGCTGCTCTGCCGCCTCCCTCAACGCTCGCGCAGAACATTGCTGACTGGTATGCCCAGGACGACTGGAAGGTGAACCGGCGACTTACCGTTCAGTACGGTTTAAGGTTCGAACATTACGCAAAGCCGTACGACGGTGATGGCATTGGAATGGCCGTGTTCAATCCTCTCCTTTACCAGAGTGATCCCACCAAATTTGCTCAGAGCGAAACCAATACCGGCGTCCTCTGGAACAAGATCGATAAGTCCATTCCTCTCTCCGGCGCCAACAGCCAGTTCCTCTTCTTCTCGCCGCGCCTGGGCGCTGCTTACGACTTGTTTGGTACAGGCAAGACGATTCTCCGCGGCGGCTGGGGTAAGTATCGCGCTTACGACTCGGTGCAGAGTGGCAATTACACCGGGCCAGTCGATACGGCCCTTGGTTCCGTGGGATGGTCATGCGGCCAGAACGATCCCCTCTGCCCCACTTGGGAGGGAATCGACGCCCACGCCATGGCGGTTCCGACCTTCGGCACAGCGCAGATTGGAGCGGCCTCCACGGTCGCAGTGTATAATCCGAAAGATCATGAACAGCCGCTGGTCACCAATTACGTCTTCTCCATTGACCAGCGGTTGCCTGGTAAGTTCCTGCTCGAAGCATCCTATGTGGGCAATCACTCTGACTTTCTGCAAGCCCAACCCAACATCAATGCTGTCCCGGTAGGCGGTCTGTTCAAGGTATCTTGCAGCATCACGACCACTGCCTGCCAGGATAGCGCCCGGCCGTACCAGAATTTCACCCAAGTGAACCAGACCAATACGACGGGAATCGCGCGGTATGACTCTCTTCAGGTGAGCGTGCTTCGCAATTTTGGCTTCCTCGCCTTACATGCCAATTATACCTGGTCCAAAGCGCTGGGCGATTTCGGAAACTTCCCCACAGGCACGATGTCCGACTTCGGCCAGAATTATTACTACGGTGTCTCCCCCAACAACCGCGCGCAAGTGTTGAACTTGGCCTACGTCTTCAATATTCCAGGCACTCATCAAGGTAACAAGTTCACCAGAGGCGTGACGAATGGCTGGCAGATTTCAGGCATTTCCACTTTCCAAAGCGGTGCTAACGAAACCTCCCAGTCTTGGAACCTGAATTACGCGCAAGCCAACCTTACCCAGACGGTAGGCAGTACCACCACGACTCTCGCCTACTATGACAACGTCCATCTGTTGGGGACCCCGGATTTCACCATGCAGCCGACGATCACCTGCAACCCCAAGAGAGGCTTGACAGCGCCCCACGAGTACCTCAATCCCGCCTGCTTTGCGCCCGCCTCCGTAAACGGGGGCTTCGGGACGGGTGGGATGCCCAACCTGGCAGGTCCGATGTTCTGGCAAAGCGACCTTTCGCTGATGAAGAACTTCCGGATCAAGGAACGGCAGAGCCTCCAGTTCCGTTTTGCCGCGTTTGACTTCTTGAACCACGACCTGCCGTCGTTCACCACAGGCGATAGCAACCTCCATGCCACGTTCAATGCTCAAGGCCAACTGACGAATCCCAACTTCGGCATCGCTCAGTATGTCTTCGGGCATCGGATTATGGAAATGGGAGTGAAGTACACTTTCTAGATGGCGTCGGGTCTTGGTAGTCGCTCACAAAGGGGTGGCCCTCTCGGCCACCCCTTTGCTTGTTGCCCTTTAAAATCACCTGGCGAGGTGTATGATACTCTGGATGCGCACGCCCCTTCTCACCCTCGCTTTCACTCTTGCGGTCGCCTTTTGTGGTTTGTGTCATGCCGCACAGAAGAGCTTCGACGAGATTTCTCGCGCCGCCGATGCGGCGCGCACGGCGGACCGACTGCAGGACGCGATCGAGCTTTATGGCCAAGGTCTGAACCTGCGCCCTTCCTGGCAAGACGGCTGGTGGTGGTTGGGAAGCCTATACTACGAGCAGGATCGCTTTCCCGACGCCCAAACCGCGCTGACACGCCTTGTAGCTTTAGCGCCCAAACCCGGACCCGCTTATGCTTTTGTGGCTCTCTCGGAATACGAGACAAAGAACTACACGGGTGCGCTCGAGCATTTTCAAAAATGGGCGCTCGCGGGCTCACCAGGCACTGAGGAGCTCATTGATGTGGCAAGCTTCCACTGGGCCCTGCTGCTGACCCGCGAGAGCCGCTTCGTACAATCCCTCTACCTACTCACTGCCAAGGCCCAAAGGCGCGGGGGCAGTGCGGCGCTGACGGAAGCCATGGGCTTGGCTTCCCTCCGCATGGCCCGCCTTCCTGAGGACTATCCGCTGGAGTGGCGAGAGCGGGTCTGGCTGGCGGGTAAAGCGGCGTTCTACGCTTCCATAGTCCCGCACCAGTTCGATCGGGCGCAGGATTACGAGAACAAGCTGTTGCTGCATTATGACCAGGCGCCGGATGTGCACTACTTCCGAGGTAGCCTGTTCGGCTTCCAAAAGAAACGGGAACAAGCCAAGAATGAGTATCGTCAGGAGCTGCGAATCTCACCCCACCACGCTCCGGCGATGATGGAGCTTGCGCGCCTTGACCTTGACGATGGCCGGTTGGATGAGGCCTTGTCGTTAGCAAGGCGCGCCGACGGACTCGAACCCAAGAACCCCTCCGCACATCACATCCTTGGCCAGGCTCTATTCGCCAGCGGCCATCTTCAGGAAGGCGCCAGGGAATTGGAAACTGCCAGGCAAATGGCTCCCGACAGCGCTTCCATTCGTTTCCACCTGATGACGGTTTACCAGAAACTCGGACGGACCAAAGACGCCGAACACGAAAAGGCTATTTTCGAAACCCTCAGCGGAAAGCGAGAGGTCCTGTTGCCACCAGAAGAATTGCAGGAACTCTTGCGCAATCAGCAGCCGGGGCAAGAAAAATGAGGACACGAGCCGCAACCCTCTGCCTCGCCCTCGTCGCAGTCGGGACGTGGTCCAGCGCTGCTCTTTGCGGTTGCCCTGCGGCGACCACGGCGGCGGCCTCTGCCGGGTCACCCAAAAAGGCAATTTTCCAGACCAGCGCGAGTACGGCCTGGGTGCAAACCAGTTCAGCCGCGGCGCCCGGACCCACCTTCGACGAACTGTCGCGGACGGCTGACAGGGCACGCCGGGCGAACCGTGATGACGAAGCGATTGGCTTGTACGAACATGCGCTCACGTTGAAGCCGGACTGGGACGAGGGGCTCTGGAACCTGAGCAGCCTCCTTTACGAGAAGGAGAGCTACTCCGAGGCGCGCGACCGGCTGCGCGTATTCGTCGCCGACCAGCCCAAAGCGGGCATGGGCTGGGCCCTCTTGGGGCTCAGCGAATTTCAAACCCGCGAGTACGCGCGCGCCCTCGACCACCTTCGCCAGGCCATGACCTTCGGCGTGGGCGGCAGCCAGGGCCTGGCGCGCTCCGTCTTCTATTACGCCGCGGTGTTGCTAACCCGATTCGAAATGTACGACCAGAGCCAGAGCCTGCTTTTCGAAATGGCCCGTTCAGGGCAGGCAGAGTCATTCCTGGTGGAACCGCTCGGCTTGGCGGCGCTGCGGATGCCGCTTCTGCCCGCGGAGATTCCTCCGGACCGCCGCGAGATGATCCAGTTGGCCGGCAGAGCCGCTCTCGCACTCAACAGTCAGCACCAGGACGACGCTGAGAAACTCTTCCGGCAGATGACCACCACGTATCCCAACGAGCCCGGAGTCCACTTTTTATTGGGCGCGTTCTTGATGAACGAACGCCCGGAAGAGGGCGTTCGAGAGATGCAGCACGAGCTCGAGATCTCGCCCTTTAACGTCCCGGCGAAAGTTCGACTTGCGGAGGAGTACGTGAAGGAAGGGAAACTCGATCTGGGGCTGTCTATGGCCGAAGAGGCCGTCAAACTCGAGCCCAAGGATGCTTCCACCCACATGGCCGACGGAGAAGCCCTCCTCGCCAAAAGAGACTTTCCAGGCGGAATTGGCGAACTGGAGAGATCACGGGATCTGGCGCCTAAAAACGCGATGGTTCACTGGGCGTTGTTCCGCGCCTACTCGGCAGCGGGCCGGACTGAGGATGCCCGCCAGGAGAAGGCGGCGATCGAAAAGCTATCCCAGCCGTCGTCGCAGCCATGACATGCCGTGGCATTGGCCGTGCGCGGTGTTTCGCAGGGGCAACCCTCGTAGTTGCCTCGGTCGCGCGCTGCGGTCGGCCCGGCTCCTCCAGAGGATTTCGTGGGTAGAAAACTCGGTATCAGGATGATGGGTTGCGCTTGCCTTTTGGTGTTGGGCGCGGCGAGCCTCTTTTGGAAGCAGCCGGCGAACGCGCAGCCGCATCCAGCACCGATCCACTTCGTATTCCAGTCCATCGATTTCTCTCTCGACAGTTGCGAGACCCCCGAAAGGCACGCCCCGGAAACTATGGCTGGCGGCGTAGCCGTTTTCGACTACGACAACGATGGATACCTGGACGTCTTCTTCACCAACGGCGCCGATATCAAGACCCTGCAAAAATCCTCGCCTCGCTACCGGAATCGGCTCTTCCACAACAACGGCGATGGGACTTTCACCGACGTCACGGAAAAAGCCGGGCTGGCAGGGACTGGTTACGACACCGGGGTCGCTATCGGAGACTACGATAACGATGGCTACGAGGACATCTTTGTAGGCGGGGTGTATCGCAACTCGCTGTACCACAATAATGGCGATGGCACTTTTACCGATGTTACCGAAAAAGCCGGCTTGGCACGCCTCGACAAAGAGTATGGACCGCTCTGGTCGGTGGGCGCCGCATGGGTGGACGTGAACAACGACGGCCTGCTGGACTTGTTTGTGGTGAATTATCTCAGTTGGGATGTCAACCACGAGCCGGACTGCCGTTACAACGGCAAACCGGAGTACTGCCACCCGAAGTTTTACAAAGAACTGCCCAACCAGTTGTTCCTGAACAAGGGAGACGGGACGTTCGAGGACATTTCCGCGCCATCGGGTATCCGCGCGCACCCCGGGAAAGGCATGGGCGTCGGCGTCGCCGACTATGACGGCGACGGCCTGCCGGACATCTTTGTCGCCAACGACAAGCTCTTCAACTTCCTCTTCCACAACAAGGGAAACGCCAAGTTTGAGGAAGTGGGTTTTGAGGCCGGTGTGGCTTTGCCCGAACATGGCAACCTGATCTCCAACATGGGTGTGGATTTTCGCGACCTTTCAAACGAAGGTTGGCCTGACATCGCTGTCGTCGCACTCGCCAACGAGACCTTCCCCCTTTACCACAACACCGGCAAGGGAAGGTTCGAGGAAATAACTTCGGAAAGCGGGATGACGACTCTGTGCAACTCCATGTCCGGATACAGTCCCAACATCGCCGACTTCGACAACGATGGATGGAAGGACCTCTTCGTCAGCCGCGGCGACGTGCAGTCTCCGGCCATGGCCGATCGCTCCCGGATCGATCAGCCCAGCACTGTCTTCCGTAACCTGGGGAATGGCCGATGGTCGGCGTTAACCGAAGACGCAGGCTTGACCGCCCAACCGCCTCGGCGCCACCGTGGCTCGGCAGTGGGGGACTTCAATCATGACGGCAAGCTTGACGTAGTGGTGACCGCGCTCAGCGCCCCGGCGGAAATCTGGATGAATGACAGCCCGGGGGCTAATCACTGGCTCGAACTCAAGCTCGAGGGCACCAAAAGCAACCGCGATGGCATCGGGGCGCGAATTCGAATTTCCACGGCCGGGCACGAGCAGTTCAATCACATGTCTACCGCCGCCGGATACGCCTCCTCCAGCGCCGGCCCCGTTCACTTCGGCCTCGGCCAGCCAAATAAGGTGGACGAGATTGAGATTCGCTGGCCTTCAGGAATTAAGCAGGTGCTCAAGGACGTGCCCGCGGACCAGATTCTACGCGTCAAAGAATCACGGTAGCGCCGCCGGGTCCGTTTACGGTTCCGGCTGAGGGCCTTCCTGGCGAGCTTTTTGGTTGAGGCGAAGCACGATCCGGCGTTCGCGCTCTCCATCCTCTTTTCGATTCAGCCGGTAATAGAGCGCCGCCAGTTGCACGTGGACGTCTTGAAAGTCCGGCGACTCCCGCGCCACTTGTTCCA
>Ga0181526_10001020_pt1 | contig 27884 bp, 22 predicted proteins | sample PEATcosm2014_Bin_35_FD_119750 | JGI IMG/M metagenome (GOLD analysis project Ga0181526, IMG submission 119750) | Peatland microbial communities from MTU Mesocosm Facility, Houghton, MI, USA - PEATcosm2014_Bin06_30_metaG | ecosystem: Environmental > Terrestrial > Soil > Wetlands > Peat | place...
CCACCAAATGCGCATGAAAGCCGAGTTGTGGGGCAGGCTCGCAGCCTGCGGCGGCCTCGCAGGCCGCCCGGCCGTATTCTCAGTCGCCTACCGGAGGCTTTCGATGCTGCCGCGACCGCACTCCTGCGGTCGCCGGCGCGTGGAGCGCGCCGCCCGGCGAGCTTCGCTCGACGTGACCGGCTCTCCAGAGAACCATCGAGCAAGTCACTGATCTAGCGGGACTAACGTCCCGCTGGGCGAGCTACGCTCGCCTGCGCTGACACGAGTGTCAGCGCGGCAGGCAATGAGTGCCTGCGCCACCTGAAGCCCGTCCTACCGTGGCATCTGTGCAACGCTTAGCACATTGCCGTCCGGATCTTTGAACCACGCCACCCGCGCGCCGGCGTGCACAGCGGCCACTTCGGGACCGCTGGGCGAGGTCCAGATTCCGTTTTCATCCTGGTCCTTCATCCACGGGTAGCGCTGAAACTCGACGCCGGCGCTCCGCAGATGCGCCACAGCCGCCACGATGTCTTCGACATCCCAGCCCAGCACGGTAAACTGCGGCGGCGTCCAATCTTTCACCGGCACCAGGCGCAGCGTAGTGCCATTGGCGTCGAAAATAATCGCGAATTGATCCTCGCCCAACAGCCGCAAACCCAATGTGTCGCGATAAAACTTCCTGGCGGCGTCGCGGTCGCGGACGGCCGCAAAAGCTACGATCTTCTGTGTACCCAGCATCGTCTCCTCCTATTTTTAGTCGTCCACGCGGCTGTAAATGGCATCGTAGGCAGTCGTCCAGGTTTTCCCGGAATCCGCGGACTTCCGCCAGTATACCCGCACCCGATTGGCGCTCTCTTTCACAATGTCCATGCGGTGCAAGACATCGCCTCCCGCTTCGTTCTGGCCGGCTCCTGAGTATTCTAAGCCATGATCGTTGGCGAGGCCCTCGAAGGCATGCACGTGCCCGTGGTTATCGACGTTGAATTGATGCCAATGTTTGTCTTCGGCGCTGTATGCATGCACGTTGCTGCCGCCGAACTTGCCGCCGGACGTCCATGTCTCGGTCAGTTCGCAGCCGTCCAACCCAAGCGCTATTTTGCTGGCGCCGATCTGGTGGCCCTCAGGGTCCGACACCTTCCAGTCGCCCACCCAGAAATTCAATGCGCCATATCCGGCTCCGGCACAGACCGCCGGCCCTTCCGCGCCCCAGAGCGCGCCCGCCGCGAGCGCCGCGGCTACCCATCCCACCCACTTCACAGTGCCCATCACAATAGTCTGCACTATGCGAGACCGTGTCGTAAAGCCGGCGATGCGTCATAATATATCTCTTATGCGACAAGGGTTCATCGACTACTACGATCCTAAGCCGGGCACGTCGATTTCCACGCTCGCCTACGAATATCCGCCGGCTTTTCACGTGCCGGAGCACGCCCACGGCGCGGACCAGGCGATCTACGCCACGCACGGTGTGATGGAAGTTTCCGTGGGCCAGAGTTTCTGGCTGATTCCTCCGCAGTTCGCCATCTGGATTCCCGCCCGGACCATGCACCGCATACGCATGCCGGGCGCGGTTTCCATGCGTACGCTATATTTGCGGAGCGGCCTCGCCCCCAAGCTGCCGGCCACGTGTACGGTGCTGCATGTGTCTCCGCTGCTGCGCGAGCTGATCGTGGAAGCGGTTCGCATAGGACAACTCCGTACGCGCAATCGCCTGCACTGCGCGCTGCGCGATTTGGTGGTTTTCCACCTCGCGGGCGCATCTCCGGTTCCCACGTTTCTGACGTTGCCGAAAGATCCGCGGGCGCTGAGGGTGGCCCAGGCGCTGATCGCGAACCAGGCGCGGAATCCAACGCTCGATTCGCTGTGCGCCAGCGCCGGCGCCAGCGTGCGCACAATCGAGCGGGTGTTCCGCAGCGAAGTAGGCATCGACTTCGCCACGTGGCGCAGGCAGGCTCGTTTGATGAAAGCCGTGGAGCTGTTGGCCGGCGGAAGCTCGGTGAAGCAGGCCGCGTTCGCTACCGGTTACCGGCAACCCAGCGCATTCGTGGAGATGTTCCGCCGCACTTTCGCCGCGACACCCAAAGCCTGGGCAGCGGCGCTCGCCGGAGACCGGCCGCCGGCGTGAAAATCGCAAATACCGTCAAGCGGCATCCCCAGCGGCGCATTATGCTGTATGCATGAAGACCAGTGCGGCACGAGCTCGCATCGCGAAGCTCGATCTTTACCAAATCAATCAGGCGGATTACGCGACGCCGCGTAAGCCCGTCCTCCTGCGAATTGCCAAAGCCGGCTATCTCGGAATCGCAGGCCGTGGCGCTCCTGGCGGAGAAGGTTTCGAGCAAGCCGTAGGGGCGCTTTACAGCGTCGCTTTCACTATCAAAATGGCCAGCAAGTTTGGGGGCCGCGATTATGGCGTCTGCAAACTGGAAGGGCTGTGGTGGGTGGATTCGGGACATTCGTTCATTAACGAACCGAAGGACCAATGGTCGTGGCGGCTTTTGATCCGGACTCCCGATTTCATTGGCAAACGGGAGTTGGAAGCCGCCCGGAAGCAGCTCGCCGAAAAGGGTAAGGCTCCGCTTTTCAAGGAGGTTGAGTTCACCACTCTGCATGAAAACCAGTGCGTGCAGATGCTGCATACCGGACCCTACGACCGGGAGCCGGAGACCGTTGCACGGATGCAAGCGTTCGCTGCGGAGCAAGGCTACCGCTTCGACGGCCTGCACCATGAAATCTATCTGTCCGATCCGCGGCGCGTAGCGCCGGAAAAGCTGCGGACGATTTTGCGAATTCCTGTCGGACCAGTGGGCGCGGCTTGAGCCGCGTGGAGCAGGATCAAACCAGGCGGAGGGCGGGCAATTCTGCCCGCAGCCGGCTTTCAGCCGGCTTGGCCGCCTGAAAGGCGGCTGCGGCCAGGATTGGCCGCCCCACAAGAGGTTTACCCGCCCTACAGTTACACTAATCCGGTGACGCGCCAAGCGACCTGGGACGATTATCAACGGCGAATTGCGCGAACGATTCAGCATCTTGAGCGGCACCTGGACGGCGAATTGTCGCTGCCGGAGCTGGCGGACGTCGCCAACTTCTCTCCTTGTCATTTCCATCGCGTGTTTCGCGCGCTCACCGGCGAAGGCGTTGCGGAGCACGTGCGCAGGCTGCGTCTGGAACGCGCGGCCACGCGCCTGCGCAACACCAGCCGCTCCATTCTCGAGATCGCGCTCGAAGCCGGATACCAGGCGCATGAGTCCTTTACCCGCGCGTTCGAGGCGGCGTTTCACACATCTCCCAGCCACTATCGCGCGGAACGCAGCTTCCTGGCGCCGTCAATCGCGGTCGGCGATCTGCCCGAGACCGCCGCCCGCATGGAGCGCATTGGGCCGCTGAGCGTGATCCGGCTCAGGCACGTGGGTCCCTATAGCGATGTAGGAAAGACCTTCGAGCGGCTAGCCGGCTGGGTGGGAGCGCGCGGACTCTTCGGCCCCTGGACGCAAGGTCTGGGCATTAGTTACGACGACCCGGAAGTCACTCCGCCGGAACATCTGCGCTACGAGGCCGCTTTCACGGCGCCCCGCGCCGTACCCGGCGAAGGGGAAATCCAAGCCCTCGATCTGCCGGTGCGCGATTACGCCACCACGATCCACAAAGGCCCATACTCCGGGCTGGCGGTGGCTTACGCCGGTCTGGTGCGCTGGTACCTGCGGCATGGCGAGGGCGAGATATCCGACGCCCCGGCTCTGGAGTTCTATCTGAACCAGCCTGGGCACACCGCGCCCGAGTCGCTACTCACTAAGATTTGCCTCCCAGTCACTCGAATCGCGGCCGCTGCGCTCGAACGATGATCACAGGATGCCAGCGGCAGGCACGCCGCAAGAAGTATCGCGATGCGGCGGCCGGCGGGCTGTTTGTGTTTTTGTCGATCCCGAACGCACATCGGTATACACCCGGTGGCCGATTCGTTGCCCGCGTCGCCGGTACGCGGCTCTGCTATCCTAACCAAGAGGAGACGCATATGCCTCGCTGGACGATCGTGCCGTTGCTTTCCCTGTGCTCGCTCAGTGGACAGGAACCCGCTCCGCCGCCCGCCACCGTATTCAGCGTCAGCACCACGCTGGTGCAAATCGACTCAGTGGTCACCGATGCGAAAGGCCGTCAAGTCACCAATCTGAAAGCGGATGACTTTCAGGTATCGGTCGACGGCAAACCGCAGCCGATTACGAACTTCTCCTACATTCATCTGGATTCCGCGGACGTGAACCGGTCGAGCCTGTCGCCGCAGGCTTTGCGCAAGCCGCTCGCCTCCGCCAATCCCGCGGACGTGTTGAAACCCGGGGATGTGCACCGCAGCACCGTGCTGGTGGTCGACGATCTGAGCCTTTCATTCGAGAGCATGTACTCCGTGCGCCAGGCCTTGCGCAAGTTCATCGACGAGCAAATGCAGGCGGGCGATCTGGTGGCCCTGTGGGAGACCGGCCGCGGCAACAGCGTCTTTCAGCAATTCACTTCCGACAAGCGCGTGCTCCAGGCCGCCGTCGTAAACCTGCATTGGAATCCGCGCGGGCTCGGGTTGGTCAGCCCATTTGAGCCTGAGATTCCCCGCCTGAATCGGATGATGAACGTGGTCCAAACCGGAAATCCGGCTCCTCCGATTCCCCCAACGGCTCGGGCGCAGCGCATGGACGAAGCGGCTGAAACGGCTTACAGCCGGACGAACGCCACAGCCGGCGCCTTCGACACGTTAGGCCAGCTTATGGATGAGCTGCGGCCGGTGGGCGGCCGGAAGGCGGTGGTCTTCTTCTCCGATGGCATAGATCTGCCGGGGGTTACCCTTCCAGGCTCCTCCTGGCAGACGTTTCGCAACGACGAATTGCTGATCCGGTTCCACCGCCTGATCGACAAGGCCAATCGCGCGGGGGCGGTGGTGTATACCGTGGATGCGCGCGGCCTGGTTTATCTGGAACCGGCACAGCTCGCCGCCCTCGATCTATCCCAACAAGGGCTGCTGCAGCTTGCCGAAGATACGGGGGGCTTCGCCACCGTGAACGGCAACGGTTTGAGCGACGCTTTGCAGCGCGTCGAAGAGGAGCAGCGGGGATATTATCTGATCGGATTCAAGGCGCCGGAAAATATCGGCACGGGGCAGGCGTCCACCGCGGCCGACTACCATTCCATCAAGGTAACGGTGAACGGCCACGGACTGCGGGCGCATTCCCGCTCCGGATTCTTCGGCGAAACCGACGAAGCGGCGCGCCCCAAGTATGCGACGCGCCAGGCGCGGATGATGGCGGATGTCCAATCGCTCTTCAATAAGTCGGACCTGCGCGTCCGCATGACCGCGCTGTACCGCCGCACCGCCAAAGGGCAGACCGTGGTACACAACCTGTTGTATGTCGATCCGCGCGATATTACTTTCCGCACGGACCTTTACGGCATCCAATATGCGGCGCTCGATGTGGTCATCCTGGCTTCCGGGTATAGCGCCGATCCGCTGGCCGCGCTCAGCCGGCATATTACCATCGACGCCGACGACGATAAGCTGAAGCGGCTGCGGAAAAACGGGCTGCTGTTTACTTTAGATGTTCCCGTCAAACAGGCGGGCCCTTATCAGATCCGTGCGTGCGTTTTGGACAGCGCGTCGCGCGCCGCGGGATCCGCCGGACAATATATCGACATTCCGGATTTGAAGAAGCGGCACCTCGCACTGACCACGCCCTCGATCGACGACGTCTCCGCGCCGGCTGAAACGCGCTTCAACGACGTATCTTCCGCTCTGCGGGAGTTCCGCGCCGGCAGCTTGCTGGCGTTCGCATTTCGTATCGAAACGGATAAAGACGGAACTGTTCCTAAAGGCCGGTTCGACACGCAAGTCCAGCTTTACCGCGACCGCACGCCCATCCTGAACAATCCGGTTTCAGTGGCCCCCGCACTGGGCCAGGACGGGCGCGCGGTGGGCGGAGAATTGCGGCTCAACAGCTCCCTGGCGCCGGGCCAATACTACCTGCAAGCCATGGCTACGGAACGCGGCGGCAAGACTCCGCGCACGGCCAGTTCCTGGATCGAATTCCAGGTCGTCGAGTGATGGTTGTGGGGCAGGCTCGCAGCCTGCGCGGGCCTGGCAGGCCCGCTCTTCGGCGAGCCAAGCGCGCGGAGGCCCGTCCTACTTCTTCGGCTCCAGTTTCAGATTCACCACGGGTTGCTTGCGCGTGTCAAACGAACTAAGTGTCCGGGTGCCGCTGGAAGCGCCGTCAAAATCGGCCCTCAGCTCATAATCCACATCCCGGCTGAGGCCGTGAAAGTAATAGGCGCCGTGGTCCCGCGTGATAAACGAAAAAATCTGCAAGGTCTTGGTGTTCTTCAATTGCACCACCGCACCGTCCACCGCCTGGCCTTGCGCGTTGCTCACCACCCCCTGCACGGAGCGTATGGTGGCGTTTTCATCCTTCTTCGCCGCGGCCGCGCCCGCCAAAAGCAGCGCGCACGCCAGCGCCGCCAAAAGCCCGCGCCGCGCGGGATAGCCTGCACCTTGTGACATGCCTTTACTTCCAGTCCTCTTCTTCTTCCTCTTCCGCATCGTCCACGAAGTCCTCGTCTTCTTCCTCCTCCAACTCCTCCGCGGATTCCAGCTCGAGGGGGTCGGTCCCGATTACCTTCAGGTCCGCGCCGCACTCATCGCAACTGATGGAGTCGCCTTCGTCCACATCTTCCTCGTCGACATCAATGGCCCCGTCGCATACCGGGCATGTAACCATAGCTAGAAGTCCTCCCAAATACCCAACCCTACATTTAACGAAAGTCCGCCACGCTTGCAACTGTATTGTACAGCGTTTAGCGGCTCAGCGAGCGGCCTGCATCGCCAAACGGCGGCGCGTGGTGGCAGGCACGATTCCCTTCATCCGCAGATACAGGAAAAGTTGCGCCCGGTGCGTGAGCTCGTGCTCCTTGACGAATTGCAGCATTTCAAGGCGGGTGACCCGCGCGCCATCCACCCGCGTGACGATACCGGAATAAAACTCCGGCGGTTGGACCGCCAGCTCCGCCGCGCGCCGCGCCACCGAGGCGCGCAACTCCCGCGCCAGATCGGCGGCGGCGGCGTCCGCTGGCAGCAGCGCGAACCGGGCCATCTTCTCGCGGAACTGCGGACCACCGAGGTGATCGTCGCCTTCCAGCAGCAGGCCCGTGAGACCATGGCCAGCGACCAGAATATGACGCGCGATTTCGCCGAACGTCATGACGTCGGCGGAGGGTTTGTAGTCGAACTCGGCGGCCGGAAATTCTTCGACGGCCGTGGCCGTATCGGCGCGGATCGCTTTCCAGGAATCCAGAACTTGTTCGAGTCTCACCATAATGTTCCATTGTACCCGCGGTGGGGCGGCGCCATGCGCCGCCAAACTTTGGCCTTTAAGCTTCAGCCTGTGGATGTGGAGGGCGGGCTTTAGCCGGCGCGGGGCTTTAGCCCCGCCCGGCGGCGCACGGCGCCGCCCCACCGATGCCATAAGGCGTTAGAATCGACGCATAGATGCTCGAAAAAGTCGACCTCACCCGCGCCCTGCCCAAGGAAGAATACAAGACCCGCCTGCCGGCGTTGCAGGCGAGTCTCTACGAGCTGCAGCTTGCCACGTCGGAGGCGGGCTTGCCCAGCGTCGTCGTCTTCGAAGGCTGGGAGGCCGCCGGCAAGGGCACCTGCATCAACGTGCTTACCAGCCGCCTGGAGCCGCGCGCGTTCCGGTTGCACGTGATCCAGGAGCCGCGCACGCACGAACTGCACATGCCCTGGCTTTACCGGTTTTGGAGTCTCGTTCCGAACTACGGGCAGATGGCCATCTTCGACCGAAGTTGGTACCGGCGCGTGCTGGAAGAACGCGTGGAGAAGATCACGCCCAAAAGCGAGTGGCAGAAGGCCTATCGCGACATCGCCGACTTCGAACGCACTCTGGCCGACGACGGATACACCATCGTGAAGCTCTTCTTCCACATCGGCAAAAAGGAGCAGAAGCAGCGGTTCAAGAAGCTGGAGAGCCATCCGCTGACGCGTTGGCAAGTGCAGCTGGCGGACTGGAAGCGCCACGAGGAATACGGCAAGTATCTGGTGGCCGTGGAGGAAATGCTGGAGCGCACCGAATCCGAATGGGGGCCGTGGACCATCGTGGAGGCCACCGACCGGTATTGGACGCGCATCGCGGTCTTCGAGACCATCATCCGGGCACTGAAAGCGGCCGCTGAAAAACGCGCCGCCAGAAAGGCATGACCATGCTGAAGGACCTGGATCTCGGCAAACACCTCACAAAAGCGGAATACGAGCGCGACCTCCTGCGCTACCAGGTGCAGTTGCGCGAACTGGCTTGGCAGCTTTACCGGCGCAAGCGTTCACTGGTGGCGGTCTTCGAAGGCCGCGACGCGGCGGGCAAGGGCGGCACCATTCGGCGGTTGACGCAGAAGCTGGACCCGCGCGGATACCAGGTTTTTCCTATCGCCGCGCCCGACGGTGAGGATAAAACGCATCACTACCTGTGGCGCTTCTGGCGGCGGCTGCTGCCGCCCGACGAAAAGCAGATCCTGATCTTCGACCGGAGCTGGTACGGCCGCGTACTGGTCGAGCGGGTGGAGGCATTCTGCACGGAGGACTCCTGGAAGCGGGCGTATCGGGAGATCAACGATTTCGAGCGGCAGCTTGTGGATGCCGGAGGGATCGTGGCGAAGTTCTGGCAGCAGATCAGCCCCGAGGAACAACTGAAGCGGTTCGAAGAGCGTCAGAATACGCCATACAAGCGATGGAAGCTGACGCCCGAGGATTGGCGCAACCGCGAGAAATGGGGACGCTACGACGAAGCCGTGGAAGACATGCTGCTGCGGACCAGCACGCTTACCGCGCCCTGGACCGTGGTGGAATCGAACTTCAAATGGTTCGGACGGGTGAAGTGCTTGAAGACCATTGTGGAAGCTGTGAGCAAGGCGCTCGACTACAAGCCCGCCGACCCCGCGGTCCAGCCGGCGAAACGGAAAATGGCGAAGAAGTAAAGCTGCCGCGTGGCGTGGGGCAGGCTCGCAGCCTGCGCGGGCCTCGCAGGCCCGCTCTTAGGCGAGCGAAGCTCGCGCGGCGAGCGAAGCTCGCGTCCACAGGCTAAAGCCTATGCCACCAAGCCCGGCAGAGCTTCGAGGCAGGCGGCCTACGAGGCCGCCGCAGGCTGCGAGCCTGCCCCACGCCACAAGACCGCGTAAGCCGCCAGCGGCAGAAAGGCGGCCACCAGGCACACCGGCCCGTAACCATGCGCATCCACCACCGCGCCGATCGCCGGCGAAATCAGCGCCTGCGCCGCCCCATACGATGCCACCAGCATGGAAATGGCAAACGCCGCGCGCGCGCCACCGAAAATGTCCAGCGGAATGGTGTACACGTTCACGCTGACCGCTGAAACGGCCAGGATGCTGAACGAGATTCCAGCGGCCGTCCAACCCGCCGTGGGCAGCAGCGGGATCAGCGCGGTGGTCAGCGCCAGCAGCCCGCCCACCAGGCAGACCCGCGTGCGCGCGGGGACGGCGGACAAGCCCGCGCGCATCCAAACGAGCGACAGCCATCCCCCGCCGAATCCGCCCAGCGCCGCCACGAACGGCGGAATCATGGCGTACCAGTTCGCCTCCGCCAGCGCCAGACGATGCTTCTCGACCAAATACAGCGTCGTCCAATTCGTCCAGAGCGAATAGACGCTCATGTTGAGCGCGTTCGCCGCGACCAATGCCCACAGGCGCGGCGAACGGAGCAGGTCGAGCGCGGAGGGTCCGGTGTGCTGCGTGCCGGGTGCTGGGTGGCCGGCTGCGCGGGCCGTCAGTATCCACAGCGGAATCCACAACAGCCCCAAGCTGCCGGTCACCACGAAAGCTTGCCGCCATCCGTAACGCATGGCGATCCAGGTGGCCACCGGCGGCGCCAGAATCAGGCCCAGGCTCACACCCGCCTGATTCCACGCATTGCCCAAGGCGCGCTCCGCGGGCAGCAGGTAGCGATGAATCGCCTTGCCCGCGCCGGGAATGCCCGCCGCCTCCGACATACCCAGCACGCCGCGGCACGCCAGCAGCCCGCCCAGCCCGCGCGTGAAGCCCGTGCAAATTCCGGCGCACGACCATACTCCCACCGCCAAACCCATCGCGCGATTTAGCCCGATGCCATCGATCAACATGCCGGCAAAGGGCGCGCACGCCGCATAAGCGATCGAGAACACCGCCAGAATCAGCCCGTACTGCGCATTCGAAAGGTGGAATTCCGCGCGCACCAGCGGCGCAAGCGTGGCCAGCGTCTGCCGGTCCAGGTAGTTGATCGCGGAGCAGAGCACAAACACGCTCAGCACCAGCCATCGAAACCTACTGGGGTACGGGCTGGCCTTCACTGGAACTCGATGGTGGCCACTTCGCCCTTGGTCGCCAGCTTGGCGTCGGCCTTGGGGAAGTATTCTACCTTCACCCGCCGCATCCCTTGCGCTCCGCAGCTCAGCTTCAGGTCTCCCGCGCCGCCCACCACGGCAACCTGCGCGGGATCGGCAATCAGCAGCTTGACGGTCTTTTGATCTTGGTCCAGAACCACCAGGCGCATCCGCTTGCCCAAACAATCCACCTGTTTCAGCATGCCCGTCGTCACGCCCGAAGGCTTGGGACCGTCCCACCAGGGAACCACCTTGTCGTTCGGCGATGCGGGCGATTGGCCCTGATTGGCGCGCGCCTCCAGCGCATGCAGATCGGCGCGCGCCTGTTGCTTCAGGCGGTCCACCTCGCGCGCTTCTTCGTCGGCCTTGCGCTTCTTTTCGGCGTCTTCCCAATCCAGGCGCTGCGCCTCGATGTCCAGCCGTTTGCGCTGCATGCGGGCGCGATCGCCGGGCGTGGCGGCGGCCTGCTCGGCGGATTTCCAGGCCTGCGCCGCCCGCGGATAATCGTGCGCCTCCAGGTAAGCTTCGGCCAGCGCCTGCCAGTAGTCCAGGTTGCGCGCATCCAGCTTGGCCGCCTGCTTCAGCTCCGCGATGCGCTTCGGCGGTTCGGTTTGGCGCTGCGCCATCAGAAAATGCGGCTCCGCCAGTTTGGGATTGATCTTCGCCGCCTTATCCAGCGCGGCCAGAGCCTTGGCGCTATCCGCGGCATTGTCCGATAGCAGCCGCGCGTATTCCATGTAGCACTCCGCGCTCTTGGCGCCGGCTTCCATAGCGGCCGCAAAATCGTTGCGCGCTTCGCCGGTCCGATGGTCGCGCAGCGCCAGCATGCCCAGACCTTCCCAGGCTTCCGGCACGCGCTCTTTTTGCGCGATCAACTCGCGATAAATCGCGCGCGACCGGTCGCCCAGCAGCAGATCGGCTACCCCTAACTGTGCCGCGTCGGGATCCACGGACCTCTCCGGAAAATCCATCGGACTCATGGGCAGCGGTGAAATCGAGGTCGCCTGAAAGCGGCCCGCCGCAAGGTGCGCCTGCGCTTGCAGTTCAATCTGCTCCGGAGTCTTGCCCAGCGCGTTGCGAAAAGCCGCGTCCTCGTCCACCCCTTTGCGCAAGTTGTAAGTGAGCACGCGCAGCTTGCCGTAGTATTCCGGATCGACCGCCAGCAAGTGTACACGCGCCCAGTCCATATCCGGATGCACCGGCGGCTCGCCCAGCGTGATTTTGATGCCGGTCACTTGAATGGTCGAGAACAGCGAGATCAAACCGCGCTCCAACCGCTCCGGCATGCGCGCCGTGGTGGTGTCCAGAAACAACTGCGTGAGCCGCGCGAATACTTCGTCGGGAATCTCCTGGCCGGCGGTGAGCACGATGTTGTATTGGTCGCGGCCCCGCACCACCGGCTCGGGAGTCTGCGGCGCGCCGGTCTTGAAAAGCAGGACGCGGATCGGCCGCGGCAGTTGCAAATCGTTGTCGCCCAGCACCATCCCCAGCGCGTGACGGAACTCTTCGAACTTGACCAAAGTCTCGCGCCCGTCCTTCGAGCCGGCGCTGCTGAAGACTTCAATCGGTCCCGAAGTGAACCGGATCCAGTGCTCGCCAGCCAAGGCTGTCAAAGGTAGCAGGCCGCACACCAACAACCGCCGCATGCTCTAATCTTCTCATTCTTTTCTATCTGCGGGTCCTTGTGGGGCAGGACTCCAGTCCTGCAGGCCGACGTCCACGTCGGCCTGTTATGCGAAGAGCGGTCCTGGAGGACCCGCGCAGGACTGGAGTCCTGCCCCACTTGGCATCGCAGTTTGCCGGACCCGCGGCACTGCGTGAAACGTTTATGATGTCTGCATGCCCAAGCTTCCAGCCGCCTCGTGTCTGTGCTTCCTGGCCACCCTGGCCCCCGCGCAAACCGAGCCGACTCTGCAGCAGATCTCCAGCCGCCTGACGCCGAACGATCTGAAGGCCGACGTTTCATTCCTGGCCTCCGACTTGCTTCAGGGCCGCGCCACGCCCTCGCCCGGCCTGGATATCGCCGCCGAATACATCGCCGCGCAGTTCCGCCGCGCGGGATTGGAACCGGCGGGTGACGACGGCTATTATCAAACCGCCCTCTTTGGCAGCGTTACTCCCAACCTCGACGGCCTGGATTTTACGCTCGAAACGGCCGGCAACACCGTCAAGGCGCGCAAAGAATCCATGTTCCCGCAGCAACCCGCCGCAACCGATCTCAGCCACGTGCCGATGCTGAAAGTGGCGGGAAACGACATGGCAGCCATCAGCGCCCTCACGCCCGAACAGATGCGGGGCAAGGTCCTGGCGCTCGATTTCCCGGAGGGTTCGAATCCGTTCTTTGTCATGCGCCAACTTCCGGCCCTCGCCGCCCGCCTGCAGCCGGCGCTGATCGTGTTGTTGCGCGCCAGCGGCCCGCCGCCCAATATGACCCCGCGCCTGCGCGAGACCGCGCCTGCGTCCACGCCCGTGGCGCCCGTGCTGCTGGTCTGGGACGATGCGATCCGTGCAGCGCCTATCGCCGCGGACACCACCGTTTCGGTCCACATTGCGCCACCCACCGTGGTCCCCGTGAAGCTGCACAACGTGGTGGGGGCGCTGCGCGGCTCCGATCCCACCTTGCGCGATTCTTACGTGATGGTGACCGCGCATTACGACCACTTGGGCGTGCGCGGTACGGGCGATGGCGATCACATTTACAACGGCGCCAATGACGACGGAAGCGGCACCGCCTCCGTAATCGAAATCGCCAGTGCGCTCGCGGCGCAAACCGTACGCCCCAAGCGTTCGATTGTCTTCGTGACTTTCTTCGGCGAAGAGCTGGGCCTGGTGGGCTCGCGCTATTATGGCGCCCACCCCGTTTTCCCGCCGTCCAAGACCGTGGCCGATCTCAACCTGGAACAAATCGGCCGCACGGACGTGGATGGCGGCACGAGCGTCGGCCTGGTGAACGTGACGGGCTACGACTTCTCCACGCTGACCGAAATGATTCGCAAAGCCGGCGAATCCACCGGCCTGCAAGTGGTGAAGAACGAGCAGCTCAACGTGCGCTACTTCGCGCAGAGCGACAACCAGGCACTGGCCGACGCGGGCGTTCCCGCGCACACGCTGTCGGTGGGCTACGTCTTCCCGGATTATCACAAACCCGGCGACGAGTGGCCAAAACTGGATTACGACAATCTGGCCAAAGTGGACCTGACCGTGGCGCTGGCTGTCTTCCGGCTGGCCAACAGCCTGGAGACGCCGCAATGGAATAAGGACATCCCCGACACCCAGCGCTATATCAAAGCGCGCCAGGATTCGTTCGCCAAACCGTAGGAGGAGATTGGCGATTTGGTGGGGCAGGCGTCTACGCCTGCGGCGGGTCTCCAGACCCGCCCACACAGGCTTCAGCCTGTGTGGCACGGGCTGAAGCCTGTGCCACCAGCGGGGCTGCGAGCCTGCCCCACCGAGGCGGACAAAATGTAGAAACTCCAGCGGCGAGCGAAGCTCGCCTGGTCGTCGGCAAAGCTCCGCGGCAGGCGGCCTGCGAGGCCGCTGCAGGCTACGAGCCTGCCCCACTAACTCTTCAACTTTTCCAGCGCGCGCGCGGCGTTGCGGGCGATGGTCTGAAAGCCGCTGGCGCGGGCATCCTGCTCCAGTTTTTCCAGCGAGCCGCGGGCCACAACGCGCCGGCCGTCCTGCGATTCGATCTCACCCAGCGCCAGCCGCGCTTCAAGCTGATATCCCAGGAATCCCTGCCGCTCCGCGTCGATGACTGTCGCCTGCAGTTCCCGCACGGCGCGCTCCAAGTCCGCGGGCTTACCGGAGGCGGCCTCGGCGCGAGCCGCCACGATGGAGAACGCGAGGCGCTCGGCGCGCTGTTGACTGGTGCGGGCCAAAACATCGGCCAGCGCCACTTCCTGGCGAGCCTCCGCCACCTTCCCCTGGTCCAGGAGGGCGCGCGCGAGCAACACCCGCGCCTCCAGTTCACGATCGAGAGCCTTGGCGCGCCGCAAGACTTCCAGGTCGCCGCGGACCGGACCTTCCGCTTCGGCGGGAAGCCCCATGGCCAACGAGAGCTCAGCCCTGGCCAGCCGATATTGCGCGCCAAAAATCGGGCTGATCCGGTTGGCTACCTGGACGGATTCGTCGAGCCGCCGCCGGGCATCGTCCCAATCCGCTTGCGCCAGGTACACGCGGCCCAGCCACGAAAGGGCATCGGCCGATTCCAACTTTGCCCCGGTTTCGCGATCGGCCTCCACCGCCCGGCCGAGCATTTTGGCGGACTCCGGCAAATCGCCCAACAGGTACAACGTCTGTCCCAGATTATTCAACGCGCTGGCCTCGGCTGCCTTGGCGGCTATGGATTGCGAAGTCTGCAAGGCCTGCTCGAACAGCTCCCGCGCGCGCGGCAAGTTTCCCTCCCGCAACCACATCGAGGCAATATTGCCAAGCGCGGCGGCTTCGTCCGGACGGCTACCGGCCAGGCGCGCCATGCCCAGCGACTCTTCGTAGAGCCTCCGCGCGCCGGCCAAGTCCCCTTGCTGCATCAACAGAACGGCTAAGCCGTTCAACGCCCACTGGGCGTCACTTCTGGCATTGCCGATCTCCCGGTCGATGTCCAACGCTTGCGTGTACAATTGGCGCGCTTCGTTTACGTTGCCTTGATTGCAATAGGCCGCGGCGAGATACGCCATGCTGGCGGCCAGGCCCAGGCGGTCGCCGGTACGGGCGTATATTTCCCGAGCGCTCTCACAAGCGGCCTCGGCTTGGTCGAGACGGCTGAGTTGGACCAGTTGCCGGCACTCCAGCGCGCGCGCGTCGGCTTCCAGGATCTGTGCGCCGCCGGCATGCGCCACGGCGGCCGCTTCAGCCGCATTGGCCTGTGCCCGTTCGAAATCGCCCAGCTTCTCGGCAACCTGCGATTGCACAAATTCGATGGCGGCCGCGCCGGCCATCGGCGCCGGCAGCTTGTGTAGTCTCTCCAGAGTGACGAGCGCTTCGTTGGCCTTGCCGGAGTTAATCTGCGCGCCGGCCAGGCGCAATCCGTAGTCGGCACTGTCCGGAAACTGTGCGGCGAGGCGCTGGTAAATGCGGGTCGCCTGGTCCCATTCGGAGTTGGCTTCGCGATAGCGGGCTTCGATGGAGAGCCGGTCGGGAGGCGGGAGCTGCGCGGAAAGCTGCCAAGCTTTCAGCACTTCATTTCGGGCCACCTCGGCGTAACCCAAAGCCGACCAGGCGTCCGATAGCGCGGCATGCGCCAGGGCGTAGTTGGAATCCACGGCTACGGCCTGCTCCAGCAGGTCGCGCGCGCCCCGCGCGTCGAAGTGCCGCAGGCGGTTCAGTCCCTCCGCATAAAGGCGAGCGCTATCGGAGTTGGGCGGCAAAGCCGCGCGCGCGCCGCTGATTTCAGATTGAGTGACAGATCCCGGCGCCAGGCTCGGCCACAGAGCCAGACCCGCCTGCGCCACCAAACCGGCCAAGTCTTCCTCGCCGCCGTTGGCCGGCAACATCGCTATGGTCTCGCCCGTCTTGGCGTCCTGCAGCCGCAGGTCCAGCCGCACGCGGCGGGGCTGCGCTCCCGTGTCCAGATACGATCCCACCAGGACAAAATCGGCGCCGAGCCTCTTGCGAATGTTGGCCAGAGTCTGCGCTGAATAGCTCTCCGCGTCCGGCAGCGCCATCTCGATCTTGGTGCGCGCCACGCTTTCGCCGGGAATGATTCGCAAATGTTCGCCGGCGGCGAGTTCCGTCGCCAGCATTTCGGAGAGGGCGGTGGAGACCCAATCCTGGTCCGGCTTGGCGGTTAGATTCCGGAAGCCCATAATCGCCACCGATGGGCGAAGCCGGAACGAAGAACTGCCGGATGCGGGGCGTTTGGCGAACACCATCAGGAAGGCGAGGCCGACAACCGCCAGGGTCGAAAGCAGAGACCAGACCATCAGGTCGTGGAACCGCCTGGCGGGCTTGGCGGAACGCTGGCCGGACGCGCCGGTTAATATCTCCACCGGCGCGATGAACCGGTAGCCCAGGCGCGGCAGCGTCTCGATGTACTCCGGTTTTTCGGCATCGTCGTCCAGGGCGTGGCGCAGTTTGGCGATGGCGACGCTGATGCCGTTGTCAAAGTCCACGAAGGTGTTGCCGGGCCAAATCCTCTGCCGCAACTCCTCCCTGGTGACCACCTCTCCGCGGCGTTCGAGCAGTGCGGACAGAATCCGGAAGGGCTGCTCCTGCAGCTTCGACTTTCCGCCGCGTCTCAATAATTCCCGGCTTCGCGTGTCGAGCTCAAAGACGCCAAACCGCCAGAGATGTTCTCTTTCCACCATAAGCAATTTGATGTCTTGTGCCGTCTGCCGGGAGTTTATCGCGGATTTGGCTTGCCAGTCAACGGGTTGGTGGCCGAAGGGAAGGATACGGAACTGAACGGATCGCTTTCGCTGTAAACCGGCTGCGGCCGCGACGGAAGCGTATGCCGAACGCCATGTAACAATGCACGGAAATGTTACTTGCGGCCTGTAACGGGCGGTCTGGCTTGGAAGGGTTACGCTTTCCTTATCAATCGCATGAGCCATTAAATCGAGTTTTAAGATTCGTTTTAGGCCCGATCCATTGACCCTCGCCAGGCATCTCAGCCAAAATGTCGATTCGGTACGTTCTGCCTAAGAACGAGAGGATCTCAACGATGGCAAAGCACTTAGTTGTTCGCATCGACGGTTACTCCGGCGCGTATGCCAATCACCCCATTAGCCCGGCGTGCCTCAAGTCCGAGATCCGTAGAGCATTCAGCAAGCTGGCGCACTCCAAACGCTTGCGGCAGTCCGCTGAGAAATTCCTGGCGTCCGCTCTGGCGCAGCGTGAAACTGCCGCCATGGCCGAGGACCAAGAGGAGCGCGGCGACGGCCGCCCCGGCCATCTAGAATCGGGAGTACTGGTTCATAACCAAGGTTGCTTGCACAAATCCCGGCGGACGCCATCTTCCCGGTCCGGAAGGGCCGCGTCCCTATGATGCACCAACCCGCAAGTCCCCCGGCCGAGGATTTCCTGGCTTCCCCGGCGGGGGAGGCGGGATGACGACACGGATCGATCGCGGAACTTTTTTAACGACTGAAATGGAAGCCACGAAAATGACAATAAAACATTCGGCGGGCAGCGGCGTGCCAGGCGGCGGGCCGGGGGCTTTTCCGATGACACACAGAGAAACCGGGAAACTGGAACTTGAGAAGCTCCTCGAATCCCTCGACTGGTTGGATCGGTTCGTGAACGACTTGAGCCGTCAGGTGGAACAGATTCTTGCGCTGGTTCAGGACCGGGCCACTCCACAGGGGCAGCCTATGGAACGGACTCTTGTGCCGCGGCCGGACGTAAGCCGGCGCGTCCGTTGCGTTTCGGCTGCGCCAGGATCGGGTCGGCTTGCGTGGGTAAATGACCAAGCTGCTCGGGATACGAGGCAGACGGCCGAGCCGGGTTAGAATAGCTGCGCGCACGAGGAGTGAAACCGCCCCTGGCCTTTGGGTGGGGCAGGCGCTTCCGCCTGCCGCGGGGCTTCAGCCGCGCTGGTGGCACGGGCTTCAGCCTGTGACCGGCGAGCTTCGCCCGCCGAAGAGCGGGCCTGCGAGTCCCGCGCAGGCTGCGAGCCTGGCTGCGAGCCTGCCCCACTACGGCGGGACAGAATGTAGAGACTCCACAGGCGAGCGCAGCTCGCCGCAGAGCGGGCCTGCGAGGCCCGCGCAGGCTGCGAGCCTGCCCCACTACGGCGGGACAGAATGTAGAAACTCCACAGGCGAGCGCAGCTCGCCGCAGAGCGGGCCTGCGAGGCCCGCGCAGGTTGCGAGCCTGCCCCACTACGGCGGGACAGAATGTAGAGACTCCACAGGCGAGCGCAGCTCGCCGAAGAGCGGGTTCTGGAGAACCCGCGCAGGCCTGGAGGCCCGCCCCACCAAAAGGCCAAGTTCCGGAGCGGCAGCGAACCGGCGGGAGTATGCTGGTCTCGATGACCCTTGCCGCGCCCTTTGCGGGCGCCAGCTTGTGCGTGGCCGGCAACCTGAACCGCGATCTCCGCATCGCGCCCGTCCCGCCGGGCGGCTATCTCTTTCAGGATGGCGAGACTTCCGTGCCGTTTATACATGAAACGACGGGCGGCGGCGGAGCCAATACCGCTTGCGCCGCGGCCGCCTTGGGCGCGAAGGTAGCGTTTCTGGGAAAGGTCGGTGCGGATTCGCTGGGCGCGCGCCTGGAAGCAGCCCTGCGGCAACAAGGCGTCGATCCGTATCTGCGGCGCGACCCCGCGGCACCTACCGGAACCTCCATCAACCTGGTATACGACACGGGGCATCGCCACTTCGTAAGCTGCCTGCCAAACAACGAATCGTTGACGCTTGCAGATCTGGACTTCTTGGTGCTGCCACGCTACCAGCACTTAGCCCGCGCCGATGTGTGGTTTTCAGAGGCGATGTTATATGGCGGGAACCAGCGGCTGCTGCGCGCCGCGCGCGAGGCGGGTATGTCCACCTCTATCGACCTGAATTGGGATCCGCGATGGGGCGTGACGTCCGCCGTGGAAGTGGACCGGCGCAAACAGGCTATGCGCGAAGTCCTGCCGTGGGTCGACCTGGTGCACGGCAATATCCGGGAATTGAATGAGTTTGCCGGCTGCGCGGAATTGGAAGTCACTTTGCGGCGCATCGTGGACTGGGGAGCGGGCGCCATCGTGGTCCACATGGGACCAGCCGGCGCCGGCTACTACCACGGCCAATCGCTTATGGTGGAGCCGGCTTGGCCATCCGCCACGCAAGTCAACACCACCGGAACAGGCGACGTGTTGAGCGTGTGCATGATGCTGCAGCACCGGTCGCCAATTCCGGTGCGCGACAAGCTCCGCTTGGCGAATCGGATTGTTTCCGAGTACATAACGGGCACGCGCAAGTTGTTTGCGGCCTTGTGAACAGCGAAGCTAAAGCCCCGCGCCGGAGTTTGTACATTTTCAGTAATGGAAATTGCCAGTAGTGGGGCAGGCTCGCAGCCTGCGCGGGCCTCGCAGGCCCGCTCTCCGGCGAGCGAAGCTCGCCCCCCCAAAGGCTCTCCAGAAACCCGCTCGCCAACCGGTCCATTCGCGAGGTGCGGGGCTAAAGCCCCGCGCGGGATAAATCCCGCCCCCCAAGGCTTCTGGTTTTCGATCCTGGTGACGGCCCCCGGCCGTCCGCGTTGAAGCCTGCGCTACCAGCGGGGCTAAAGCGCCGCGCCGGTTGCAGCCCGTCCCCCCAGGAACTCGCGCATATCCTGGATCACTTCCGCGGTCTTTTCATGAATCACCCAGTGCGTGCCATCCGCCACGCGCTTCACGGTCAGGTTCTTCACATACTCGTCCAGACCGTTCAAGTTGCCGGTTAGCAACGCCGTGTCCTTCTCGCCCCAGATCACCAGGGTGGGCGTTTCGATCGGTTTCATCACCGGCAGTTCGCTGGCGGGCGTGCCCTGCGCGCCATCCACGGGCGAGCGCAGCCGCGCCGCGCGATAGTAGTTCAGACCGCCCGTGAGCCCGCGCCCCCAGTTGGCCACGTATTCTTTGAGATCGGCCGGCGACGCCCACGGCTTCATCAACCCTTGTAGAGTCGCGAAATCGTCCTTCCCTAGAAATGTTTCCGCCTGCGGAGAATTGAAGAGATTGAAATAGGCGCTGGCCTTCTGCTGCGCCGGGTTGTTGGCCAGTTCGCGCGCGAATACCGTGGGATGCGGCGCGTTTACGATCACCAGCTTGTCCAGCATTTCCGGGTGCGCCACCGCGAAGGCCCAGGCGATCACGCCGCCCCAATCGTGCCCCACCAGCACGAACTTGCGCGCTTTCAGCTTCACGGCCAGCGCGTGCACGTCTTCCACGATCACCGGTACGCGATAGCTCTCCACGGCCGCGGGCATGTCCGAAAGATTGTAGCCGCGCATGTCGGGCGCCACCGCGTGACGGTCCTTGGCGAACTCCGGCAGCAGGTCCTTCCACTCGTACCAGAATTCCGGGAATCCATGCAGAAACAGGATCAGCTCGCCCTTGCCCTGTTCCACGTAATGCAGCTTCACGCCATTCACTTCGGCATAGCGATGATGCCATTTGGTTTGCGCCATAAGGTTTGCAACTGCAAAGGTTGCCGTAGTCAGAATGCCTATATTAAGCCATCTTTTGCAAGACCGCATCGGTCACCTCCTGTGTGCTGTTTGCGCCGCCCAGATCGGGGGTGCGCACTTTACATTCGGCCAGAACCGCAGCCACGGCCCGCTCCACTTCGCGCGCCGCCGCGGGTTGTTCCAGATGCTCCAGCATCATGGAGGCGCTCAGGATCGCCGCCAGCGGATTCACCACGCCTCTGCCGGCGATATCGGGCGCCGACCCGTGCACCGGCTCGAACATCGACGGGAAGCGCCGCGAGGCATCTAAATTGGCGCTGGCCGCCAGTCCCATGCTGCCGACGATGATGGCCGAGATATCGCTCAGGATATCGCCGAACAGGTTGGAAGCCACCACCACGTCGAAGCTTTCCGGCCGCCGGATGAAGTTCATGGCGGCGGCATCCACCAGCAGCGACTCCGTTTCAATGCCGGGGAATTCGGTGGCCACATCGTTGAACGTGCGGTCCCAAAGCGCCATGCCGTAGCCCTGTGCGTTCGATTTGGTGATGGACGTGACCCGCATTTTCTTGCCGCGCTTGGCGGCCAGCTTGAACGCGTAGCGTACCACGCGCTCCACGCCGCGGCGGGTGAAGACGGAAGTCTGGATGGCCACTTCCTCGGGCTGCGCCATGTAGACGAAGCCGCCTACCTGGGCGTATTCGCCTTCCGTGTTCTCGCGCACGATGACCATGTCGATTTGCCCGCCCTCGCGCCCGGCCAGCGGCGATTTCACGCCCGGATACAGATACGCCGGACGTACGTTGGCGTATTGGTCGAAGGCCCGCCGGATGGGCAGCAGCAGTCCGTTCAAGGTGGTGTGATCGGGGATGTCCGGGTGACCCACCGCGCCCAGCAGAATGGCATCGCAAGGCTGCAGCAGGTCCAAGGCGCCAGAGGGCATCATCTTCCCCCAGCGGAAAAAGTGCGATGCGCCCCAGTCGAAGTCCTGGAACGCGAAGGTCAGATTATGTTTGTGGGCGGCTTTCTCCAGCACGCGCTTGGCCTGGGGGATCACTTCCTGGCCGACGCCATCGCCGGCGATCACCGCGATTGTGAGGGTTTTCATTTCACATTTCAATTCTACTCCGCTCCCCGGCGGTCGCGGCTCGGCGGCACCGCTGCGGCGCTGGAAGTCGCGCTTGTTTCCCTTTAACATCAATGTTCGATGGCAGTGGCGCACATCCTGCTTGGATTTCTGGCCTGCGGGGCCACCGCGGTGGCGCTGGGCCTGACCGCGCTGCGCCTGTTGCGGATCGAGCTGCGCCGGGCGGAGGCGGTTTGCCTGGGATTCGTCCTGGGCAGCGCGCTGACGAGCACGCTCACGCTGGCGATCGCCGCGCTTTGGATTGCCAGGGAAGGCGCTTTTCTAGGGATTGCCGCCGTCGCGCTAGTGCTGTTGTGGCGGCAGCGGAAATGGCTGCGGAGGCTGCCGCCCGCGTCAATGGACGGCATCCCGAAGACCTTGCAGGTCGTTTTCGCCGCGGCCTGGCTGGCGTTCGGAACCGTTTATTTCCGCCAGGCGCTGTCCCCCGAGATGAGCCCGGATGGCATGAGCTATCACTTGGGCCTCGTGAACCTATGGAACCATGCCCACGGGCTGATCCGCAACAACGGCATGTTCGCCGCCATGCCCGAGGGACTGGAGATGTTGTTCCTGTTCGCGTTCGCCATCGGGCGGCACTCAGCCGCGGCGCTGGTGCATTTCTCTTTTCTGATGTCTCTGCCGCTGCTGACGATCCTCTACGGATGCCGCTTTGGTTGGCAGCGCGGCGGCGCGGTGCTGGCGGCGATTCTGGTTTTCGCGAGCCCGCTGGTGGCGGCGGATGGCGCCGCGGCGTATAACGATGTGGCGCTGGCGGCGATTGTCTTCGCCGCGGTGTATCTGCTCGAACTATGGCGGCGCGAAAGGACCACAGGAACCCTGCTGGCCGCCAGCCTGCTGGCGGGCTTCGCCTTCGCGGTGAAATATACGGGCGGGCCGCTGCTGCTATTCGCTGCGGGCACGATCGTTTGGGAACAACGCCGGACACCCCGACGGCAGGCGGCTAAAGCATTGCTACTGGCGCTGGCGGCGATGGCCCTCACGCCCGCGCCGTACCTGATCCGGAACGCGATTTGGTTTCAAGATCCGATCGCGTTTTTCGGTAACGGCATTTTTCGCAATCGCTGGTTCCACGTGTCCTTCGAGCAGGAGCTCTTGGAGAACATGTCGCACTGGCACGGAGTGACCTGGAGCGAAGCGCCGCGCGAGTTGACGCTGGGCGGCCCCAAGACCGGCGAGAGCTTCGGACCCGCGTTTGTCATAATGCCGCTGGCGCTGATCGGCCTGGCGTGGCCACAGACCCGGCTGTTATTGGCGGCCGCGGCTTTTTCGGCGTTCGGCTTCGCCGGCGACAAAAACGGGAGGCTCCTGATCCCGGCCGTTCCGTTATTGGCGATGGCGGCGGCGTACGTCTTATGCCGGTTCCGGCGGGCGGCATGGCTGGCGGGCGGCATCGCCGTCGCGCACCTGTTTATTTCGTGGCCGGCGATGAACACCCGGCTGCATATCTATTCGGGATGGCGCTTGATGCATATCCCGTGGAAAGTGGCGCTGCGCCAGGAACCGGAGGACGAATACCTGGGGAAAGACGAGCGCTACACCGCCGCCCGGCTGATTGAAGCGCGCGTGCCGGAAGGACAGCCGGTTTTCTTGTTTGCCGGCGGCTCGGTGGCGCAGTCGTACACCACCCGGCCCATACTGGTGGCCTGGGAGTCGGCGTTCGCCGAGAGGATCGCCGATTCGATTACCGACGCGCGGAATTCCGCCGACTTCGAACGGCGGCGGTGGACGGCCGGCTTTCCCAAAACCGCAGTGCGGGAAATCTTAATCGTGCAAACGGGATCGGCCACCGGACGGGATATGTGGAGCATCGACGAAATCCGGCTGTGGGACCAAGATCGCTTATTGCCGCACGCGCCGGGCTGGCGGCTCAACGCTTTTCCGAATCCCTGGGACATCGCCCTGGCTTTCGATGGCTCCGCGGCGACCCGATGGAGGTCGTGGGAATGGCTGAGGCCGGGAATGTGGATCGACGTGCGCCTCGATCCCGCCCAGGAACTGGACCATGTCGATATATTGTGCAACGACGGGCAGTGGGATAGCCGGATGGCGGCTTTCGTTCTCACCAGCGCAGGCCAATGGGAGTTGCCCGGGCTAACAGGCTGGCACATGGATCCGCCGGCGGACCTCCGCCGGGAAGCGATGGCGGCGATCCAGCGGGCGGGGATCCGATATATCGCGGTAAGCCGGCAACGATGGGAAGGCGAACCGTTTCGCGGCGACTCTCCAGGGTGGGGAGTGCGGCAGATCGGCTCCACGCGGGACCTGGTGCTGCTAGAGGTAGAATGAGCGGATCTTAGGAATTATGCAAATCGTGCCGTCCTGGGGCTGTCGCAATCGCGGACGCTGGACTGGCTCTCGCATAAGCCACGAGCCCCTTGGGAATCTCGCCAACAGCAGGCGAGATTCCCACATTTCCACAGCCCCGACGGCGAAGGCGGATGGAAAAGTGGAAAACCAAAGGCAGGTTTACCACTTTCCCACCGCCACGGTTTCTCATATCTCTGAGGAAGAAAACCAGAACGCGGGCGGGTTTCGCCCTCCGCGTCAGCGGCCGACGTTACGCGCCGCCTAAGCGTTACAAGGTAATTGTCGTTGATAGGGAGAAGTAGTTGTCGCTGACCCAAAGAAATAGTTGACGCCGATCACCCATCGTCGGCACGGCCCCCCCGGTTTCGGTATGGGCGCCCACCGCGGCTCCCGAAACGCCCGCCGTGCCGTCTTCGCAACCCGCCACACTGGGTTTGACGTTCCTGTCCGACATTCCCGGCTACATCACCGGCGTGCGTTTCTACAAAAGTACCAGAATCTCGGACAACACGTCGGTTATCTGTGGACCGCCACCGGCACGGAGCTGGCCTCCGTCACGTTCACGCACGAATCGCCACGCGGCTGGCAGCAGGCGAACTTCTCGGCGCCCTTGCAATCGAGGCCAACACCGCTTACGTGACTTCGTATTGGTCTCCCAAAGGCTACTACGCCGATGACGCCGGATACTTCGCCACCTCGGGCATCAGAAGCCAAATGCTGTACGCGCCGCCGGACGGCCAATACGGCCCCAACGGCTCCTACGCCGCGCGCAACGCATTTCCGGCCAGTTCCGCAAACGCGAGCAACTACTGGGTTGACCTGGTCTTCACCAACGGCATTCGGTAGCCCCGCTGGGCGGCACAATCTGCGACGGCCTAGGAGTTCAATCCGTCTGCTCCGCTGCGGCAGCGCAATTAACTGGAGAATTCGGCCGCGGTTGTGCAACTAGTGATTATGAAAGAAGTCAATATCGCGGCGCCCTCCGCAGGCGCACCTGTACCCCGGAGTTGCGCTCGTTGCGGGAACGGTTTTCACACTCGTGGTAAGGAGTACACTTGTACCGCATGCCGGAAACCCAAGATCCCGGCGGCCCACAAACCCGGCCACTCCCTCTCCTTCCGCGAACGGCAGATTGTATCCCTCATTGCCGAAGCGAAAGCCAATAAGGAGATCGCCTACGATCTGTGCCTCACCGAAGGTACCGTAAAGGAGTACCTCTACCATATCTTCCGCAAGCTTAACGTCACCAGCCGCACCGAACTGGCGCTGCAATCCGTCCGCGACGGCTTCATAGATCGCCCGATGGCGTGAAAGACAAACACATGCGCGCCTCTTGGTGCCGGACGTCGAACGCCTACTGCTGTGGCAAGCTGCGTGAGCGGCGCTTGGAATCACCCGGCCTTAGTGCATCCGCCAATGCAGCCGCCATGTACCACGCCCGGGGATAGCTCGATTACTTCCCCGCCTTCGTTGACTCCCGGACGCATCTCTTCCGCAGCCGTTATCCCAATAATTCAATGATGGGACCGCACGAGCGAAGCGGCGCCATGCTAACGACAGTCGTGCGCCCACGTATCCATCGTTTATCTAAGGTAAAAAGACCCTAATATCTAACTTATTTCACTGCTACTCCGGGCGGGCAATCGGGACGATGTATTCGAACGTATGATGCCCATCTCATCCAAATACACAATCGCCGTCATTCTGGCCTGCCTTTCCTCCGCACCCGCCTTCGCTCAGACGGATGCTCTTGTATTGTCGTCAGCTACCGTATCTCCGGGTGGGTCGGCTTCTCTGAATCTATCTTTGACCTCTCCCGGGGGCAGCGCACCGGCGGCACTCCAGTGGACTTTCGTCTATTCGCCCACCAACATTGTCAACATCGGCGCCATCGCCGGCGCCGCCGCCACGGCTGCGGGCAAGTCTTTGGAGTGCGCGGCAAGCTCCGGCTCATACACGTGCTTGTTGACCGGAATAACCGCAAGCGGGCTCGACGCGAACATCATCCAAAATGGTGTAGTCGCGGTTGTAACGGCCACGATTTCTGCCAGTACCACGACCACTTCGATCGGCATCGCAAACGCGTTAGGGGCTACTCAATCCGGCGCCGCCGACCCCATCGCCGCAACCGGCGGCACCATCACCGCTTTGCCCCTCGGTGTGGCGTCGCTTAGCTGCAATCCGGGCACTGTAACCTCCAGCGCCTCCACGACCTGCACGGTGGGCTTGAACCAGGTTGTCGTCGCGGGCGCCACCGTCACGCTGTCCGATAATAATGCTCTGCTTGCGATCCCCTCCATTGTGACGGTACCAGCGGGAGCCAGTTCTGTCAGCTTCATCGGCACGGCAGGCGTCCTCCCAGCGAACCAGAGCGCTACCATCACCGCTACCCTGAATGGAACCTTGCAGTCGATCACCCTAACCCTGGTAGCTCAAACCCTCGTCTCCGCGCTGGCTTGCAATCCCACCAGCGTCAACTCCGGCGCGTCCACCTCCTGCACGGTCACCCTGAGTCAGGCCGCCCCATCCGGCGGCAGTACGGTCGCACTCTCCAGCAACAACACAGCGCTACCCGTTTCCGCATCGGTCACCGTGCCTGCCAACAGTACCTCCGCCGCCTTCAGCGCAACCGTCGGCGCCATCGCCACCAATCAGTCGGCCACAGTTACCGCCAGCCTGAGCGGCTCCTCTCAGACCACCACCGTGAACCTAGTAGCCCCCACCCTGGTCTCCGCGCTAGCCTGTAATCCCGCGACTCTTGATGCAGGCGCATCCTCGACATGCACCGTCACCCTTTCCGCTCCGGCTCCAACCGGCGGCGTCACCGTGTCGATCGCCGCCAACGCCGCGGCTCTCACCGTGCCTGCTGCGTTAAACGTCCCGGCCGGGTCGTCCACCGGGACTTTTACGGCCACTGCTACCACCGAGCCGGAAGGCGGTGAGTCTACACAGACGGTATTGGTCACTACAACGCTCAATGACGCGTCTCAGTCGCAGTTGTTTACGTTGATCGTCTGCCCGTGCTCTCTGTGGCCCTCCACCGCACAACCGCTGAATCCTGCCTCTACCAACAAACAGGCCGTCGAAGTGGGTATGCAGTTCACCTCTAACATTTCCGGCTACGTGACCGGCGTGCGATTCTTCAAGGGATCCGCGAACAATGGCACTCACATGGGCAGCCTGTGGACCGCCAACGGCACCCGCCTGGCTGAAGTAACGTTCACCGGAGAAACAAAATCGGGTTGGCAAATAGCATATTTTGCCTCCCCCATATTCATCCCTCCAAACACGATTTATGTGATCTCCTATCATGCCCCGCAAGGACACAACGCCGCGGATAACGGCGCCTTCACGACGGCTGTGAACAACTTGCCGCTCCGGGCGTTAGCCAATGGCCAGAATGGACCTAACGGCGTCTACACCTACGGGTCGAGCGCATTTCCCGCGACCGGCGCCTCCGCGACCAATTACTGGGTAGATGTGGTCTTCAATACCGCTCCCATCGTTGGCACGGCCTCCCCGGCTTCGGTTTGGGCAGCCACCGCGGTTCCTAACACGCCCGCCGTAGCGTCAACGCAGGCCGCGGAATTGGGCTTGACCGTCATGTCCAGTCTCCCCGGATATATCACGGGCGTACGGTTCTACAAGGGCCCCAAGAACCTCGGAACACATATCGGCTATCTCTGGAGTTCGACCGGCACAATGCTCGCATCCGTCACCTTCACAAACGAATCCGCCACCGGATGGCAGCAGGCGAACTTCTCAACGCCTATCGCCATCGATGCCAATACCGTGTATGTCTTCTCGTACTGGTCTCCCAAGGGACACTACGCCGATGACGCCGGATACTTCGCCACTTCGGGCGTCACAAACCAAATGCTGTACGCGCCGCCGGACGGCCAATACGGCCCCAACGGCTCCTACGCCGCGAGCAACGCATTTCC
>Ga0181526_10001022_pt1 | contig 27865 bp, 20 predicted proteins | sample PEATcosm2014_Bin_35_FD_119750 | JGI IMG/M metagenome (GOLD analysis project Ga0181526, IMG submission 119750) | Peatland microbial communities from MTU Mesocosm Facility, Houghton, MI, USA - PEATcosm2014_Bin06_30_metaG | ecosystem: Environmental > Terrestrial > Soil > Wetlands > Peat | place...
CGGTTGCTTCCGATCGGATCCAGTACCGACTTTGGAACCGACGGAATCGCAGCCTGATGTAGAACGTAGTCCACGCCGGTACACGCGAGCTTCATAGCATCGAGATCAAGAATATCCGCCTCGCGAAAATCAATTTGCCCCAGGATCTGGGCGAGGTTCTCCCGCTTGCCGGTTGAAAAATTGTCGACTCCTCGAACTTGCTCCCCGCGTTGCAACAGCTCCCGCGCCAGAGACGATCCGATGAAGCCGCCGATACCCGTGATGAGATAAAGCGCCATAGTGTTTTCATCATAACCAATCAACTCGACCCTTTGGGCGGGCAAATCAACTCGCGCCGACTCACCAAAGTAATGCAATAAGAGCGCTGGTTAGCGGACCGGTTTTTGAATGGAGGAAACCAAGAACGGAGAACTATTCCCTACATTCCTGAACTCTGGCACTTTCGCAGAATCCGGAAAAACTCTTCCCGGCTCAGGATGTGGCTCTCCTCAAAAAACTCCATCACTTTCAATCCTGATACTTAGGGGAACTGCGAGCGGCCTGCAACGAAGGGATAGATCTGTTTCCGTAAGGGGAGAAGTTCAGGATTGGAACGTGGTGATAGGGAATTTCGCGACAGTCTGCCGAATCTTGTTCCAAACCTCGTCCCTGCCAGCCCGGGTTTTTGCCGAGAAGGGAATCACGGACGCGGTTGGATATGCCTCCGCGAGACTTTTCAGCGCATTACGCAGCTGATTGTTGGAGAGTCGGTCGCTCTTGGTTGCGATCAGGAGAAGCTCGCGGCCCGATGCATTAAGAAAATCTAAGAGTTGCCGGTCGCTGTCTTGCGGAGGAACATTTACGTCCACCAGCGCCAAGCACAAAGCCAAAGTGGGACGGTCGTTGAGGTAGGGCTCGATGAACTTGGGCCACTCCTGCGAGATCTCGCGCGAAAGCTTGGCGTATCCGTAGCCCGGCAGGTCGGCAAAAATCACCTCCGGCTGCGGCTTCCCCGGCCAGCGAACCTCGAAGAAGTTAATGCTGCGTGTTCGCCCCGGGGTGGAACTGGTCCGAGCCAGCTTGGCCTCCACCAGTGTGTTGATCACGCTCGACTTGCCAACGTTAGACCTCCCAAGAAACGCAACCTCGGGCAAACTGGGAGCAGGGAAGTGCGCGGCGTCGGTCGCTGCCGCCAGAAATCGGGCCATAACCCTCATGCTCCAGTGTGCAATGCGGCAGCGGAAGTTGGCAAGCAAACTGCTAGTTCTGGGAAAAGCGTCCGCATGCAAAACGCCCGCTTACGCGGGCGTTCGTTAAGTGAGAATGGAGAACCGCTCCTACTGATGCGCGGCCGGACTATCCCCGGTGCCGGAGGTCAGTGGCGCGATGGGACGCGTGGTCTCTTCCTCGCCTATAGACTGCAGCGGTGATTCGAGCGCGATTTGCAGCACTTGGTCCATAGTATCCACAAAATGCATCTTCATGGCGCTGCGCAGGTTTTCAGGAACCTCGGCCAAATCCTTTTCATTGTCCCGCGGCAGGATCACTTCGAAAAGTCCCGCACGGTGCGCGGCCAGCAGCTTTTCCTTGAGGCCGCCAATGGGCAACACTTTGCCGCGCAGCGTGATTTCGCCAGTCATGGCGAGATCACGTCTTACCGGAATCTTGCTAAGCGCACTCGCAATCGCGGTCGCAATGGTAATACCGGCCGATGGCCCGTCCTTCGGAATCGCCCCTTCCGGCACGTGCACGTGTAGATCGAGGTTGCGGTAGAAATCGCGAGTCAGGCCGAGACGGTGCGCCCTCGATCGAACATACGAAAGAGCGGCCTGGGCCGACTCCTGCATGACGTCGCCCAGCTTGCCGGTAAGCGTCAACTTGCCCTTGCCGTCCACCACAGTGGCTTCGGTGCTTAGGATCGAGCCGCCCACTTCAGTCCAGGCCAAGCCGGTGACCAATCCTATTTCGCTCTTTTCGTGCGCCAGCGTGTCGCGGAACTTGATGACGCCCAGGAAGTCGGTAACATTCTCGCCGGTCACCGCGATAGCATAGTTTTCGCCTTCCTTGACCACCTTACGCGCGACCTTACGACACACATTGCCAATTTCGCGTTCCAGATTGCGCACTCCGGCTTCGCGCGTGTAGGCGCGGATGAGCGTGGTGATGGCATCATCGGAGAACTTCACGTTCTTCTCCGACAATCCGGCCTGCAGCATCTGTTTCTTCACTAGGAACTGCTTGGCAATCTCGACTTTCTCCTGCTCCGTGTAGCCGTGCAGCCGCAGCACTTCCATGCGATCCTGCAGCGCGGGAGGAATCGTGTGCATTACATTGGCTGTGGCCACGAAGAACACCTGCGAAAGGTCGTACTCAACGTCCAGGTAATGGTCGACAAACATGAAGTTCTGTTCGGGGTCGAGCACCTCGAGCAAGGCCGCCGAGGGATCGCCGCGGAAATCCATCGACATCTTATCGACTTCGTCCAACATGAAAACTGGATTTTTCGTGCCCGCCTTCTTCATCATCTGAATGATCTGGCCAGGCAGAGCGCCGATATAAGTACGCCGGTGCCCGCGAATCTCAGCCTCGTCACGCACGCCGCCCAAAGACATGCGCACAAACTTGCGCCCGGTGGCTTTTGCAATTGACATACCCAGCGAGGTCTTGCCCACGCCGGGAGGCCCAACAAAGCAAAGTATCGAGCCTTTTGGATTCTTCACCAACTGGCGCACGGCGAGAAACTCAAGAATGCGTTCCTTGATTTTCTCCAGGCCGTAATGATCTTCGTTGAGCACTTTCTCGGCGCGCGAAATATTACGGATTTCCTTCGAGCGCTTTTTCCAGGGCACCGCGAGTAGCCAGTCAAGATAGTTTCGCGAAACCGTGGATTCGGCCGACATCGGCGGCATCGCTTCCAGCTTCTTCAGCTCCTGCAGCGCCTTGTCTTTGACTTCCTTCGGCATGCCGGCGGCTTCGACTTTCTTTTTCAGTTCGTCGAATTCGCTCTTCTCGCCGCGGCCCAACTCCTTTTGAATGGCCTTGATCTTCTCGTTGAGGTAATACTCTTTTTGCGCCTTCTCCATCTGCCGCTTGACCCGCGACTGAATGGTACGGTCCACATTGAGTTTTTCGATTTCGACGTCGAGCACGTCCGCAATGCGGCTCAAACGCTCCGAGGGATCGAAAATCTCCAGCAGTTCCTGTTTCTCTTCGATGGAAAGCTGCAGATTCGCAGCAATGATGTCGGTGAGCTTGGCCGGATCTTCCATCCGGACCGCCGAGATCATGGTCTCGTAATTCAGTGCCTGGCAAAGCTTCACGTACTGCTCAAACAACGTAGTCACGCGCTGCATGCCCGCTTCAATTTGGGCATTCATTTCGGTGGGATAACGAGCCACGCGAACCGAAGCCTGCATGTATCCATCTGCGTCGCTAGCCTGCAGAAGCCTGCCTCGCTCGATACCTTCGACCAGTACTTTAATATTCCCGTCGGGCAGCTTGAGGCTCTGTACGATGTTAACGATGGTCCCGACCTGGTAGATTTCATTCGACTTGGGTTCGTCGATCGAGGCATCGTGCTGGGTCGCCAGGAAAATCTTCTTATCCGCGGCCAGAGCCTCTTCCAAGGCGCGCACGCTGGACTCGCGGCCCACTACGAACGGCGTCATCATGTAAGGAAAGATGACCACGTCCCGTATGGGCATCATGGGCAGCTTCTTGCTTTCGAATTTTTCCTTGGATGTGGTCACTCAATCTCCCTGGGCTCGTGCTGAATGACAATCGCGGCACGGCTTCGCCGCAGCCTACCGTCCGTAATCAGTTTACTACTCTTTCAGGGCCCTTTGGCTATCCGGCCTTTTCCATCATCGAAAGGGAGGCATTGCGCTTTTCGACCATCTCCCTCGTGACTTCGAATTCCTTTAGCTTCTTCTGGCTGGGCAAGTTAAACATAAGATCGAGCATCAATTCTTCCAGAATCATCCGCAGCCCGCGAGCCCCCACTTTGCGGGCCATAGCTTGGCGGGCGATTGCGCGCAACGCTTCGTCGCTGAATTTCAAACGCACATTCTCAAACTCGAACAAGCGCTGATACTGCTTGACGATGGCATTCTTGGGTCGAGTGAGAATCTCGATCAGCGCGAATTCGTCAAGATCCTCCAGCATGCCCATAACCGGCAAGCGCCCAACGAATTCAGGGATTAAGCCAAACTTAATTAAATCTTCCGGTTGCATCTCGCTGAGCAATTCGAAGTTACGCTTGCGCGCGACCACCGCATCTTCTTTTTCTGCCTCCTCGGTAGCCCGGAAGCCGAGGGACTTCTTTCCCACCCGCCGGCCGATAATCTTTTCCAAGCCAACGAACGCTCCGCCGCAGATAAACAAGATGTTGGTCGTGTCAACGGGCGTAAATTCCTGGTGAGGATGCTTGCGTCCGCCCTGCGGCGGAACGTTTGCGATCGTTCCTTCCAGAATCTTCAGCAGCGCCTGTTGCACGCCTTCCCCGGAAACATCGCGCGTAATCGAGGGGTTCTCGTCCTTGCGCCCGATCTTGTCGATTTCGTCGATGTAAATGATTCCAGTCTGGGCGCGGCTCACATCGCCCTCAGCCGCCTGCAGCAGTTTGAGGATGATGTTCTCCACATCCTCGCCCACGTAGCCAGCCTCGGTAAGAGTGGTGGCATCGACGATGGCGAAGGGCACATCCAGCATGCGGGCCAGGGTTTGCGCCAGCAGCGTCTTGCCGGTTCCAGTGGGGCCGATGAGCAGGATGTTCGACTTGCTCAGTTCGATGCCGTCTCCAGCTGCCTTCTGGCGGTTCATGAAGATGCGTTTGTAGTGGTTGTAAACCGCGACCGCCAGCTTCTTCTTGGTCTGCTCCTGCCCGATGACGTATTCATCGAGGAAGGTTTTGACCTCCTGCGGTTTGGGCAACTGATTGGGCGTCGTGGTTTGCGGGGTCGCGGTTCGATCATCTTCCAGGATCGAATTGCAAACCGCTACACACTCGTCGCAAATATAGGCGCGGGGATAATCGCTGGGCGACGAGATCAGTTTGGCTACCGCGTCCTGCGATTTATGGCAGAATGAGCAGCGCAAAATCTCATCGGAGCCTGACTTATTTTTCACTCGGCTCTACTCCTTCATGTTCTCGGTATGATGCTGGGCCCCCCCTACTTCGACCCTTCCACCATCGCTTTCGAACTAAATCCCAGAGTGCGGAATCAAGCGCGAAGGCCGATCATACCGCTTTTGCGGTCTTATAGATGATATCGTCTATGATTCCGTATTCCTTAGCTTGCTGTGCGTTCATGATGAAGTCGCGCTCCACGTCCTTTTCCACCTTGTCCAGCTTCTGCCCGCTGTGCTTCGAGAGTAACTGGTTTGTAATCTCGCGCATACGCAGGATTTCGCGAGCGTGGATGTCAATGTCAGTGGCCTGCCCCGACAACCCTCCCATCGATGGTTGGTGAATTAAGATACGAGAATTAGGCAGCGCTAATCTCTTCTTGGGCTCACCGGCAGCCAACAGTAATGCTGCCATCGAGGCCGCCTGGCCCACGCACAGCGTCATGACATCATTCTTCACGTACTGCATGGTGTCATAAATAGCCATGCCCGCAGTAATCGAGCCGCCCGGCGAGTTGACGTAGAGCTGAATGTCTTTTTCAGGATCTTCCTGAGCTAAGAACAACATTTGGGCGATCACCAGATTGGCGATGTTGTCGTCAATCGGCGTCCCTATGAAAATAATGTTGTCGCGGAGCAGACGGGAATAAATATCGTAGGCGCGTTCGCCCCGCCCGGTCTGCTCAATGACCATCGGTACCAACATCATTTGTGGATCATTTGGTTTCATGGTCACCTCACCTGCCACACTCCGCCCCGAAGGAACGGGTTCGTTTCTCGGGGAGGGTCAAAAGTGTCCGCGTCTTTAGCTACGATTACGCAGACTGGTGATAAAGAAAATCGAGGGTCTTCTCGCTGCGGATTCTCATCCGGATTCTATCGAGGCCCCCATCCTCTGTCAAACGAGCTCGCACCGCTTCTGACGTTTGTTTCGACTGTTTTGCCAGAGCTTCGAGCTCCCGATTCACTTCCTCGTCGCTGACCTCGATTCTTTCCAACTCCGCAATGCGCTCGAGCAGTAACGAGGACTTCACATCATTCACTGCCTGATCCCGCTGGCCGGCCCGGAGCCGGGGTAGATCCATCTTCTTCAAGTCTTCCATCTTCATGCCCTGCGCGGCCAGTGCTCGCAGACCGCGCTCCAGGCGCAGATCAATCTGCCGGTCCACCAAAGACTCCGGCACTTCGAAATCGTTGCGCTTCACTAGTTCCGCGACCAGCTTGTCTTTTGCTGCATGCTCAGCCGTGTGGCGCTTTTCGGCTTCCATGTTCTCGCGGATCTGCTTCCGCACCTGCTCAAGGCTCGAGAACTCGCCTAACTCTTTGGCGAAATCATCATTCAATTGCGGCAAGCTCTTCTGCTTGATGCCATTCACCTTCACCGTATAAACAAAAGTCTTGCCCGCCAGTCGCTTGTCGGAAATATCTTCCGGATAGCTCACATCGAAGGTGCGTTCTTCGCCCGAGGATACTCCGGTGAGGTTCTGCGAAAATTCCGGCACAGTATTCTTGCCGCCGATCTCGATCAACACGTCATCCATATGCACGGGATTGGCGCTGGCCGCTTCCACGTCCTTACCATGCTTGGGCTTCCCGTCCATGGAGGCCTGTGCGAAGTCGCCCTCAGCGAGGGCGCGGCCTTCGACGGTGGTGTAGGTGGCGTGCTGCTCGCGCACGCTGGTGAGCGCCTGTTCGACTTCCTCGTCGGAAACGGCAATCGCAGGCTTGTCAGCGCGTAGTTCCTTGTAGCCATCGACTTGAATTTCCGGCAGCACCTCGAAGCTGGCTTTGAAGCGCAGCGGCTCGCCATCATGCATGCGAAGATCGGTGATGCGGGGCTGCGAAACTGGTATCAGACCCTGCTTTTCGGCTTCTCTGCGGAAGTGGCGCGGTACCAACGCCTCGATCACGTCGTTCTTGAGGCCATCGCCGAAACGCTGGCGGATGACGGAAGCAGGCACGTGTCCCGCGCGAAAGCCTGGCAGCCGTGCACTCTTCTGATAGCGCTGAATCTGCAACTCGGTTTCGCGAGTAACTTCGGCGGCCGGGATCTCAACCGAGATTTCCCGCTTAATATCTTTCTTGTTCGTTTCCGTCTTTACCGCGTCAGTAGTTTCTGTGGGGCTCACGTTTTGCCTTTCACGCACCGCTGCATCCGGAAGGTCTGCCGAGCAAAGGAACCGGAACCGAATTCATATGGCGTTCACTTGAGTGTAAAGACAGAAGGAGAGGACCGTCAAACGCGCTGAGGCAGTTCGAACTGCATTCCACCACAAATTTCCCATCCCGGCAGTAAGCGCAACCCGGGATCACGCGAGGCAACTACATTCTTGCCCTAGTTAGCACATCCACTAAGCGCCATACCTTTTGATACCATACGCTACCGCACATATATCTGACCAATAACACGTTTTAAGGAATCCTCTGGCTTTTCGGTCGCTCTCCACCTGCGATAAGCTGCAGGAACCGGCCAATTACAAGCAAAGAACCAAACACCGATGCCCCGCTGGCTAACCGTTCTCCACCACGAAGTCATTGCTTGCACCCGCTGCCCGCGGCTAGTTGAATACCGCGAGCAAGTGGCCCGCGAGAAACGCCGGGCATATCGGGACTGCGAATACTGGGGCAAACCTGTGCCCGGCTTTGGTGACCCCGATGCGCGAGTGCTCATCCTGGGCCTGGCCCCCGGTGCCCACGGCTCCAATCGCACTGGACGCCCATTCACCGGCGACGCTTCCGGCAAGTTCATGTTCCCCGTCTTGCATGAAACTGGATTCGCCAATCAGCCCATTGCCACCGATCTCAACGACGGACTTAAGCTCAAAAATCTTTACATCACAGCCGCGGTCCGCTGCGCTCCACCCGCCAACAAGCCCACGCCGCCGGAACTCGCCGCGTGTTCCCAGTTTCTTGACCGGGAGATTGAGGGACTACAAAAAGTGAAGGTGGTAGTCGCACTCGGCAAGATCGGGTTCGACGCTTTTCTGAACTACCTGAAACGCCGGGGCTTGCTCCTCAACCGGCAGCGCTATCTCTTCAAACACGGCGCCAGTTACCGATTACCCGACGGTAAGGTGTTACTAGCCTCTTACCATCCCTCGAATCAGAACACGCAGACCGGCAAGCTTACACGCGAAATGTTTGTGGAGATCTTTAAAGAGGCGGCAAGACTTGCCGATGATTAGTTTGAGGTCCGTCGGAGCTGGATCGCTGCACCCACCCCAAAAATGGGGTCATAGTTCACAAAGCCGGGTCACGAACTGGGGCTGCGCCGTTTTGATTTTTCAGCTGGAAGCGGCCTGTGTAGCCCGGACGACTCGCCCTTACCCACACGAGCAAGTTTAGAAGCCGACCATCACCGGTTCCGGCTCCAGGCGAACGCCCCAGATCTCTTCCACGCGATGCTGAATCTGATCTTTCAGAGCTAGAACTTCGGCGGCGGTGGCTCCGCCGCGATTCACGATGGCCAGCGCGTGTTTGCTCGAGATGCCGGCGCGGCCCATGCCATAACCTTTTGCGAACCCGGAACGCTCCACCAGCCATGCCGCGGAAACTTTCCTGTGGGTTTCGAGCGCGGGATAGCTGGGAACGGTCAATCCTCGTGCGGCAGCCCGCTGCTTCAGATCTTCATGCTGCTCTTCCGACAGCGCAGGATTCTTGAAGAAAGAGCCCGCGCTTAAGCAATCCGCATCTCCCGCTACAATCAACATCCCTTTCAGAGCCCGGATGTGGCGCACAGCTTCGCGGGTTTCGGCGAGATTCGGCATGGTCTCGCGGCCGGCGAAATGGCGCTTCAGATCGCCATAGCTAATGTGCGGCTTACCCTCGGGCGTGAGTGCGTAGCTGACACGCAGAACGATGAACCGTCCGCGGTCACTGGTGTTGAAGATGCTGGCCCGGTAACTGAACCCACAGGCCTCGCGGCAGAGTTCGCGGACTTGACCATCTCTCAGGTCGACGACCTGCACAGACGAAATTGTGTCGGAGACTTCCTGTCCGTAGGCCCCGACATTCTGCACGGGTGTACCGCCCACGCTGCCCGGGATTCCGCTCAGGCACTCGATGCCGGCGCAGCGGGCCATCACGGATCGAGAAACAAACTTATCCCAGGACTCGCCAGCGCCTACGTCGAAAACAACATTGCCGTGTTCATCATGCGCGCCCCGTTGGTCGATGCCTGGAATCGCAATTTTCAGCATCAGTCCGGGCCAGCCAGCATCGGCCACTACCAGATTGCTGCCACCGCCTAGCACGAACAGAGGCAGATCGCGCGAGCGCGTGAATGCAACCGCCGCCTGCACTTCACCAACGTCCCTGGCCTCGACAAAATACCTCGCCGGACCTCCGATTCTGATGGTGGTGAGAGGCGCCAGCGGAATGTTTTCAAGCAGTTCCACGAACCATTTCATCTTACACACGGGCTTGAGCGAGCGCACATGTCGGCGGGGAACGTTTAGGCATGACGTTGTCTATCTATGGGGCTTCCCGCCCGAAAGCACTGTTGGACGCGATGCAAGCGCATAACCTGCCACTACTCCTTTCGCCTTCTCTTTTTTGTCTTGCCCATTATAATTAACTATGATTAACTACCAACAATAATCACTAGTTAATGTACTGCAGTGGGGAAACAGGTACGGATCAGACCAAATGAGTGGGGAACACATGGCACGTGTAATTCGCTTGGCTCTTATTCTGCCAGTCCTCATATCTCTTTTTCCGAGCCAAGCACGGGCACAGGGCGAGACCACCAGCGCCATCGCTGGCGAAGTAATGGACGCAAGTGACGCAGTTGTGCCGGGCGCCATTGTGGCGGTCACAAATCACGAGACCGGCCTAAAGCGTAGTGCCTATACCGATAACGCAGGTCGGTTCAACTTCCCACAGCTAAAGCCCGGTACCTACTCGGTCAAAGTGCAAGCGGAAGGTTTCGAGCCACAGCAGAATGACAATGTGTCTTCCGGTCTGGGCCAGAAGCAGATCGTCAATTTCACACTCAAGATCGCTCGATCAAATGAGGTTGTGGTGGTAAATAGCGAAGCTCCGCTCATCAACCCGGCAGATGCCAACACATCGACGACGTTGAGTGCGCCAGCTCTGGAGGACCTTCCGAATCCAGGCGGTGACCTGACCTACCCGCTGCAGTTTTCGCCTGGGGCCCTTATCAACACGGCGGGCAGCGGCAACGACTTCGTTGGCGGCAGTAATGGGTATGGCAACGTGGAATTCAACGGCCTGCCTGCCCTCTCAAACGGCTACATCGTTGATGGACTGGAGACGAACGACCCGCTCACCAACCTAAACAGCGGCCTCTCGACCAACCTCGTGCTTGGCTTGAATTCGATTTCCGAGGTGACGGTCAACACGCTTTCCTATTCCGTGGATCAAGGGCGGTATGGAGCATCCCAGATTAACTACGTGACCAAATCCGGTACGAATCAATTTCACGGAAATCTGTATGAACTGTGGAATGGTTCGCTACTGAACGCAGCAGACTATTTTACCAATGCGACACCGGGGAATCACAAGCCCCGCTCGACCGTGAATCATTTTGGGGGGAGTCTGGGGGGTCCGATTGCGCACGACAAGCTCTTCTTTTTCTTCGACAGCGAGTGGGTGCGAATCGCCCTGCCGATCGTCACGCCGACGATCGTTCCCAATGCGGCCTTCCAACAGTACGTCCTGCAGCAACTTCCTCTTGGGTACACGGACCCTGTCACGGGATTGAGTTACCCCGCGGCGCCACAGTTGGTCCCTTTCTATCAGCAGATGTTTTCGCTCTATGGAGATACCAGCGGCACACCCACCGCGTTGCTCGGTTGTCCGATCACGGCGGGTTGCGCGAACCGGCAGAGCGTTTCGCACTCCAGCGACGACCATGAACAGGTGCAGACTGCCCGCGTCGATTACAACATCAATTCGAGGGACAGCGCGTGGTTTCGTTTTCAGGCGGACACCGGGTTGCAAGCCGCGTGGACGGATCCGATCAACCCGCTGTTCGACGCTATTTCGCCGCAGCCTCTCTATTCGTTCGCGGCAGGGCACGCCCACGTCTTCTCACAGAACTTGGTGAACTACTTCAATCCTGCATTCTCCTGGTACGAGAGCTTGTTTGGGCCAAACAACTTTCAGAAGACACTTTCGGCTTTCCCGATCGTGTTCCAGGGCAGCGGCGCGAATCCCTTCACGCCTATCGGAGGGCTTGACAACACCTGGGTTCAAGGCAGGCGTGCATCCCGCTTCTTCATTAATGACAACCTGGCCTGGAGCCGGGGCGCTCACGAACTGAGGTTTGGAACAAATACTCGAATTTTCCGCCTGAACGACTATGACTTCGGGGAAGGCACAGTTCCCACCGTGACCTACGCGAACTTGCAACAATTTATCTATGGAGTAGCGAATACCGCGTCGAAGACGTTCCCTTCGAACGCGAATGAGCCCTTTAACTTTCTCAATCTCGATGTCTACGCGCAAGACACCTGGAAAGTGACTCGTAAACTGACCTGGACATTTGGTCTGCGCGATACCTTCAACTCCAATCCGCTGAATCCGCATGATCAAGTCGCCCGTCTTCGCGGCTCTTTCAGCTCCATCTCGCATGATGTCAATCAACCGTTGAATGCTGCCATCCAGACTCATCTCGGCAATCTGTTCTCGTCTACACCGCTGGCCATTCTGCAACCGAGAACAGCGATTGCGTGGCAATTCGAGCCGAAGTCCGTGCTCCGCACCGGTTTCGGGATTTTCAGTGACATTCTGCCGGGCACTGTGGCCGACCTGATCGGCGACAATCCTCCATACGACAAAACCTTTCAGGGAGGAGCGCTTGGCACCGTGGGCACAGCCGGATCTGCCGGCTGCAACACGCTGTTTGGCTGTACAGCAATCGCGCCCGGAGTACCCAACAGCGCGATCGACGCAACTGTTGCTGCAAATCAGATTTTCACTGTGGAATTTCCCCAGGGCCAGCCTTCGTGCGCATCTCCACAGGCAAAGCCCACAAGTTGTCTTCCACCGGTCGCGATCACCGCTATCCCGGATGGCAAACTCCACGCACCGTACTTCATGGAGTGGAGTCTGGGAATGGAGCATCAATTCGGAACGACGGCCAGTTTGCAAGCGCAATACGTGGGCACACGGGCCGTAAACCAGCCGTACTCAACACAAGTCAATGGCTACGAAACCGTGTGCCAGAGCTGTTTTGCGCCGTTCCCCTACATGCGGCCGACCGATCCACGATTCGGTGCGGTCACGCAGTTCTCCACCGGCGCGAACAGTCACTACAACGGTCTTCAACTCACCGCCATGAAACGCCTAGGGCACGGTCTGCAAGGACAGATCAACTACACCTGGAGCCGTTGCATGGATACCGTCTCGAACGGCGGATTCCTGCCGTTCTCCGCGGGAGGGGTTCTTTCCCCGCTGCCGGGAGAGCTTGCTCGCGACTATGGTCCTTGCGATTACGACATCCGGCACAATCTCAACGGGCAATACGTTTACCAGTTACCGGTGAAGGTGCGAAATCATTCGCTCGGCTACGCGCTGAACGGCTGGCAGATTTCTGGAACCGCGTTTTGGCACAGCGGGGTTCCGTTCTCGGTGCTGAGCACGCCCTATTCCGCGGGTGGAAACGGAATTGTGCAAGGTAGTGGGCCGGAGTTCGCCAGTATCGTTGCTGGTGTTCCGCCCTATGAGCATCATCCGATTCCGGGCGTCACGCAGGCAGGAACCCTTCAGTGGCTCAATCCGGATGCTTTCGTCTCGACCGTTGATCCGAGCACCGGGCAATGCTATGGCGGCGACAGCCCGCAGAATTGCCAGTTCGGCAACCTCCGCCGCAATTCACTGCGCGGTCCTGATTTCCTCTGGAGTGACTTCTACCTGACGAAATGGTTTCCCTTGACCGAGCATGTAAAACTGCGATTTGAGGGTCAGTTCTTTAATGTATTCAACCACCCAAATTTCGGCCTTCCAAGCGTGGTGCAGGCCGGCATTCCAAGCGAGCCTTCTAGTCAAACTGGATTCGGAGCTCTGACGTACACGACCTCTCCTCCGACCGGCCTGCTCGGCGTGGGGTTGGGCGGCGACAGCACTCCCCGCATGATCGCGTTTCAGGCGCGGTTGGAGTTCTGAGCATTCTCAAGATGAAGGACGCGGTGAAACCGGAGGAGGGACTTTCGTCGTGAGGAAGGCGCAATGGCGACTTCGAGGGGTCTGTTTCGCAACCTACCGCGAGCTAGGCCACCAGCAGCCACAGCGGAGAAGCCAACGCCTTAGCTATGCCGGCGGAAGTACGAAAAATGCCGACGGCTACGATCTCGCCGATTACTGACGCGGTCGTGGAAACCAAGCCGAGTTCGCGTCGCAAACCGGCGACAGAAGCCGCAGGAGTTGGTGTATGGGTGTCTGTTGAGTCCCACGCCTGCTGTGTGCCCTACACAGCGTCGGCCCAAACGACTGCGATGAGCGCGATAGCACGGGATGGGAGCTACGGCGCGGTAATTCGAGAACCCTACAGACTTGGTCAGTCGCGCTTTGGCAAAAGCTAATACTGCTTTCGCATTATTGACCCGCCACTAAGCATCCCTATAATCGCGGAACTTTAATCTGTGGGTAGATTTCGCGGCACGTTCTGAACTGTTCGCTCGTCAGGAATGCTTTCATCTCAACGTCACTAGCGATTCGTGAGAACAAATGGGGAGACGCATGAGTAGGTTGAGAAAGCTGGCGTTTGTGCTGGCGACGGCCGTTGCAGGCTTGAACCTCGTAAGTGTGAACGTCGCGGGACAGCAAATTACGGGAAGTATTCGCGGAACTGTACTGGATCCGAGTAACGCTATCGTATCGGCTGCGACGGTGACGGCAAAGCAGGTCGAAACCGGCTTAACTCGTGCAGCGGTTACGGATCGCCAGGGAGCCTTCGTGCTGGTCGAACTTCCGATCGGGCACTACCAGTTAGAGGTGCACGCGCAAGGTTTCGAAGGGTACCTGCAACAAGGAATCTCGTTGGATGTCAACGAGACCGCGACGGTCAGCATCCATCTCAAAGTTGGGTCCGAGACCCAACAAGTTGAGGTCAAGGCGAACGCGGAGCTGATTCAAAATACGGTCAGCAGCCTGGGGCAAACCGTGATGGAGCGCGAAATCCTCGACTTGCCGTTGGATGGCCGCGACTTTGCTCAACTGGGAGTCCTTCAACCGGGCGTCGTTCCCTTGACGCCGGGACTTCTCCAGGCAGGCGGAGGATTGCGAGACAATCAGGGTTATGCGGTCGACGGCCAGAGGCCGGAGTCCAACAATTTTCTCATCGATGGCGCCGACAACGTGAACGCGGTCGATGCCGGTTTTGTGCTTAAGCCGCCTATCGACGCAATCGCCGAATTCAGGATCATGACGCACAATGCCAATGCGGAGTTCGGTCGAAATACTGGGTCCACGACCAACATCATCACACGTTCCGGTTCCAATTCATTTCACGGCGCTGCCTGGGAGTTTCTGCGCAACGACGCCTTCGACGCGTCGGATTACTTCACTCAGACGGTTCAGCCTTTGAAGCAGAATCAGTTCGGCGGCACCTTCGGCGGGCCGATCATCAAAGACAAAACCTTCTTCTTCGGATATTACGAGGGATTCCGCAACCGCCAGGGTGAAACGGATTCCGCAACCGTGCCTTCGCCGCTGGAGCGGCAAGGCAATTTCTCGGAGATGTGCACGGTCCCAGGCGGATCCTTTACGGGTGGGTTCTGCAGCAATCCTCAGAATCAGCTCTACAGTTTTGCGACGGGCCAACCGGTTCCGGTTCCGAACAATACATTGACAGGCCCGTTCGATCCAACTGCGTTGAACGTCCTTCCGTTCTTCCCTGCAGCCAACAGCGGGCGCAACACATTCATAACCACGCAGTCACTGAGCGTAAACAACGATCAATTCGGACTGCGGTTAGACCAGTATCTTTCTCCCGCGGACACGCTGAATTTTCGCTACATGTTCAGCGGCGGCCCGACTACCGATCCGCTTTCTCCCGCCGGTGCGAATGTGCCGGGATTCCCGGTAGGAGAGGATGATCGCGCGCAGAACTTTGTGGCGCAGGAGACCCACATCTTTTCACCTGCAATCATCGGCGTGGCTCGTTTTTCTTATCTGCGCAACAAATTTCTCTTTGGCGAGGGCATCAATCATGAGTCCCCGATGGACTTGGGTTTTCAATACCAGCCAAGTCTCGATGCAGCCCTTGGACCGCCGTTCATCCAGGTAGGCGGCTACGCCTCGGTCGGCGATCCCATCACTGGACCGCGCAACACGTATCAGAACACCTTTGACTATTCCGGTTCTCTGAGCTGGATTCACGGCAACCACGAATTGAAGTTTGGCGGAGGCTATCGCCACGACAATATCAATGCCCTGCAGGGGATAGCTACCAACGGCTTCTTTGTATTTTCGACCTTTCCTTACAGCGACGGATTCGCCAGCTTCCTGTCTGGCCAGCCCGTGCTTTTCTTGCAAGGAGTCGGCAACTTTTCACGGGGAATTCGAGGGCAAGCCTCGGACGCATATGCCCAGGACACCTACAAAGTCTCGTCACGTCTGACCCTGAACCTGGGGCTCCGATATGAGTTGCCGTCTCCAGACACGGAAATTCACAATCGCCAAAATCTCTGGGTTCCAGGCGCACAGTCCAGAGTCATGCCGAGCGCTCCTGCGGGCCTGCTCTATCCGGGTGATCCCGGCGTGCCGGCGGGCCTGATTCCGACTGACAAGAAGGCATTTGCCCCTCGCGTGGGCCTGGCCTGGGATCCTACTGGTGATGCGAAATGGCTGGTGAGTGCGGCGTACGGCATCTTCTACGAGCCGTACTACACGGGCCAGGGTGGTCCACTGCAGTCGCCCATCAGCGCACCGCCATTCCTTCAGACCCCGCAGGTAAGTACCCCTACAAGCTTTGCCAATCCCTATGCAGGTCAAAATCTTTTCACCGGCCAGTTCGCAGAGCCAATGACCATTCTGACGCTCGCCCCCAACCTGCCCTTGCCTTACGCGCAAGACTGGAATCTCAATCTCGAGAAATCGTTCGGCAGCGACTGGCTGGTGCAGATCGGCTACGTGGGAACGAATGGAATCAAACTGCCACGGTTCATCGAAGGAAACCCGACTGTCTTTGTTCCGGGCGTCGACTCCAGCGGCAACCCCATCTCGAACGAAAACAACGTGAACCAGCGGCGCCTGTATTCAGGATGTACGTTGGCACAGCCAAATGGCTGCGTCTACGCCTCCGCCGGATTGATCGCGGGAATTGCAAATTCGTCTTATAACGCGTTAGAGGCCAGCCTGCGGAAGCGCTTTGGACACGGCCTTTCCTTCCTCGCTTCCTACACGTTATCGAAATCCATCGATGACGTTTCCTCCTTCAACATCACCGGGTCGGCGTCGCAACCGGTTGCCGGAGAGAATGACCTGGCGCAAAACCCCTTTGATCTTGCCGCTGAGCGCGGTAGATCTATGTTCGACGCGCGGCACCGGCTGGTCTTGAGCTATCAGTGGAGTCTCCCGTTTTGGAGGCAGCCTCATACCTGGTACGAGCACGTACTGGGCGACTGGCAGCTGAACGGCATTGCGGCTTTCATGAGCGGAACACCCTTCACCGTATTTGACTCGTCTGACAATTCTCTCCAAGGAGGTGCGCCGGAAATCACTGGCTTCTCCGCGAACCGCCCGAATCTGATTGGAAACCCAAACAGCGGCCCGCACACGCCAGAGGAATGGTTCAACGTAAGCGCCTTCCAGAAACTCGCTCCCGACCCTCTTGGACGATTCCAGGTATTCGGTGACGAGGGCCGCAACGTCGTGCAAGGGCCGCGATACGTGAATTGGGATTTTTCCGCGTTCAAGAATATTCAGGTGGCAGAGTCAAAGGAACTTCAATTCCGGGCTGAGTTCTTCAATTTCCTGAATCATACGAATTTCCGGCTGCCGGTGAGTGACATCAGTTCGCCAGATTTCGGACAAATCCAGGCGGACTTGGGTCCGCGGGTGATCCAGTTGGCGCTAAAGTTTCTCTTTTGATGGTGCACAAGAATTGGAGGATTGGGTGATGGCCCACATTCAACTTCCCGAAGGACTACCTGGAATTCGCGGCCCGATGGTACTTAGCCCTGAAACCACCAAGCCGTTAATAGCGATATTCTTTATTAAATATACTATTAGGCTGTACTAGTATTAGCTTACTATGTTGCGTCATTATTATCGTATTGTGTCGAGCAAATGTTAATGTGGCTGGTCTGGAGACGTGGGAAGAGAGAGTGAATCGAAACAGATCTTCTACGATTAGCTTATGGGAGGTAGGGGCGGCCCGAGGATCAATCTTTTGTGCCCATAGGCTACTTGCGTCAACTTTGGCCCCGACGATTTTGTGGCCCCATTGTTGGACAAAAACCCCGGCGCGGCTATGGTCGAGCAATATTCGTTGAGTACCCACTCGGTTGCCATTTCCGATCCGTGCACGCGTAATCGCGCTCAACTGATCCACTCGTCCTCTTCGCTGTCTTCCTCGTCTGAAGCCACGTCGGCTGGCGCCACCGCCTCCTCAACGGCCTCAGCGATTTCCTCGTCATCGGAATTGGCCAGATCAACTAGGATTTCCGGCGCCTCATCGGGACGGATACTGCCCACGGCACCGATCGCGGCAAGCAGTAAAGGCTTTGGGGAGTGAGCGTCATTTAGGAGTTCGACGATGGGCGACCAGGCAGCGTCCAGCCCCCAGTTGCCGGCCGCGATGACTGCCTGGTATTTGATTTCGAGATCGCTGGTTTTCAAGGCCGTCAGTATTTGATCGTCAAAACCGCGAATCCATCGCATCGAAAATACAGCGGTCAGCATCCACTCTTTGTCTCCGCTGGAATACGCCTGCCCGATCGCATTCTGATGCCATATCTGGGGTGCGCGCACCGATGCTTCCAAACTTCGCCGCCGCACTTCCTTGGGAGTGCTGTTAGCGAGGTAAAGCTTCTCCAGCGACTCCTGGATGGTGCGAAACGTATGCTCGGTAATGGGTACGTCATCCGGATCCTCGAATCCATCGGTGTCCGCCTGCTCCAAGACTGGCCCAAGCGAAGTTGCCGCCCGTGCGCGCAGTTGCTCTGCCTCGTTGGCACTACTTGCGATCGTCACTAACGTATCGGCCAATTCCTCGTTGATCACCGTAAAATCGCCCGCCAGTTCGGCGGCGACCAGGCGGTCGGATTCCTTGGCTCGCGGATCAATCAGAATCCTCCAAATCGTCCTCCCGGCATCTTCTGGCCAGTCCCACGGGGGTGTATCGAGCAGAGTTTTAAGGTCCATATGCGCTTCCTCACTATTGCGTTCCATCCCGCAATTTCTGCCGCCAGCACAACCATCAATTATCGTGTCCCAGGCACATCGGCGCAATCCGCCGCTGCCCTGCGCCTCCAGGAGACCGATGCAACGGAAAGATTGTCGCATTTTCCAGGTCGGCCTGCAGAGCACGCAGGCCAGGAGTTCGAGCGGGTCCACCCGGTCACGCATCCCGGCGCCGCACAACAAGAAACAGTCTACCGCGGCCGTGGCCGCACACGCGGAAGACTACGCCGAAGGCACAAGAAGGTCCGAACCTCTACAGTCGCTCGACCGCGAAAGAGGTTACGAGGAATGACGTGGAAGGAGGAAGGTAAGTAGCGACATAGCGATACAATGTCATTGATGGCGAAGAACATCATCCACATCTCGGAGGCGGAAGCCGCCAGCGACTTCGCCGGCGTGCTGGCGCGGGTGCGCGCCGGGGCCGAGATCGTCATGGTTAGAAGATGTTTGTAGAGTAAGGAGCAAACCAACTAGCAGGGATGGTGTGTCGGCCCGATGCAGGGTGGTTAATTAGGCCGAGCCCTAAAGTGAATTTTGAGCGAACGCGAAATCCGCCTTCAGGATCGAGCGCATGGGGCATGCGCGCCAGCTCGGGAATGCGCATCACCCAACGGCAGAATCATTTGAGGAGGGGCGATGATCTGCTCAATTCGTTTCATGAACGCCCGCACGAATTCGCTCGCAAGTTTGGATTTATTGTCGGCTCGGGAGGCGAGCCAAAGCTCCACCCGAAGCTCCTTATCGACGAGCGGACGTACTGCTATGCCCGGCCGCTTCGTGCGCAGTGCGCTTGCCATTGTCAGAAATGCGATGCCAACGTTTTCCGCAACCAATTGAAAAGCTTCGTCGGCCGTCAGCACATTCTGATTATTCTTGTAAACGACCCCTTGCTCTGTTGCGCGCCGACAAATCATGTCGTGCAGTATTGGGTGGACTTTGCGATCAAAAACAATCCAGGTGCAGCCCCGCAAGTCTTCAAGGGTAAGGACGTCTTTGGACGCTAGAGGATGATTCTCTGGAATGGCAATGTAGAACGGGGCCTCCGTAATCTTTGCCATCGTGAGCTTGCGGTTAGGGCTAGGATTTGCAATCAGGGCGAGGTCGAGTCTTGATGCAAGCAGACCGTGCACAAGCTCAGGCGCGAAATCGCTCTGCATATGGAGGACAAGGTTAGTATAGAGAGGAAGCCGGATCGAGAACAGCGTGGGAACTATCATCGGATCCAGGTACGGCGACCGACCGATGGTCAGATGTGATTCGACGCCTTCGTTTGCCGCTTTCCCGGATTCAATGGCTCGTTCATCGTGGATGAGTGAAAGCTTGGCTTCCTCTACGAATGCTCGTCCCGCGTCAGTGATAACCACATTGCTATGATCGCGGTTGAAGAGCTTAAATCCGCATCGGCTCTCCAATTCGTTCAAACGCCGACTCACTCCTGACTGGGACATCTTGAGCCGCTTTGCCGTCCCGGTGAAGCTGAGTTCCTCGGCGAGAATCACCGCAGCGAGCAGATAGCGCGTTTCAAGTGGAGTTGGCATGATCATACCGTATCAGCCAACTGCACACCTGCTTGAAACCATCGGTATGGGGCACGAACTTTAGTTCTCCAGTGCCACTTGACCTCCAAGCGCAAATCGCATTACGCGGCTTATACCTCCCGCGAGGCCGTGCAGCTAGCTCTTGTCGCCGCCATCCAGCAACTGCCGCCGCGCCAGCGCGCCTCAACCTTGCTGTGCGATGTGCTGGGCTGCCGCTGAAGCCACAACGCTGCTGGGCGGCTCGACTGCCTCGATCAACAGCGCTCTGCAGCGGGCGCGCGAGACGCTTGCCAAACGCTATCCCGACGGCCGGCCGCCGGTGGCATCCCGGCAAGATCCCGCGCAGCAAAAGCTCCTCGGCCGTTATCTACAGGCCTGGGAAGGGCATGATCTGGATGGCTTCGTGACCCTCCTCAAAGAGGACGCAACCTACATCATGCCGCCGTGGCTTCAATGGTATGCGGGGCGCGAGGCGATCCGGTCCTTCTTTGCAATGGCGTGGAAGACCTGTAGCGGCCTTCGCCTGGTACCGACGGCAGCCAACGGGCAGCCCCGCTTTCGCCGTCTATGCCCGCACTGGCGCGGACGGGCCATTGGAAGCGCACTTCATCCACGTGCTCGGACTCGAGGATGATATGATTTCCACGCTAACCCTGTTTGTGCCACCCACCGGCCCGCGCCTGTTTCACGCCTTTGGACTTCCACTCAGCCTCCCGGACGCCGCAAGCGCCGAATTGCCGTCCACACCGCACCACTCCTCAGCGTCTGCTTTGCTGGGCGACGCGCATGGCCTGCGATGTCTACCCTGATGCGAACACACAGGGCCGCGTCATCGCTTCATCGCGCTTGCCGAAGACAACCCGTGCGGGCGACGCTAGTTCGCATGGCGGATTGACCGTCATGTCTGCATTGTTCGCACTTGGCCAAATTGTGGCCACGCCCGGGGGCCCGCCCGTAAGCGCCAATTAAGCGTTAACCATGAGCGATTCATTTTTCAGGGTCTTGTGTTCACTCAAATTTATCCGGCGCAATTCACGATGGAAGGAATCAAAGCTTAACTAGTACGACCCCGAAATGCCGCCCCTCGATCACATCTCGTAAGGCCCCAGGCGCAGCCTCAATGCCGTCAATCGTCACATGCGGGAAGTGTATGTCGCCCGACCGGAGCCAATCGGCAAAGCGGCGTGTCCACTCACTGCGAACCTCCGGATCGTCATCCGCGCTGTAACCACGCATCGTGATCTTCTTCAGGAGAAGGTCAAACGAATCAAGCTGTACTGGCGCGGTCCTGCCCGTACCGCGAGCGGCAAGTTGCCCTGACAATGCACCGACCAGGACGAAGCGAGCCCCGGTTCGCGCCGCCTTGACGGCGGCCTGCAATTGCGGACCGCCGACCATATCCAGGCAAACGTCTACCCCATCGGGCGCAACCTCGGCAAGTTGAGCCGCCAACGGCTCTTCGTCACGGACTATCGCGCTGTCATATCCCAACTCTGAAACCAATCGCGTCGCCTTTTCCTGCGAACTCGTGCTGCCGATCACCCGGCCCGCTCCCAACAGGCGCGCAACCTGCCCAGCCATCGAACCGATAGCGCCTGCCGCACTGGTTACGAACACTGTATCGCCCGGCAGAATCCGCACGCCGCGGGTCAGGGCCGCGTAGGCCGTCCACCCGTGTCCCAGATGCGCCGCCACATCAGGCAGCGTGTCATCGAGCAAGGTGCAATCGCACACGGGGACCGCCGCGAATTCACGCCATCCCAGATTGTGCAGGACCTTATCGCCGGGGGACAATCCGCAACCAGTGGGAGCCGACAAAACCTCGCCAACCGTCTCCTCGAACAGCGTGTCCCCGGGACGCAGAGCCGGAAACGGTACTCCCTCCACACGTTCAGCCCCTTCGCTGATCATCATGCGGAGTGAGGCGGCGATCCGGAAATATCGATTTCGAATGAGCGCTTCGCTATGCTGCGGTGTGGGCAGCGGCACCTGAACCACGCGGAAGTGTTCTAGTCCGGGCAGACCAACGGGCCGGACAGCCAATTTAACTTCTCGACTGGTTCTTGGCAGGGTGGTCATGGATACTCCTGTACGGGGAATTTCGTTCGCCGCGGGCTCTTGACAAGAACCTGAGCAAATGCGAGCGTTATACTCATATTTCCACGGAGGCGCATTTTTGACTACTCGCATATTGACGGCACGCGGAATGATGAGAAAAGAGCCGCGCCAGGCGCGCGCCCGCACAACCGTCGAAGCGATTCTGGAGGCCGCTGCTCGCATTCTCGACCGTCAAGGTTGGGCGCGGTTCACCACCAATGCCGTGGCCGATGCCGCCGGCGTGAGCATCGGTTCCCTGTACCAGTATTTTCCGAACAAGCTGGCACTGGCAGAGGCAATCCTGCGCCGTCATTTTGATGATGTGCTGGCGGCGCTGCGGATCGCGGACGAACACACCTCCCGCGGCGCGCGCATTGAAGGGCTGATCTCGGGGATGATCGCAGCACATTCCATTCATCCCTCGCTTCATCGCGTGCTTCTTGAAGACGTTCCGCGCGGGAAGATTTCAAAATCCGTACACCAGCAGTTTGAGAGTGAATACTCGAACCTCTACACCAAGCTGATCGCGGCGAGCGAAAGATCCTGCGAGAGTCCGCGCAGCGAGGTCCGAGCGCATGTGCTCTCCTCTGCGATCGAGGGAGTGGTTCACGATGCCGCCCGAAGGGGAACCCTAGGATCTCTTGCGCTCAAGCAAGAACTCGTTCATCTGGTCGACGCGTATCTGATTGCTCTGGCAAACCAGTAGGTCACCCGCTCTTCAGGCCGGGAGAGGTCCGTTCTCCGCCTGGTTCTAGGATTCAACCGCAGCACTCCTGCGTAAACGCCGCAGCCTCAATGGCTCGCTGTATGTGCGGGGACAGGAAATTCTGGACCGCTGCGGGAGTGACAGCGGGCATCGATCTTTCGTTGGCTGTGATTGAGGAGGATTTCGGCTCGGAAGTAGCACTTTCGGTCGCGCGCGAACTGGTCGTGGGAGGGCAAGATGGCTTGTTCTGAAGCGTGGAGCACACGTTCAATTCGGCGACGCACTGCTAGTGGTCTCCTTACACCGGCTCATGTCCGTGCGCAAGAAAGGACCCGGTTACTGGACGCGAAGCGAACGGCAGAAGTTGCGCGGCGGAAAGCAGAGGACGAGGCCAACCGCTCTCGCTATCTGGACCAACTGGGGAAGTGCGAAGAAGCGACTTGGAATCAGATTGAAGCGCATATCCAAAAACGGCAGCCCAATGAATACGACAAGGCCGTCACTCTGCTGACTGACTTGCGTGATCTCATGGCCCGGCAAGGCCGGGTGACTGCATTCCAGTCCGCACTGGGGGAACTCCGCCGAACGCACGCCGCCAAGGAGAGTTTTCTGCGCCGACTGACTAACGCAAAGATGTAACGACGGGGGACGATACAGGCTCGATCCGCGAGGGTGCCACCATATATCTCACACACCCAGGTAGGGTCGCCCACCACGAGCCGGGACGAGTTCCGCCAATGTCCAGCATTCCATTCGGATCAGACGAGTCTATAATCCGGAATAGACGTAACATTAATCCGAAATAGACGGAGCCTCCACCCGGCATGGACGATACCGATCATGTGCTCTTTCCTCGCTTTTCCGGCGAACTGGTGGCCACCGCGCTCAAGGACACGCCGGTTGTCATGGTTACGGGGCCTCGTCAGTGCGGCAAGACCACACTGGTCCGCGATTTGGTCGCGGGCAATCGCGAATTCATCACCATGGACGATGACACGGTGCTGGCTGCGGCACGCAGCGATCCAACTGGGTTCGTGCGGGCTCTCGATCGAACCACCATTGACGAAGTACAGCGAGTGCCCGACCTCCTCCGGGCTATCAAGAAGTCAGTGGATGATGATCGCCGGGCCGGCCGGTTTCTGTTGACGGGCTCAGCGAATATTCTGACTCTGCCTCAGGTCTCGGAGAGTCTAGCTGGCCGCATGGAGATCGTGAGCCTTCTGCCCCTCTCGCGGGCTGAAATCCGAGGCAAAAAGCCCGATTTCCTAAAAGCAGCGTTCGATAGCAAACTTGGCAAACCTGCGGAGCCGATGATCGGCGAAGACCTAGTACAAGCCGTGCTGATTGGCGGGTACCCCGAAATGCTGCGGCGCGAAGATCCAAAGCGACGCCAGACATGGGCGCGGGATTACATAAGAGCCATTGTGCAGCGGGATGTACGCGAAGTTGCCGACGTGGAAAAACTTGACCAAATGCCGAGGCTGTTGCAGGTTCTCGCCCACCACTCTGGCAGGCTAACCAATTTCACGCAGATGGGCGGCCAAGTTGGATTTGACGACAAGACCACCAGGAAGTATGTCTCTATTCTGGAGCAGTTGTTTCTCGTTCGTAAGGTGGAACCGTGGTTTCGGAACCAGTTGAAGCGGTTGGTAAAGACGCCCAAGCTGCATTTCGTTGATTCTGGCCTGCTCGGCGCACTCTTAGGGGCTACCGCGGAGCGGATTGCGAAAGACCGTTCGATCCTCGGACCGCTGCTGAAAACATTTGTTTACTCTGAGGTGCTAAAACAGGCGTCCTGGTTTGGTGAGAGCTGCGCTTTGTATCACTACCGGGACAAGGACCAGGACGAGGTTGACCTCGTGATTGAAACTGGGAGAGGTGCATTGGTCGGTATCGAAGTCAAGGCTAGCGCTACCGTGAATGCTGGTGACTTCAAGGGACTCCGAAAGTTGGCGGAGGCCTGCGGCGATAACTTCAAGCTGGGAGTGGTTCTCTACGATGGCGGAAGACCGGTCCCCTTCGGCGACCGCCTTGTCGCTGCGCCAATGTCTTGTTTGTGGGCGTGACTCGATTTTCGCGGTCTTATGGGCGCAGTGGATGCAGGTGTTGCAATACGTCATTACATACCAGGAAGTAATGACGGTTTAGACTTTCACGCGATGCGTAGCCTACAGGAGGAACCCGCGTCCGAAAAATCACAATGGATTGAAAATGCAGTTTTTTTATAAATTTCAGTGTCTGTAAATTATTGATACTAAAAAACATGGTGGAGGCGGCGGGAGTCGAACTATTCAGCGTGTTGATAACACGCAAGTTATTGATTCTAGGAATTGCCAAAACGGCTAAAAAGGCCCCATTGCCCGATCCATTGTACGTTTATTGTACGAAAATACGTTTCGCTCTGGAGCCGCTGACACCATATCGCGACACAGTATCCCATGGATTCGGCATCGATGGAACGAGAAAAAACACCCAGCTCTCAAAACAGCGCACCTTGGACTTGGGCAGGTTTCACAGGTATCGAGCATTCTGCGTCGTCATTGACGACATGGTTGACCCTCGTGCTGACGGGATAGCACCGCATGGTGCGAGCGTCGCACGGCTTCAACATTTCTGACACCGCTTCGACATTCGTCATCCCCGGATCGAGCCACAGATCGTAACTGTCCGCACAAAGAATGACGGGCATCCGGTCGTGAACGGATGAGGTCACAGCATTCGGTGTCGTGGTCAGGATCGAACAGGACTTGATCCACTGGCCCCTTGCGTCTTTCCAGCGATCCCACAAGCCCGCGAACGCGAACAACTCACCGTCATTGACTTCAAAGCAATATGGCTGCTTCGCTTTACCCGCGCGTTGCCACTCGTAAAACCCGTCCGCTGGAATCAGGCATCTTCGCAACTTGAGTGCTTCGCGGAACGCAGGCTTGGCCGCCACCGTTTCTGACCGGGCGTTGATCATCATGGTTGCTCCAGACATGTCCTTCGACCATGACGGTATCAGTCCCCAACGCATCAAGGACAATTCCCGGCGAGGTTCCTTCGGGTTCTGGCGGATGACGGGTACGGGCTGGGTGGGAGCAATGTTATAGCGAGGCGTCCAGTCCGGCTCCTCGGAGATGGTGTCGAAGTGTTCCTCGACGATCTGCTTTCTACGCGACAATCGATAGCGCCCGCACACCAGGAAATTATAGATCGACCCCGTGCCCGATGCGATTCAATTGGCTGGGAATAGGGCGACGACCATCACTCCAATTTTCCGACCTATTCCTGCCACGAATAGCTGTCCGCCGAACATTCATTGGACAGCCTCGTTGAGTGAGGTTAGCTTTGCGCCAAAAGCAGGCCACTTTGAGCGGCTGCTGGAGGTGCGTATGCCACGTTGGTTCCAAGTCCATCTGATCCCCCGAATCGAGACCATTCTTCGGTCCCAACGGTCGCGTCTAGCGACGGCTCTTTTCGCTTTTCTTCTTCTGATGCCAATGGCCGCGCTGGCACAGGGCTCACCGTTCGACACCGGATTTAACGCCATCCAAGGTCTTTTCACGGGCACGATCGCGAAGGTTGCAAGTCTGGTTGCTATCGTGATCGGCGGGTACGGCTTTGCACACGGCGAACCGGGCGCGAAAAAGGCGCTCGCCGGCGTCGCCGCCGGAACGGGCATTGCCGTTATGGCAGTGAATGTCTTGAGTTGGCTATGGGGCGTATAGCGCTCGACTTTCTCCGCGTCATTTAGGCGAGGGACTTATGCCAGACAAAGCGCAGCAGAAGCATCGCACAAATCGAGTCTTCAAGAGTCTGCACAAGCCGCTCACCTATGGTTCGTCGAGTGGTTTGAACGTCCAATCCGTGCCTAATTCTTTTGCGATGTCTTGAGTTAACTGGACTAAATCGGTAGCATTTTCGGTAGCCATTTCGGAAGCCTCATTTCTGATTTGGTTAGGCTCTTGTCGCATCCCGGGCCCTTTTCGGTTTGGCCTACGCGAGCACTTTTTGGCATTCCGCATGCGGGGTCTTTTTTCGCCGACGTTTCCCAGTTCCCACAGAGCGCGCGGATTGCGTGGTCCTTGGCCGGCGGCATGGATGATGGTGAAAAGACTTCCCCCCGGCAGGTAGGGTAAGATTCATCAAATTTGGAGCTTCTATTGCCAATGGTGCATTTTCTAATCATTCTTGCGCTTTCTATCGGGTTAATCGCCGCGTTGGGTGGCTGGAGCCGAGATCGAAGACTCCTCTCCGAATCTCGCAAGCGTTCGCAGGATCGGGACGCTGAGGGAACATCCGCACTTGAAAAAGCGAATGAAAATCTGAAAGCTTTGCAAGCTGATTTGCAAAGACGATGGCAGTACCTTGCAGAGGCGCAAAGGCTGAGTCACTCGGGGACTTTCGGATGGAAGGTGCAGAGCGGTGAACTCGTTTGGTCTGACGAAACCTACAAGATTCTGGGTTTCGCACGGGAAACCAATCCTACGCTTGACCTGGTATTCGACAGAGTTCACCCTGAGGACCGGGACCGCTTGCAACAGCTCAGGGATCGTGCCACTCAGAATGGCATGGACTTGGATGTTGAACACCGAATTCTCTTGCCTGACGGAGTCATCAAACACGTTCATATAGTTGCACATGCCGGAAGAGATAACTCCGGCAACCTGGAATACGCCGGTGTAGTAACAGACATCACCGAACGCAAACGAGCCGATGACGAGCGCGAGGCACTGTCCAGGAGCCTTCAAGAAAGCAAAGCACGACTTGAGGAAGCTCAAAGTGTCGCCCATGTCGGCTATTGGGATTGGGATCTTGAGACCGGCGAGATCATCTGGTCCGACGAGACCTATCGAATATTTGGGTTCAAACCGCAAGAACGCCCTATGGACATTGAAACGGTTAGCGGCCTCATCCACCCCGACGACCGTGGGGCTCTCTACAGCACAGTAGACGAGGAGGTTGCTGTCGGCGTACATCCCGTTCACCAACATCGGATCGTCCGTCCAAGTGGAGAAGTGCGTACCGTTCAGTCCATTACCTCGAAGCTCTGGAAGACGACGGA
>Ga0181526_10001023_pt1 | contig 27857 bp, 21 predicted proteins | sample PEATcosm2014_Bin_35_FD_119750 | JGI IMG/M metagenome (GOLD analysis project Ga0181526, IMG submission 119750) | Peatland microbial communities from MTU Mesocosm Facility, Houghton, MI, USA - PEATcosm2014_Bin06_30_metaG | ecosystem: Environmental > Terrestrial > Soil > Wetlands > Peat | place...
AGACGCCGTCGATGATGCCGCCCGCGAAGATGAGAAGCAGGCTGGCGTGGACGAGGTACACCGACATAACCGAGAAACGATGACGTTCGGAATATAAGGAGGGTTCGTTCTTGTCGGCGATGCGCTCGACCGGCCAGCCTGATTTCTTCAGGGCCCGTTCGGCTGCGTTAAGACCATCTTCGGTGTTGCTAATTGGCAACTCGACCTTGTTGAGGAGAGCGGAGCGAAAGTGCGAATCCGTCTTGCGATAAGGCCGGGCGTAAAAGCGCCAGGCATTGGGGAAGCGATCAATGGATACCAGAACAATGCTCAGGCTAACGAGTCCAAGCAACGTCAGGAACCACCAGGTATGGAAAACGTCGGTGAGGCCGAGGCGATCGAGCCATTGCAGCGTGGCCGGCGAATAGGCGCGCGTGAGCTTCTCAGGATCGGTTGCTGGACGCTGCAGAATGAAGGTACCTAAGGCTGAGGCGAGGCCAACCGAAATTAAGAGGACGACGCCGGTACGCAAGTTCGAAAAAGTCTTATGAATCCATTTGGGTACGGACAGAAGGCTAAAGGCCATACGCGCTCCTTCCCGTGAGCCATTGACAGGTGCAAATCAGCCGCCACAAGCTACGTGCCCGCTAAGTGCTTGCGGCGTGGGGGGTTGCGCAGACAGGCGGCGAACGGGTTTGCCTCGGAAGTGAGGCTTATCACGCATCGCTGCGAGGAAAGCACGCAAAGACCGTGGCCGTTACGTATTGGAAGAATCGCAAGTCAGACGCAACTCATCGGGCAAGCGGAGTCGTCGCTTCCAAGCCAGTAACCAGCCGCCTACCGGGCTTACGCGCAGCCGTTGTCTGCTTTACAATGAAATCTGCTTTGGCGGTCGTCTTTTACCCTCGTCCGCTCAGGCGCTGCGACTGCGCCCGTGGCCACGAAGGCATGTGAAGGGCCGAGGATTTGCCCGGAAAAACGGCATCTAAGATAACGTTGAGCAATGCTTTTCCGTCTGATCCTCAATAGCCGGTGTCCCCGGTGCGTTCGCTTTTCACGCGTTGAGGTGAAAGAACCTTAGCGGCTTCTCTGCGTATTCATAAACGTGGCAATTAAAGTCAAAGTACCTGATCGAAGGCCAGCCGTGCGGGCGTCGAAAAGCCCTGCGCGGACCCGCCATTTCTCCTTCCGCGACCCGCTGGTGAAGCTCTTCGTCGCCGGTTTTCTCCTCGCCGGCATCTTCTTCGTCGGGGTCTTTGCGTATTTCTACGTGAAGTACGAGCGCGTAGTGGACCGCCGCATGGCAGGCGGCATCTTCAGCAACGCGGCCAAAATTTACGCTCGGCCGCGCACGATTTCGGTTGGCGAGAAGCTGGACGAATCCGACATTACGGCCGAGCTGCGGCGCGCCGGCTACAGCGAGGGCGGCGACTCGCCCATCGGTCACTATTCCCTCGGCCGCGACGGGCTGCACGTGATGCCCGGACCGCAATCGTTCCACGGCTCCGATTCCGCCTCGGTGATTCGCTTCGAGCGCGGCAAGGTCTCATCCATCAGCTCGGCCGGCGGTAATCAGACGTTTTCGGCTTACGAGCTGGAGCCCCAGCTGGTGACTGCCCTGTTTGAGGGCCAGGACCGCTCCAAGCGCGAGCTCATCAAGTTTCAGGACATACCGCCGGTGCTGGTGAACGCGGTGCTGGCGATCGAAGACCGCCGCTTCTTCCAGCACGGCGGGGTCAACTACTTTCGCCTGCTGGAAGCCGCAGCCGTGGATCTGCGCGAAGGCCGGCACGAGCAGGGCGGCTCGACTATTACTATGCAGCTCTCGCGCGGATTCTTCCTCAGTCCGCAGAAGACGCTCAAACGCAAGCTGACGGAAATGATGATCGCCATCGAGCTGGAGCAAAAGTTCTCCAAGCAGCGCATCTTCGAGATGTACGCCAACGAAGTGTATCTGGGGCAGCGGGGCTCGTTCACCATCAATGGATTTGGCGAGGCTTCGCACGCTTACTTCAACAAGGATGTCAAGAACCTCACGCTGCCGGAAGCCGCGCTGCTGGCGGGAATGATCCAGCGTCCTAATTATCTTTCGCCCTACAAGAACCCGAAACGCGCGCTGGAGCGCCGCAATCTGGTGCTGGACTCGATGGTCGACACCGGCACCATCACGCGCGATGAGGCCGAACGCGCCAAAGCGGCGCCACTCACCCTGGCGACGCCAAACGTCGAGGCCAGCGACGCGCCCTACTTCGTGGACCTGGTGAAGGACCAACTCTCCGGCCAGTTCAACGAGGAAGAGTTGAACAATCACGCGCTGCGCATCTACACCACCATCGATCCCGACCTGCAGCGCGCCGCCGCCGAAGCGGTCGATGTCGGGATGAAGGTGGTCGACGAGCAGGTGATCAAGCGTCGCACCCATAAGATCAAGACCGGCACCGGCAAGGACGCGACGACGGAAATCAAAGTTGAATCGGGCCCGATGCCGCAGGTGGCGCTGGTGGCCCTCGATCCCCATACCGGCGAGATCCTGGCGCTCGTGGGCGGCAGAAACTACGGTATGAGCCAGTTGAACCACGCGATCGCGAAGCGTCCAACGGGCTCCATCTTTAAGCCGTTTGTGTATGCGACGGCGATCAACACCGCGGTAACGGGTCAGACGCTGTTCGCCGATACCAGCACGGATTCCGATACGGGCGTTGCGACGAACAGTGATGGCGTGTTCACGCCGGCAAGCCTGATTGACGACTCGCAGGTCAGCATCGCCAACGGCGATCAGGTGTACGAACCGCGCAACTATCACGAGACCTTCCACGGCGAGGTCACGGCGCGCTATGCCCTGGCTGAGTCGCTGAACAACGCGACCGTCCGCCTGGGGCAGGAAGTCGGCTTTGACAAGGTTGCGGCGCTGGCGAAGGCCGCAGGCATCACCAGCGTGCGCGCGACGCCGGCAATCGCGCTTGGCGCCTATGACGCCACGCCGGTGGAGATGGCAGGCGCATACACCGTGTTCGCCAATGGCGGAAGCCGGCTATCGCCGCTAATGGTGACCTCGGTACGCGACGCGCGCGGCAACGTCCTGAACAACTACCACAGCGACGCCAAGGAAGTGCTCGACCCGCGCGTGGCCTACGTCATGACGACCATGATGGAAGCAGTGGTGAACAATGGCACCGGTTATCCCGTGCGGGCGCGTGGCTTCGCGGCGCCGGCGGCGGGGAAAACCGGTACTTCGCACGACGCATGGTTTGCCGGCTACACCAGCAATCTGCTGTGCATCGTCTGGGTGGGCAACGACGACTACACCGACATCAAGCTGGCGGGCGGCGCGGCCGCCGCGCCCATCTGGGCGGAATTCATGAAGCGCGCGATTAAGGTGCCGCAGTATGCGGATGTGAGCGACTTCAAAGCGCCTCCGGGAGTGGTGACGGTCCAACTGGACAAAGTGACCAACCGCCTGGCGACGCCATCGTGCCCGGAGGACTACACCGTCGCCTTCATTGAGGGCACCCAGCCGAAAGACACCTGCGATCAGTCGTACGGCGATCATCGCGGATTCTTTACTAAGATCTTTGGACTGGGCGCGCCCCAGGTGGCCGCACCACCTCCGAACACGAACGGTCCACCGTCATCTGCGAGCGGCCCCCAAGGGCCGACCGCAGCCGGTGAGGCCGCCCAGGCGCAACCGGCGAAGTCCAAAAAGAAGAAGGGATTCTTCGGACGTCTTTTTGGCAAGTCAGACGGCAGTGATGAACAGCAGGATACCGGGACGAATCCTGGGCAAAATGGGAACAATACCAACCCCAATTAGGTCTAATATTGAGCAAGAAACGCTTTTGTCCTCATTGCACGCAAGCGCCGCACGTAATGTGGACGGAGCAAGGGGATGGCCATGGCTTCTCCGCGATCACCTCGGGTCTTGCTTCCCATCTGCAGCCTGGTAACTCTGCTGCTCATGCTGCCATCGATGGCTTGGGCGCAAAATGCCCAGGCATCACCTCCAGTTGAAGCTACAGCGCCGGCCACTCAGCTCACGCCGCCGCCCATTCCCGATGGCAGCGCCTCTGCCGCCGTTCTTGAGGAGCAGGGCGATGAGTTGCGCGCGCAGAAGCGTTACCTCGACTCCATCGACTACTACAATACGGCGATGAAGAAGCAGCCGTCGGCCTTGCTATGGAACAAGGAGGGCATGTCCTACCTGCTGTTGCAGCGTCCGGACAAGGCCGCCAAGTGCTTCGACCATGCCATCAAGATGGACAAGCATGCCGCGGAGAGCTACAACAATCGCGGTTACGTCGAGCAGATGAAGAGGAAGTACGATAAGGCAATCAGTTATTACAAGAAAGCTGTTGAGCTCCGCACCGGCGACGCGGTCTTCTACTACAACATGGGGTCATCGTATTTCGGCATGCATGATTATGCGAATGCGGGCAAGTCATACCGGCAGGCATTCGCGCTCGATCCTGGAATTTTCACCCGCGTCTCCCGCACCGGGATCATGGCGCAAGCGACTTCGCCGGAAGATCGCGCCGCCTTTTCGTTCCTGGTGGCCAAGATGTATGCGCAGGCTGGAGATTTCGATCGCTCGCTGGAGTATCTGCGCAAGGCCATCGAAGATGGCTATAAGCACATCAACGATGTCTACAAGGACAGCGAGTTTGCTACCCTGCGCACGGACAAGCGCTTCGAAGTGCTGATGGCGCAGCGGCCGCAGTCGATTCCGTAAGCGGTAAGTGTTATCAACGGCAATCGCCTTAGTGCTGTCCGGCGAGGTTCTGCGCAATGGGTCCGGCGATCGGCAGAACAAAGCGCTGTCCCGTCCCCGCTTTAATCAGACAGTAGATCCACAGGGCGAAAGTAAACAGCCCAAGCAAGCCGAGTAGCGCGATGCCGATTCCGAGACTGCCCACTCCGGGATGGACGTGGCCCCAGTATTCATATCCATGGTGACCAAAAAAGAATCCGACACCGAAGACCAGCGCCAAGACCGCGCGAATGATGTGCAGGCCACCGAAGGTGACGATTGACTGCGCGGCATGGAAGCGCACGTACGGGCGCTTATCGATGAGGAAGAAGATGATGCCGGTGAACCAGCCTAGAGCGTAGCTCAAGGCAGCGGCAGTGTTCTCCGACATACCAGATCGAGCTACGGGAGGCGGCGATTGCCATGACGGCGCAGGGACCGGCGCCGCGGGCTGCGGCTGTCCGCAGCTGGAACAGAACTGCGCATTAACGGGAACTTCCGTTCCGCACTTCGTGCAATGAGGCATGGCTTTCTCCTCGGTTAGCAGGGAATAGTACCACCATTCCCCGGGTTAGTCTGCATCCGCAAAGCTATTTCTTGGTTCCGTGAATGCTATCCCACAATGTGTCATATAACCTGCTGGGGTATATACCCCATTGTGGTGCTAACCCATCTCCGGTGTTGCGGCCAGCAGGGTTCTGGTATACGGGTGCTGGGGCGCGGTGGTGATCTGTTCCGTGGTGCCCACCTCCACCAGCTCTCCGCGCTGCATGACGGCGATACGGTCGGCGAGATAGCGCACGATCGGCATGGAATGCGAGATGAATAGATACGTCAGCTGAAACTCCCGCTGGAGCTGCTTAAGAAGGTTGACGATCTGCGCTCCAACGCTCACGTCCAGGGCGGAGACGGGCTCGTCGGCGACGATGAAGCGCGGCCGCAGAATCAGCGCGCGCGCAATCCCAATGCGCTGGCGCTGGCCGCCGCTGAACTCGTGCGGGTAGCGCGGTAGGGCTGAGGCGTCGAGTCCGACGGCGCGCATGACTTCAGTAGCGAGTTCGCGGCGGGGACGATGGCTCTGGCTGCCGTGAATCGCCATGGGCTCGCAGACGGTCTGCTCCACCGTCATGCGGGGATCGAGCGAACCGAAGGGATCCTGGAAGATGATCTGCATGTCGCGGCGCAGGCGGCGCAGCTCCGATCCGCTGGCGCGCAGTACGTTGTGGCTATCGAAGATCACTTGACCGGAGTCCGGTTCGATGAGGCGCAGCAGCATCCGTCCGAGGGTGCTTTTGCCGGAACCCGATTCGCCGACAAGACCGAGCGTCTCGCCGGCTTCAATGGTCAGCGAAACGTCGTTGACGGCGCGGATTCCGGCAGGGTTTTTCCCGAAATGGGAAGAAAAATGTTCCACGTGGAACATTTTCGCGAGGTGATGGGCTTGGAGAAGGGGCATGGCGTTTGACCGGAGTCCTGCTCTTCTATCCCCGCTTCTTAACCTCGGCCAGAACCTCTTCGGCATGGCCTTCGGGCTTCACGGGAGAGAAGATGTGCGCGATCTTCCCGTCCGGTCCGATGAGAAACGTGGTGCGCACAATACCGATCACCTTCTTGCCGTACATATTTTTCTCTTTCAGCACGTCAAACTCTTTGGCGACCTCTTTCTTGTCGTCGGCCAGCAAGGTATACGGCAGGTCGTATTTTTCCTTAAACTTGAGTTGCGCCCTGGGCGTGTCGGGCGAGATGCCCAGCACTACCAATCCGGCCTTTTGCAATTTCTTGAAGGCGTCGCGGAAGCCGCACGCTTCGATGGTGCATCCGGGAGTGTCGGCCCGGGGATAGAAGAACAGGACCACGGTCTTGCCGCGAAACTGCTCCAGCGAAACCGGGTTTCCGTTTTCGTCGGGCAGGGTGAAGTTCGGAGCTTTGCTATTGATTTCCATGACTCAATATCTATACCGCAATTCCGGCCGCCGGGCCATCGCTACTGTTCTCACGCTGTGGTCTCTGATCGCATTCAGCCCCGCCCAGATCCGCGATCGCACGCAGCACTCCGATCAGCAGCCCAACCAGACGCAAAGCACCGAGAAGAAGAAAAAGCAGCGCGGACCTCGTGCCATCGCGGTGCTCGAGTTCCTGCCCGGCGGTGGTGCGCGGCTCGTTCCGATCGCCTTGTGGATCGACGACCGCTTCTACGATGCCAGCCTGTACGGCGCCAATCCCGAGCCCATGGCCCTGCAACCTGAGACGGTTTACGAGGCCACTGACTACGGCGAGCCCACCGGGCTTTTTACCGTCACGACGCCCGAGCAAGTGAAAGGAAGCTGGGTCGGCACGGGCCATTGGAAGCCGGAGCTCCCGTTCGACAAAAAGCTTGCGCAGCAAGCCGCGAAGCAACCAAAGCCGACGCTCTCAGATAATCCTGCCGACGATCGTCCCGTGCTGCATCGCGCGGCGGGATCAAGCGGCGCATCCGGCTCCGATACTTCCAGCAACTCGGGCTCTTCGCAAACCGTATCGTCGGGTAGCACGAATCCGTCGGCCAGTAACACCGCTCCAACTTCGAATGAACCTTCCGACCGCCCAACGCTGAAGAAGCCTTCCTCGGAAGCTTCCGCCGCGCCCTCAGACACCGCAGCATCGTCGCCGCCGCCCACGGCCAGCACCACGGCTGCATCGCCCGCAGCCACATCGTCTCCGGATGAGAGCGATCCCAATCGTCCGGTCCTGCGGCGCGGCAAGCCTGCGACAACATCCGCGACCACGCCGGAGCCGAAACCGTTCAGCGCTTCGCAGTCGGCCACTTCGACCACCCCGCAGTCACAGCCCAAGCTGATCGCCGCGTTGAACAGCCTGGGCCGGCATTCCTATCCCGCCGTTTCCGACGCGACGCCGCATGAAGCGCGCTCCTTGCTCTATGCCATGAATACCGCCGAGCGCGAGACGAAGTCAGAGCAGCTCACTGCCCTGGCGATGGACGAAATCCGCAAGTTCATCGCGCAGCGCAAGACTCCAGCCTTGCCGAAAAATGCCGCCATCACGGATTACGATCTTCGCGCCTTCGACCTGGAGTTCAACAACTCGCCAACCTTCGTGCTTACCGCGACCCTGCCCGTGGCTACGGCCAAGGCGCTGGGTGGTGGCGCGTTCAACTACTTCATCACTCTGGTAGCGCACGAGGACCTCAACGGCGCGCCCATCAAAATCTTCAGCTCGGTGACCGACAGCAATCACCTCGACTCCTTCGCCCGCCTGGAGATCATCGACGCCCTCGATGCCGACGCCAATGGACGCGGCGACCTGCTCTTCCGCCAGTACTCTGACGTTGCCATCAGCTACAGCCTCTATCGTGTCTATCCTTACGAAATGAAAAAAGTTTTCGAAGGCGGTTCCTCAACGTGAAGAACAAGGCTGGGTAAATATGACTAACTCCGATTCTTCGATGTCGCAGCACGTCTCTTATCGCACCGTGAAAGTTGACGGACTCTCTATCTTTTATCGGGAAGCGGGACCAAGGAATGCTCCAACCATTCTCTTGCTCCATGGACTGCCATCTTCGTCACGAATGTTCGAGCCGCTCTTCGCTCGGCTTTCCGATAGCTGCCATCTGGTCGCACCCGATTACCCCGGCTTCGGACACAGCGACTGGCCGGACCCGAAAACGTTCGCGTACACCTTCGATCACTGCGCCGACGTCATGACTCATTTCACCGAAGCGGTGGGGCTCTCGCGTTACACACTTTACATGCAGGACTACGGCGGCCCTGTGGGTTTCGGCATGGTCTTGGCGCATCCGGACCGCGTCGAGGCTCTCATCGTCCAGGATGCGGTGGCGCACAACGAGGGCCTGGGAGCGAATTGGAAGACGCGGCGTGCCTTTTGGGCTGATCGGGCAGCCAACGAAAGCGCACTTCGCGCAAATCTCCTTTCCTTGGCTGCGACGCGAACCCGCCATGTCGGCAACGATCCGAATGTGGATCGCTACAACCCTGATCTCTGGACAGATGAATTCTATTTTCTCAACCAGCCCGGCCAGGCCCAGATTCAATCCGACTTGTTCTACGACTATCGAACCAATGTGGATGCCTACCCGAAATGGCAAGCTTGGATGCGGGAGAAGCAGCCGCGCCTGCTGGTGATCTGGGGGAAGTACGAGCTCTCGTTCGACCCCTCGGAGCCGGAAGCCTATCGCCGTGACGTGTCGAATGCCGATGTGCACCTCGTCGATGGAGGGCATTTCGCATTGGATACTGCTGCCGATGAGATCGCTGCATTGGTTAGCAACTTCCTCGGCTCTTCAACGCTGACTCGATAAACCTTTTGACGTCAGCGAATTACACCGTAATGTGAAATTAAGTTGACCTATCCGGCCGAAGGCCGCAAAGTGTCCCTGCGCCAAGATGGAAAAGAGCGACCTCCGGCTGACCGGTCGGCCGAGACGCTCATTCCCAGCCGGTTGGGCTGGCAAGGCCACGGGGAAATCAGGATGCCAAGGCAAGGTCGAGCTGCACTTTGGATTTTCACGCCGGTCATAGTGCTCTTACTCACGACAGGTCTCCTGGCGACCCAGACGATTCAGGCCCAGACACTGACCGTCCTGCACAACTTTACCGGCGGAGGCGATGGAGCGGAGCCACAAGCCGGCGTGACCATGGATCGCGCAGGCAATCTCTACGGCACCGCTTCCAGCGGCGGCGCCGGTTTGGGAACGGTGTTCAGGTTAGCGCGCGCCGGATCTGGCTGGGTTTTAACGCCTCTGTACAGCTTCGCTGGAGGCAGTGACGGTGCTTTTCCCCAAGCCGGGGTCATCATCGGCAGCAACGGCACCCTCTATGGCTCGACGACCTTCGGCGGTGCGGGGGCTTCGGGCACGGTTTTCAATGTCAGGCCTACAGCCACCGCCTGCAAATCTGCTCTCTGCCCCTGGATGGAAACCGTTCTCTACTCATTCCAGGGAGGCAGCGACGGAGCTCACCCGCGCTACGGCGACCTTGTCTTCGATCCTGCTGGGAACATTTACGGGACTACGTACGACGGTGGAGACGATGATGGCGGCACGGTGTTTGAGTTGTTACCGTCCGGTGGCGGCTGGACCGAGGAAGTTCTTCACAGATTCCCCAGCTCAATGGACGGCAAGGGCCCGATGAGCGGTCTGGTCCTCGACGCCACCGGCAACCTCTATGGCACCACTTTCAAAGGCGGCCAGTACGAAGCGGGCACAGTTTTCTCATTACATCCGTCCGGGTCGTCCTGGACGGAGAACACCCTCTACTCCTTCAAGGACCAGGCTGACGGCTCCAGCCCAATCGGCGGCCTGATCTTCGATCAATCAGGCAATCTTTACGGCAGCTCGGCCGACGGCATGTCCAATGGCGGCGTCATCTTCGAGATGACGCCTCAGCTCAGCGGCAGCTGGACGTTCAATGTGCTTTTCGGGTTCGTGTACCCCGGAGACTACGACTGCCCAGGGCCCTGGAGCAGCCTGACTGCGGATGCGGTGGGCAATCTCTACGGTACCGCGATCTTCGACGGCTCCTATCAAAACGGCTCGGTCTTCAAGCTGACGCCCTCCAACGGCGGATGGACCTATACCGACCTTCACGATTTCACGGGTCAGAGCGACGGAGGAATGCCGGTTGGCGGCGTAGTGCTCGACGCCCAAGGCAATCTTTATGGTACGACGTCTGCGGGTGGAAGCCTGAATCTCGGCGTGGTATTTGAGATCACGCCGTAAAGCAAGAAATTGTAGTTCGCCAAGGAGAATCGACATGAAGCGCTCAGGGCAATCTTGGATTGGAATTCGCGGCATCGCCGTGGGTATGGCGACCGCAATGATGTTTGTGTTGGCGACCCTGCCGACGCAGGCGCAGACGCTCACCGTACTGCACACCTTTACCGGCGCCGCCGATGGGGGCGTTCCGCTCTCCGGTTTGACGATGGATGCCGGTGGCAACCTTTATGGCACGTCCAGTCACGGCGCGGCCGGCTATGGAGAGGTTTTTAAGCTGGCGCATAAGGGCCAAGGCTGGATCTTCACTCCTTTGTATACATTCCAAGGGGCGCCGAATGACGGAGCCAATCCGGTTGCCAGGGTTATTTTCGGGCCCGGACGGTACGCTCGACGGCACCACCGAAAATGGAGGAGACTCCACAGGCTTCTGCCATGGCGGCTGCGGCAGCGTGTTCAACCTGCGGCCTCCGCCGACGGCTTGCACCACCGCACTCTGTCCGTGGCAGGAAACCGTGCTGTATGACTTCGCCGTCACCGACCCTGTTTACGGAGCTCTGCCGGAGAGCGAGGTGATTTTCGACGGTGCAGGTAATCTCTACGGCACGTCCTACGGAGGTGGCTACTACGATAAGCCGGGCGGCGGCAGCGGGTGCGTGGAGTGCGGTCTGGTCTACAAATTGACGCCCTCCAGCGGCGGCTGGACCGAGAGCGTGCCCTATAGCTTCAGTGGATATCAATATGGAGACGACGGAGCCTTTCCGGTCGGCGGCTTGACCTTCGACAGTGCGGGCGATCTATATGGCACCACGACCCAGTATGGAGATTGCGGCTTCGGCATCATTTTCGAGTTGACCCCCAACGGCTCCAGTTGGAGCGAGCATCTTCTCCACGATTTCTGCACCGGAGGCGCCAATCCCACTGCCACCATGATCACCGATGCTTCCGGAACGTTCTACGGTACTACTCAGGGAGAATATTCGGGTTACGGAACCCAACATGGCTCGGTCTTCACCTTCGCTCCGAGCGGCTCAGGCTGGGTATACACGCCGATTTACACCTTTCCACAATACGGCGGCGGCCCGGCAGCGCAGCTCTTCAGGGACAGCGCCGGTAACCTCTACGGCACAACCATCACGGGCGGCAGTAATCCGCTTGGACTTTGCTCGAATGGCTGCGGCACCATCTTCAAGCTGACGCCTTCCAACGGCAGCTGGACCTATACCGAGCTCTATGACTTTACCGGCGGCAGCGACGGCGCAGCTCCCTATAGCAACCTGGTGCAGGATGCGAACGGAAATTTCTATGGAACGACATCTTCGGGAGGCAGCAATGGCTGTTCCCGGTGTGGTGTGGTCTTCGAATTCACCCCGTGAGACGACCTTTAAGCGAGGACAGTTATGAATATTGCCAAACGAAATCGTCAACTGAAAGGCCGATTTCATTGCCGAATGAAGATTGCGGTACTGACAACCGGTCTCCTGCTTTTGCTTAGCGCGGTAGCGCATGCGCAGACGCTCACCGTGCTGCACAACTTCACGGGCGGCGCTGATGGCTTGGCGCCAACCGCCGGCCTTACGCCTGGCGGCACGGGAACATTCTATGGAACCGCCTCCGGGGGCGGGCTGAACGGGTGCGGGACCGTCTTCAAGCTGACTCAACACAACGGCGGCTGGACGCTGCTTCCCATTTACACCTTCAAGAACGACTACGATGGCTGCAATCCGCTTTCGCCGGTGACCATCGGTCCCGATGACAGCCTGTATGGCACGACCATCGGCGAATACGACGGTCAAGGGACGCTCTACAAGCTCCAGCCGTCGCCAACGCCGCCGCCGAGCCCATTGACTCCCTGGCAATTCACACTTCTGCAGACCTTCACTGGGCTAAACGGTGACCAGCCTCTCTATGGGCCAGTCATCTTTGATCAGGCAGGGAACCTCTACGGCACCACCCAGTTCGGTGGTGGTTACAACGACTGGGGAACGGTGTGGGAGGCCTCGCCCAGCGGCAGCGGCTGGAGTGAAACTGTTCTAGCGGCATTGACACTGCCCAGCAACGGTCCCTACTCCAACGTGGTCTTCGATACCGCCGGCAATCTCTACGGCACCACGGGTACTGGGACCGACATCTTCGAGCTCAGTCCCAACGGGTCGAGCTGGACTACCACGATACTGCACACCTTCGACGGCAGGGATGGCTCTCTGGCTTATGGCGGCTTGGTACGGGACCAGGCTGGCGACCTTTACGGCGCCACCTCTGACGGAGGACCGGGTAGCAGTGGCGTGGCGTACGAGTTGTCTCAGTCAAGCGAAGGTTGGACTTTTCAGGTTATTAACTACTTCACCAGTCCCGGCCAGGGTGTCTTTGGTGAGCTGACGCTGGATGCTGCCGGAAACCTTTACGGCGTGCGGATCAGCGGCGGTACCCACGATGAGGGCGAGCTGTTCAAACTGACGCCCTCTAACGGCTCCTGGACCTTCACCGACTTGCACGACTTCACCGCCGCCGAAGGCTACTTTGCTTATGGCGCAGTCGTGCTTGACGCGGACGGAAATATCTTCGGCACTTCGCAGGCCGGTGGCGCATACGGAAAGGGCACGGTGTGGGAGTTCACGCCGTAAAGCAGTCGTCCGCTGTCCGTCCTTCATGCTCCTACAGCGTGGGATGTCAACGGTTAACCCGGAAAGTCGTTAGTACAGGATAGGGGTGAAAGGAGAAGCAACATGATGTACCGGGAGCAAAGTCGCATCAGCCGATTGTCAGGAATCGCAGTTCTTGGTTTGACGGTCGGGTTCTTCATGGCCGTCATCGCAACGCCCGCGGCCCAGGCTCAGTACACCGTGCTTTACAACTTCTCGGGCGGCGCAGACGGTGCGAATCCTTTTGTGGGAGTCACCCTGGATAGCGGTGGCAACATCTATGGGACCGCCTACGCTGCCGGCGGCGGCTACGGCACCGTCTTCAAGTTGACCCACAAAGGTTCAGGCTGGGGGCTAAACCCGCTCTACAGCTTCAAGGGAAAGGGCGCCAATGATGGCGCCGGCCCCAACGCCAGCATCGTCATCGGACCCGACGGCATTCTCTACGGCAGTACGATCGCAGGAGGCGGTAACGAGGATCCCTATTGTCAAGTTTACGGAGGCTACTTAGGCTGCGGTACGGTCTTCAGCCTCAGACCTTCACCCACCCGGCAGGAGACGCCCTTGAGTCCCTGGACCGAGACTCTGCTCCATCTTTTTACCTTCGATCCCGACGGGGCCTACCCGCTCAACAGCATGGTCTTCGATCAGGCCGGAAACTTGTACGGCACTGGCGCCAATGGAGGCTACATCTCAGGAGTGGTCTGGGAGTTGTCCCCTTCCGGAAGCGGCTGGAATGAACAAGCCATCTACACTTTCACCGGCTTGAACGGCGGCGACGGAGGTTACCCGGAGGGCGGTGTAACCTTCGATTCAGAAGGCAACCTGTACGGCACGACATCGGAGTACGGACACACCATTGAGGGATGCTGCGGCGCTGTTTTTCAGTTGGTGCCTTCAGAATCGGGATGGACGGAGAACACTCTCTACGACTTCACTGACGGCGACGACGGCAGTACTCCTTACGGCGGAGTAATTGCCGATTCCGCGGGGAATCTGTACGGCACCACTACCACCGATGGTGCCAACGGCGGAGGCACGGTCTTTGAACTCTCGCCCTCCGGCAGCGGCTACACGTTTCAAACCATCTACAGCTTTTCCGGCACGAAGGGTCAGCAGGTTGGGCCCTATGGCAATCTGGTCATGGACAGCGCCGGGAATCTGTACGGCACTACCTACCTGGATGGCCGCTACGGCTGGGGCAACGTCTTTAAGCTGACACCATCGGGCAGCGGCTGGACCTACGCCTCGATACATGACTTCACCGGCGGCACGGATGGCGCTGCACCGCGTTGCGGCCTGGTGTTCGACAGCAGCGGCAATCTCTATGGCACCACCAGCATAGGCGGCGCAAACGGTTATGGTGTCGTATTCAGGCTTGTCCCATGAGTACGGTTTTCAATGGTCGCGCCTTTAGCTGCGCGGTTGAAGATCTTACGGTGTCCCACAATGAGGGATCACCTGGTACCAGGGAAAATCGATGCAACGTGTTTTCTTGAATAGGAGAATGATGATGGCTAGCCAAAAGCAAGATCGTGGTGGGACGATGGGAATCGATCTGGGAATGACGCTGGCAGCGCTGGGGTTGGCGTTGCTCATGATCGTTCTTGCCACCCAAGTGCATGCGCAGACGCTCACCGTGCTGCACAGTTTTACCGGCGGAAAGGATGGCGCAAATCCCGCGGCCGGATTAACGATGGATGCGCGCGGGAACCTCTATGGCACGGCGTCCGCGGGCGGCGCCGGCCATGGCACGGTCTACAAGTTGAGCCATGCGGGCTCGGGCTGGACTCTTAGTCCCCTGTACGTCTTCGGAGGAAGCCCCGACGGATCCGATCCCGTTGCGCGCGTGGTTTTCGGACCGAATGGCACTCTCTACGGCACAACCGAACATGGAGGCAACATAAATTGCGGCGGCGGCTGCGGCACGATTTTCAACTTACAGCCTCAGCCCACGGCTTGCACGGCCGCACTCTGTCCCTGGATGGAGACCGAACTTCTCCGCTTCAATGGCGTGGGGGGTGGGATTTTTCCCGAAAGCGAAGTCACCTTCGACGCGGCAGGTAATCTCTACGGCACTGCCTATTCGGGCGGCGGTCTCGAATTGGGCGGAGGCAGCGGTTGCTACCCGTACAGTTGCGGTTTGGTCTACGAGTTGACACCCTCGGGTAGCGGCTGGACGGAGAGCGTCCCTTATGTCTTCACCGGATATCAGTACGGAGATAACGGCGCAAATCCCGTTGGCGGCTTGACTTTTGACAGCGCCGGCAACCTTTACGGCACCACATCCACATACGGCGACTGTGGCTTCGGCATAATTTTCCAGTTGACGTCCAACGGCTCCGGCTGGACCGAGAACATTCTGCAACAAATCTGCTCGGGGGGAGCGTCGCCCACCGCCACCATGATCACCGACGCCTCAGGAACCTTCTATGGCGATACCCAGGGAGAATATCCCGGCTATGGCACGCAACACGGCTCGGTCTTCACCCTCGCGCAAAGCGGCAGCAGTTGGGTGTACACGTCCGTTTACACCTTTCCTGAGTACGGCGGAGGCCCAGCAGGTCAGCTCTTCAGGGATGGCGCCGGCAACCTTTATGGCACCACCATCACGGGCGGTGGCAATCCGCTTGGGCTCTGCTCCTCGGGCTGCGGCACGATTTTCAAACTGACACCCTCCGGTAGCGGTTATAGCTATACCCAGCTTTACTCCTTCACCGGCGGTAGCGACGGCTCAGCTCCCTATAGCAACCTTGTCCAGGATACAGACGGCAATTTCTACGGCACGGCCAGCACCGGTGGAGCGGACGGCTACGGTGTGATCTTCGAATTCACGCCCTAGGAGCGGCGTTGGGGCGAGTACCACAATGTGGGATTGAGCTGCACTAAACAGTGTGTCGCCACGTCTCATACAGGAGGATGGTTATGGCTAGCCAGAAGCAGAATCGCAGTTGGAATCTCGGGATCGATCTGGGGATGACCCTTGCATACGTTGCGTTGGTGTTGCTGATCAGCGCCGCCAGCCAATTGCAAGCGCAGACGCTCACCGTGCTGCACAGCTTCACCAGCGGAAAGGACGGCGCAAATCCAGTGGCCGGCTTAACGATGGACGCGGCCGGTAATCTCTACGGCACGTCCCAGAATGGAGGGGCGGGCAACGGCACGGTCTTTAAGTTAGGACACGCGGGCTCGGGCTGGACCCTTACTCCTTTGTACACCTTTGGTGGAGACTCGGACGGAGCCCATCCGGTTGCGCGAGTGGTTTTCGGGCCCAACCATACCCTATACGGCACGACTAAGAATGGAGGGACAACCGGAGATTGCACGGGTGGCTGCGGCACGGTGTTCAACCTGCAGCCCCAGCCGAACGCTTGCACAACCGCAATCTGTCCTTGGGTCGAAACCATACTTCAGCGCTTCACGACTCTCGCCTTCCCAGAGAGCGAAGTGGTCTTCGATAGCGCCGGCAATCTGTACGGGACAGCGTATTCAGGAGGCACCGGTGGCGTTGGAGGCGGCAACGGTTGCTGGCCCAGTTGCGGAGCGGTTTACGAATTGTCACCCTTAAACGGCAGCTGGGTGATGAGCGTGCTGCATAATTTTTCCGGATATCAGTACGGAGATGATGGCGCCAATCCGGTTGGAGGTTTGACTTTCGACAGCGCCGGAAATCTTTACGGCACAGCTTTCACCTACGGCGACTGCGACTACGGCATCGCTTTCCAGCTGACTCCTTCCGGTTCCGAGCACCTTCTGCACGATTCTTGCGGCGAGGCAGGAAATCCAGCCGCCAGCATGATCGCGGATGCGGCGGGGAACTTTTACGGAACAATGCTGGGCAATGGATCGGCGGAAAAAGGCGGCGTGTTCACCTTGAAGCCTTCCGGAGGAGGTTGGATGTGGGAATCGGTCTACACTTTTCCTTGGAATGGCGGCGGTTCTGCCGGTGCGCTCTTGATCGATTCTGCCGGCAACCTTTACGGCACAACGGTCGCCGGCGGCGGCAATCCCCTGGGCAAGTGTCCTTCGAACGGCTGCGGTACCATCTTCCAGCTGACCCCGTCCGGTAGCGGCTTTAGCTACACCCAACTTTACGCCTTCACAGGTGGTAGCGACGGCTCAGCTCCTTATAGCAACCTTGTCCAGGATACGGACGGCAATTTCTATGGCACCGCCAGCACTGGTGGAGCGGACGGTTACGGTGTGATTTTCAAATTCACGCCCTAGTCACAAGGAGGGTGGGAGCAGTCCCACAATGTGGGACGGGTGCAACAAAGGGGTTGTGGCCTACAGTGATACGGTTTACTGTTTCTGTGAGAACGTGGAATGGCCACAAAACCCCCGGCGGCGCAGGGCCAAGGACCCTTAGCCGCTCAACTCTGCGCCGGCCTGTCATGGGCCATTTTGTTGGGCGGGCTGTGCACCATTGCGGTCGCGGTGCACACAATCCTGGTTAGTTACTCCCGCCTTCCCTGGTGGGACACCTGGGAATACATAGCAGCCATTGCCAAAGGCGAGAGTCCGCTCTCGCCCAGCTGGCTGTGGCGCCAGCATAACGAACACCGGTTCGTCATTCAGAAGCTGTTTTTCGCGGTAGATCTGGAGATGTTTCACGCCAGCCAGGTATTTCTGCTGGCCAGCATCGTCGCAATCCAACTCCTGCATTTGGGGCTGTGGGCATGGAGCATGCGAGTGCTGGGCGGATGGCAGGGAGCGTTGTGGCGCAGTGGCGTGGGCCTGGTGGCGTTCTGTATCTTCTGTCCCTCCCCATGGCTGAACTACACCATGGGGTTTCAAGTCTGTTACGTTCTTGCGCCGCTGTTTGCCACACTCTCATTTGTCGGACTGCTGCGCTATTGGACGGATTCGCAGCGCCATACCGGAAAAACATGCTCTTCCAAGTTCCTCTGGCTGTCCATTGTGGGGGCCTTGTGCGCAACCTATTCCCTGGCCAATGGAAATCTTCTTTGGCCGCTGCTAGTGGCAGCAGCCTTCTTCCTCAGATTGCGTCTTTCTGCGTTGCTGAGTTATGCGATCACGGGCGCGGTCAGCACTTCGCTTTATTTTTATCACTACGCTCGCCCGCTCTATCACGCGGATCCTATCGCTTCGCTGGGTGCGCCTCTTCGGATCATGAAGTATGTGGCAGTGTACTTTGGGAGTTCGTGGGTCAACGGGTCGATCGTCACCGCGGAGGCTATCGGCGTTACCGGATTGGCCATTGCGTTGGTTGTGCTTCTAAAGACGCCTTACTATATCCTGACATCTCGTGCCTTCGGGCTTCTACTTGTTTTGACCGGTGTCTTCTGCGTCGGAACGGCTCTGATTACCGCGGCAGGACGAATCAATTTCGGAGTCAAGGAGGCATTGGAAAACAGATATCAAACCTTCGCACTTCTTTTCTGGTGCAGTCTGGGACTACTGCTGTTGGGGTACGTGTTCTGGCTTCCTGCAAGACCGTACCGGTTCCTCGCGGCGGAGATATGCCTTCTGGCGGTATTGTTGAGGGGCGCGATCCTTGCTGACCGTCCGATTGGGGAGGCGCGAGCGCATGGTTATGGACTCAATCTCGCCAGCATGGGCCTGCGGACAGGTGTCTATGACCCCGAACTGCTGACCGGGATTGCGGAACGCAGCGACAAGCTGCTGTTGGGTGTCAATTACTTCAGAGAGCATCAGCTAGCACTCTTCTCGGGCTGGGATTCTTCTTTGATGGGAAGTCCCTTGGACGGGACCCTCCAGGTGGTGTCGCCCGATGAGTGTACCGGGGGGCTGGAGTTCGCTCCGCTCAAGGATGCTGCCGCGCCGGGTTGGTTTGTATCAGGCTGGGCCTGGGACCGCAAGCACCACCGGCCGCCGCGTGAGATCGTCGCCACTTCGGAAGGAGTCATCACGGGTCTGGCTGCGGTGGGATACAAGGTCCCCAACATCAGTACAACTGATCCGGAAGTGAGCGGCAGCTATGTTGGATATGCGGGGTATGTGCGCCAACCCAAGCCTGGAGCGGTAGTGAAGGTGTACGCGATCCTGCAAGGCAGCCCTTCCACTGCCTGCTATTTTGCCACCGCCGACGAGCAGCACCGCCCGGCAGAGTGATCCGGTGGGATCAGCTGATGGCTCAGCTTAAGACAGCCGATCTCAGTTGGCAGCTGAGCTTCAGTGGAGATCAGCTCGACGGTTTCTACGCCGACTTATCTCGCACGAAGTAGCCAACGTAGTATCATGACAAGACGGTTTCCGGCCAAACCTGGAGCTGCTACAAACCCGCAACCGAAGTTGGTCACCGAAAGCTAAAGGAGAAGAATCATGGAATGGACGAGCCCGCAATTTGAAGAAGTCTGTTTGAACTGCGAAATCAACTGCTACGCCAACGCGGAACTGTAAACTGAAGGATGCGCATTGAGATTCTGGGCTCCGCCGCGGGGGGTGGATTTCCCCAGTGGAATTGCAACTGCCGAAATTGCCAGGGCCTCCGGACCGGTAATTTTCGCGGACGCAGCCGCACCCAAACCCAGGTGGCCGTCAGTGATGACGGCCGCTCATGGTTCCTCTTAAACGCCTGTCCTGACTTGCGACTCCAAATTGAACGGACTCCGGTTCTGCAGCCGCGCAGTGCAGTTCGCGATTCCCCGATCGCCGGCGTGCTGCTTACGAGCGCCGATATTGATCAAATAGCGGGCCTGCTGTCGCTCCGTGAATTGCAGCCCTTTCAAACCTACTGTACAGCTTCCCTCCGCCGCATCTTGCAGGAGGACAACAGCGCCTTTGGCATGTTGAATCGAGTGCCCCAGCAAGTTTGTTGGCGGGAAATCAAGCTCGGTGAAAGCTTCCCGCTGCTCACGGTGGCGGGAGATGAGTCGGGGATTTCCTGCGAAGTGATTTCCCTGGGAAATAAGTATCCGGTTTATGTTTCTCCCCAACGTGCCGCCATGCTTAAATCTGAGGAAGCTCTGCTGGGCGTCATGTTGACGGCAGCTTCGGGTGGGCGGCTAGCCTACATGCCGGCTGTTCCGGCGATCAATCAGCTGTTGTTGCAACTTCTGGAAACCGCCGACGTGATTTTGTTCGACGGAACGTTTTGGAGCGATGACGAGCTGATTCGGGTTCAGGGAAGCGGCGCTACTGCCCGCGAAATGGGCCATGTTCCCATAACCGGCAACGACGGAAGCTTGCGCCAGCTGGCGGGGTTGCGGCGCCCACGTAAAGTTTTTGTGCATGTGAATAACACAAATCCCATGCTGGATGAGTCGAGCGCTGAATACCGCGAGGTAGGCGCAGCCGGCTGGGAAGTAGCGGAGGACGGGTGGCAGTTCAATCTCTAGAAACTATTCCGGATGTGAGGGTGCTTTCGGCGGACGAGCTCGCAGCTCGGCTGCGGCGGGTCGGCGAGGAACGCTATCACCATCAGCATCCGTTTCATCTTAGGATGCACGACGGCAAGTTGAGCCGCGGGCAGCTGCAGGCCTGGGCCTTGAACCGCTACTATTACCAGAGCCGCATTCCGATCAAGGACGCGATCATTCTCTCGCGCAGCGAAGACCCGGATTTTCGCCGCGCCTGGCGCAAGCGTGTGGTGGATCACGACGGTGATTCCGCGCAGGAAGGCGGCATCGAGCGCTGGATCCGGCTGGCGGAAGCAACCGGCCTGGAGCGTGAACGCGTCGCGCACTGCGATGAAGTTTTGCCGGCGGTGCGTTATGCCGTGGATGCTTACCTTGATCTGGTCAGGAACCGCAGTTTCCTGGAAGCCGTTGCCTCCTCGCTGACCGAATTGTTCTCCCGCGATTTGATTGCGCTGCGAATGGATTGTCTGCGGCAGCATTATCCGTGGCTGTCGAGCGGGCTCGACTACTTCACGGCTCGCCTGCATCAGGCGCCCGAAGACGCCAGGTTTGCGTTGCAATATGTCACTGAGCACGCGCAGACGCGAGCCCAGCAGGAGCTGGCGATCACGGCGTTGCGGGCCAAATGCGATATTCTCTGGGCGCAACTGGACGCGATTCACTTCGCCTACGTCCAGCCCGGATGGCCTCCGCCGGGCGCATTTCGAATGGAGTCATGAGCGTGCCTCGCCCTTTGGACACCAGCCAGCCGCGCCTCGCGCCGGGTTGCCGATGGGGCAACCAAGGCGAACAACAAGTAGTGCTCTTTCCAGAAGGCATGATCCGCGTCCAAGGCACAGGCCAGAGCATCCTGGAACTCTGCGACGGTCAACGAACCGTGCAGGACATCGTAACCACGCTATCGGAACGCTACGGAACAGCTGATCCGGCGAAGATCACGGAAGACGTGTCCAGTTTTCTGGAAGCGCTACAGCGAAAACGAATTGTGGATTACTGATGATTCCAAACCCATTGGCGCTGATCGCCGAGCTCACGCATCGTTGTCCGTTGCACTGCGTTTATTGCTCCAACCCCCTGCAACTGATTGCGAAGACCGCGGAGCTTTCCACCGCCGAATGGGTGGGCGTTTTTCAAGAAGCTAGCCGCATAGGCGTTCTCCACTTGCACCTGACTGGCGGCGAACCGGCAGCACGCGCCGACCTCGAAGAGCTGATCGCCGGCGCCCGCCAAGCCGGCCTTTATACAAATCTCATCACTTCCGGCCTCGGCGTGTCCGAGGCGAGGCTGGCGAAGCTGGTGGACGCCGGGCTCGACCATATCCAACTCAGCTTCCAAGACTCAAGAGACGAGCCGGCGCGATGGATTGCAGGGGCCAAAGGTCATGCCTATAAGGTCGTCCTGGCGGAGAAGATTCGCCAACTGCCGGTCGCGTTCACGGTGAATCTGGTCGTGCACCGGCAGAACCTGGACCATATCGAGGAGATGATCGAGTTCATTGAGCAGCTCCACCCGGAGCGCGTGGAAGTTGCCCATGCACAATATTATGGCTGGGCGCTCAAGAACCGCGACACCTTGCTCCCTACCCCTCAGCAATTAGAGAACTGCTTGCGCGCCGTGGAAAAAGCCCAGCTGCGCCTAGCAGGAAAAGTGCGAATAGACAGTGTGGTTCCGGACTACTACGCGCGCTACCCGAAGGCCTGTATGGGCGGATGGGGACGGCGTCTCATGCTGATCGATCCTTCCGGCCAGGCGCTGCCGTGTCACGCGGCTGGAGTGATTCCAGGCATGCGGTTCGACAACGTGCGCGAGCATCCTCTGGAATGGATCTGGCGAGAGTCCGAGGCGTTTCAACGATTCCGGGGAGAGCAGTGGATGCCGGAGCCGTGCAAGAGCTGTGACCGCAGGACCGAAGACTTCGGCGGCTGTCGTTGCCAGGCTCTCCTGCTCACCGGCAACGCGAATGCCACCGATCCTGTCTGCTCGCTATCGCCCGATCACCACCTGATTGAAACTGCAAGGGCTGTCGCGGAATCTGACGCCACGCAAGTCTCCTGGTCGTACCGAACAAGCATAGGCTAAGAGGATACCCTCACAAACCGTGGCTCTTGGTGGCAACCGCACCACCACCAAGGTACTAAGGTTGTGCAAAACAGTGAAATCTGGTTTCTTCTGCCGCAGACGCCGCGTCCGGCCCCGGTCTTGGGAGGGCTTCTCCTATGTCGCTGATTTCATTGTCAGTTTAATGTGCAACATATCATGGGCAAGGAGCGTAAGTAGCTGAAAAAATTGGCGCTGCGGAAGTTGCGGCGGAATCTTCCACAAAGTTTTCCACAGAACTGTGGATGCTTAGCTGGGCCGAGATTGAGCAAGAAAAAGGCCGCCATATCTCGGCGGCCATCTTCAAACCCGAGGGGATACTAATGCGACGTGGCTGAGGCTGGCTTGGCTCCCGCTGGTGTCGTACCAGCAGGCTTGGCAGAGGCGCCAGTCGCGCCAGCAGGCTTGGGAGGAGCTGCAACGCCAGACTGCGCGTTGTAAGCGTCGACAATCGTCTTGGTCAGGTCCACGCCGGCCGTTGCCCAAAGCAGCGGACCCTGCGGCCAGGGATTTGACGAATCGAACAGCAGGCCATAGCTGTTCGACTTGGCGTACTTGTCGATCACCGGAGCCATCTTCTGCAAAATGCGCTGCGCGATCTCGTTCTGCTGCTGCTGATAATCGTTCTGCGCGTCCTCGGCCGAACGTTGCAGGCTCTTCTGCTTGGTCTCGATCGACTTCACCAGCGTTGCGCGGGCTTCCTCGTTCATCTTGTCGCCCTGCGTGCTGAGCTGCTTCTTCAGATTGTCTATCTCGGTGTTCTGCGCCGCCAACTCATTACGCTTCGGTTCAAATTTCTTTTGCAGGGCTTCGAAATCCCGTGCACCTTCATTGGTGCCGATGATTGCTTGCTGGATGTCGATAATGCCCACTTTGGCGCTGCCGGCAGGGGCAGCAGTAGTCGCGGCCGGGGCGGCAGCCGGAGTCGATTGGGCCAGGCTCGCGATGGCCAGAATAAGGGCGAACATGGCTGTACCTACGAACGTGCGCTTCATTGAGATGGCGTAGCTCCTTAGAATTGCTCCGGGAATTCTTGTGTTCCAGAGAGGAACGCGCTGCAACTGCGTCTTTTCTGAACTGCCGGGTTACGGCGCTCTGCTGGAATGCAGATCGCTACGCTCCCCAGCCGGAAAATTCGGCGGTGCGGATTCTTTGATTATAGGGAAACGCGCTTCTCAGCGTCAAACAGAGAGAGTGCAACTTTTGGCGCAGATCACTATTGCGAGCGGGTGGCGGTGCCTTCCATCACCGTCAGCCATCCCCCTCCCGGCTTCTGCACCTCCGACTTAAAAGTGTACGAGTCCGGTGACAGAAGTGTCACCGTGTAGCGGCCGGTGGTGGTGACGCCATTCATTTTCTCTACCGCGTTCCATGTCCAGTTGTTGCCTTGAGCGCTCCCGACGGCCACCTGATGTTCGCCCAGGCTGTTGTAGGCGTTATAGGTGTAGGCCTTATCCGCGGCGTTGTACTCCATCATGCGCACCCCGTGGACATCGCCCAGCGGACCCTTCATTACGGAATGGATCTCCAGGAAGAAACCGCCCGGCACCCACTCGCCATGCTCGGTTGAGGTGAACGGGGCGCCAGGCGTGCTGGAACTGATCTTCGTCGTGCCGCTGAGCTTCCAGTCTCCGGCGAAGTAATTCATCATTTGCACTTGCGGACTCGGCGCTGTTTGCGGCGGCTGCGCTCCTTGCGCAACTGCCAAAGCACTCGCCAGAAAGCCAACTGAGATTGCGGCCCAAACACTGCGCACGGAAATTTCTCCTAGAACGTCGTTGCCACCGTGAAGCGGAAGGTCTTCAGCGGCTCCGCCAGATAATACTTTGGCTGGTAAATCGAAATCGTCTGGGCGTATGTGTAATCGCCCGCAGCGCCTGCGGGGAACATGGAGCGGGTGATGGGGTTCGGTGAACTCACGGTTTCGTCGATGCGCATCGGGTTGTAGGCCCAATAGATGCGGAAAGGCGCATTGACTACCGGCACAATCACCTGTAACTCCAGGCCCGTTGACATGCGAGTCTGGTAGTTCGTGCCGGCAACCGGCTGCAGCACCGGGTTGATTGGCAGCAGGCTGCCCCCGACGCACTGGTAGCTGGAGTTCAGCGAAGGACAACCGAACACCGTGTTCTGTAGCGTGGTGACTTGATCTCCGGCAATGCGCAATTGACCCGGTTGAGAGATAAAGTCCCATCCGGTATCAAGGAACGGGGCAATGGTAACGGGTCCGACAATCGGTATTCGGTACTCCAGGTTGGTCACGATATTTGTGTCGCCACCCGGAAAGATGATCTGTGAAACCGGAACCGTGATGTTGTAAGTACCATAGCGCGGGTTCGCGGGATTCAGGGGAACGGTAGAACCGTCCGGGTTCTGGAGCGCGACCGTCACTTCGGTAGGGAAAAACGAGACCGGCGAAATAGCCCGGATATCGAAGCCACGGATATCGGTATCGCCACCCATATAAAAGCGGTCAAAGGGAGGCGCAACTGTTCCTCCGTAACCGGTGATCCACGAGCCCAGCACGCGGAAGCCGATCGCATTGCGGCCCTTGTTCACGGGGATAAAACGCTTGTACTCAGTGACCGGCTTCACGTATTTCACGTTGCCGCCCAACCCTGCTACCTCGGTGGCGAAGTAGACGCTTTGCCCTTTGTGGGGCCGCTGCGGGTTGTCAATCCGGTTGTAGGAAAAATTGGGGACAACCTTGCTGGTGATAATTCCGTTCAGCGCATTGGGACCAGAAATTCCGCGGAACTCCAACGCCTCGAAGTAATCCGTGGAGGCGGCGCTGAAGGTCTGCACCGACGAGTCGTCGAACCCATAGGTTATACCGATGCGCTTGAAAGAGCGCTTAATCGGATACGTCAACGAACTGGTGAATCCGGTGCTGGTTTGCGTGAAATTTTGCAGCAATGCCTGGTAGCTCTGCGGCAGGTTGATGGTCTGGTTAAGCTGGATCTGGGTGAGTGCTGCCTGGTTGTAGTTGTAGCTGCGATGATAGACAGACCAGCCGAACTGTAGCGGGCGATCAAACAAGTAAGGCTGCGTAAAGGACAGCGTCTCGTTGCGCTGATATTGACCGATCTGGAATTCCAGGCTCAGACTTTCGCCCTTGCCAAACAGGTTGTTGGTCGTGTAATTGACACCGATGAAAGCGCCGGATAATCCACTGACACCGCCCGTCAGTCCGATGCTGTTCTTGCCCTTCTCTTTAACCTTAAGGGTGATATCGACGGTTCCGTCCTGCACATTCTGTTTGATCTCGGAATCCTGCTCGGGCTTGAGCGGCTGGAAATACTGCAGCTGGTTTAAGCGCAGCAGGCTGAGCTCCCACAGGTTGCCGTTGTAGATGTTGCCTTCTTCCAGCGCCAGCTCGCGGCGTATTACCTTGTCGCGGGTGGTTGTGTTGCCCTGAAACTCAATGCGGCGAACATAAAACTGTTTGCCCTCGTCCACATCGATGCGCAGCGAGATCAACCGCTTCTCGTCATCCGCATCGGTGTTCGGAACCGGCGTGAAGTTGATGTATCCCAGCGCGGCATAAGCCTTGCGCAGTGCCTCCAGGCCTTTACGAATCGCTTCGGTATCGAAGATGTCGCCGTCCTTGATCTTGAACAGCGTGCGCAGCGCCTTGGTATTCGTCACCGCCTTGTTGCCGGTGAAGGTGATGTCTTTCAAACGATAGCGCTGTCCCTCTTCCACCGGTATGGTAATGTCCACCGCTTTTCCCGGCGAGGGCCGGAAGGGAAAATACCAGCGAAAGCCGCTGGTGTCGTGAATCTGGGTCTTGGGATCGCCGACCAGCGCTTTGAAGTAGCCTTTGGTCTGGTAGTAGTAGCGCACGCGCTCCGCGTCTTCCGACAATTTGGTGGAATCGTAGGTGCGTGCGAACAGGTTCTCCAGGAAGATGGAATGCGGAATTCCGATGGGCTTCAGGTTCTTCATCGCGCTCTGCAGTTCGCGGTTGGTGAGCGCCTTGTTGCCTTCGAACTTGATCTTGCCGACCTTGACCTTCGGTCCCTCTTTCACCACGAATGTCAACGAAACCGCTGCGGGCGGAATGGGCCGGACTTCTGATGTCACGGTTGCGAACTGGTGCCCGTGCGACGCCAGCAGCTGCTTGATCACCACTTCGGCATGTTTCACTTTGGTCGGATCGTACTGGCTCTCCTGGGTCAGGCCGACCTTCTGCTCTTTGAACTTGTCGAGAACGTCGCTTTGCGAAACCGAGCTCAGACCGACGTACTTGATCTCGCGGATCGTCGGTTTTTCCTTCACATAGACGTGGATGATCCAGCCCTTGGAAGATTGCTCGCGCTCAATCCGCAGATCGTCGAAGTATCCCGTGTTCCACAGGGAGTTGAAGTCGCGTTCCAGCGCTGCCTGGTCGTATACGTCCCCAGCCTTGGTGAACATGCGGGCGCGGATGGTTTCCGCCGGAATGCGACGGTTGCCGTGGATCACGATCTCGGCGACTACATCCTGCTGCGCGACGGCCGTTCCAGCGAGCAATAGGACTGCGAGGAAGAAACTGATCGCCCTGGCGCAATCACGTGTCCCGCGTACCAAAAGCGTCGCGAGTCTTCCCTGACGGTGGCAAGAAATGACAGAACCTCAGTTGCTAAGGTTTATGAAAGCGCAATTATACGGTACGCGCGCTCCGGTCTGAAAACCAAAACAGTCTCCCGTTGCGATGCGGCAGCTACGCTAACCCTCGCCGCCGTTGGAAGTTGTGGGGGCACGTTCCACTTCCACCAGCGTGGAATAGAACGTAGCGCCACCACCCAGGTCGGTAAGCCGCGCCGAAGTCAGCACATTGATGTTAAGGCCTCTGTTCGACAACTTCGCCCAGCCCAGGCGAGCTCCCACCACGCCGGCTTGCACGGCGCCATCCACTCGAGCTTGGAGAAAGATCTCGCCGCGATCGTTGAAGACGCGCACCCGGTCGCCATCGGCAATGCCGCGTGGCGTCGCGTCTTCCGTGGCAATTTCCAGTTTGTCCTGATTCGGCTCCATCTTCTGATGACCGGGATGATTGACGAATGTCGAATTGAGGAAGTTATCGGCCTTGCGCGCCAACAGCTCCAGGGGATAACGCTCGCTCGCCGCGTTGTGCCGCGACTCCTCTGGCGGAACGAACGTCGCCACCGGATCCATTCCGTGGGCGATTAAATCCTTGTCATAGAGACGCGCTTTGCCGCTGGGCGTCGGAAAACCATTGGCGAAGGGCAGCCAAGGTTCGCCGTTGCCATCGCCGTGCAAGTTCAGCCGCACATGCGGATCGCTCTCCAGCCGCTCACGTGTGATGCCGTTGAGCTGCG
>Ga0181526_10001024_pt1 | contig 27856 bp, 25 predicted proteins | sample PEATcosm2014_Bin_35_FD_119750 | JGI IMG/M metagenome (GOLD analysis project Ga0181526, IMG submission 119750) | Peatland microbial communities from MTU Mesocosm Facility, Houghton, MI, USA - PEATcosm2014_Bin06_30_metaG | ecosystem: Environmental > Terrestrial > Soil > Wetlands > Peat | place...
ACGTTGCGGATCGTGTTGCCGCAGCCCTCGCGCGAGGAGAGGCCGGTGAGCGAGATCTCCCGGATCAGCTTGGCCGCGTCGGGCAGCGGCACATGGTGCAGCTGCACGTTCTGGCGCGTCGTGATGTGGCCCTTGCGCAGGGGGACGTAGCGCTCGACGACGGCGGCGAACGCGTCGAGCTGGTCGGGGTTGATGCCGCCGAAGGGCAGCTTCACGCGGATCATCTGGCGCTCGACCTGGCGCTGGCCGTAGACGCCCTGCTTGAGGCGAAAGCCGATGAACTGGTCCTCGGGCAGCCGGCCCTCGAGGAAGGCCCCGGCCTCGGTGTCGAAGTCGTCGAACTCGCGCTCGATGATCGGGATCACGTGTCCGGGGACGTTCTCGTAGACCTCGGGGTCGGCGAGCGAGCCGCGCGCGCCATTGGAGCCATGCGCCATCCAACTACCTCTTCCGTTCGTGGAAGCGGGAATACTACCGAAAGCGGGGTGCTTTTCTAGGGTTTAGTTGAATGTGTGCGCGCGCCCTCGCCCCACGGCCGCCAATCGAGTGCCGCCGCAGGCCGCTCCGGGGTCCTGCCGACGGCCTCGATGCGGGCCGCGCGCAGCCACCCGCCGGCGGTCCGGGCCGGGCGGGGCGCGCTCGCCGCGGTGTCGCGCGCATAGCGCTCGATGGCCGCGACGATCGCCGCAGCCTCCAGCGGTGAGGGGGCGGGTGTGATCTGCGGCGCCGTTGCCGGCGCGGCGGCGACGGCGGCCGCGGGCCTCGGCGGCCGCCGGTTGCTGCGAGCGTTCACGGCGCCACCGCAATGCGAGTGTTCACGGCCCGGAGTCTAGAGCGGGATGTTGCCGTGCTTGCGCCTGGGCCCCGCCTCGTGCTTGGTGGCGAGCAGGTGCAGGGCGGTGATCAGCCGCGGCCGTGTCTCGTGGGGCTCGATCACATCGTCGATGTAGCCCCGCTCCGCGGCGGCGTAGGGATTCTCGAAGCGCGCCGTGTAGTCCTCCATCAGCTGCGCGCGCAGCTGCTCCGGCGACCCGCTCGCCGCCAGCTCGCGCTTGTAGATGATGTTGACGGCCCCCTCCGGCCCCATCACCGCGATCTCCGCGGTCGGCCAGGCGAAGTTGAAGTCGGCGCGCAGGTGCTTCGAGGACATCACGTCGTAGGCGCCGCCGTAGGCCTTGCGTGTGATCACCGTGATCTTCGGCACGGTCGCCTCGGCGTAGGCGTACAGCAGCTTCGCGCCGTGGCGGATGATGCCGCCCCACTCCTGCGCCGTGCCGGGGAGGAAGCCGGGGACGTCGACGAAGGTGACGAGCGGGATGTTGAACGCATCGCAGGTCCGCACGAAGCGCGCCGCCTTCGCGGAGGCGTCGATGTCGAGCACGCCGGCAAGCGCGGCGGGTTGATTGCCGACCACGCCGACCGAGATGCCGTCGAGGCGCGCGAGCCCGCAGACGATGTTGGGGGCGTGGTGCTCGTGGACCTCGAGAAACTCGCCGTCGTCGACGATCCGCGTGATCGCGGCGCGCATGTCGTAGGGCTTGTTCGGGCTGTCGGGAACGACGCCGTCCAGCTCGGCGTCCATCCGTCGAGGGTCATCGCGGGTCGCCACGACCGGCGCCGACTCGAGGTTGTTCTGCGGCAAGAACGACAGCAGGTAGCGGGCCTCCTCGAGGCAGTGGTCCTCGTCCTCGGTCGCGAAGTGCGCGACGCCGGACTTGGTGTTGTGTGTCATCGCGCCGCCGAGCTCCTCGAAGCCGACGCTCTCGCCGGTGACGGTCCTGATCACGTCGGGGCCGGTGATGAACATGTGCGAGGTTTCGCGCACCATCAGGATGAAGTCGGTGATCGCAGGCGAGTAGACCGCACCGCCCGCGCACGGACCCATGATCAGCGAGATCTGCGGGATCACGCCCGAGCAGCGCACGTTGCGGTAGAAGAGCTCGGCGTAGGCGCCGAGCGAGACCACGCCCTCCTGGATCCGCGCGCCGCCCGAGTCGTTGATCCCGATCACCGGGCAGCCGACGCGCGCGGCGAGATCCATCAGCTTGCAGATCTTCTCGCCCATCACCTCACCGAGCGAGCCGCCGAAGACCGTGAAGTCCTGGCTGAACACGCAGACCTGGCGGCCGTCGATCGTGCCGTGGCCGGTGATCACGGCGTCGGCGAGCGGGCGTGTGCGCCCCATCTCGAAGTCGGTCGTGCGGTGGCGCACGAACGCGTCGAGCTCCTCGAACGAGTCCGGGTCCAGCAGCTTCGCGATCCGCTCGCGCGCCGTGTACTTGCCCTTCGCGTGCTGCTTGGCGACCGCCGGCCCCTGGGCGTGGGCCGCCTCGTGGCGCAGCTCGTGCAGCTGTGCCAGCTTCTCGGCGTAGCTGTGGGGCGCGTGCTCGGTCACCGCGTGCACGATCCTACGTGGCTCGAAGCGCCGAGCACTAGCTGATCGGCGGCGGCGCTCCGACGTCGCGCGAGAACGGCCGGTGGCGGGCGGCTCCGATCTCGTCGAGAACCGCGGTGAGCGCGCCCTGGGCGAGCCGTCCCTCCAGCGTCTCCGCCTCGACCGCCGAGGTCACGGCCGCCGCCGGCGGTGTCTGCCGCCGCCGCAACAGCCGTGCCCACAGACCCGGCCGCCTCGCTTCCGCCTGTGCCTGCGGCTCCGCCGCGTCCGGGGCGATCCGGGCGGTCAGGCGCACCCGCGTGCCGAAGCCGCTCGGCTCGAGCTCGACGCAGCCGGCGGCCAGCTCGCTGCGCCACTCGATGCTGGCCTCGGGAACCAGGCGCGTGATGCGGATCTCGCCGAAGTGGCCGAGCATCGGTCCCAGCAGCTCGACCTCGCTGAGCTCGGCCCAAAGCTCGGGCACCGACTTGACGACGGTCCGCTGGGTCTCGACGACGCCCATGAGCGGTGATATTTGCTCTCCGCGGCCACAATCCTGCCATGGCGCGGCTGTCGCGCTCAGGCCGCCCGGTAGTCCCCGAACACCTCGCGCAACGCGCCGCAGACCTCACCGAGCGTGCAGCGATCGCGCAGCGCCGCGCCGATCGGCACGAGCAGGTTGATGCTGCCGCGGGCGCCGTCTGCCAGCTCGCGCAGACGTTCCGCGACGAGCGTGCTGTCGCGCTCGCGCTTGAAACGGGCGAGGCGGTCGCGCTGATCGCGCTCGGCGGCCGGATCCACCTGCAGAATCCCCTCGAGCCGGGGCTCCCGCTCCTCGACGTAGCGGTTGACGCCGACCACCACGTCCTGGCCGGTCCGGTAGCGCTCCTGGTAGCTCCAGGCGGATTCGTCGATCTCATTGGTTATGTAGGGGATCGCTTGCAGCGATCCACCGAGCGCATCCACCCGTGCGATCAGGACATTCGCGCGGCGCTCAATCTCATCCGTCAGCGACTCGATCAGGTAGGAGCCGGCGAAGGGGTCCGCCGAGTCCGCTGCCCCAGACTCATGCGCGATCACCTGCTGCGTGCGCAGCGCGATCGTCGCCGCCTGCTCGCTCGGCAGCGCGAGCGCCTCGTCGAAGCCGTTTGCATGCAGCGACTGGGTGCCGCCGCAGACCGCCGAGAAGGCCTGCAGCGCGACGCGGACGATGTTGTTGTGCGGCTGCTGCGCGGTCAGCGTCACGCCCGCGGTCTGCGTGTGAAAGCGCAGCATCATCGATGCCTGCTCGCGCGCGCCGAAGCGCTCGCGCATGATCCGCGCCCACATCCTGCGCGCGGCGCGGAACTTTGCGATCTCCTGGAAGACGTTGTTGTGGGCGCCGAAGAAGAACGCGAGCCGCGGCGCGAACTCGTCGACCGCAAGCCCGGCGTCGATCGCCGCCTGCACGTAGGTGATGGCGTTGGCGAGCGTGAAGGCGACCTCCTGCACCGCCGAGGAGCCCTTCTCGCGGAAGTGGTAGCCGGAGATCGAGATCGTGTTCCAGTGCGGCATGCGCTCCTGGCAGTACGCGAACAGGTCCGTCGTCAGGCGCAGCGACGGCCCCGGCGGGTAGATGTAGTTGCCGCGCGCGATGTACTCCTTGAGGATGTCGTTCTGGCTCGTGCCGCGCAGCTTCGCCGCCGGCACGCCCTGCTCCTCGGCGACCAGCTCGTAGAGGCACAGCAGCACAGCCGCGGGCGCGTTGATCGTCATCGAGGTCGAGACGCCGTCGAGGGGGATGCCGTCGAAGGCGGTGCGCATGTCGTCGATCGTGTCGATCGCGACGCCGGTGCGCCCGACCTCGCCGAGCGAGCGCGGGTCGTCGGAGTCGAGGCCGAGCTGCGTGGGCAGGTCGAACGCCATCGAGAGGCCGGTCGAGCCGTGCTCGAGCAGGTAGCGGTAGCGCGCGTTCGACTCGCTCGCCGAGGCGTAGCCCGCGTACTGGCGCATCGTCCACAGCCGCGTGCGGTAGCCGTCGGCATGGATCCCGCGGGTGTACGGGAACTCGCCCGGCAGCTCCAGCTCGCGCTCGCGAGCGCCACGGCGGTAGACGGGCTCGACCTCGATCCCCGAGTCGGTGAAGCGGCGCGGATCCTCCGCCCCGACGAGCGGAGCGATCGTCGGGGGCTCCTCTCCGCTCTCGAGCCGCGCCATCGAACCCAGGATATCCGCCGCCCCGCCGCGCCCGCCGCTCCCCGTCAGTCCTCCTGGTCGACGCGGATCTCCCGCAGCAGGTGCGTGTCGACGTCGTAGACGAAGCCGCGGACCGCGTCGCGGTGGGGAACGAACGGCGAGCGGCGAACACGCAGCACCGACTGGCGCACGTCGGCGTCCACGTCGCTGAAGGACTCGATCGCAAAGGCCGGCGCAACGCCCGTCGCCTCCAGCAGCTCCTGACGGAAGCCGTCGTCGGTGAGCTTCGCCATGCCGCAGTCGGTGTGGTGGATCAGCATCACCGTGCGCGTCCCGAGCCGTCGTTGGGAGACCGCGAGCGAGCGGATCACGTCGTCGGTTATCACGCCGCCGGCGTTGCGCAGCACGTGCGCCTCGCCATCGTGGAGTCCCAGTGCCGCGAACACGTCGAGGCGCGAGTCCATGCAGGTCACGATCGCGAGCCGGCGGCTCGGGCGCAGATCAAAATGGCGTTCGGGCAGCGCCGCGGCGAAGGCGGCGTTGTTCGCGAGCAGCTCGTCGATCACATCCACGGCGCGCACCCTAGACGGCCCGCCGCGACGGCGTGCCGCCGCTCACTCGGCGCGCGGCCCGACGGCGCGTCCGCGTCGTGGCGGCCGCGCCGCGGCGCAGCCGGTAGGCTGGCTGCCATGGCCACCTGTCTCGTCACCGGCGGTGCCGGGTTCCTCGGCTCCCATCTGTGCGAGGAGCTGCTCGCGCGCGAGCATCGAGTGATCTGTGTCGACAACCTCCAGACCGGCACGCTCGAGAACATCGCCCACATCCGCGATCCGCGCTTTCGCTCGCTGAACATCGACATCACCGCGCCCTACTTCGTAGACGAGCCCGTCGACCTCGTCTTTCACCTCGCCTCGCCGGCCTCGCCGATCGATTACCTGCGGCTGCCGCTGCTGACGCTGAAGGTCGGATCCCACGGCACGCACCACACGCTCGGCCTCGCGAAGGCGCATCGCGCACGCTCCCTGCTCGCGTCGACCAGCGAGGTCTACGGCGACCCGAAGGAGCATCCGCAGACGGAGGGCTACTGGGGTCACGTCAACCCGATCGGACCGCGCGGCGTCTACGACGAGGCCAAGCGCTACGCCGAGGCGTTGACGATGGCCTACCACCGCCAGCAGGGCGTCGACACCGCGATCGTGCGGATCTTCAACACCTACGGGCCGCGCATGCGCCCCTACGACGGGCGCGCGATACCAACCTTCCTTCGTCAGGCGCTCACGGGGCAGCCCCTGACGATCTTCGGCGACGGCACGCAGACACGCTCGTTCTGTTTCGTCAGCGACCTCATCCGCGGCCTGATCGCGCTGGCCGAGTCCGGCTACCACGAGCCGGTGAACATCGGCAACCCCGACGAGTTCACGCTCCTGGCGTTGGCGAAGACGGTGCTCGAGATCACCGGCGGTGATTCCCCGATCGTGTTCGAGGAGCTGCCGGCCGACGACCCCAAGCAGCGCCGGCCCGACATCACGCTTGCACGCAAGCTGCTCGACTGGTCTCCGGAGGTCTCGCTGGCGGACGGTCTGCGGCGCACGATCGACGCCGCCCGGGCCGCCGCCTGACCGCGCCGCCGGCGGCTCGCCGGATCGCTCACGCGGCGGCGCGGCGAATCGCCTGAAGCGGTGGAGGTGTGGCGGCGCGCCGCAACATCTGGCAGAGTTGGGCGTTGGAACGAGCGTGATGTCAACTTCTCGCCAGAGCATTCGCGCGGTCCCCGACCCGCCGCCGGACGAGACGGTCACCGGCGACGCGCCGGCGCGGTCGGAGCAGCTGGCGCTGGGCGAGCGCGACGTCCGTGCGAAGCGCCCGCCGCTGCTGTCGTTCCTGCTGCGATGGGAGACGGCACGGCGCTTTGCGCGCGTCGTGGTGCTGATGGCGCTCGACTTCGCCGGCGTGTTCCTCGCGATCTTCACGGCGCTGCTGCTGAAGGACGTCGTCTACGGCAAGTCTCGGCTGATCTCCGGGGCCTTCCACCAGACGCGCGGGTTCGTCGCCTTCGCCTATCTCGTGACGCTCCTGCTCTTCGCCCGCTCGGACATGTATGCCGACCGCGGTGAGCGCCCGGGGCTGTCGAGGATCCTGGCGACGCTCTTCCAGGTGATGCTCGTCGCGTTGATCTTCGCGGTGGTGACCGGCACGGGACAGTTCAGTTCGTACTACGTCTTCTACGGCTCGTTCCTCTTCGCGCTTCTCTACGTCACGTCGTTTCGCGCGCTCTACGAGCGCGTCTCGGGGGTGCTGCTGCGCGCCGCCGGCTACCGCCGCCGCGCCGTGCTCGTCGGCACCGGTCAGCACATCGACGCGGTCGCGAAGGCGCTCACGTCGGGCCCGCACCCCACCGTCGAGCTGGTTGGCTTCGTGTCGCGCCTCGAACGCGCGAACGGGGGTCTGCGCTCACTCGGCACGCTGGCGGAGATCGGCGAGGCGATCGCCGTCAACCGCGTCGACGAGGTGATCGTCGTCGACCCCGACTTTCCTGAGCGCGAGCTGCTCGAGCTCGTCGATCGCGCGCACGACCGCGGCGTGCGCGTGCGGATCGCGCCGTCGACGACGGAGATACTGGTCCGCCGCGGGGAGTTCGTGCCGGGCCAGTCGGTGCCGCTGTTCGAGCTGCGTCCGCCGGTTTTCGAGGGGATCGACTTCGCCATCAAGCGCAGCTTCGACCTGGTCGTCTCGACGCTTGCGTTGATCGTGCTGAGCCCGCTGCTGCTCGTCATCGCGGTCGCGATCAAGCTGGGTTCGCGCGGGCCGGTGCTGTATCGCTCGATGCGGCCCGGGATCGGCGGCGTTCCGTTCCCCTGCCTGAAGTTCCGCACGATGGTCGTCGGCGCCGACCGCAGCCAGGGCGACCTCGAGGCGCGCAACGAGGCCTCCGGCGCCCTGTTCAAGGTGCGCAGCGACCCGCGCAGGACCCGCGTCGGGCGTGCCCTGCGGCGCTTCTCGCTCGATGAGCTGCCGCAGCTGGTCAACGTCCTGCGCGGCCAGATGTCGCTGGTCGGCCCGCGTCCGCTGCCGCAACGCGACTATGACCAGCTGGACGACTGGCACAAGAAGCGCTACCTCGTGATGCCGGGAATGACCGGCCTGTGGCAGGTGTCGGGGCGGGCCGAGCTCGGCTTCGACGACCTGGTCCGGCTCGACTTCCTCTACCTCGAGCGCTGGTCGGTCTTCCTCGACCTGACGATCCTGGTCAAAACGCTCCCCGCGGTAATCTGGGGACGCGGCGCGTACTGACCCGCTGCGACTGCGCAACAGCCGCGGCATAGACGGCCCAGGTTGCGCGGGCCGCGTCCGTCCAGCTCCACGCCGGCGGCGCCGGCGCCGGGCGAGCGGCGTTCGCACCGGCTTCGAGCAGGCCCTCCATGTCGCCGCGCTCGACAAAGGTTGCGCGGTCGCCCAGGACCTCCCGCAGCGCCGGCGCCTCGCAGGCCACCACGGGCGTGCCGCAGGCGAGCGCCTCGATTCCCGGCAGGCCGAACCCCTCGTCGTCGGATGGGAACACGAGCGCGTGTGCGCCGCTGTAGAGAGCCGCCAGCTCATCGTCGGAGACCTGTCCGGTGAGCGTGACGTCGGGCAGCTCGTAGGCCCACGGCCGCGCCGGGCCGGCGAGCACGAGCGGCATCCGCCGCGGCGCCTGGGCCAGGTCGGCGACGCGCTTGCGCCGCTCGGGATGGAGCATGCCGCCCACCCACAGCAGGTACTCCTCGGGGAGTGCGTAGCGCGCGCGAACCCTGGCGATCTCCTCGGCTCCGCGCGGGTACATCGACGCCGCGACAGCCTCCGGGATCACGCTGATCCGCTCGCTGTCGATGTCGAGGCGTTCGCGTGCGTCGTTCGCCACGACCTGCGTCGGCACGATCACGCGGTCGGCGCGCTGGACGGCGAGGTAGCGCAGCTTGAAGCGCATGCCGGTCCGCAGGTATTCCGCGCGGCCCTTGAGGTTGACGAGGTCGTGCAGCGTCACGACCGTCGGGCAGGGACAGCGCAGGTGGGCGCCGTCCAGCCACGGCGAATGAAACACGTCGCCGCGCCGCGGATGCTGCGTCTCGGTGATCACGCTGTCGGGAGCGGCGGTTTCGTGCAGCGCTTCGAGGATGCAGCGGACGTAGCGGCCGATCCCGCGGGGGTCTCCCTTCGCACGGCTGTCGAACGCCACCCTCATGCGCCTACCCCGCCTTCTATCCGCGGCCTCCCCGCGGGCCCACCCGAAAGGGCAACCAGCTCCACTGTACAGCGGATCCTGGCGGTGCAGGGATAGATTTGCGGGCGCGTGGACTACTTCGAACGCCTCTGGAGCGATGTCGGCGAAGGCGCGCCGGAGCACTTTGCACTCAGGCGCGAGTTCTTGCTCGGGGCGCTCCAACCGGGCTCGCGCGTGATCGACATCGGCTGCGGCGCCGGCTGGTTCGCCGCCGAGCTGGCGCGGGCCGGCTTCGACGTGGTGGGGGTGGAGGTGGCGGCGGAGCCGGTCCGCCGCGCCCGCGAGCGCTCTCCCGAGCTGGAGTTCCTCGTCGTCGGCGAGCGGGACTTGCCGTTCTCGAGCGGCGCGTTCGACGGCGCCTGGATGGGGGAGGTGCTCGAACACGTGCAGGACGGGATCGCCCTGCTGGCCGAGGTGGCCAGGGTGATCGCGCCGGGCGGACGCCTCGCGCTGTCCACCCCGGACCACGGCTGGGCATTGCGGCTGCGCCTGGGGCTGAGCCGCCGAGCGTTCGAGCGCCACTTCGAGCCGCGATCCGACCACCTGCGCTTCTTCACCGCGGCAACGCTGCGGGCGCTGCTCGAGGCCGGGGGTTTCGAGGCGGTCGCGATCCGTCGCGCAGCCGGCGTTCTGCTGGCTACTGCGCGGGTGCCTGGATGAGCTGCACGGCGAGCCCGGCGCTGCTCTCCGGCAGCGTCCAGAGGTGACGGCGGCCGCCCAGCTCGAGCGGCCCCGGCACCTCGCCGCGGCGGTCGGGCCCGCTGAAGCGCGCACCCCCCGCGTGCAGCGACGCGGTCATTGCGTCGAGGTCCGCGACACGGAAGGCGAGGTGGTCGATCCGCTGGTCGGCGCCGTCGAGACGCGGCTCGCGCAGGTCGGCGTCGTCGATCGTGAAGATCTCCAGCGCCCCGGGACCCTCGCCGAGGAACGCCGCCACGATCCCGTACTGCGGCAGCTCTAGCGTCCGCACGAGCGGCAGGGCGAAGGCCCGCTGGGCCGCAGCGACCGCGGCGTCGAGGTCGCGCACCAGGTACCCGACGTGGTCAAACTCTCCCAGCAACGCCGGCGAGCCTAACGCAACCGCGCGGTGCGCAAGACTTTGCGGCGTGTCGTTTGCAGTCGACCTTGGAGACGGCCGCGCGCTGCGTCCGCTCGACGACGGCGACGCGGAGGAATTGTTCGCGCTGATCGAGGCCAATCGCGCCCATCTCGCGGCCTGGATGCCGTTCGTCGGGCAGACCCGCGGCGTGGCCGACTCGCTCGCCTTCATTCGCGCCGCGCGCCGGCAGTACGAGGAGAACCGCGGCATGCAGCTCGCGCTCGTGCAGGATCAGCGGATCATCGGCGTCGCCGGCTTTCACGCGATCGACTGGACGCGCAAGTCGACGAGCATCGGCTACTGGCTCGCCGCCGACCGCCAGGGGGCGGGCACGATGACGACCGCCGTCTGCGCGCTGCTGGATCACGCCTTCGACAACTGGCAGCTGAACCGCGTGGAGATCCGTGCAGGGGTGCTCAACACGCGCAGCCGCGCGATCCCGCAGCGGCTCGGCTTCCGCGAGGAGGGTGTGCTGCGCTCAGCCGAGCGGATCGGTACGCGGGTGATCGACCACGCCGTCTACGTCATGACGGCGCGCGAGTGGAGGCGCCGGACGCGGGAGCTGCGCCGCGCCGCACGCGCGGCCGAGCATGCCGACCACCGCCAGGTCAGCTAGCGGCGGCGTTCTCGAGCGCGGAGCGGGGAAGGTCGGGATCGTAGGGATACAGGTGGTGGGCGGCGGCGAGCGCGTCGCGACCAACCTTGCCGTACCCGGGCGTGACGCTGTCGAGCTGCCAGAGCGCGAACCAGCTCGCCGCGTTCGACGGCTGCAGCGCGACCGCCCGCTCGAGTGTCTTCTGCGCCAGCGACGTTTCGCCCGGCGTGTTGTTGTAGACGCCGGCAAGGCCGATCAGCGGCGTGATGTCGACCGGGTCGCGCGAGTTCGCCGCCAGGTAGTCGGCGCGGGCGACCGCCAAGTCGCGGTTCGCCTCGCCGTTGTGGTTGAGCACCAGCGCCGTGTCGGCGCCGGCGAGCGCGAGGCTCCCGGCCGTCGCGGCCTGCTCGGAGCGCAGCGGCTGCCACTGCGACCAGGCCAGCACGAGCGCGAGCGCGATCGCGGTGGCGGCGCCGGCGGCTGCGACCGGCGAGCGCAGCACGACCGCCGCCGAGAACCGGCCGGGATCCAGACGCTGGCGCGTCGGCCCGCGGCCGGCCACCCATCCGGCGCACAGCAGCGCGATCACCGCGTCGCCGGGGACGAAGTAGGTCCAGTCGATCGCCGAGTGCACGGCGAAGGTGATCACGACCGCGACGAGCGTCAGCACGCCGATCCGCTCGGCGGCCTCGGCGCCCGGCGCCCGGGCGCGCAGCGGCCGTGCGGCGCGAACCGCGGCGATGCCCCAGCCGATCGCCACGGCGAGGCTGAGCGCGAGCCCTAGCAGGCCGAGGTCGGCGAGCGTCTGGAAGATGTAGCTGTGCGCGTTCAGCGCCGCGGCGGGGCCGGTCATGTAGCGCTGATGGGCGACGGCGTAGGCTCCCGCTCCCGCGCCGGCAACCGGGTGCGCCTCGAACACGTCGAGGGCGTAGGACCAGTACAGGGCCTGCATGCTCCCGGCCGACGTCAGCCGGCTCGCGCTGTTGGACGGCTGCTGCGCGTTCGGCGTCGTCAGCTCGTACCAACCGTGCGAGATCGTGCCGGACAGCCCGCGCGAGCTGACCGCCGCCGCGCCCACACCGGCGACCGGGACGAGCGCGAGCGCGACGAGGGCGGCGATCCCGAGCATGCGCCGACGCCGCACGGAGAGCGGGTTGCGGTCGCGGGCGAAACGCACGAGCAGCGCTGCGACGAAGGCGACGAGAAGCGCCGCCAGCAGCACGACGCCGAGGCGATGCCCGGCGGCGCTGCGGGCTGCGAGCGCGACATGGTCGTCGGCGAGCGCCGGCTGGCGGAAGGCCCAAGCGAGCACCGCCGCGGCGGTGACGCCGCCGATCGCCAGCACCGACAGCGCGCGCAGGCGCAGCGGCGTGAGCGCGACCCAGACCGCCGCGCCGATCACCGCGGCGACCACGGCCCCGCGCGAATAGGACAGCACGAGCGCGACGAGCAGCACGCACAGCGCCGGTGCCGCGAGCGCGTTCACGACGGCGTGGCCGTCGCGCCTCGCGCCGAGCCAGAGCGCCGGCGCGAGACCCAGCGCGGCGGTCAGGCCGACCGCGTTCCAGTAGCCGAACGGGACCGAGAGGCGGGCGTAGGGGTCGGAGGCGTCGAGCGTCCCAGGCACGATCTTGCTCGCGACGGCATAGGTGGATAGCACCAGCGTCGCCAGCAGCACGCCGGTGATCAAGCTTCGCCAGCGTCCCGCGTAGAGCCGCACCAGCGCGATCGCGCCGGCGAAGGCGGCGGCGTAGGCGAGCGTGCGGTTGGACTCGAGCCACGAGTTGGCGGGCGCGGCGGACCAGTTGACGGAGAGCGCACTGAACGCGGCGAGCGCGAACAGCGCGATCCCCGCACCGATGCCGAACACCCGCACGCGCCCGGCATGCTCGCGTGCGAAGGCGAGCGCGACCAGCAGCCCCCCGACCAGCGTGAGCGCCATCTCCACGACGGTGTTGGGGCCCAGACCGGCGCCGGAGGGGCTGCTGCCGTCGACGCTGAGAGCGCCACCGGTGGCCGCGAAGCAGACGGCGGCGACCGCCGCCGCGATCGCGATCGCCAGCCACGAGTCGGCGGCCAGGCGCGTGAGCGTCGCGGCGACCGCCGCGCGCTCGCCGCGGCTAATGCGGGCGGCGGTCGCGGACAAGGTTGTTGATCGCGCGCGCACTGACCGCGAGCACGGTCGCGAGCAGCGCGGCCAGGACGACCAGCAGCGGCGTCGGCAGGTTCGAAAGCCACGAGGCGCCGCGGTCCGTCACGGTCCCGGGCGTCACCGTCTGGCTGATCCCCGGCAGCGCCACCGGCAAGCCCCCGCCGGAGGTCAGTTTCTGCAGGCGCTTCTTGACGATGTCGGAGGAGTGCGCGCCGTTGCCCGTTCCGCGCGTCGAGCGCGGATGGCCGCTGCCACCCCCGGTGGACTTGCGATGCGCCGCCAGCTCCAGCTTGCTGATCGTGGCCTTGATCACGTCGGCGCAGTTCGTGTACTGGTCACCGCTGGCGTTGAGCCGGTCGAGCGCCTCCTGGAGCACCTTGATCGTGTAGTGGCCCTTGAGCGGGAAATGGCCGGCGCTGCAGTCCTTGATCGCCGCGCCCGGGGTGTCCTGGTAGTGCGTCACCGAAGCGGCCGCCACGGACACCGGCGCGGCCGCCAGGACGCAGGCGACGACGGCCGGCAGGACTCGCAGGCGCGGGCGGGTCATGCTTCCACGCTACCAGCACGTAAACGCTGCGGCGCTGCAATCGCCAGCGCGCCGGCGAAGCCCTCCGCCCAGGCATCGAAGGTGTACGCGCGGACGTCGTCGCGTCCGGCGGCGCCGAGTGCCGCGCAGCGCGGACGATCGGCGGCGAGGGCCGTCATCGCCGCCGCCAGCGCGGCCGGCTCGCGCTCGCGCACGATCAGCCCGTTGCGCCCTTCGCGCACGAGGCCACCTGCCGCGGCGCCGACGGCGTCGCTCGCGATGATCGCTGCTCCCTGGTTCATGGCTTCGTTGACCACCAGCCCCCACGGCTCGATGAACCCGCGTGTGCTGACGGAAGGTACAACCAGAACGTCCGAGGACGCGTAGAAGTTGCGCAGGTCCGAAGCGGCGAGTGACCCGGTGGCTACGACGCCGTCCGGGCTCCTGGCGCGCAGGTCGCCAACGAGCGTCAGCGTTCCGTCCAGGGCGGCAAGCCGCCAGGCCTCCAGCGCGACGGCGAGCCCCTTCTCGGGCGCGGCGCGCCCGACGAACAGCGCCGCGAAGCGCTCGTCCGCGCGCGGCGCGCCGGGAGCGGACCAGAAGGCGTTGTCGACCGCCTGCGGCGCGACGAAGACGCGTGTGGCGCCGTGGCGGCGCACGTAGGCGCTGACATGCTCGCCGTAGGTGACGACCGCGCCGGCGTCGCGGTAGATGCTGCGCATCAGCGGCAGCGCGGCGAGGTGCGCAGCCGTCCGCGGTGTGCGCCACAGCGCGGCCCAGAAGACGAACGGCACGCCGGCGCGCCGCGACGCCCACCAGGCGGCCGGCAGGGCCACGCGCCCTCCGGTGCCGGCGACGACGGCGCGGTAGCCGCCTGAGCGCACGAGCGCACCGATCTCGCGCTGCTCGACGAAGCGGTGCGGGACCGTCGCCGGCGGCGCGGCCGGCGGTGCGCCGTGAAGGTGGCGTCCGCCGTAGAGCGCGAGCTCGACGCCGACGCGTTCGTGCAGGCGCTCGAAGGCTCCCGCGCGATCCGCGGGGACGTGCCCGGTGACGAACAGCACAGGTTTCAACGCAGCGCCTCCGCGTAGGCGCGGAGGGTCTGCTCGCCGCAGCGCCGCCAGCTGAAGTCGCGCTCGACGGTCGCCCGCCCCGCGGCGCCCAGCGCGACGCGCCGGTCGCGATCTTCGAGCAGGCCGCGCAGGCATTGCACGAGCGCGGACGGCGAGCGGGGCGCGACGAGCACGATCCCGCCGCCGGCGGCCGCTATCTCCTCGGGCCCAGGTTCGCCGGCGCAGCCGACCGCCGGGATTCCGGCTGCCATCGCCTCGATGTAGGCGACACCGAAGGCCTCCTCGGTCGACGGCATCACGAAGCACGACGCTGCACGGGCGCGCGCCATCGCCGCATCGTGTGCGAGCTGGCCGGCGAACTCGACGCGGTCGCCGACACCGAGCGCGACCGCGAGGCGCTCCAGCGGCCGCCGTTGCGGGCCGTCGCCGATCACCAGGTAGCGCACGCCCGGCAGCTCGGAGAGCGCCTCGAGCACGTCGGCGTGACGCTTGCGTGCGACGAGGTGCCCGACGGTGACGATCAGCGGGGGATCGGCGCCGAGGCTGCTCGCCGGGGGGATGTCCGTGCCGAGATGCACGACACGCGCGTCCTGCGCGCCGTGCTCAACGGCGAGACGTTCGATGCCGGCGCTGTTGGCGAGCACGAGCGCCGCGCGCCGCAGAACGCGCTCGACGGCCTCCCTGCCGCCCGCCACGCGTGAGCTGGTCCAGAGCACGTCGCCGCCGTGCACGGACACCACGAGCGGCAGGGCGGAGCCCGCACGCAGCGTTGCGTCCCCGGCGGGGACGGCGTTGTGCGCGTGCACGAGATCGAACGGCGCCGCCTGGCCGAGGGCGCGCCGCAGCGCCGGAGCCGCCCATGCGCCCCAATGGGCGTAGCTGCGGGCGCGTGGCGGCGAGACGTAGCGCACGTAGCGCACGTCGAGGCCGTCGAGCTGTGTGTGGCGCGGCTGGCGGGCGAGTACGAGCGCCGCTGGAAGGTCGCGCTTCGGCGGCACGAGCCGGTGCAGCACGAACACCGACACCTCCGCTCCGGCGTCGCGCGCGGCGAGCGCCTGGCGGTGCGCCCAGATGCCGAGCACCGGATCGTGGCGGCGCGGGTAGAACTCGGCGACGACGGCTACGCGCATCGGCGATGCACGGCGAGCGTTCGTTGTGACTCGCGAACCGGCAGATGGGGGTGATCGGCGAGGAACTCCCGCGCCTGCGCCACCGCCGCTTCGCGCGCGTAGCCGGTCGCCGCCGGCGCGACGAGGTGGCCGATCGGGAAGAGGTCGACGATGCCGATCGGCCAGCCCCGCTCGCGCGCCAGCCACGCCCAGTGCGCATCCAGGCCCCAGCCCATGCCGACCGCCGGGAACGGAAGCAGCGTCTCGAAGGTGTCGCGGTGAAGCGCGGTCAGCGGTCCGATCTCGACGAAGCCCGTCTCGCGCGCGACGCTCCCCCACTGCCGCCGTGTCAGGCGCCACGCCGCGTGGGAGCGCCGCCGGTGCGCGGGTGCCGCGAGCCGCAGCCCGAAGCGCTCGGCAAGGTGGAGGAACCCGTCGAGAAAGTCCGCGGGCAGCTCGACGTCGTCATCGAGCAGCAGCACCCAGTCGAAGGCCTCGAGGTCGACCCCGTCGAGCAGCCGGTTGAGGTTCTCGAACTTCGCGCCGTCCCCGGGCGCGCGTTCGAGCACGACCAGCTCGCAGCTCGACCGCCGCAGGATCGCGACCGCGCGCCGGTGGAGCGCGTCGTTCTGCGGCCGCACGACCGACAGCACCAGCACCCGCCGGCGCGCATGTCCACGGGCCGCGCGGCGGACGCGCAGGAGCTGCGGCAGGCCGCGGGCCGCCATCGCCACATCGACCGCCGCGCGCAGCAGATCGCGCCGCCCGCCGACGGTTCCGCTCTCCCCGGAGAGGAAGTCGGCGGCGCCGTCGCCGCGCACGCGGTCGCGCCGCGCCTGGCGCGCACGCGAGATTCGCCCCCAGCTGTGTGCCGCCATCACCGGGCCGTTGGCGCAGCGGCGCCGCCCGGTGTGCCACACGCACCCCGCGAACACGCGCAGCTCGGCCGCCGGTGACGGTGCCCGGCCCTCATCCTCATCGAACGAGCGTGCCTCGCGGCCGCGCGCCGCGGCGGCGCGCATCAGCGCCGCGAGCGTCGCGTCGGCGCCCGCGCGGCGATGGTCGAGCGCTGCGGCGGCGACGTAGCGGATCCGCCCACCCGCTCGAAGGTGGCGCTGCTCCCACTCCTCCTCGTCGCCGCGCCAGCACTGGCGGTGGGGGTCGAATCGCCCGACGGCGTCGAAGGCGGCGGCGCGAATCGCCATGTTCGCGCCCCAGGCGCGCGTGACGTCGCGGTCCTGGCCACCGAGGTCGGTGTGCGTGATTGGCGGCCCCTCGCGCCCGCAGACGTGGCGGCGCGCGCCCGAGTCCTCCAGCCGGGCGAAGATCGGGCCGGTGAAGACGCCGACGTCGGGTTGTTCGCGCGCGGCCGCGATCAGCGCCTCGAGCCAGTCGTCGTGCACCTCGACGTCGTCGTCGACGAAGGCGAGCAGCTCGCCGGCGGCGGCCGCAAGACCCGCGTTGCGGGCGGCGTTGAGGCCGCGCTCTTGGCCGAGTGCGAGGTAGCGCGCGCCGAAGCGCTCGGCGAGCTCCGCGTTGCGCGCGAGGCCCTCCGAGTCGTCGACGACGATCACCTCGGCACCGGCACGCCGCGCCTGCGGCGCGATCGACGCAAGCGCCACGGCGAGGTAGTCGGGACGTCCTCTGGTGGGGATGATGATCGATGCGGACGGAGTCATCTGTTCGAAGAGTCTAGGTTTAGCGGCGAGCGTGATCCTCTTTCTGCACAACCGCTACCGCCGCAGTGGCGGCGAGGAGCGCGCCGTCGAGGATCTGCTGTGGCTCGTGCGCGAGCACCTCGGCGAGGACGCGGAGCTGCTGACGCGCGACTCGGCGCTGCTCGGTCGCGGTCGCGCCGCGGCGGGAATGCTTGGGGGCGGACTGCGTCCGGATGAGGTGGCCGCCGCGGTCAGGCGCACCGGCGCGCGGATCGTGCATGCGCACAACCTGACGCCGTCCTTCGGCTGGCGCTCGCTCGCTGCTGCGCGCGAGGCCGGCGCGCGGGTCGTCGCCCACCTGCACCAGTACCGGCTGGTCTGTGCTGTCGGGATCTGCTTCACCGACGGGCGCGAGTGCACCCGCTGCCATGGGCGCAACACGCTCCCCGGCGTGCTCCATCGCTGTCGCGGCGGCGCCGCCGAGTCGCTCGTCTACGCCACGGGCCTCGCGCTCTGGCAGCGCCGCGTCGCGTCGCTGATCGATGTCGCGATCGTGCCGAGCGAGTTCGCCCGCCGGCGCCTGCTCGAGCTCGGCGCGCCGCTGCCCGCGACCGAGGTGCTGCCGCACCCGGTCCGGCGCTTCGCGTCCCGCTCGCAGGCGCAGACCGGGAGCTACGCGCTGTTCAGCGCGCGCCTCGAGCCCGAGAAGGGTCTCGAGGTGGCGGTCGCGGCCTGCCGCACCGCCGGCGTGCCGCTGGTGGTCGCCGGCGCCGGCTCGCAGCGCGCGCGCTTCGACGACACGCCCGACGTGCGTTTCGCCGGGCTCGTCGGCGAGGGCGAGCTGGCCTCGCTTCGCGCCGGCGCGAAGCTCGCGCTGATGCCGTCGCTGACCGCCGAGACCTTCGGGCTCGCCGCCGCCGAGGCGATGTCCGCCGGTCTCCCGGTCGCAGGCTCCGACATCGGCGCGCTGGGGGAGCTGATCCCGGCACGCTGGCTGTCGCCGCCGGGTGACGCGCGTGCGCTGGCCGCCACGATCGCGGCGCTCGCCGCCGACCCCGACGCCGGCGAGGTTGCGCTCGCGCGCGCCCGCGAGCTGCTCGACCCGGCCGCTCTCGCCGCAAGGCTCGCGTCGATCTATGCATTCGATCCGCGCCGATAGGATCAACGCCAGATGCGCGCGATCGTCACCGGCGGCGCCGGCTTCATCGGCTCCAACATCGTGGACGCGCTGCTCGAGCGCGGCGACGACGTGGCCGTGATCGACGATCTCTCGACCGGCAAGCGCGAGAACCTGGATCAGGCGCTCGCCCGCGGGGCGCGACTTTGCGTCGCCGACATCCGTGACGCCAACGAGCTGGACGGCGTGTTCGAGCAGGAGAAGCCGCACACGATCTTCCATCTCGCGGCGCAGATCGACGTGCGCCGCTCGATCGCCGATCCCGCCTGGGACGCGACGATCAACGTGGCGGGCACGATCAACGTGCTCGAGGCGGCGCGCCGGCACGGCGTGGCGAGGATCGTCAACAGCTCGACCGGCGGAGCGATCTACGGCGAGGCGGAGGAGATTCCCTCCAGCGAGCGCACGCCGCCGCTGCCGGAGGCCGCCTACGGCCAGAGCAAGCTCTCGGCCGAGGGTTACCTCGGCCTCTACGAGCGGCTCTACGGCCAGAGCTTCGTGACGCTGCGCTACGGCAACGTCTACGGGCCGCGGCAGGATCCGCTCGGCGAGGCCGGCGTGATCGCGATCTTCTCCGGCCTGCTGGAGAGCGGCGGCCAGCCGACGGTCTTCGGCGACGGGCTCCAGACGCGCGACTACGTCTACGTCGGCGACGTCGTCGCCGCGAACCTCGCCGCCGCGCAGGCGGACGTGCACGGGGCGATCAACATCGGCACCGGCGTCGAGACGGACGTGCTCGAGCTGATCGCGATCATGCGCGAGCTGGCCGGCGTCGAGACCTTCGAGGCGCGGTTTGCGCCCGCGCGGCTCGGCGAGCTGCCCCGCAGCTGCCTCGACGTCACGCTCGCGCGCGAGGCGCTGGGCTGGGTGCCGAGCGTGACGATCCGCGAAGGCCTGCGCCTGACCTTAGAGGCGAGCCGCGCGGCGCCCGCGCCGTGAGCGCGCCCGCGCCGCGACGCGCGCTGATCACCGGCGTCAGCGGACAGGACGGGTCCTACCTGGCGGAGCTGCTGAACGTCGAGGGGCTCGAGCTGCACGGGATCGTCCGCGAGCACGCGGATGGCGACTCGCCCAACCTCGACGCGGTGCGCGACTCGCTGACCCTGCACGATGGCGATCTGCTCGTGCGCGGCACGCTGGCGGCGGTGATCGCCGCCGTCTCGCCCGACGAGATCTACCATCTGGCGGCGCCCGCGTTCGTGCCCGACTCCTGGCGGGCGGCCGCCGACACGCTGCACGGGATCGCCACCGTCACCGGGGAGCTGATCGACGCGGTGCGCGACCACGCGCCCGGCGCGCACGTCGTGATCGCCACCTCGCGCGAGATCTTCGGGGCCGACGCGCCGAGCCCGCAGCGCGAGGACACGCCGTGCGCCCCGAACTCCCCCTACGGCGTCGCCAAGCTCGCAGCCCACCAGATGATCGGCCTGCTGCGCGCTCACAACGGGCTGCATCTGTCCTCCGCGATCCTCTACAACCACGAGTCCCCGCGGCGCCACCCGCAGTTCCTTTCGCGCAAGGTGACCGCCGCCGCCGCGGCGATCAGCCTGGGACGCCAGGACGAGCTGTGGCTCGGCGACCTCGACGCCGTGCGCGACTGGTCGGCCGCGCGCGACGTGGTGGCGGGCCTGCGGTTGATGGCGGCCGCGCCGGTGCCGGGCGACTACGTGCTCGCGGGAGGTGTCGGGCGCACCGTGCGCGAGCTGGTCGAGGTCGCGTTCGCCTGCGTCGGGCTCGATGTCTCCCGCCACCTGCGCGTCGACCCGGAGCTGGTGCGCCCACCCGAGGCTTCGCGGGCGATCGGCGACAGCCGCCGCGCGCGCGAGCAGCTCGGCTGGAGCCCGCGGATCAGCTTCGAGGCGCTGATCGCCGAGATGGTCGCCGCCGATCTCGCGGCGCTGCAGGCGGCCTGACGGCGGCCGCCCCGTCGCGCTCAGGCGACCGTGATCTCCGTGGCGAGATAGACGTCCTGGATCGCGTTCAAGAGCTCGACGCCGTCCTCCATCGGCCGCTGGAACGCCTTGCGGCCGCTGATCAGCCCGGTGCCGCCCGCGCGCTTGTTGATCACCGCGGTGCGAACCGCCTCGGCGAGGTCGGTCGCTCCGGATGAGGCGCCGCCGCTGTTGATCAGGCCCGCGCGGCCCATGTAGCAGTTGGCCACCTGGTAGCGGCAGAGGTCGATCGGATGATCGCTGGTCAGCTGCGAGTAGACGAGCGGGCTGGTCTTGCCGTAGTCCTTGCCGAGCGCGGTGTAGCCGCCGTTGTTCTCGGCCATCTTCTGCTTGATGATGTCGGCTTCGATCGTGACGCCGAGATGGTTGGCCTGACCGGTCAGATCGGCGGAGAGGTGATAGTCGACGCCGTCGCGCTTGAAGGCGGGGTTGCGCAGGTAGCACCACAGCACGGTGAACATGCCGAGGCTGTGCGCTTCCTCGAAGGCCTGCGAGACCTCGACGATCTGGCGCGTCGACTCCTCGCTGCCGAAGTAGATCGTCGCCCCGACCCCGGCCGCGCCCAGTTCCCACGCGCGCTGAACGCTCGCGAACATCACCTGATCGAAGCGGTTGGGGTAGGTCAGCAGCTCGTTGTGGTTGAGCTTGACGATGAACGGGATGTGATGGGCGTAGCGCCGGCTGACGGAGCCGAGCACCCCGAGCGTCGAGGCGACCGCGTTGCAGCCGCCCTCGATCGCAAGCTCGACGATCGCGGCTGGATCGAAGTAGACCGGGTTCGGCGCGAAGCTTGCGCCGGCTGAGTGCTCGATCCCCTGGTCGACCGGCAGGATGCTGACGTAGCCGGTGCCGGCGAGGCGGCCGTGCCCGAACACCGAGGCGAGGTTTCGCAGCGTGGCGTTGTTGCGGTCCGTGTCGCTGTAGATGCGATCCACGAAGTCCGGGCCCGGGAGGTGCAGCAGCGAGCGCTCGATCGTGGTCGAGGTGTGCTCGAGCAGCGAGTCGGCGTCGTCGCCGAGCAGCTCGACGATGTGGTCGATCGTCGTTGAAGTGGTCATGTCTACGAGCGTAGCGCCTCGCGCGTGCCGGCGATGTAACGAGCTGTTTCCGATCGCGCGCGGCGGGCGCGGCGATCGCGCGCGGCGGGCGCGGCGCTCAGCGCGAGAGCAGCGCGCGATCGGCGTCGACCATCAGGCGGATCATCGTCTCGAAGTCGGTCGTCGGCTCCCAGCCGAGCAGCGCGGTGGCCTTCGCGTGGTCGCCGATCAGGTGGTCGACCTCCGCCGGGCGCACGAACTGCTGATCGATCACGACGTGCTCGTCGACGTCGAGCCCGGCCTGGTCGAAGGCGACAGCCACGCAGTCGCGGACCGAGTGCGCGATCCCGGTGGCGATCACGAAGTCCTCGGGCTCGTCGCGCTGGAGCATCAGCCACATGGCCTCGACGTAGTCCTTCGCGTATCCCCAGTCGCGTTCGGCGTCGAGGTTGCCGAGATGCAGTTTGGTGGCGAGCCCGAGACGGATCGCGGCGGCGTGCCAGGTGATCTTGCGGGTGACGAACTCGAGCCCGCGGCGGGGGGACTCGTGGTTGAAGAGGATCCCGCTCGTCGCGTGCAGGTCGTAGCTCTCGCGGTAGTTGACAGTGATGAAGTGGCCGTAGGCCTTCGCCACGCCGTAGGGCGAGCGCGGGTAGAACGGGGTCAGCTCGGTCTGGGGGATCTCGCGCACCTTGCCGAACATCTCGCTGGAGGACGCCTGGTAGAAGCGGGCGTCGGGGCAGGCCTCGCGGACCGCTTCGAGGATGCGCGTGACGCCGACGCCGCTGAACTCGGCGGTCAGCGTGGGCTGCACCCAGGAGACGGCGACGAAGGACATCGCCGCGAGGTTGTAGATCTCGTCGGGGCGGCTCGCGCGCAGCGTGTCGACGAGCGAGCGCTGGTCGAGCAGGTCGCCCTGATGCAGCGTGACGCGGTCGCGCAGATGCTCGATGCGCTCGAAGCGCTCGGTCGAGGACCGGCGCACCATGCCATGCACGTCGTAGCCCTTCTCGAGTAGCAGCTCAGCCAGGTAGGAGCCGTCCTGGCCGGTGATGCCGGTGATCAGCGCGGTTGGACTCAAGACGTCAGCACCTCTCGTTCGCGCAGCCACCGCACGGTGGCCGCGATTCCCTCGGGCAGCTCGATCTGGGCCTCCCAGCCCAACAGCCGCTTGGCCTTCTCGACCGACGGCCAGCGGCGCTGGACGTCAACCGGGAAGCTTGGCAAATGTTCCAGCGCGAAGGCGTCCGGGTCCTCGCCGCAGGCCTCCCAGATGATCCTCGCGATCTCGGCGACGCTGCGCTCCTGCGCGGCGGAGATGTTGAAGTCCTCGTTCAGGCCGGCCGGCGAGCGTGTCGCCGCGAGCACCCCGGCGGCGATGTCGTCGACATGGGTCAGGGTGCGGGTCTGCTCGCCGCTGCCGAAGATCGCGAGCGGGCGCTGCCCGGCGAGCACCTTGCGAATCAGGTCCGGCACGGCATGGGCGATTCCCGGCTCATCGTCCGGCAGCTCGCCGGGGCCGTAGGCGTTGAACGGGCGGCAGATCGTGTACGGCAGCCCGAACTGCTGGTGCGCGGCGCGGCAGTAGACCTCGCCGGTGAGCTTGGAGAAGCCGTACGCGGAGCGTGGCGCCAGGCAGTCCGAGATGTGCTCCTCGGGGGTCGGGAAGAGCGTCGCGCGCTCGAACACCATCGAGCTGGAGATGTAGACGAAGCGCTCGACCCGCTCCTGCAGCGCCGCGCCGATGACGCCGTTGTAGAGCGCGTTGTTGACCTCCGTCAGCGTGTAGGGGAGGCGGTGGAAGTTCGCGATGCCGCCGACGATCGCGGCGCAGTGGATCACGTGCGTGGCGCCGCTGACCGCGGCGCGGGCCTGGTCGTGCTCGCGCAGGTCGCCGGTCTGGACCTCGGCCCCCTCGCGGATCCAGGCGGGAACCTCGCGCTGGTCGCAGACGCGCACCTCGAAGTCGGGGTCGCGCAGCAGCGCGCGCACGATCGCCTGACCGATCATCCCGGCGCCGCCGGTGACCAGGACGCGGCTCAACGCGGTCCCGCGCCCGGCGCGAGCTCCGACGCGTAGGCGAACAGCTGGCCGGAGCCCCAGCAGTCCCAGGGATCGACGACGAGGCAGTCGTCGCTCGTGCGCGCGGCGATCTGCGCGAGCGCGTCCGCGCTGCGAAAGGCGCTGTGGTTGGTCGCCACGATCACCGCGTCGGCGCCGGTCAGCGCGTCCTCGAAGGAGGCCGTGGCCGGCGCCACCAGCGGATCGTGCACCGTCACCTCGGCGAGGTCACGCTCGAGCAGGCGCACCAGCTTGTGCGCGAGGCTGTCACGCTCGTCGTCGGTGTCGGCCTTGAAGGAGAGGCCGAGCACGCACACCCGGCGCCCCTCGAGTGGACCGATACGCCGGATCAGCCCGCGGATCAGAAACAGCGGCACCGACTCGTTGACGCGGGAGACGGCGAGCAGCATGCCGGGGGCGTAGGAGCGCTCTTCGGAGAAGGCGAAGTCCTTGCGCAGGCAGGTTCCGGCGGTCAGGCCGGGCTTGGCGATCCCGCCGCGCGGATAGTCGCGGTTGATCAGCTCGATCACCTCGAACACGTTCGCGCCGTACTGCTCGCAGTCCATCATCAGCAGGTTGGGGAGCGCGAAGGTGGTGTAGCGCAGGATGTTGGTCCAGATCTTCGCCAGCTCGGCCTGCACCGCGGTCGTCTGGACGACCGGCGCGCCGAACACCGAGAACAGCTCGCCGACCACCGCGCCGCTGCCGGCGCCGACGCCACCGATGATGCACGGGAGCGAGTGGATCTCCTCGACGAAGCGCCCGGCGGCGATCCGCTCCGGCGCGTGCGCCACGAAGACCTCGCTACCGACCTCGAGCGTCGTGTGGCGGCGCAGGTACGCGGCGACGTAGTCGGTCGTGCCCGGCGCCACGGTCGAGCGCAGGATCAGCGACTGGCCGGCGCGCAGCTCGCCGGTCAGCTCGTCGAGCGCCTGGCGGATCTGGCTGATGTCGATCTCGATGTGCGAGAAGGACGGCGTGCCCAGGGTGATCACGATGTGCGTCGCCTGCGCGGCGTCGCCGATGTGGTTCGACAGCGCGAGCTCCACGCGGTCGAGCAGCTCCTGGGCGCCGGTTTCGCGAAACGGCATCCGCTGCGCGCGCAGCAGCTCGAGGCGGTGCTCGTCGTTGTCGATTCCAAGTACGCGCAGGCCGTGGTCGGCGAAGCAGAGCGCCAGCGGCAGCCCGACCCGACCGAGACCGACAATCGCAACGTCGTAGTTCATCGAGACCGGAGGCTATTCGGTTGGGCGCCGCAGCCCGTCGAGCTCGGCGCGCGCCTCGCCAAGCTGGCGCGAGAACTCGACGCGCTGATCGTGCTCGGCGTCGCCCCGCGCCTGCGCCTGCGCCAGAAGGTCGCGCAGGTACGCATCGTCGGCGTGCAGCTGGGCGATGTTGTGCAGGAGCGCGCGCAGCTCCCGCGGCTGGGCGGGATCGATGCGCTCGAGCTCCTCGGCGGTGACCGACACCGCGCGCGGCTTCATGATCACCACGTCGTGGACGCCGGGCAGCGGGGAACCGTCGTCTCGGCGCTCCTGGCGGATCTCGACGATCTCGAACGCCCGCCCCCAGTGCTCGCGAATCCACCAGTGGGAATGGAAGACGGTCGGACCGCCGCCGGCCCAATCCTGCCCGCGACGCAGCACGTTCATGCCAATCGCGTCCTCCTCCCATCGGCCGCCGCGCTCGAGCTCGACCATCCCCTCGCCGAGCGTCGTGACCACCAGCAGGCCGTTCGGTGCGAGCACGCGGTGCAGCTCGAGCAGCCAGCCCGCCCAATCGTCGGTGAGGTGTGTGAACACCGAGATCGCGTAGATCAGGTCGAAGAAGCCGTCCTCGCAGGGCAGGCCGGGCGTCTCGTCGACGCGGAAGAACGAGCCGTAGGAGTGATGCGCGCTCATCCACTCGATGCTCGTCGCGTCGATGTCGCAGCCGAACAGCTCGACGCCCGGGGCGTCCTTCGCCAGGTGGCGCGACACCTTCCCGACGCCGCAGCCGAAGTCGAGCACGCGTGCACGCTCGCCGGCCGGCTGCGCGCCCTGCAGCAGCGAGCTCAGCAGCGCCGCGATCGCGCGCCCGTCGCTGAGGTAGCGCGCGACGACGTCGGTCCCGGGCGTCCAGCCGGTGCGGCGGATCAGCGCCTGCGAGGGGATCGGCATGCCGCCGGGCGGCGCCTGCTCCTGCGCGAGCTGGCGCTCGAGCCGCTCGAGCTCGCGCGACTGCGCCGCCGCCTGCGCGAGCAGGAAGCAGACGACGCGCGCGTTGGCGGCGTTGAGGCTGCTCTGGACATCGAGCAGCGGGAACAGCAGGCGCCGCACGGCGCGCTTGAGCGCGAGCACGCCGCGTCGCCCGAAGCGCGGCCGCGCACTGACGCCGACGGCGGTCAGATCGAACGCGCGATGCAGGTGGCCGGCGTCGCCGTCGAGCCATGCCGCGAGCTCCGCCGGCGACAGCGGCACGAACGGCTCTGGCTCGGGCGCCGGCGCAGGCACGCTCGGGCGCCGTCCCGGCGCCGGCGCGGGGTCGGTGATCGCCCGCCGGTAGGTCTCGGCGTGCGACGCCGCGACGATCGCCCAGTCGGCAGCCGCGATCAGCGGATCGTCGAGCAGTTCGTGGAGGGTCTGCTCGAGCGCCTCCGGGTCGTCGGGGATCTTGTGGAAGCTGCCCGGCCGGTGGGGCAGGTCGGCGAACCAGGTGGTGTCGGTGACGACGACCGGGCGGCGCGTCGCGACCGCCGTGTGGGCGGCCTGCGAGGACCCCACGAGCCCGTTCTCGGCGTACCACAGCACGATCGCGTCGGCGCCGCGCAGCCAGTCGTGCAGCTCGCGCCAGGGTCGCCAGTCCTGGCCGCCGAACGGCGCCTCGGAGGTGGCGGCGGACTCGAAGGTCCAGCCGTTTCGCTCGCAGATCGGGGCGATGATCTCCTCGCGGGTGCGGCCGAGACCGAAGGTGCGCACGATCGCCGGGACGTTGCGCACACCGAAGGCGATCACGTTGTCGGTCGGCCCGACGCCGAGGCGGTGGGTGATCGCCGCGTCGAAGCGGTGGAGCTCGAGCTCCTCCGGCACCCAGTTGTCGTGCCAGGTGATCACGGTCGCGCCTTCGAAGCGCTCGAGCAGCTCGACGAGGCGGGGCAGGTTGTAGAGCCCGAGCTGGAACTGGATGTGCAGCACGTCGAGGCCGAGCTCGAGGATGCGCTCGACGTCGAGCTCGTTGTGTCCGTAGCGGTTCCACTGCTCGACGTCGAAGCAGGGCAGCACGTAGTCCTCGTCCGGCGCGACCGCGCGCTCGTCGTAGTTGCGCGAGCCGAGCACGATCAGCTCGACGTCCTCGATCGGCGCCAGCGCCTCGGCGAGGGCGCGCGCGTACTCGGCGATCCCGCACTGCGTGTTCCAGGTCGTGAGCATGCCGACCTTCAAGCTGTCACCGCCACGACCACCAGAACGTTGCGCATGCAGCGCATCGTATGCGCCTGCCCGGGCCCTGCTCAGCGCGAGCGCCGCCGCTCGCGCGCGTACTGGCGGGCGAAGGCGGCGACGAAGCGCGGGTTGTAGCGGGCGTAGCGCCGCCAGAGGCGGCGCGGCTCGCGCGCGAGCCGGTAGGTCCACTCGAGGCCGTGACGACCCATCCAGCCGGGGGCCTGCGGAACGAGACCGGCGTGGAAGTCGAACGCGGCGCCGACGGCGACAAGCATCGGCGCGGCCAGGCGCGGGCGCATGCGGGCCATCCACTGCTCCTGGCGCGGCTGGCCGATGCCGACCCAGACGACCTGCGCGCCGGAGGCGTCGATCTGCGCGGCGACCCGCTCATCCTCCTCGGCGCTCAGCTCGTGAAACGGCGGCGAGTGGCCGCCGACGATCGCGAGGCCGGGGAAGCGTGCGCGCAGCCTGACCGCCAGCTCGACCAGCACCGCCTCGCTGCGGCCGCCGTAGAGGAACATCGGTGTGCCGGTGTGCGCCGCATGCTCGCAGTAGCGCGCCATCAGCTCGGGACCGTAGACGCGTGTGGCGGCGTCGTGCCCGAGGGCGCGCAGAGCCCACACCAGCGGCTGGCCGTCGGGGACGACCAGTGTCGCGGCGAGCACCGCGCTGCGCACCTCGGGGTCCTCGTGGGCGCGCATCACGAGGTGAACCGCGGCCGCGCTGAGCGAGCCGCGAGCACCGCAGGCGATCATCGCGTCGATCCACTCGATCGTCGCGGCGTAGTCGGTGAGCGCGAGCGGGACGCCAAGAACGGCGACGCTCGGCGGCGCTGCGGGCGCTGTCTCAGCCAGCGCCGCGAACGGGGCCGGCGGGGAGCCGTCCGGGGTCCTGCTCGTCCTGGCGCGCCCGGATGCGCTCGAACGCGAGCACCACGAGTCCGCGGTCGGGATCGACGCTTGTGGAGGCGGCCCGCAGCGACTCCCCGGTGCGGCGCTGCACGGCGGCGGCGACCATTCGCTGCATCGCGCCGAGCGGCGGTTCGCTGCGTCCGGCCGTTTCAGGCGGCATCCGCATGACGAGCAGGATCGCGTCGCCGTCCGTCCACGACCGTGCGGCCTGCGGCGGTTGGCCGTAGATCGCGACGTGGATGTCGGCGAGCGCCTGCGCTGCGATCTCGCCGATTTTCTC
>Ga0181526_10001025_pt1 | contig 27779 bp, 24 predicted proteins | sample PEATcosm2014_Bin_35_FD_119750 | JGI IMG/M metagenome (GOLD analysis project Ga0181526, IMG submission 119750) | Peatland microbial communities from MTU Mesocosm Facility, Houghton, MI, USA - PEATcosm2014_Bin06_30_metaG | ecosystem: Environmental > Terrestrial > Soil > Wetlands > Peat | place...
GCAACCCAGCCCACCATGCCCTCCGGAGGAGGCGGCCTCGTCTCCACCATTCAGGACTACTACCGCTTCGCGCAAATGCTCGCCAACGGCGGTCAACTTGACGGCAAGCGCATCCTCGCGCCAGCCACCGTCAAGCTCATGACCTCAAATCATCTGCCCAAAGAGATTCTCACCGGGCAATTCGGTATCGGCCAGCACATCATGCGCCCCGGCTTCGGCTACGGCTTCAACTGCGCCGTCGTCTTCGATCCGCCCGAGGCCAACCTGCCAGACGGCAAGGGCACTTTCTTCTGGGATGGCGCGGCTGGCACCTGGTTCTGGGTCGACCCCACCAACGATATCGTCTTCGTCGGCATGATCCAGCGCCGAGGAGGCTCCGACAACCACTCGCTGGTCTACCGCAGCCACGCCACCGTCTACGGCGCCCTCATCGACCCGTCGAAATAGTTGCGTGCCGGAGGCATTCCTTCGTTCTCACGAAGTCTCAATCATTACTGCCCTGGGTGCCCCGGGTCCCTCGCTATTGGGGACCTGGGAGGGATGCCTCCTCGTAGCGCAGTGTCAGAACGAACGTTCGCTCTACTCCCTCATCTCCACCGGAAGATCTTCAACGACACCCCAAAACACACCAGCAGCCACGCGATCAACACCATCACCGGCGCCGTCATCTGCGCGATATTCATCCCCTGCAGCATGTTTCCGCGCAGTGCATCGATCGCCGCTGTCAATGGCAGCGCCCGCACCAACGGCTGTAACAAGGCCGGGAAGCGCGTCGCCGAAAAGAACACACCTGACAGAATCCACATGGGCAGCATCGCCAGGTTCATCAACCCTGACGCAGCCTCCATCGTCTTCGCCCGCGACGCAATCAGCAGCCCCAGCGTAGAGAACGAAAGGGAAGTGAGCACGCACAGCGCGCCCAGTTCGAGCAGCGACCCGCGAAACGGCACACCAAACACCAGCTTCGCGAATCCGAGAAAGAAGAGCACCTCGATCGTCAGCAGCAGCAGCCGCGACAACAAAAACGACATCAGATACTGCCACCTTGGCATCGGCGACGCCACATACCGCTTCAGCAGCTTCTTCTGCCGCGCCTCCACGATCGAGAAGCCCAGCCCCCAGATCGCCGAGCCCATCAGGTTCATCCCCAGCAGGCCGGGCACTACAAAGTCGATATAGCGCGCTCCGGTCTCGTGGATGAGATCGTTGGAAGAAGTCAGTGCATCCTTCTGGCCCGCAGCCTTCTGGATTGCCCGATCCGCCAGCAGCCGCGCCGATCGCGCATCGGGATTCGTATCGTCGTACTTGTACACCACGCCGCTGTCTCTCGCGATCGCGAGCAGCAAAATCCGCCCCGTCGCCAGATCGTGCGCGCCCTGCACCTCATCCGTCACGGTGGTTCTCAGGCCTTTGTCGGCGCCAAGCGCTTGCGCCAGTTGCGTCGTTGTCGCGCCCACATCGAGCACATCCGCCGGCCGGTTGCGAAACGCAATCCCCAGTCCCACAGCCAGCAAAATCGGAAACACAAACACCCAGAACAGCGCCTCCGGCTCACGCAAAAACAGCTTGAACCGCGTCACCGTCAATTGAAAAAGGGAACTGTCGGTCAGGCTACTCATCCCTCAGATTCCTCCCCGTCAATCCCACAAACACATCCTCCAGCGTCGCCGAGTGCGTGCGAAATTCCACCGGCTGCAGCCCCATCTCCGCTAGAGACGCAAAGATCCGTGGGACCGTCGTGTGCAGCTCCACCACCGAAAGCTGGTGCAGCCCCGCATCCACGCGGTGCCCCTGAACGCCGGGAATCGCCGTCAACGTCTTCGCGTCCTGCGGCCCAACTTCACCTTTCGTCGCCACCGCGAACTCCACCACATGATCTCCGCCGACCGACGCAATCAGTTGCTTCGGCGTCCCGAGCGCAATGATTCTCCCATGGTCCATGATCGCCACGCGATCGCACAGATGCTCCGCTTCATCCATGTAGTGCGTGGTTAGAATGATCGTTCTACCCGCTCTCCGCAGCTGATCCACCAAATCCCACAAGTGTCGCCGCGCCTGCGGATCGAGCCCCGTGGTCGGCTCGTCCAGAAATAACAGATCGGGATCGCCGACCAGCGCGCACGCCATCGCCAGCCGCTGCTTCTGCCCACCCGACAATGTCCCGATTCGCGCCTTGCGCTTTTCCTCGAGCTGCGCCATCTTGACCGTCTCATCGACGGCAAGCCCCTTCCGATAAAAGCTCCGAAATAGCCGCAGAATCTCTTCGACTGTCAGCTTCTCTGGCAACTGCGTCTCCTGCAGCTGTACACCGATGCGCTGCCGCAGCTCCGTGGCCGCATCCTTCCAGCTCAGACCCAGCAGATGCACATCGCCTGCATCGGCCACCGTCAGGCCTTCACAAATCTCGATCGTGGTCGTCTTTCCCGCGCCATTCGGACCCAGCAGCCCGAAGCACTCGCCGCGCCGCACGTCGAGATCGACGCCATCTACAGCGACCACATCGCCAAACGCCTTGCGCAGCCCCTGCAGCGATAGCGCGCAGTCTTGAACCGTTCCCGAAGACACCTCATTCGGATGCACGTTCACGCTCGCCCTCCACGCATCAGCCTAGTGCAGGATGTTCTGTTGTACTGTGAATTCCTTTTTCGATCGGTCGGCGGTCGACTCCGTGTTACCTTTTCACTCCGTCGCCGCAATCGCGTCACAGATCCTCTCCACTGCCGCGCTCTCTACATTGCTCCCCGGCCGATGGCCATTGACCATCACCGAAAACGCCAGTGTCTTGCCGCTCGCCGCCATCAGATAACCCGACAGAGCCACCGTCTCCTTAAGCGTCCCCGTCTTGGCCCACAGCTTGCCCTTGAGTCGTGAATCCCTGAAGTGATTGGTCAGCGTCCCATCCACGCCCGCCACCGGCAACGTCGCACGAAACGCCGCGCCCCACGGCTGCCGTGCCACCCAAACCAGCAGCTGCGTGTTCGCGCGCGGCGCAATGCGGTCATCCACGCTCATTCCCGATCCATCGTAGAAAAAGAAATCCTGGTCGCTCACACCCGTGTCGATCAGGAACTGTCGCACCACGCGCGTCCCTTGCGCCAGGCTCCCCTCCTTGCCAAACTCCTTGCCCAGCAGCCTCAGCAACAACTCTGCATGCAGGTTCTGGCTTACTTTGTTAGTCACCGTGATATCTTCGGCCACCGGCACGGAGATATGCGTCCCCAGCACGCGCCGTCCCGTAATCGGTGCGACCACCGTCTGCAGATTGCTCCGCTCCAGTCGTACCGGCTCCGCCCGCTCCGCAACAAAATCGCCTGCTCCACTCGTCTCGCGATGCGCCGCAATCGGCGACCCGGTCACTTGAATCCCCCGCATCAGGAGCGCTTGTTTGAAGGCAGCCGCAGCAAACTCCGCGGGCTCCTCGACTGCCAGATCCGTCTCGAATCCTGACGGTGCCACCGTGCCCCACGCGCGCACCAGCATCGATCCAGGCGTTCGCTGCAGTCCCGGAAACGCCGTCTCGGTCGGAGCCGCCACCGTCATCGTGTCGTCCAGCGTGTAGTACTCGATCGCTGGATCCCACTCCGCGGCCACTCCGCTCGGCGCAGACGCGTCCGGATGCACGCGCAGCGTCGTCATGTTTTCGTTAAAGCTCAGCGCCGACGCCGGCGCGCCATACCCCCACTGCAAATCGTCCCAGCCCCACGCCGTCCCATACGGCTCGTTCAGAAAAAAGCTGTCATCTCCCACCACATCGCCTTCGATCGTGCGCACACCCGATTGCTCCACCTGCTCGGCCAGGAGCGACAGCACGGTCATCGCGTCAGTCTTCGGTGACTCCGGAACAGCTTCGGGTGCCTGTGGTTTTGCTGTCGGCGCTTCCGGCATCATCTTCAGTCCCCCCACCACAGCATCCGTCGGCGGCTTCGGCAGCGCGATCGGTGCAGGCGGCTGATAGGGATACTGCCGCGCACTCAACGTGGGATCGCCCACACCCATCAGCAGCAGATTACCGTGCAGAACGCCCGCGGCGTCCACATCGCCCGTCGCCACCACATTTGTCGTCCACGTCAGCGTATCCACCGGCAGCAGCGCATACACCGCCGCTGTCGTCGCCAGTTTGGCATTCGATGCCGGCGTAAAGAGACGCCCCTCATTCAGCCCATACAGCGGTTGCCCTTCGAGCGTCGTCACGCTGATGCCCCACTCTGCATGGCTCAGCGCAGGCTCCGCCAGAATCGTCTGAATTCTGTCTGCGATCGCACCCCGCGCGGGCGCAGCTTGGGCAGGATGCTCGGCGCGACCCGCCGCTCGACGCGTCTGCGCTCCAAGCTCATCTGAAGCGACCAAAGATACCGCAAGAATTAGAAAGAAAGCGGCACGCACCCTTGTCATGGCCGGAGTGTAGCAGGCGAGATTGGCATCCCGGCAAAGCCCTGAACGAACCGGACGCCCTTAGAATCGATGAGTCCGATGAGCTACGACCCAGTCCCCGCGCGAAACCTCTCCTCCTGGCAACTCCGAACCCGCTCGCTCTCGCTCGGCCGGCGCACCCTCATCATGGGCGTCATCAACATCACGCCCGACTCCTTCAGCGACGGCGGTTTGTTATTGGGCCCTGAAGCTGCGGTCGCCCGCTGCATGCAATGCATAGAAGAAGGCGCCGACCTGCTCGACCTCGGCGCCGAAAGCACACGCCCCGGTTCCAACGCCGGCGGCACTATACCGTCCGTGAGCACCGACGAAGAACAGGCCCGCGTGTTGCCGGTACTAACTGGGATTCTGAGGGAGCTGCCCCATGCAGTGGTCTCGATAGATACCTATAAGGCCGCCACCGCGCGCACAGCCCTCGCCGCCGGCGCCGAAATCGTCAACGACGTCTCCGGCTTTACCTGGGATCCCGATCTCCCCGCCGTCTGCGCCCAGGCCCGCTGCGGCGTCATCCTCATGCACACCCGCGGCCGACCCGACGAGTGGCGCACCCAATCCCAACTCGATTCCGAGACGCTCCTCGAAACCGTTCGCTCCGGCCTTGCTGCCAGCCTTGCCACGGCGACCCGCGCCGGAATTCCGCCGAATCGTATCGTACTCGACCCCGGCTACGGCTTCGGCAAACGTCTCAACGAGAACTTTTCTCTCCTCGCCCGCCAGCGCGAACTGCTCGCACTCAACGGCCCGCTTCTCGCCGGACTCAGCCGCAAATCCTTCCTCGGCCACGCCCTCGCGCCTCTCTACGCCGACAAACCCGCCCTCATTACGGCCCGCGAAACCGCCAGCATCGCCGCACTCGTCGCCGCCATCCTCTATGGAGCTTCCATCGTCCGCACCCACAATGTTCGTCCTGCGGTCGAAGCCGCCCGCATCGCCGATGCCATCCTGAACGCGAACTAACGTCGCCCCCAAGACCCACATCAATGTCCACCCTGTCGTCCTGAACCGAGCTTCGGTCCTCTGCCCTCCAATGTCTTTCTAGAGCCAATGCAGTGTCATCCTGAGAACCCGCGCGCCTGGGGCCCCGCAAAACGTGCAGTCATTTGTGGGGTAAGCGGGGCGAAGATCTGCTTCCGCGATTTTGGTCGGACAACGAATTCTCAGAACGCCAAAACGTTCATCGCGTAGCCATCGCGTGCAGCTTGACCACCGTATTCCAGTTCCGCGCCGTCCCCACACAGCCCAGAATCCGATCAATACTCTGCGCCGTGAACTTCGTCTCCCCCGCCCCGTCCGGCAGATGCAGATACAGAGTGTCCCCCGCGAGATGAAACCGATCGCGCCGCGCCGGATACTTCGCCACAATCTGCTCCAACTCCTTCGCCTTCGCCGCCGGTTGCGTCGCCGACAAAAACACCGCGTGCACCCGCGCCCCATCCGCCGCTGCTTCCGTCGCAAACGGATTCTCCGCAATCACCCGCTCCAGCCCTTCGCGCGTCCTGATCAGCACCGGGACCGACGCACCCATGTACTTCTCTAGCGCCGCCGCAACAGTCTTCATCAGGCTCACCGTCGAACACTTCGCATCCACTACCGCATTCCCGCTCTGGATGTACGTCTCCACGTTGGTGCACTTCGCCTCGGCAAGGAGCTTGCGGAAGTCCGCCATCGGCAGCTTACCGGTCCCGCCTACATTCACCGCGCGCAACAGAATCACATAGGTTGGCATGGAGGAAGCGTAACAAGAGTTGCCCGTCCAGACAGAGACCCACTTTGTCAGAGAGACGCCCTCGTAGAATGGCAGCCATGCCCGAAAAGCACAGCAAAGCGACCATCATCAGCATGGCGGTGCTTGCCGAAGCTACCGCGACACTGTTGCATGAGGGCGTGGGCCATGGTGTGACGGCGTGGCTGCGCGGCACGGTGCCCACGGAACTCACGAGCAATCATCTGTCCACGCTCTACCCGGACAGATGGGTCGACGCGGGCGGAACCCTCGTCAACCTGGGTGCGGGGGCAGTGGCCCTCGTGGCAGCGCGCGCCGCGGGCGATCGTGCCAACCTGCGCTACTTCTGTTGGCTGCTCGCTGCGAAGAATCTGTTTGCCGGCGCAGGCTACTTCATGTTCTCGGGCATTGGAGGCTTCGGCGACTGGCAGCAAGTGATCGAAGGGCTGCCACACCAGGCGTTGTGGCGCACGGGGATGACGATCTTCGGCGCGGCGCTATATTTCCTGGTCGCGCTCCTGTTGGCCCGTGCGGTGCGGCCGTTCTGTTTCGAGCGCGGCATGTACAACACAGTGGGAAGGCTGCCCTACCTCGCCTCCTGCGCGTTCAGTTGCCTGGCGGGCGCGTTCGATCCTCTGGGGGTGAAGCTCCTGCTCGTCTCGTCCATTCCAGCTGCCTTCGGAGGATCGTCGGGATTACTTTGGCTCGACAGCTTGATCCCACGCGGAAGGGTGACGGATCCTCTTGTGGTGCGCCGGTCGCCTATCTGGTGGATCGCCGCAGCCGTATTGGGCCTGGCCTACGTCGTGATCCTCGGCCGCGGCATCCGGTTCCCCCACTGAATCCGGAGCGCCCTGGGTTTAAAATCAGACATGGCGCAGGGCTCCTCCTGCGCCTGAGTTTTGTCCGGCGGGAAAACAACGACGATGCGTGCAAAGACGGCAGTGGTGCTCGGCGCTCAGTGGGGCGACGAAGGCAAAGGCAAAATCGTAGATGTGCTCAGCCAGGGCTTCGGCGCCGTCGCGCGCTACGCCGGCGGGCACAACGCCGGCCACACCGTCATCCACGGCGAACAGAAGTTCGTCCTCCAGCTCATCCCCTGCGGAGTCCTCCGCCCCGGCTGCAAAGGCGTCATCGGCAACGGCGTCGTCCTCGATCCCATCGCGTTCCTGAAAGAAGTTGCCAAGCTCCGCGACCTTGGCCTCCCCATCGACAGCCAGCTCTTCGTCTCCAACCGCGCCCAGGTCATCCTGCCCTACCACCGGATGATCGAGCTCGCCGCCGAAAACGCGCCCGGCCGTCAGAAAATCGGCACCACCAGCCGCGGCATCGGCCCCGCCTATGAAGACAAGATGGCGCGCGGCGGCCTGCGCGTCGTTGACCTGCTCCGCCCCGACCTCCTCAAGACCCACATCGAAGCCGCCTGCGCCGAAAAGAACGCCATCGCTCACGCTCTCTTCGGCACCGATCCTCTCGACCCCAAGAAAATCTACGACGAGTACGCTGCCGCCGCTGAGCAGGTCCGTCCCTTCGTCACCGACACAAGCCGCCTGCTTCACGACATCCTCGCTTCCGGCGGGTCGGTGATGTTCGAAGGCGCGCAGGGCACCATGCTCGACATCGATCACGGCACCTATCCCTTCGTGACCTCCTCGTCCGCAACCGCTGGCGGCGCAGCTACCGGCACCGGTGTCGGACCGACAGCCATCGGCACCGTCATCTCCGTCACCAAGGCCTACGTCACACGCGTCGGCGAAGGTCCTTTCCCCACCGAGATTCACGAGCCCATCGGCGAAGTTCTCCGCGCACGCGGCCAGGAGTACGGCGCGGTCACCGGTCGCCCCCGCCGCTGCGGATGGCTCGATATGCCCATGCTCCGCTACTCGAACAACATCAACGGAGCCGAGTGGCTCGTCGTCACCAAGCTCGACGTGCTCGACGAATTGGCTGAAATCCCCATCTGCGTCGCCTACGAGATCAACGGCAGAAGGACCGACGAAATTCCCGCCGACGTCCAGGGCCTCGAGCAGATCAAGCCCATCTACACTACGCTCAAAGGCTGGCGCACCTCCACCGAGGGCATCGTCGACTTCGACCATCTGCCTCAGGAAGCCAAGGACTATCTCCGCTTTCAGGAGAAGGAAAGCGGCGCGAAGATCGCCATGATCTCCACCGGCCCCGACCGTGACCAGACCATGGCGCTCCCCGAGTTTGCGACTGCGCTCCAAGAGCTGCACGGGTAAACTTGGAGACAACGCCAACCGTCTACGACCTTCAGAGGGATGCTCGCAGTCAAACAGGGGCCGGGCATTCGTCATACGTCCGGCACAAACAACTTGCACTCTCCGCCTGCCGGTTGGGTAGAATGCGGTTCCATAAAGAAAGTAGCGAGGAAGGTTTCTTTCCCTATGATCAGCTTTACGGTCAGAATGAAGTTCGCGCCTGAAGATCGAGAGGACATTGCCGAGATTCTGCGCCAGCTCACCGAAGCCTCGCGGCAGGAACCCGGCTGCATCAGCTATATTCCCCATCGCATCGAAGGCGATCCCGACGCTGTCCTGATTTACGAACAATACAAGGACCGTGCCGCGGCCGACGCCCACCGCCAATCGCCGCACTTCACCAAATACGCCGTCGGTGGTCTCTACCAGAAGATGCTGGAGCGTTCCCGCGAAGATCTCGTCGCCCTGGCCTGATCCGACATCTTCGCGACGCCAGAATTAACTGAAGACGGGCGCTCCAATCCTAAGCGCGTCGCGTTCAGGGCTCCCCGAGAGTTGTCGTTGACTCTTGGATGGACGAACAAGGTCCTCGTTCGTCGGATAGCTCACGCACACCCTCTCTCGCCAGCCTCGCCCTCTTTTTTCATCAACTCCACATTGACCCGCACGTCACTCCGGGTCTACCATCCGATACGCTTATGGGAATGGTGAGCTTGAACTCAGGCGCGTGCGCCAGACGACTGGCGGCCTTGGCAGCCGCGTCGATGCTCGGCGCTGCTCTCCTCAACGCCATGCCCCGCGGCGAACGCCACGAGGTCCGCCACGAGATCGACCACCTCGAAGATCATTGGCGCGACGCTATCCTCAACCGCAACGTCGCCGCCATGGACACCCTGTTGGCCAGCGACTATATGGCCATCACCGCCAACGGCACTCTTCAGTCAAAAGAAGAAACCCTCTCCAGCCTCCGCAGCGGATCTCTTCACATCAAGACGCTCGAATTGACCGATCGCAAGGTCCGCTTCTACGGCGCGACCGCCCTCGTCACCTCGCGTGCCGAAGTCACCGGCACCACACCCGAAGGCGAGCTGACCGGCAGCTACCGCTACACGCGCGTCTACGTTCGCGACACCGGCGGCATCTGGCGTATTGTCAGCTTCGAGGCCAGCCGCATCCGCGAACCCGCCGGCCACAAATAGTGCGTTCCCACTAGCACCGATTTCATCTCACACTCTTCTTCGGTTCTCCGCTTCGCTGTTTCACTGTCTCTCTGTTTCACTACAATAAGCCGATGCCCGAACTGCCCGAGGTGGAAACCATCGCCCGCGGCGTCCACACCCGCGTACGCAACGACCGCATCACCAACGTCTGGTTCAGCTCTCACCGCCAGCCCTTCAAGACTCCGCCCGCCAAACAAGCCAAAGGCCTCGAAGGCCGCACCATTCTAGGCGTCGAGCGCATTGGCAAACACATCGTCGTCCACCTGAGCGCTCCAGCTCATCCATCATCCAAGGGTCTGCCGCCCGCAGGGCAGTGGATCGTGCATCTAGGCATGACCGGCCGTCTCCTCGTCACCACACCCGACGCTCCCGTCGCTCCCCACACCCACGCCCGACTCACTCTCTCCAGCGGCCGCGAACTTCGTTTCGTCGATCCACGCCGCTTCGGCCGCCTCGAATTCCGTGATCTCGCGAAAAGTAAAGCCTTTACCGCTCCCGGAGCCGAGCCCTTGCAGATCGACTCCCAAGCCTTCGCCGCTCTCTTTCGTGGCCGCAAACTCGCCATCAAAGCAGCTCTGCTCAACCAGACCCTCCTCTCCGGCGTGGGCAACATCTACGCCGACGAAGGTCTCTTTCGCGCCGGCATTCGCCCGCGCCGCCAGTCTGGCCGCCTCACGCGCGATGAGCTGGAGCGCCTCCGCCTCGCGCTGCGTGAAGTTCTCCGGAGCGCCATCCGGCTCGGCGGTTCCTCGGTCTCCGATTATGTCGACACCGACGGTGTCCGTGGCTTCTTCCAACTCGAGCATCGCGTCTATCAGCGCTTCGGAGAGTCCTGCCTCGTCTGTAAAACGCCCATTCAGCGCATAGTTCTCGCCGGTCGCAGCACCCACTACTGCCCCCACTGCCAGCACTAAATAATCCGCCCGATTCCAGCGCAATAGGTCTGAGGATCACCTTCTCGCCGAGCCCGGGACTGTGAACTGCGAACTATGAACTGTGAACTGTCTCTCTACGTTTTTTCGTAGAACTCCACCCCTCGAAGTACGGGAATCCAGACCCAACCGCCTCTTCTCTCTCCGCAACCTATTTATAATCAAGAAACTAGAAACGGCACGATGATTGCTAACGGTAGGGTGCCAGTGATGTACCGGCTGCTGGAAGTTACGGCAAGCCCACAAAGAAGCGGCGTCCGGCAAGAGCATCCGCAACAAGCGGCCCTCAATCGAAGGGAAGTCCGGCCGGAGAGCCTGCGATCGGTACGGTGGAATATACCGCCGGCCATTATTTGCTGGGAGGCCAGTGACCAGCACGGGAAACGCAAAACGCCACTCCATCGAGTGGCGTTTTGTGCGTTTGGCCGCATCACCCTGCATACCTTTTTGGTCCTCCCGCCATTACCCCCGTTTAGCGCTTGCTCAACCCATTTCTGCGGCCCACTTGCGCGCTCGCTCGGCTCGCTGTAGTATCAGATTTGCCTGTCAGAGCGGCTGACGCGTACCACCCCTTGGGGAAGTGAAGCTCGCCGCCGATGAAGGAATTCTTCGCCAGCCTTGATTGACGTCATCGTCCGAGTGCGGCGAATGCCCCCAAAGGAAGGGCAAACCCAGAAAAAGCGCTGACCGCGCCACGACCCATCCTCACAACCGGCAAGAGTTGTTGTCAGGTTCCTGGTGTATCGCGCGGGACAGAGTGCTTTGAAGAGTTGTAGAACTCCGGGAGCTACCTTACGCTGTTGTCTCGCTCACAATGGAATGTCGCCCCGGTACGATCGGCCTCATTCGCTGGGAAAACACTATAGCTTCGCGGGATCCGCGAGCGCATGGCTACGGGCTTCGTCTCGTCGCATCGCTTCACGGCTCCCGAAAAGAACAGCCCGCCACCAATTCCCCCGTCCTTGCCGGACGCGTGGCGTGCCAAGGGAGAACGGTCCACCTCCTCGGAATGGATCCAATCCCGCAACTTGAAATGCACAAGTAAAACAATGTGCCAGGAAGTGCACGCATGACGACAGAACCAACGCAGCCCCAGCCAGAGATGGGGCCCGCCCAGAGCAACGGTCTTGGGCCTTCGCAGGGGCATCGCCGCCGCCGGCGTCGCCGCAAAAACAAGTCCAGCCAGCAGGGCGGCCCCCAGGCTCAGAATGCCCAACAGCCCCAGCAGGGCCAGGCCCCAATCCCGCAGCAGGCGCCGTCTCAGCCGCAGGGACAGTCCAAACCGCCCCGCGCCCATCAGGGACGCAAGAAGAAGAAGTTTTTCCAGAAGGGTAGCGGTGGGGGCAGCAATGGTCAGGGCCCGCAGCCCGGCAACAGCATCGCTCCCCAACACAATGGCCGACGCAAGGACCGCCAGAAGGGTCCGCGCACCTTCGTCGGTCCCATGGACCACAGCTATCGCGCCGTGAACGGCAACGCCGCTGATGCTCCCCCGTCCACGATTCCCACCTCCAGCAACGGCCACGGCAGCTACTATGCCGACGCGTATCAGCCTCCCCAGCCGGTCCGTGAAGACGCGCCCACGCGCATCCTCTGCTTCATCGAAGACCTGTTCTTCCAGGCCAAGATTCAGGAGACCTCACGCAAGCTCGGCATCAAGGTCGAGTTCCTCAAGGGCGACAAGGACATCCTCACGCGCTTCGACGCACCCGATGCCGTCAAGCCCACGCTTGTCGTCTTCGACCTGAACAACGCCAACGCCAAGCCCCTCACGCTGATTCCAAAATTCAAGGCGAGGTTCAAGAAGGCCACTTCCGTCATCGGCTTCCTCAATCACTTGCAGGGCGACCTCAAGGCAAAGGCAGTCGAAGCCGGTTGCGACACCGTCATGCCGCGCTCGGCCTTCTCGCAAGGCCTGCCCAACCTCCTCCGCCGCTACGGCGTCGAAGAGGAAGAGGAATCCTCTCCCCAGCCAGTGTTCTAAACAAGAGATCAGGACAACAGGGAGCCATGTGGCAAATGAAAAGGCGCACTCCTCGCGAGTGCGCCTTTTGTTCACGATCCCTTGGTCACTCGTTCCCTTGTTCCCTCGGCTCCTGCCCTTTCCCTTCTAAGCGACAATAAAAACTGATGCGCAACGGGCCACTCCCGCGTTCCTCGCCGGCTCCTCTCAGCTCGTTTCGGACCAGGCGCCTCGCCGCGTTCCTGCTCTGGAGCGCCCTGCCGCTTGCAGGCCAGTCGAACACCGGCGAACTCCATCTCACCGTGGCCGACCCCTCCGGCCATGGCCTCAAGACGCACGTCGACCTTCTCAGCCAAGCCAACCAGATTCACGCCACCCTGGAAACAAGCTCCGACGGTCAACTCGACATCAAGCACCTTCCTTACGGCATCTACCGCCTCGAAGTTGCGCAGTCCGGCTTTTCGCCCGTCTCCCAGCTGCTCGTCGTTCGCTCATCTCTCCCTCTGTTTCAGACTCTCCAGCTCAAACTGGCCACCGTCACCCAGGCCGTCACCGTCAACGCAGCGAGTACGCTCATCAATCCCGACCAGGCCGGCTCCGTCAATCAAATCGGCGCGGATACCATCCAGCGCCGGCTCAGCTCCATCCCCGGCCGTTCCTTGCAGGAGCTCGTCAACTCGCAGCCCGGCTGGCTCTACGAAGGCAACGCCGTCCTCCATCCCCGCGGCTCCGAATACCAGACCCAGTTCGTCGTCGACGGCATCCCGCTCACCGACAATCGCTCGCCCAGCTTCGGCCCCGAACTCGACGCCGACGACCTCCAGTCGATGACCATCTATACCGCCGGCATCCCCGCCGATTACGGCCGCAAGATGGGCGGCGTCGTCGAGCTCAATACCGTTCAACAGACCCAGCCTGGATTCCATGGCGAAGTCGTCCTCGCTGGCGGCAGCTTCGATACCGCCGATGCCTTCGCCAAAGGCCAGCTCGCTTCAGGTAAAAACACCCTGGACGCCAGCGCCGGCGGCAGCAACACCGAGCACTACCTTAATCCCGTCGTCCCCCAGAACTACTCCAATACCGGTACCACCGGCGACTTCTCCGCCAAGTATCTGCGCGATGTCAATGCCACCGACCGCCTTGCGCTGAACATACGCCACGAGATCGCACGCTACGACCTGCCCAACGAATCCGTCCAGCAGGCCGCCGGGCAGCGCCAGACCGCCGACAACCTCGAGACCATGGGCATCGCCTCTTGGGAACACATCCTGTCCCCGCAGTCGCTCCTTGACCTGCGCGGCATGGTGCGCGACAATGCCAGCGACTTTACCTCCAACCCGCAGTCCACGCCCATCGAAATCTTCCAGCACAACCGCTTTCGCGAAGGTTACTTCAAAGCAACGCTCACCGCTGATCGCGGCCGCCATGAGTGGAAGTTCGGCGTCGAATCCGACAATACCTTACTCCACGAGGCTTTCAACTACGCCATCACCGATCCCACCCAGTTCGATCCCGCGACCCCGCCGACCTTCGCCTTCACCGGCCAGCGCCCCGATCTCGAACAGTCCAGCTTCGTCGAAGATATGTTCCGTCCCGGCAACTGGACCCTCTCCGCCGGTCTACGCTGGGATCACTATCAGCTTCTGCTCAACAAACAAGCCGTCAGCCCACGCTTCGCCGTCTCTCGCGGCTTCACCTCGCACGGGCTCGTGCTCCACTTCGCCTACGATCGTGTCTTTCAAACCCCCTCCTTCGAGAATCTGCTCCTCTCCAGCTCGGCCCAGATTGAGACCCTCGACCCCACCGTCTTCCTGCGCCTCCCCGTCCAACCCTCCACAGGCGACTACTACGAAGGCGGCCTCACTAAGACGTTCTACGGGCAGATGAAGCTCGACATCGACTACTTCCGGCGCTTCCAGAACAACTTCGCCGACGACGATCAGATCGAGAACACCACCGTCAGCTTTCCCATCGCCTTCCGCAAAGCCATCGTCAACGGCGCCGAAGGCAAGCTCGACACTCCCGCGTGGCATCGCTTCTCCGGCTTTCTTAGCTACTCCTACGAGGTGGGCAATGTTTGGAACCCCGTCACCGGGGGCATCTTCCTCGGCGACAACGCAACACAAGCCCAACAGCAGCTCACCGGCCACTTCCCCAACACCCAGGATCAGCGCAACACCCTGCGCGGCCGCCTGCTCTATCAGCTTCATCCCCGCCTCTGGCTCGCCCTCGGCATGCAGTACGACACCGGCCTTCCCTTCGAGTTCGATGGCGATCCCTCCACAGTGCTCGCCCAATATGGCCAGCAGGTACTCGATCGCATCAACTTCGCGCGCGGCCGCATCGACCCCACCTTCCAGCTCAACGCCTCCGCCGGCGCCGACCTCTTCCATTCGGAGAAAATCACCACGCGCCTCCAGATCGACTCGCAGAACCTCACCAACGTCCTCGACGTAATCGATTTCGGCGGCCTCTTCTCCGGCAACGCCATCGGCCCTTCGCGCAGCGTCCTCCTCCGCCTCACCTCCACCTTCTGATGCAGGTCGCGAGCCCCGGTCCCTGACCAGACGCGCTAAGCTGTCGTCCTCGTTTCCCCATAACGCCACAGCCGTGTCATCCTGAGCCTCGGCATGCTTGGGATAAGCCGAGCGAAGAATCTGCTGCGCGCCATTAAAGGAAAAGGGCGGGCTCTCAATGATGCGGCCCTTCTTTTGAGAAGTCTTAGCGCTTGTGGTGTTCTCTTTCGCTGCCCGAGGCGCGTGCCTCGCCGAATAGGAAATAGTAAGGATACTTTCCAGTCCAGCGGATATAGGAATCGATTCTGATTACTGACAGCACAAAAATCGCCGCGAAAAGCGCTGAAAACACTACTTCGAAGGCTGCGGGAAATACCTTGCTTGTCGGCCGCAACCACATCGAAAGCGCAAGAAGACCCAACATACCCGCCACCCAGATTCCAAGCAGAATCAGCAGCGCCTTTCCGGTCCAACGATAGAGATGCTCATCGCAGTTCACTGTGTCGACTCGTTCCCTATTCCCTGCCGGGGTCGCCGGCGACAGGTCTTCGTCGCTGGGGTGACTATTCCCTGTCTTTACCCCGGCGGCCAGCCCATCGCTCTTCCACCCAGCAGATGCACATGGAGATGATCCACCGTCTGCCCGCCATCTTCGCCGATATTGATCACCACGCGATAACCCTTGGCGAGTCCCTTAATCCGCGCCAGATGCACCGCAACCTGCAGCAGATGGCCGAGCAGTGCGGGCTGCTCATTCTCTTCGCCTGCGGCATCCAGCGAAGAGCGGTGTTCGCGCGGCGCAATCAATATGTGCACCGGCGCCTGCGGATGGATATCCGCGAACGCATAACAGCGGTCGTCCTTGTACTCCTTGGTCGACGGAATGCTTCCTTCAATGATCTTGCAGAACAGGCAGCTCATAACCGCACCAGTGTACAGGAGGAGCGAAGCGTCAGCCCCCACGTTGCCTTGGCCGCTAATTCCCGGCGACGATGTTGGCTCCGGCCTGCTTCACGGCCCGTTCGGACGGACTGAGTCCCTTGCTCACGAGCCAGAGGTTGAGACCGATATCGAAGAGACCCATGGGCGTGTCGAAAGCCCAGAGATTCACCAGATTGTCGAAGTGGGGAAAGACGTAGTAGGCAAGGGTGCAGGCCAGGCACCAGCCCGACGATGCGACACCGAAGACTGCGAGAGAGCGCGGAACATAGCGAGACTTGAGCCACAGATAACCGCAAAGGGCGGAGGCCAATGAGCCGAAGAGAAGGCCGACGTAGTAGTAGTCAACGCGCGTTTCCAGGTTGAGCCATGCCAGGCCTTCCAGTTGCCCCGACTGAAACCCGTGCCGGACATCGGTCGAACTGAGAAGGCGCAACGCGTCGAAGAAACGCAGCACGACAGCGAGCCACATTAAGACCCAGACGAGACGCAGAAATGCGGCAGCAGGGCGAGGCCCCGATTGACTGGCCGGAGGATCACGTAGAGAGCGGCGACGAGGACGATGATCCCGACACAATAGAGGAGATCGCCGGCAATGCCGATGCGGTAGAGCTGTTCGCGGGCCAGGATGTTGCGCGCGGTCTCGTGCGGGTTATCGGGGACGATCAGGCGGTCGTGGATGGCGAAGTTGACGTAAACGACGAGCGCGAACGAGAGAAAATGGGCCCACCCCGCGACAGGTGCAGCACTACGCTGGGCTTTTTCGATAGTGCTGACAGGCACGAGGTCCTCCTTTCCGGAGCTCCGACCCGTGCGGCTACGCCTGAACGTCTCAGTGTGTCCTACTGCCCCGCACCCGCTTGCATCTGGTGCAGCAACTCCACCGAGCGCTTTGCGTCGATATTGTGGCGTCGCCCGTCGGCGCTCGGCGTCGCTCCGGCCACAATCAGATGAATCGTCTGCTCCGGCGTCAGCTTCGGATCGAGCGCGATCAGTTTGGCCGCAAGATTCACCGTGTTCGGTGAAGCCATCGACGTTCCCGACATGCGCAGCTTCGCGCCTCCGGGCACATACGACTCCACCTGGTACCCGTTCGCATCCACCAGCACCGTGGGACCATAGCTGGTGAAGCTCGCTTCGTCCCCCGCCTGATCCACCGCGCCCACCGCCAGCAGGTTCGGCAGTTTGAACGACGATGGAATCATCTCGTTGAATGTGCTGTTGCTGTCCGCGTTGCCCGCAGCGCAGATGAACAGAATCTCCGGCGCGCTCTTGATCGCGTTGTATAAACCCTCGCGCTCGATGCCGAACAGGTGCTCGGCAATCGCTTTGCGGTCCGCCGCATCTTTGCCCATGCCGTTCTTCTCCAGAGCTACCTCGTCGCCCTGCGGTCCGCCGCCCCAGCTCATGTTCACGACCCGGACGTGATGCGCGCGGAACCAATCGACATAGGCCTGGCTATCAGCCGCCGCCCGCCGCGAAAGCTCCTCGCTCGGTGCCAGAGGAACATTGTGCCAGTCGAAGGTAATTCGCCCCACCGCCAGACGAATCGCCGGATTACCGCGGGATGCAATGCCTGCCACGTGTGTGCCGTGTGCATAGATCGAGAAGAAGTCCAGCTGCTCCAGAAAGTCGGGCACATCCTTAGCCGCCATGCCGGAAAGCTTCTTCTTCAATGCCGAGGCTTCCGGGCTGTCGATCGAAAGCTGCAAATCGGAAAACCCCTTCAGCTCATCGCGCATCTCCGGGTACTCCTTCTCCTGCTCCTGAGACAGCGCAAACAGATAGCCGTGGTCGGGAAATCCCTTCAGGTCGAAGGCAATGTCATGCGCATCCGACTGCGCTCCGGGGTGTGGATCGGTGTAGGTGCGGTCGGGAAACAGGCTCACGTCCGAACCTGAATCCCAGATCGCCACATTCACCGGCGTCAGTTTGTCCGCCTCCGTAAGGGTGACATCGCGCTCCGCCCAGATATCCGGCTTCTGCACGTCGTTCGCTGCCACCAGCGGGCTCAACACCGCAAGATTTGCGGCTTTCAAGGGAATCTGGCGCTTGAGCAGCACACGCAGACCGACCAACCCCCAGGCGAGATCGTTGCTCAGCTGATGCGACTTCTCCACCGCGGGCTCAATGTTCGCGCTCACGATCCCCTTCACCAGGTCCGCGCTGTAGATCTCCGTGCTGCTCTTGGTTTCCTTGATGCGGTTGCCCACCACGTCCCAGGGGAGCGTTTTGAGTTCGTCGGCGTAGTCCTTCTGATAGGCCGCTTCATAGGCTGCGCCCGAACTCTGGCCCGTGGCCTTCGCGGCTGCGAGCATAGCCCGGAGCTGAAGACCCGTAAGCAGCCTCGCATCCGGCTTATCCTGCAGCTCGCGCAATTTGTCGATGGTTTCCAACGCTCCGTTGTCGTTCCCGCTCAGCACTTGCAGGTTCAGCTCAACCCCAAGCAGGCTGCGTAACGCCGCGTGATCCTGAATGTCGTAGCCGTTCAGAACCGAGTCGACATCCGCCTGGACCTTCGCCGCAAAAACATTGAACGTAGCGTCGTCGGACTGCAGCAAATCTCCTGCCGTGCCCGCAATCGGATAGTTGAACCGCGGCAGGTCGGCCTGAGACTTCACCACTTGCTTGGCCGCTTGGCCAACGCAGCAGGGAACTGCGACGGCGCTCAGGCAAAGGGAGAGCAGCGCGACGAGACGGAACTTGAGCAGGGAACGATCGATCATTGGGTGCCTTTCGAGGGGGAAATACGAATGCAGGCCATTGTAGATCAACGAAACGGCGAGCCACCCGATCCTGAAGCCAGCCCACGTTCCGCATTCTGGGTACGCGCTTTTACGAATCCGCGTCGTGTCCGCCCACTAACTCCGGCCCGCCCGGAGGCGTCCGCAGGAACGTCTGATTGCGCCCTCTCCGCTTCGCCTCGTACAGCGCGCGATCCGCCAGATCCACAAGCGCCGCGGCCCCGATCGTGAACTCGCTGTCGCTTACGCCCACTCCCACGCTTACCGTCAGATGTTCGCTCAGGGGAGATGCGCGGTTCTCCAGCCCGGTTGCCGCAATGGCCTCATGAATCCGCTCCGCAACCAGCCCGGCGCCGTGCGCTCCCGTATCCGGCAGCAGTAGAAAGAACTCGTCCCCGCCATAGCGTGCCAGCAGATCGTAGGGTCGCTTCGCCTGCTGCCCCGCCGCGCGCGCTACGCTCACCAGGCACACATCGCCGTAGCTGTGCCCATGCACATCGTTCACGCCCTTGAAGTGATCCAGGTCGATAATCAGGAGCGCAATGGGCCTTTTCTGCCGCACGGCCCTCCGCGCAGCCTGGTCCAGCGCGATATCGAAGCGCCGCCGGTTCGCGATGTTCGTCAGCGGATCGATCTGCGACAGGTTCTCCAGCGCCGCGTTCGCCTTGCGCAGATCGCGCTCCCGCTCGAGCAGATGGATCTGTCCGGTCAGGTACTTCCGCTGCAACACGCCCGACCCCACCCCCTGAGCCACCAGCAGAAAGAAGATCGACGTTAGCGCCAGCACGGGAAACGGCACCGTCACCGATGCGGCCAGCGCAAACACCCCCGTTGTAATCAGCAGCGGCGACATCGTACCTACCAGCATGCGGTTGCGTCCTTGCTGCAGCAGAGGCGTTTCCCCTTCATCCTCCAGCGGCAGATAAAGCACCAGCCCACCCGCTATGCAAAACGGAACGCTCCACAGAAGGTCGGCGAAGCCGCCCCCACGCAGCTGCCAGTGCAGCGAGGCATAGTCCATGCCCACTTCGATCGGAAGATATGTCGCGAGAAACGCCAGAATCGTCCCGATGACTCTGCGCTCCTCTTTCGACGTCCATGCCACGAACCGCAGCGCCGTCAGCACCACCAGCAGACCGCACTCTGCAGAATAAATACCCCCCATCGCGGTCGACGCTTGCTGCGGCGTCATCGGTGTCATGAACAGCAGAACGTAGGTCAGTATCGTCGCCAACCCCGTCTGTGCCGCGTTCAACAAAAAAATCGACCGGTGCGATGCCGTCTCCCGCGTCGTCGAGAGTGCCAACAACAGCGGAAACGCCGAAACAATGTAGATCATGTCCGACGCATCGACCGCCAGACTGCTGGCTGCTGCGGGCGGCCCGATTATCGTCTCCACAAAATGCGCCGCAACCCAAAGAAACATCCCCGCGCCGAGCCAGCGCAGCATCATCTGCTCTCGCGCGGCCACACGCTCGCTGCGGAGCCACACGCAGGCCGTCGCCACCAGCCCCAGCACGACGGTTGCGTAACGGGATGCCGCGATCGCGTGCGGCTGCAGAACAACCAGCAGAACGGCATGCAGCGGAAGCACGCAGGCCATGGCCACAGCCATCGCCCTGCGATGCGCTACGCACCCGCCGACATTCTCTTCGATAGGCGCGTCAGCCACTCCTGAATCCACCCGCACCGGTCCCTTTTGAAGAATCTCCACCTATTATCTATGCACGGCCCGCCGTTCTCTCAGCTCGTATGATCCAGCACAATCTTCCATCCCTGCGGACCCTTGCGCCACACGAGCGAGAAAACTCCGTCGTCCTTCTTCGCCTCGCCGCGCTCCTCCCGCCGCAGATGAAACTTGCCGGTCACCAGCGCAATCTCCGTCTTGCCGCAGCTATTTGGCAGCAACCGTATGTCCAGATCGCCGTAGCTCAGCGCTCCCATCTCTTCCCGCGACGTATAGCTCTCCTGGTAGCGCTTCAGAATCGGCTGATAGCCCTTGCGCACCGTGAGCCCGATAAACGTCGTGTCCGCCGCGTCTTCATACGACTGCATGAACCCCGGAACATCGCCGCGATTCCACGCGTCTACCTGCGCCGTCATCGCCGCACGAATCGCCCCCTCGTCCTCTGCCGCCGTTTGCGCGAAAATCGGTGAGCCTGCCCACAGACACATCCAGATCAACAATAGAATCCGCATCGAGACCTCCGCCCTTCCGCAATTCGGCTCCAGCTTACAATGAATCCATGTCCGGCGCAGCCGCATCCCACTTCCGCATCGTGCACGCCGTCTGCTCGCACGACTGTCCGGATTCCTGCGCCGTGCGAGTCACGGTCGACGAGAACGGACGCGCCATCAAGCTGCAGGGCGATCCCACCCATCCCGTCACCCAGGGCTTCCTCTGTGGCAAAGTCGCCAAATATCTCGACCGCGTCTACGCCCCCGATCGCGTCCTCTATCCTCTCCGCCGCAAGCCCGGTTTCGCCAAAGGTCCCTCGCTCCGGGGAAAGGAACACGAAGCCTTCGAGCGCATCTCATGGGACGAAGCCCTCGACGCCATCGCCACAGGTCTCCAGCACATCGCCGACACCCACGGCCCCGAATCGATCCTTCCCTACAGCTATGCAGGCACCATCGGCGTGCTTGGCTACGGCTCCATGGATCGCCGCTTCTTCCATCGTCTCGGCGCCAGCCAGCTCGATCGCACCATCTGCTCTGAAGCCGGCGGAGTCGCGTGGAACTACGTCTATGGCAAGAAGTACGGCATACCCACCGAAGACTTCCGCCGCGCAAAGTTGATCCTCGCCTGGGGCGCCAATATCCACGGCAATAACATTCATCTCTGGCCCTTCATCGAACAGGCCCGCCGCAACGGCGCACGCCTTATCGTCATCGATCCCTACAAGACCCGTACCGCAGCGCTCGCCGATTGGCACATCGCCATTCGCCCCGGCACCGACGTCGCTCTAGCCCTGGGCATGATGCACGTCATCCTGCGCGAAGGCCTCGAAGACCGCGCTTACATCGACGCAATGACCCACGGTTTTGCCCAGCTCGCCGAGCGCGTCTCCGAATACACGCCTGAACGCGTTGCCGCATGGACCGGCATGACACCCGCCCAAGTCGAACAGCTTGCACGTGAGTTCGCCACCACACGTCCCGCCGCCCTGCGCATGAACTATGGCGTGCAGCGTACCGAAAACGGTGGCACCGCTGTTCGAGCTCTCTGCGTGCTGCCCGCACTCACAGGCGCATGGAAACATCGCGGCGGTGGCGCCCAGCTTTCCACTTCCGGGGGCTTCGCCTGGAACAAAAAAGCCGTCGAGCGTCCCGACCTCGCTCTCGCCTCGCCCCTCAAGCGCTTGGCCCGCACCGTCAACATGAGCGCTCTCGGCCACGCCCTCACCGAACTGGATAGCCCGCGCGTCCACGCGCTCTTCGTCTACAACTCCAACCCCGGAGCCGTCGCGCCCAATCTCAACGCCGTGCGCCACGGCCTCCTCCGCCCCGACCTCTTCACGGTCGTCCACGATCTCTTCTTCAACGACACCACCGACTACGCCGACTACATCCTCCCTGCCACCACCTTCCTCGAACACACCGACATCCAGGGCGCCTACGGCCACTACTTCGTCCAGCTCTCAAGTCAATCGATTGCCCCGCCCGGCGAAGCCCGTTCCAACGTGCGTCTCTTCTCGGATTTAGCCGAGCGCATGGGATTCACCGAAGACGCCTTCCACGACACGCCCGAACAGATCATCCAGCAGGCTCTCGCCATTGACGCTACCGGCCACTCCACCAATCCCGGCATGGAACACATCTCCTTCGACGACCTCCAGCGCGAAGGCCACATCCCGCTCGCCTTCCATCGCGAACCCGACACGCATCCCTTCCAGCCCAACGTCTCTGGCACTCTGCCCACGCCCTCCGGCAAAATCGAGTTCTACTCCGACTCGCTCGCCGCCCAGGGCCTCGACCCACTCCCCGCTTTTGTCCCACCCACCGAATCTCGCTGGGGTAAAGGCGCGGAGCGCTATCCGCTCGAGTTCCTCAGCCGCAAAGCTGACAACTACATGAACTCCACCTTCGCCAACCTCGACGGCCATCGCAAGATGGAAGCCCGCCGCGCTCATATTCTTGACATGCACGCCGACGACGCCCGCGTCCGTGGAATCGCCGACGGAGATCAGGTCCGCATTTTCAACGACCGCGGCTCACTCCACCTCACCGCCCACGTCAACGGCTCCGTGCCCGCCGGCGTTGTCACGGCACAACTCGACTGGGCCAAACTCCACAGCGACAACAACAACGTCAACGCCCTCACCAGCGAACGCCTCACCGATCTCGGCGCCGGCGCAACCTTCTATTCCACGCTGGTCGAAGTGGTCAAAACGTAACCTGTCACGAATCCAAAGTTTTCCTCATCGGTTAGCTTTCCCGCCGCCAAGCATCGCAGTAAACTGGACTCAATTGATCGCACCGGACCGGAGTCTTCTCCATCACCGGTGCACGCAATACTTTTAATTGAAGACTGATTGAATCGCCGGCTCGCTCACTTCGATCCGGTCTAAAAATGGTACGGGCCCCGTCTGCTTGCGCATCTGAGGCGCAGCAAAAACTCAACTCAGACCGGTACACCGCCGATCTCTCAGGAGACTTGCGCGAACCCGTGGGAGATTTGTCATGAGCATCACCCAGTGGACCCTCTATGCCCTCGCCTTGGTCGGCCTCATCGCCTTCATTGTGATGCGGCGCAGCGGCCAGATCTCAAAAAAGGAAGCAGAAGACTATATCCGCAATGGCGCCTGTGTCGTCGATGTCCGCAGTCCGCGCGAGTTTGGCGCAGGCCACCTCCTGCAGGCCTTCAACTTCCCTCTCGAAGAACTGGAAGGCACTCTGCCCCAGCGCATCAAAGATAAAAACCGTGTCATCCTGCTTCACTGCCGCACGGGCCTGCGCAGCAAGCAAGCCAAAGAACGCCTCGAAAGCATCGGTTACAAGAACGTCTTCAATCTCGGCTCCTACGAGCGCGCCTTCAAGATCGTCAGCGGCCGCACCTTGTAGGCTTGCGCCTCCTTGCGTGAGACAGGAAATCGGTCGGCTTAAATCGCACAACAATGTGTGCCCCAGGTCTCGATTTTGAGACCTTGGAAAGCGACGAAGCCCCGACCGCATTCTTCCGAGCCAACGCAGCGCAGCAATCCGCACCAGTCACTCCCATTACCCTTGAGCCATGCCGTCCGCCTTCACCCTCCGCCTCGCCACGGAAGACGACATTCCCGCCCTGCATGCGCTCATCGAAGCCTCCGTCCGCGGCCTTCAGGCCAATGACTACACACCCGCGCAGATCGATGGCGCACTCGGCACCGTCCTCGGCCTCGATACACAGCTCATCCGCGATCGAACTTATTTCATCGCCGAAACTCTTGTCCAAAACTCCGACGCGCAAAGCACATTCCAGATTGCAGCCTGCGGCGGATGGTCGAAGCGCAAAACCCTCTTCGGCGCCGATCGCGGCCCGGGCCGCGCACCCGATCTCCTCGATCCCACTACCGACGCTGCCAAGGTTCGCGCCATTTTTGTCCATCCCGACTGCGCACGCCGGGGACTCGGCTCACTGCTCCTCGCGCACGTCGAAGCCGCAGCCATCGCCGCCGGCTTTCGCCGCTTCGAGATGGGCTCAACCCTCACTGGCGTCCCACTCTACTCGCTCAAAGGCTACGTCGAAACCGAGCGCATCGCCGTCCCGCTCTTCAACGGCGAAGCTCTCCCCGTCGTCCTCATGGTCAAGAGTCTGGCCTGAGTTGTCTATTTCGCTGGTTGGCCAAGTGTAGGAGTTCGGGCAAGGCGTGGGACGCTGATGAATGTCAGCGCGACAAGAAAGATTGAAACCGCGATAAACTCCATCCGGCCGAGGAGGAGATCCTCGAATAGCAATTTGACGGCTGCCAGCGCCAGGGCCATGTAAGCCACACGCATCATCTGCAAACGCCCGAGGTGCGCCCCAAGCCAGGTCAGCGCGACAGCCATAACGCAAAGCGCGAGCGTCCGCAACACCGCAATGTGAAATACCGCTGGCGTGAGCACGAAAGCGGCAAGACCGACCAAACCTCGTGCCAGAAGGGCCGCCACGCCACACGCGGCAACCAATGCTTGAACCATTCGCAAGGCCTGGTTGAGGGCCAGCTCCCCAGGGTGCTCGCCCGCCGCTGCATAGGCAAGGCATGCCGCGGCGGCGACCAGGACTACGGGCCAGGCAGGGAGGCCGGGCATCTTGCCTGCCAGCGCATTGAATGCGTACGAAAGAAGGCCGGACGCGAATGCGGCGGTGCAAAGGAAGAGTGTGCCCTGCGCTTCGATGGATCGCGCCTGCATTCTTGCGGACAAGGGGATGGCGGCGACTGCGAGAATTCCAAGAACAGCTGAAGCGACGGTCGGTGAGGCGAGAAGAAAAACCGCTGCGAAGAACAGCGCGCTGCTCCACACGACGAAGATGCCGAGGTTACGCGATTGCGCGGCACGGCGTATCGGACCATAAGCAGCGGCGTATCCGCAAACAGCGAGCAGCAGGCAAAGGGAGCCAATCGCTTGCCTGTCGTTGCTAGGAACAAACCATGCCACCCCGAAAACAAGCAGCGCAAACGAAATCATTACCTGGAGGACCGCGAACACTTCCACGGGCTGAGCACGCCGAACGGCGTGGATCACGACGCTGACAATTTGAATTGCAAAGAGAAGAAGGACAACAGCGAGGATCGCCGCGGAACCGAGCGGAGGATATCCCGTCTGCTCTCTGGGCGGCAACGAATAGATATAAAGCAAGGCCCAGGCTGAGGCGTCGGCACACAGGACGATGAGTATGCGCACTCCGCGTGCGCGATCGCGCAACGAGGACAACTCAACTACCGCGTACATCGTCAACAGGACGGCTGTAAAAAGCGCTATGGAGTGTGTGGCAATCGAAAGCGCGACAGTGATGAGAGCCGACCCGGAGATGGCAAGCATGAAAGCCGTCGATCGAGGCAAGCGGAAGCCAACGATTGTCGCGATGGCTGCGTAGGCGATGAGGTAGCCGGCTGCGCCAGCCGCACTCATGGCCCGGAAACGGATCGACATCTCCCAAAGCATGGGGGCGAGAATCAGGATCGAGGTGCCCGCGAAAAGGGACGCAGCTAGCGGTTGCGCAGTGCGACGTGCCGCTGTAAGTAGCCATCCCGTTGCATAGACTGCGGCCAGACCTGCGACCACTCCCCGCGGAAGGAGGCTGGCTTCCGCGATGGCACGCAGCACATAGGCTCCTGCGATGCCCAGCAAAGCCGCACCAAGCACGGAGAAGGCTCCGGTGAAGGCTGTTCCGGCCCCGGGACCGGCGGAGGCGCTTGCAGCTGGCTCCAAATGTTCAGCCGGCGGCGCGATCTCATCCCCTGGCGTGGCAACTGTCTGGGATGGATGCTCGAGGGATGCCACGCGCAACTCCAGCGCAGCGATTCTAGCGGTCAACAGATCAAGCGGGTTGGTTTCGGGATGAACTTGCATGATCTTCACCCGAGAAACAGCCTTGCGGCGAATTTCAGTCTCTAATCACCGGTCACGGCCTGCGCATTCTCCTCTGGCCAGGGCGGGAGCAGTTTGATAAGGACCCACAGAATGCCGAGCGGCAGCAACGTGAGCCCGAAGGCCATAAGAAGCCCTTCTTTCGAAATCAGACTCATCTTGTAGGTGGTGTAGCCGAGAAAGCTCTTGGAGAAGAGCTGTCCACCGATGACAACGTTCCAGCGCATCGCGAAGATGCCGATCAGCGTGAGTACTCCCGCGGTAGCGTAGATGCGTTTGCGCGTGACTTCTCCGAGCTTGACCAACTGGGTGACGGCCAGCAATGCCAGCGGAATCAGGGTGCCGCAGATGATCTGTACGACGATGTGCGAGAAGTAGAGCTTGCTGTGCACCATGAAGTCGAGGCTCCGGAACGACTCGTCTGCTTCGTAGATGCGGTGGATCAAATCCAGCGTCTCCAGGCTGAAGTCGATGATGAACGTGTAGAAGAGGTACATCGCGATCGTATCGACGCAGAGCATGTCGATCTTACGCCCTCGCATTTTGGTGGTAGCCATGTAGAGCACCATGACGCAAGCGATTCCGGACACCATGGCGGAGAAGATAAACACCACCGGCATGAGCGGTGAGGACCACCATGGATTGGCCTTGATAGAGCCGAAGATAAAACCAACATAGCCATGGAGCATGAAAGCCGACGGAATCCCCACCAGCGTTACAATCCAGCCAACGCGCTCGTCAATGTGCAATGAGCGGGGACTGATATTCGACGAGCCGAGAGTCATGACGCGGTAGAGCAATCGCTTCATGCCGTGCGATTGCTCGGCCAGCAGAACGATATCGCAACGGTAATCGAGCCAGATCTCGAATACCAGCACGGCCATCAAATACCACAGATACACATACCCGAACATTGCCATCGCCGATGTGCTGTGCGGTGTGAAGTACATTTCCGGCGAGCGTTCGGGGTGCCCGAGGTGAAGCTGCAGCGGCAACGGTGCCACCAGCAGAAACGAAAGGGCTGTGAAGAGAGCAAGGCGATACGTAGGCTTCACTGCCTCCACGCGAAACACGCGCTCCAGAGAGGCCAGAATGAATGCGCCCGCGACCAGACCCGTAATGTACGGATAGAGGACGATGAGCACACTCCAGTGCAGCTCGATTTCGTTGGGATACATGAAGCCTTCGACGCCGTTCATAGCTCTTCCTCTGCTCTCCGGCTCAGCAACTACCGAACCGCCCCATCCAACTCGTTGTAGTAGACCTTCGCCCCGGTGGCCATCTGGGGCTTGAGAATCTGCACACTATGTGTCTTCAGGAAGGCGTGGATCGGATCGTTCGGGTTCTTGAGATCGACGAGTTGGCGCGCGCCCGTCGGGCAGTTCTCCGCACACGCGGTCGTGAGCCCCTTGGTGATGCGGTGATAGCACAGCGTGCACTTGTCCACGACCTTCTTCTCCGGGTGGATGTAGCGGCAGCCGTATGGGCAGGCTTGCACACATTACGCGCACCCGAGGCAGTACTTGGGATCGGCC
>Ga0181526_10001026_pt1 | contig 27769 bp, 23 predicted proteins | sample PEATcosm2014_Bin_35_FD_119750 | JGI IMG/M metagenome (GOLD analysis project Ga0181526, IMG submission 119750) | Peatland microbial communities from MTU Mesocosm Facility, Houghton, MI, USA - PEATcosm2014_Bin06_30_metaG | ecosystem: Environmental > Terrestrial > Soil > Wetlands > Peat | place...
ATCCAGAAGAACACACGAGTTGCTTCCGTGCGGGCTGCAATGGAGGAAGCTCGTGAAGCTGTTTAAGAAAGCGAAGTCCAAGTTTTACTGGTATGACTTCACGGTGCGCGGACAACGCTACCGTGGATCGACCAACGAAACAAAAGCGGCCAGGGCGGCAAAGGTTGCTGGTCTGAAACTCGCCCATGTGATCGAGAATACAGATCCGCTTCCCCCAAAAGCTCCTGTGTTGCTGGAGTTTTCCCGGCGTTTCCTGGAATGGCTGGACAAGGTCAGACTGGAAGACAAAACCAAAACCTACTACCGCGATGGCTGGCGACTCCTCAAGACGACAACCGTCGTGAATATGCGATTGGATCAGATCACCAGGGACGTTATCGAAACATTGAGGTTCTCGGGCGCGTCCTCAAATGCCAATTGCGCGCTGAGAACGTTAAGAAGGATGCTGCACAAGGCGGAGGAGTGGACACTGATTCGCCACGCTCCGAAACTCAAACTGATGAAGGAATACGGACGTTCACTCAGGCTTGACGATGAAGCGGAAAAGAAATTGTTGGTGGGCGCCGCCGCCTGCAATTGGCGGAAACGCAGCCTTCAACTTTTCCAGGACATCATCATCTTGATGCGCGATACGGGCATGCGTAACGAAAGAGAGCTTTACCGGATGCGCATCGAGAACCTGGATTGGAAAACCCGCGTGATCTTCGTGCCGGACAGCAAGACCGAAGAAGGAAGGAGACGCGTGCCGATGAGCAATCGCGTCTTTGACGTTCTTAAACAGCGGTGCGGAGAAAAACGCGAAGGATGGGTTTTCCCGTCGAAACGCGCCGAGTCTGCTCATCTCACCACAATGGCGAAGAGATTTCGCGAAGCTAGGGTCAAAGCTGGGCTTCCCGAAGATCTTGTCCTCTATTGTGGACGGCATGATTACGGCACCCGGATTCTGAAGAGAACCGGAAACCTGGCTGCCGTCATGAGAACCATGGGACACAGGGATGTGAAGACTGCGATGCAGTATCAACATCCCGAACTAGAGATCGTGCGCGCTGCGCTCGATCAAGACACAACAGTAGAGAAACGGGCGTAGCCGGATTGAGTTACGGCACACTTTACGGCACACCCGAAACATCAACTCCGGTAAGTGATTGAAAAGATGGTGAGCGCGGTAGGAATCGAACCTACAACCTACTGATTAAGAGTCAGTTGCTCTGCCAATTGAGCTACGCGCCCACTGCGAACGGCTAGGTGAGGAGAAGCTGCGATTATACCATCCGCTTTGCGCCGTCCCGTGCGCGACTCTGATTTCAATCCCTACCGCGGCAGCGGGCCGGGCATGCTGGCGAGCGCGTATCCCATGACTGCCATGGCCGCGGCGTTCTCGCGCAGATCCTGCGGATCGACTTTGTCGAGCGTATCGGCGGCGCTGTGGTGATAGTCGAAATATTTGCGGTCGTCCTGGATGATGCCTATGCCGGGCACGCCAGCTTCCACCAGTGGATCAATGTCGGACCCGGGACTGTGTTCCGTGGAGCGGAAAACAGTCGAGCCGACGGGGCGCAGGATATCGCGCAGCGGCTCCAAGGCGGCAAGGGCGGCGGGCGGCATCTTCATATAGAAGCCGAGGGGGTGGCCGGCTCCGGAGTCGCTCTCGATGGCGGCGACGTGGTTCGGAAATTCCGCGGCGTGAGTTTTGGCATAGGCCTCGTGTCCGCCGCCTCCATTTTCCTCGTCCATCCAGGCGATGACGCGCAGCGTGCGGCGCGGTCGGATATGCAGGCGCTGCAGCACTTCGGCCGTGGACATGGAGATGACAACCCCCGCGCCGTCATCAATGGCGCCGCGCCCGAGGTCCCACGAATCGAGATGACCAGAGACAACCACGATCTGCTCGGGATGCTCGCTGCCCTTCAGGTCGGCGACAACGTTGTACCCGGTGGCGTCAGGCAGGCTTTGCGGAGTCAGCGTGAGGTGCATGCGAATGCGGCCCTGGCCGGCGAGGTGTTCAATCAGATCGGCATCTTCGGCGGCGAGAGCCGCGGCGGGAATTCCGGCGGGAACGCTGTAACCCGTGTGCGGCAGGCGATAGTCGGCGCCTCCGACGGAACGAACCAGGGAAGCGGCGGCGCCAAGTTCAGCCGCCGCCTTGGCGCCGTGTCCGCGATAGCCAACGGCCTCGCCGTAAGCCTCGAATGCCATGCCGGCGAGCGCTTTGCGCTCGTCGAAGGGGACGTTGAACAGGACAATTTTGCCGGCAACTTTTTGTCGGCCCAGAGCGCTGAGTTCGTCGAAGTTGTGCACCACCACGACCTCCGCCGTGATGCCTTCGGCCGGAGTCGCGGAGCTGCCGCTGATGGTGGTGAGGACAATTCGCTGCGTTGTCTCCGGCACCTGTCCGGGATATTCGACCAGCTGCGCCTTTTCCTCGCCGCGAATCCAGTGCGACACTTGCGCGGGCTCCAAGTGAACCTCCAGGCCAAGCTTGCGCATCTCGGCGGCGACGTATTCGGCCGCGGCCTGCGCTTGCGGCGATCCGGCCGGACGGGGACCGATGTTCTCGGTCAAGTGCGCCAGTTGATGCCAGGCGTAGTCGCTGGTGAGAGCTGCGTCGCGCACGGCTTGCAACTGATCGCGCAGCTCTTTGGAAAATGCGGCTGCGGGCGCAGCGCCCTGCGCTTTGGGCAGCGTCGTCTGCGACCACGCGCCCAAGCTGGCGGAGAGTAGGAGAACGAACAGCGGAGTCAGGGTTTTCAGTTTGAGCTTCTTCTTGGCCGAAGTTCTCATGCTCAATGCCTTCCTCTTTCGCGCCGCTTCATGGCTGGGAAACCGCGAGTGTACAGTAGCGCGAGCAACAAAAAAAGCGTGGCGGTTCCGTTTGGGCCGGTTTTGAAAGGGCACGGCTTCATCCGCTGAGGGACTGCACCACTACCAAAAAAAAGCGGCCCCTTTTCGGGGCCACCCTTTTCAAAGAGGCAAAGTGGCGGGAATCAGAGGAAACTAATTTGACGCCGTTCGGGGGATGTGAACGGACAGAGTGGCATGTCGAGACGATCGAGTGTGAAGTTGTTCCAACGGTGCGGCCTCTTCAGTAGACTGGAAATGAGCATTTGCCGAACCAAAATGGCAACCGGGGCACCAGGCGCGTCCCATTTCGGCAACCTATTCAAAATCAATACCTTAGCTTGAATCGCCTAGGCCCACGCCTGCGTTGGGATCACCGACCAATGTGATGCCAGATGCATAAAGCTGCACTTTGGCAGAAGTTAAGGTAGGAGCTCGCAGTAGAGACGGGGCTTGCCCCGTCTATGACCCCGGAGACGCGGCAATCCGCGTCTCCACATAGCCTATTCTCCAAAAGCAAAACCCCCTCGAAAGGGGGCTTGGCACAAAGCGCAGAGCTTCTAGCTGTCGCCGGCCACGGTACGCACTTTTCCGGGCAGGAAGTGGTAGGGCGGCCAGGGACCGGTCACAAACAGCTTGCAATCCTTGAATTGCTTGGCGGCCGTGCTGTACCGGTTCTGATACTTTTCGATCGACTTGGTGTCGATGAGATGAGCGATATCCAGCAACATTCCATCGGCACTGACTTTCTTGCAGCTGACTTCTTCCTCGATCGGGTTGAAGAGCTTGTGCACCTGGACGGAAAGGGCTCGCGCCTTGGTCTGCCGCTCCCGCTCACGGGACGCCTTCTCGCGCAGCTTGCTAAGGTACTCGCGCCCGACCGTATCCGGCAGGACAATCTCCTCCGTGGCGCCGCGAAGAGAACCGTCGCGGACCACCAGCTTGATGCGCATCTCCGACTTGCCACGAAGCCGGGCCACGCTCTCACAAAAAGTGCGCCGGTTGGCGCGGACCGCCTGGCGGATGGCATCCTCGGTGTCGAAAATCGTTCCGAAGCGGAAGGGCAAGACCGTGGCCGTTCGGAAGCTCTGGCTTACCACGCGGGCGTGTTCAAGGACCGACTTTTCGTCGAGTTTGGAGGAAGCGCGGTCAAATTCACTGACGATCACCGCGAATTCCCCGCTGGGGTAGCTCATGACGGGAGCGGAGTTCACACCTTGTATTCCATCCAGCACGAAGGGACGACGGGCGCGAACACCGTTCAAAAGGGGCTGGTGTTCCGTGAGGCAGTACGCGTACCACGACATGCATTCTCTCCGAATTGCACCGGGGCTTGGGCACCCCTTTAGATTTTTTTCAAAAGCTAGGGCTGCGTTTTCTACCTGGAAGTTTTGGTTTTGTTGGGACAGATGAACGCGGAATGCTGCGTCCAACCTTTCATACTACGTCGGGTCCGTGCTATTTGCAACCTTTCTTACGACAACTGCATCGCCGGCCTGTCTCAATTTGCTACGAAACCGATTTGGTGGGGCTACCAGGGCGGTTGCAGCAATCCACCCTTTACCTCCTGTAGCGCTGGGTCAATTGAGAATTGGCCGGTCCGGGTCCATGAGTTCTATAAAGAGATGTCAAGAAAAGAGTTCTTCCCGACCGGAGGCCGAGAAGATTTTTGTCTCGAGAACCCGACCGACCACCACCAGAGAGAATCACCGGAGATGGAAACGCCTCTTACCAGAGACGCTCAAGCGGCTTGCCGATGCAATTGTTTGGCGTCGAAACTTGCTCCTTTCTTCCCAATGGTTAAAGTGATCGCGGCAATCTTTCGTGCCAGGGTGAGACGGGCCATCGTCGGGCCGCATCCCTTTTTCAACAAGAGCCACATAGAAATCGTGCAGTATACAAGCAATAGGGACCGGACGTTCTCGTTGCGCACAACTACCCGGAGAGAGAGAGGTCGTCATGCCTAAAGACGTATCAACGTTGCGTCTGTACGTAATGAGATTCGTTTACCTGCTTAACTTCGTGCTGCTCGGATTGGACGTATGGCCGGAGGTTCTTAGGCACCAAGGAGCATGGGACCCAGTGAAAGGCGTTGCCTTCAGCTTTTGGGCTGCATTGTCGGTTTTGTCGGGGTTGGGGCTTCGATATCCGCTGAAGATGGTTCCTTTGCTTCTCCTGCAACTGGTCTACAAGACGGTATGGTTAGTAGCAGTTGCGCTCCCGATGTGGCCTGCCGTCCGGTCAACAGACCTCACCCGTGCGATGGTCATCGGCGTTGTTGTGGATGTTCTTGGTATTCCTTGGTCCTACATTCTGGCAAGCTACGTGAAGGAGCGTGGAGATAGATGGAGAGGCCAGGCCGGGGCGACTGGGGCGCACCTATGAAAGCCGCACCTGCGCTCATCTAGGCCACCGTTCGCGCCGAGACTCAAGCGCATAACTGTTGTCGAAACTCCAGGCGGAGGTAGTCGCCATCGAGTTTGTGCTCCTGCGCCTGGAGAAGAATCTTCTTGGCCTCGTCGGGGGGTTGAAAGCGAGAAAGTCGGAGGCGAGGTTGGTGCAGGCGACTACCACGTTGGGATCGATGCGCAAACCATCCTGGGCGCGGGCGACGGCCTTGTCGTATGGGGCGGAGCTTCCGGCGAGGTCGCCGAGATTGTTGACGGGGACGGCGGCGTTGGGATAACTCTTGGACCAGAGTTCGTAAACCTGGGTGGCCTCTTCGAGGTCGCCGGTGACGTTGGTGTAGTACATGGAGAGATGCGGATTGCGGCAGCGCTCATGGACCCATTTCCGGAGTTTGCCAGCGGACTAGTGAATTTCGGGCAGCGACGATCTGGATCAGGTCACGCGGAGATGGGCCGGCGGCGGATTTCCGCTCCAGGAGGCTGCGGAAAGAGTCGTCGGGGCGCGCATGAAGCACACCTCAGGCGCTAACCAATTTAGGGGACTTATCGGCACGACTGAAGTCGTGCCCTTCCCAAAACCTGCTCGAAGCAGGGTTTTTCTGCAGCCTGCTAGAGTCTGGGCGTGGGGAAGCCGTGGGTTGCCTCTCAACTTGCAATGGCTGGGGCGGGAATCAAGAAGCTATCGGATTGGGTGGGGAAAAAAGCGGGAAAGTTTCGAGAGTGTGGCGAACTAATGCATAAGTAGTAGCCTATCGAACAAGTCCATGTGGGGACTTGTAAAGAACTCACGAAAGGTTTATATTATTCTCGCGCCGCGACCTGACCCTCCCCCCCCCAGACCAGGCGCAATCCTAGGAGGATCTAAAAAATGAAAAAGCTCGGATTGGTGTTGTTTCCGATACTGGTCGTCACGCTGATGCTGGGGGGCAATGCCTTCGCTCAAGACAACAGCGTGTTTTTCACAACCTACTATTCCAACGCGAATACAGGTGGTGCGCCGGATGCAACCGTGCGTATCGTCAACGACGGCAATACAGACGGTAACCTATACGCGGACATCTACGTGCTCGATGACAGCCAAGAGCTACAAGAGTGCTGCGGCTGTCTCGTATCGAAAGATGGCTTGCTTTCAGAATCCGTGGACAGCAACCTCACAGCCAACTCCCTGACCGGGAAGGTGAACACCCGTGGCGTCATCAAGATCTTTTCGGACGCCAATTGGCAGGGTTGGGATGCTGGCAGCGCCGTCAGCTCGAAGGCCGGACTGCGGGTATCGGCGACGCACGTACAGTCACTGGGCGAAGGCTACGCCCTAACCGAAACCAATGGCAACGACGCGAACCTCGGGTCGGTGGAAAAAGCTCTGCTGCCTGAAGAGTGCGGATTCATAGTAGGCACAGAAGGAGAAGGCGGCTTGGGTAGCGGCAGAGGCACATGCTCCTGCACGCCGGAAGACAGCGACTTTTAGTTGAAAGCAATGGCTTCCGACTTGAAGGGCGGTTGAGGCCGCACGATGGCTGAAGTAGCTTCGTAAGGGGCGGTTCGGCCGGGTCAAATCCAAACATCCGGGACAGTGCCGTTGCGGCACTTCCTCCAGAAGCGGCCGGGAATTTTTCCCGGCCGTTTTTGCTTTAGTTCGATGGAAGAGTTTGGCACGAGTAAACTGGTGCCCTTCCCATCCTATTTTTTGTGTACTTTAGGCCGAATCCGGCGAGCCTCTGCCGGTTCCCCCCTTCCGCCCAGCACGATTGTAAGCCCCGGCAGCACGGATGATATTTTTCAGGGCGCGCTCATTGATTCTGTCGCCCTCGTAGAGATCAATCGCTCGCCATCGATTGCCTTCAAGGCCGGCGTTAAAGAGCTTGTCCGGATCGGGAAGGCTTGCGCCCTGAGAAAAGGTCAGTTTTACCTTATCTTTGTGAGCGTTGCCTACACAGATGAGTCCATCGTGAGACCAACACGGAGAGCCCATCCATTTCCATTCCTCGATGATCTTGGGGTCAGCCTCATGAATAATTTTGCGAAGATTGGCGAGCATTTTGCCGCGCCAATCCGTAAGGTCTGCGATTTGCTTGTCAATAAGTTCGGATGGTTTCATGGACGTTGCACATTATCATCTTAATAATTAGACCTATGACATTTTATCTTTTTCTTTTCGCAAGGCGCAGTGGGGCAGGTCTATGGAGGCGGCAGCGCTCCAGTTACGACTCCCGGAAGCGAAGATAGCTGGGAGTCGTGATGGGGATAGGAAGTCAACATCCCCGCCCTGTGTCTGCAAAGAACGCAGACGGGGAACCCTCTGGAAATGAAATGAAGGGAGAGATGGGCCAGCCCGCCTTCACCATCCCACGCGTAAATTGCAAGGTTCTGCAAGACGTGCTTACGCTTGCTGCGTGGATAAGGGTCTATCAGGCACGGCAACGGTAATGGCCGCCCCGTCGCGCTAATAGCACTTGGCATCGCTAGTGCAAATGCAGCTTTGGCTGCGGGCGAATTTCTCCGCTATGAGTTCAGACCTCCTTCCCAACTGCCACCTTGGAAAGACTCACAAGTCCTCACACTTGCCATGTTGTTCCTTCTTGCTCCAATCGGTATGATTGTCGGCTTTTTGCACTAGCGCGCGGAGCGCCAAAATGGTTGATATGCATTGTCGAGATAGCGTCTATTCCGCTGCTCGTAGTTGGGTTTTTTGCCAGTGCCGCAGTTTGAACCGAGATAACTGTCGATAAATCTCGATTACACCAACAACACTCTGGCTCGGGCCTACTTCTCCATGGCCAACAGTTGCTGCTTGCGCTCTACGCCCCAGCGGTAACCGCCCGATTCGCCATCTTCCCGGATTACGCGGTGGCAGGGGATGGCTACTGCTACGGGGTTAGTGGCGCAGGCCCTGGCTACGGCTCGTGTGGCTTTGGGCATGCCGATTTTCCTTGCTACGGCGCTGTAGGAGCGGGTTTCTCCTCGGGGAATTTTTTGCAGTGCTTCCCAGACCCGGCGTTGAAAGACTGTTGCCCTTATGTCCAGCGGAAGGGAGGGATTGATTTCATGTCCTTGAATGAGGCGAGTCAGGTTGTCTCGCCATTGGGACATGGCGGCATCGTCGCGGCGGCGAACGGCGAAGGGAAACTCGCGTATCAGGCCCTGCTGGAGCTGCTGCTCGGAATCGCCGAACTGGATGGCGCAGATGCCTTTGTCGGTGGCGGCGATCAGCATGCGGCCGAGGGGCGAGTTGGCTATGGTGTAGCGGACGATGGTATAGCGAACTACGGCGGCCACTGCGCCTCTGCGGTACTTCTCCGGGGTCATGCCCAGCTGCTTGGCGGTGCGCTCGTAGAGACGGCTGCTGGAGCCGAATCCGGCGGCGTAGAGCGCGGTGGTTACGGAGTGGCCGGCCTGCAGGTTTTGTTTCACTTGGCGGAGGCGGCAGGCGTCTATGTAGGCTTTGGGCGAGACTCCTAGAACCGATTTGAAGGTTCGCTGCAAGTGGAAGGGACTGCGGCGAAACTCCCTGGCCAGCAGGCTTAGCGTCAATTGACCTTCGATGTGTTGCTCGATGTAGCGGCACATGGAGCGAACCAGCGCGGATTGAGGGTTTCCGTCCACCGCTTTGGGACGGCAGCGCAGGCAGGCGCGATAGCCGGCCTGCTCGGCCTGGAGGGCATGATCGAAAAAGCTTACATTCTCGCGGCGCGGGCGTTTGGCGGGGCACGACGGACGGCAGAATACGCCGGTGCTCGAGACGGCGAAAACGAACGTGCCGTCGAGGGAGCCGTCGCGAGCGAGGACGGCTTGCCAGCGGCGGTCTTCTATTTGAACTGCCGTCTGAACTGCAGTTTGGGCGGCGGTTGGTTGCGGAGTTCGTTTCATTGTTTCTTCTTCTGAAAGTATCGCATTGGTGGCCATGGCGGTAACATAGGGCAGTTGCGCCGCGCGGGCTATCCGAAAGTTGCGGTCAAACGAATTTTGCCGGTGCCCCCGGGCACCCTCCAAAGGCCTTGGCCGGCGCGGGTTTCGGGGCTACTGCCTGGAGCCAACCTGGCTTGAGTACGATGGGCTGGTTACTCATAAAGTGCAGATGCTTGCATGCGCGGGGTCGGCCCGATCCCGTTTCCGCATACTAACTCCATTCGCAACAGATACTTGCGCTTGCCTTTTCGTATGGTTTCACGGGTGCAGTGTCCCTTTGTGAGGTTCGGTGCTCATGGAGCGAGCTGGGGGGAAACTTTGACAGTCATTCGCAGCGCGGAGTGCGTCGCAGCCCTTAAAATGACTACGCGGCCGGCGGTCGTACTGCCGGTGCTGGTGATTTTGTTCATCGTCTCCTACGGCATTTTGACCTTACTGGTTTTCGAGCAGGGCCAGACCATCGAATCACAGCGGAGTTTAATCCGCGAGATGTTGAAGGACAGTACGCAACTGGCGGCGCTGAAAGGCAAGCTGGCGCGTGACGACAGCAAGCGGGCGCAGGACAAGGCGCCGGCGGAACAGCAGACGGATAATCAGGCGGATCACAAAGACTCGGATTCGGGCAATCCTGCGGCCGGGACAAAGGGACCGGACAAAGAAGCGAAACGACCGGGTAAGTCGGCCCACACCACTAAGGAAGCTCCCGGGAGACCGGCGGCGGATATGCAGGATGTGCGGCGCTGCACCCGGACGATCTAGCGGTCGTACTAGATTTGCGGATCCGCGAAAGCGATTCGGGTTTCAGATTCAGATTTTCAGATTCAGATTGTAAGAGAAGAAGAGAAGCGGTTCTGTGAAACGCGGCCTTATGTGGTGGCCGCAACTTGAGCGAGACCAACATGAAGACCCTGGCCCTAGCCCTAGTCTTGTCGCTTCCAGTTCCGAAGTTGGCACCGCCAACCCAGATCTCTACTGCGCCCACCCAGCAACCGGCAAAGAAAACGGGAGGGCAATGGTATTTCGCCGCGACCGGGCACGCCGTGTATTGCTACGGACCAGTGGTGACCTTGCCCCAGGCGGACGGAGGCTTCATGAAAGTGGCAACCTTTTGCCGCGGCGATCAAACCATGGTGCCGCTGAAAGACTAGAAGGTCCGGGCGATCTGCACCCACCGTTTTAAAGAAATTCCTCTTTCCCATGACTGGCGCGAACGAAGACGGGGCAAGCCCCGTCTCTACACAGATTTTTTTGCAGCCTGTTCGAGATAATTCTGCCGCCGTGACCGTGCTCATAGACGGGCGAAAGTGACGCCGATACAATTAGAGCGAATCATTCATTCTCTATTGGAAGGGCTTTGGCATGGCTAGTACGGTTTCCCCCACCACCGCGCGGGTATTGAATTCGAGTCTGGCGCAGAGGATCATGAGCGCCGACGAAGCTGCAGCTCTCATCAAGTCCGGCGACCAGGTCGGCATGAGCGGCTTCACCGGGTCGGGTTACCCCAAGGCAGTTCCGATTGAGCTGGCACGGCACATTGCCGATGCGAACTTCCGCGGGCAGAAGTTTCAGGTCAGCGTTTTTACCGGGGCGTCTACCGGCCCGGAGCTGGATGGAGCGCTGGCCATGGCGGGAGGCATCCATCTGCGGCTTCCCTATCAGTCCGATCCGGAAACGCGCAAGCGCATCAACGCGGGCGAAATGGAGTACATGGACATTCACCTCAGCCATGTCGCCCAGTTCGTGGAGTATGGGTTTCTGGGCAAGCTCGATGTGGCGCTGATCGAAGTCACCGCTGTGCTGGAGGACGGGCGGCTGGTGCCGAGTTCATCGATCGGCAACAACAAGACGTGGATCGATCAAGCGGAGCGCGTGATCCTGGAGGTCAACTCGTGGCAGCCGGCTGCGTTAGAGGGGATGCACGACATTTACTACGGTCTTAAACCGCCTCCGAATCGCGGACCGATTCCACTGGTGCGTACCGGCCAGCGCATCGGCACCCCTTATCTTGAAGTGCCCGCGGAGAAGGTCGTCGCCATTGTGCTCACGGATTCTCCCGACCGCAATAGCGCCTTCAAAGCGCCCGATGCGGCTTCCAAGCGAATTGCCGGCCATATCCTCGAATTCCTGAGCTGGGAAGTGCAGAAGGGGCGTATGCCGGAGAATCTGCTTCCGCTGCAATCCGGGGTCGGCAACATTGCCAACGCGGTGCTGTTTGGGCTTGAGGAAGGGCCATTTGAAGGACTGACTTCCTACACTGAAGTGATCCAGGACGGCATGATTCGTCTGCTGAAGTCAGGCAAGTTGACTACCGCCTCGGCTACGGCGTTCTCGCTTAGCCCTGAGATGCTGACCGAGGTGAATGCCGATATGGCCAGCTATCGTGAGCGCATCGTTCTGCGCCCGCAGGAAATCTCCAATCATCCCGAGATCATTCGGCGGCTTGGGGTCATCGCCATGAACGGCATGATCGAAGCCGACATTTACGGCAACGTCAACTCGACGCATGTCATGGGATCGCGCATCCAGAACGGCATTGGCGGATCGGGGGACTTCGCGCGCAATGGCTATCTCTCGATCTTCATGGCGCCATCGACGGCGCAGCATGGGACCATCTCTACCATCGTTCCCATGGTGTCGCATGTTGACCACACCGAACATGACGTGCAGGTCATTGTCACCGAGCACGGGCTGGCGGATTTGCGCGGACTTTCGCCGCGGCAGCGGGCGCACCTTATCATTGAGAAGTGCTCCAGTCCGGACTACAAGCCTTTGCTCGTCGACTATCTCAACCGGGCCGAGCGGCTTTCTTACGGCAAACATACGCCGCACCTGCTCACCGAATCGCTGGGCTGGCACAACCGTTATCTGCGCAGCGGGAAGATGCGTGCTCAGGAAGAGGAGTAGCGCTGGTTTCGTAGTGCCTTCTTCACCATAAAGCCGGGCTAACTCCAGGCATCTTGCAGATTGCCGAGTTGACCTACTGCTTCGCTGACAATCTCACGCGGCATACCAAAGCGCTGTTCAATTGCGGCGATCAACTGGTCACGATCTGGCAAAGCGTGCACGGTCGATTCGTCGCCTTCCGATTCAACCAGCGTCAAATTGTGAATGAGGACGGAACGGCCGGGATAGAATCGCACCAGCAAAACTGAATTCAGAAAGGTTGCATCGGCAGAAAACGATGCCGCGATTACTTTACTGAAATCTTCAATCGTTCTGGGGGCCGGGTTCGCCAGATAGCCGTGGCGCAAAAGTCCATCACGATACAGTTCAAGGCGCGAACAGCCTTTTGCATCTTGCGGCTTCAGCACATACCGATCCCGGCCCAAGGTGGTTTCATAGTCGGTTCCGAGGTCACGAGGAATTGGCTCCAGCAGCGGGGCGGCGTAACCCGTGTCCGCCAGGTACTCTCGTCCCGCAATCGTAATTATGTTCAGGGCGTGAACATGCGGAGTCTTCATGTCTGCAGCGCACAATTTCGCTTCGTATCCCAGGCTGCGAAGCAAGAGATGGAAATGGTAGTTGTTGGAATAGCAGGTGCCTCCGAAATGGTATTTATCGATCGCGTCGAGATAGAATCGAATTGGCGGCAGGTTCACCAGTCCCAGGCGCTTGCGGTAATAAAGTTTGGAAATATTCTCGAAGGGAATGCGGATGAGGTGGGCTGCCAGCAACTCGCGAAGAGCATCGAGGCTGGGTTCTCTTGGCGCGACTCCCAAAATTGCCAGGTAGTGAGCGCGGAGTTCCTCCGGCAATGGCGCCAGTGCTCGGTAGTGGTGCAGTTTGAAAATTGCCGTCCCTCAGCGGCTAAGCCGCGGCTGAAGCCGTACCCTACCCAAAACCGGAGCTAATGAAGATTATTGGGCAGTCTGAGACGGGGCAAGCCCCGTCTCTACACGGGTTTTTCCGCAGCCTGCATGAGTCACTTTGGCTGCAACATCTCGTCGATAGTCACGATATCAGCTAACCCCGAGCAGCCGTAGATTGCCGGTAGAATGCGATTCGCCGGGTAAGTGCGTCGCAATTGTGCTACCCGGTCCGTTCCCGCCCGATAAGCCGGAAGATACATTCGGCCTAATAATGGATGTTGGCCCCAGGCACCCGAAAGCTTATCTGCGCGCTCTTCCGTGACGAGGAAATCCTTACGAAGTGTGGCCGCCACTTTCTCGCGTTGCACTTTTTCTCCCCAGGTTAAGTATGACGACTGATTCTTGGCGTCATCCTGCAGTAATGCCAGCAGTACGCCGATCTGCAAATCTTCGTCGGGGAGTTGCTCGATTTCGGTTACGCCATGGGCGATCAGGATAGCATTGTTCGCGATGCCTTCGAACAAGGTGGCGGCGCGTGTGTTCATGGTCAATACCGACGCTTCGAAGCCGGCTTTCCCGTGGACATAGAGATCCTGTAAGTAGGCAAATGTTGTCACGTGCCCGGGCACGACTTCGTGGCTTACGAGTTGCTCGAATTCGGGTACAGAGATCTGCAGCGAAGCGTTGATTTCGTAAGTGGCTTCGTATTGCGGACTGCCGTCCGGCTTGCGCGCTCGGCCTATGTAGTTCATCGAGCCGGAAAACCATGCGTCCTTGATGGGCAGGAATTCAATATTGGCCCGCGGCACGGACACGAGATCGTGGGGAAGATAGGGCAGCAAGTTGGCCGCGCTCAGGCGGTCAAAGTGGGCGATCATGGCCGCGCCCAGAGCACGGACAGACGCCATGGGAACCACACGATCGCGCCGCCAGGCATCGACCGCTCCGAGAAGGCCGGCAGAAGTGGTGGTTGAGTAGCCGGCGCGGCCCAACAATTCGGCTACACGATTGCGCTTGGCTGCGGGGCTGGAGGGTTCGGGTGGACGGCCCGTCGAAGACTCGACACAACGGGTGTAGGGAACGGGCTTGCCTTTGCCGAGAACTTCCATGGCCAGGTCCCACATCGTCTCGAGGCACCGCGACAGGCCTTCGAGATAGTGGCTGCGCAGGCCATTAGTCTTCCTGGCGTCGAGTTTCCCGGCCTCATCGCGAATTCCGGCTATAGCTTGCGGGAGATCTACCTTGCGCAGGTACTCTTCAACCGCCTGGCGATCGACGCTTTTGCCGGAAACGCCGCCGGTCTCCCGCACACGCGCCGCTGCCGGCACTGTATAGGCCGGGGGCAGTCGCTCATCCGAGAACCATGAGTCGGCGATGAATCGTCCTGTGCCAGAGGGACACATGACATCGCCACCCCAAAGCGTGTCGATACCTAGAACTGCATCTGCGACGAATCGGTCTAGCGAGTCCATGGGGACCTCCTCAATTATTACTATTTTTCTGCGGGCACTTTCTTCAATGATCCGAACCATACGTACAGACAGAGGACAACAAACAGGACTGCGGAAACGATTTGAGACACTGCATCGTTCGAATAGAAAGGCGTCTTGACCAGATCCTCGCGATATCCAGGAATCAGCCGCAAGGCTGCGCCGAAAACTCCGCCCAAGGCGCCGCCTGCCATTAGCCCTGAAGCGATAATTACGCCGCGTTCGCGAATGGTTCTGCCTGATTCGCCGCCGGTTTGTTCGGAGCGTTTGTTCAAGTAGTGGCAAAGGAAGCCGCCGACGAGGCAGGGGGTGTTCAGTTCGAGCGGCAGGTACATCCCGAGGGCAAAGATCAGCGAGGGCTGCCCCAGCATCTCGAGCATCAATGCAACCATGGCGCCGGCGCCGAACAGCAGATATGCGATGGGCTGGTGACTCATGAATCCTTCGACCAGCGCTTTCATGATTGACGCCTGGGGCGAGGCCAAAACCGGGCGCAGATCGCCGGGCAAAGCTTCTCCGAACTGGAAGGTGCGAGCCAGCATCACGACCGTGAGTCCAACCGCGATGGCGGCAGCTATGACGCCCAGGAACTTCACCTTCTCCTGCGCGGAGGGAGTCGAACCCAGCCAGTATCCTGCTTTGAGGTCCGTGATGGTCTGGCCGGAGACGGATAAGGCGGTGCACACCATGCCTGCAATCGCCATCACGAAGAACATGCCGGTCGTCCCCGACAGCCCGAACCGCAGCAGCACGGCGCAGGAAATAATGATGGTGAGCATCGTCATGCCGGAGACGGGATTGCGGGCGGTGGTGGCAATGGCATTTGCGGCCACGGCGGTGAAGAAGAACGAGAAGACGAGCGTAAGCAAAAGACCGATGGCAACCACTGTCCAGGAGGGTGCCAGATGGCCGAGGAGCAGGGCGACTCCTATGGCTCCGATTACTACTCCGAGGAAAATAGTGATCATCGGGATGTCGCGATCAGTGCGCTCCGGGGTCACGGCTTCGCTCTTGTGGAATACCCGGAGCGCGATTCCGACGGAACCGGCGACAATGCGCAACGACTTGACTATGCCGAATATGCCTGCCGTGGCAATGGCTCCTACGCCTACGAAGCGAACGTAGCTGCGATAGATCTGCACCGCAGTCATGTGCGAAATCGGAATGGTTGCGGGGTAAACGGCACTGTCCAGGTGACTGCCGATGAACCATATCAACGGGACGAGCACGAAATTGGAAAGCACGCCTCCGGCGCAGAGGATCAGGGAACTGCGCAGTCCGATCACGTAGCCCAGGCCCAAGATGAAGCCGATGGCGTCAAAACTGAACACCATGCGTGCACGGTCGGACAAGGTTCGGAACAAGGGCAGGAACTGAAAATCGATGAACTCCTTCCACACCTGGAAGGTGGTTACGAACAGGTCATAAATGCCCGCGATTGCGGTTGCCTGCAGCAGCAGCTTGGCTTGCGATCCACCTTTCTCGCCGGTGACCAGCACTTCCGCGATGGCGGTCGCTTCCGGATACGGAAGCAGGCCGTGCATATCGCGCACGAAGTAGCGGCGCAGCGGAATCAGGAAGAGAACGCCGAGACATCCGCCTGCCAGACAGATAAAAATCGTCTGCACGGGATGAGGGTCGAGCTTCAGAATGTATAACGCGGGAACGGTGAACACGGCGCCGGCCACCACCGACCCGGCGACTCCGCCTATGCCGGTGATGATCACGTTCTCCAGCAGGCTGGAGCGTCGCGGATAAAGACGGGCGAGGCCAATCGCCAGAATCGAAATCGGGATGGCCGATTCCATTACCTGTCCTACTTTCAGTCCCGAATATGCGGAAGCGACGGTGAAGATGACGCAGAGTCCGATGCCCCAGCCGATGGATCGGGTGGTTAACTCGGGCAAATGCGCTGCCGCGGGCACGATGGGCGGATAGGATTCGCCGGGCTTCAACGGTTGATACGCGTTTTCGGGTAGAGACTTGGTTTCGACTTCGGCCATGCAGGAAGGGGCCTCCTGGTCCACTTGGAAGTCAAACATAGGGTGCGGAGACAGAGCAAGGGCGGAGGTCACACGGGTGACGGAGCTTGGGAACTGATTTCGGAGGGTTGCTCGAAAGCGAGTTCTCACGCACACTGTTTCTGCTTGAATAGCCCGGTGGACCCTAGCGCTAATGAACATACTTGACCTTGTGGTTGGTAAGCCCATCAAGACTAGTGACGAACGCGCCGAGCAGATCGGTCCGGTGCAGGGCATCCCGATTTTTGGTCTGGACGCGCTGAGTTCGGCTGCTTATGGCCCGGAAGCGGCCCTCAGCCTGCTGATTCCTCTTGGGCTTCTTGGCGTTCGTTATATCGTTCCCATCAGCGCCGCCATTATCACTTTGCTGGTGATCGTTTACTTCTCCTATCGCCAGACCATCGCCGCTTATCCCTCGGGCGGCGGCTCGTATACGGTGGCGCGCTTCAACCTGGGCTCACGCGCCAGCCTGCTGGCTGCGGCGGCGCTGCTTGCCGATTACATCCTTACGGCCGCGGTGGGCATTTCCGCGGGAGTGGGCGCGCTGGTTTCGGCCGTGCCGTCATTGCTGCCGCACACAGTTTCCATTTGCGTCGGCATTCTTATCGTGGTCACCATCCTTAATCTCCGTGGGGTGCGCGATGCGGGACTTGCCTTCGCGCTTCCCACTTATCTTTTCGTCGGCACGCTGCTCATTACCATCGTCGCGGGCCTTGTCCGTGTTCTCCTCAGCGGCGGGCATCCTACACCGGCAGTTCCGCTTCCGCCTCTGCCGCCCATGACGGCGACAGTCAGCTACTGGCTGCTGCTCAAGGTTTTCGCCAGCGGTTGCACCGCCTTGACTGGCGTGGAAGCGGTCAGCAACGGGGTGAAGGCTTTCCGGGAGCCCACGGTGAAAAACGCCCAACGCACTCTGACCGTGATTATTTTTCTTTTGGCGGTGCTGCTGGCGGGAATTTCGTATCTTGTAAAAGTCTATGGAATTGCGGCCACCGATCCGGGGGCGCCCGGGTATCAGAGCGTTCTCTCCATGCTGAGCGCGTCGGTTTTTGGCAAAGGCGTTTTTTATTATCTGACCATGGGCTCAATTCTGGTTGTGCTTTCGCTCTCCGCCAATACCGCCTTTGCCGATTTTCCGCGTCTCTGCCGCGCCATCGCGCAGAATAACTATCTTCCTCACGCTTTCGGGTACAGGGGGCGGCGGCTCGTCTATACCTATGGCATCGTCGTTCTGGCCGTGCTTTGTGGCGGCGTTCTCATCCTTTTCGGCGGTGTCACCGACCGGCTTATCCCGCTCTATGCGGTTGGCGCTTTTCTGGCCTTCACGCTCTCGCAAGCGGGCATGGTCATGCACTGGTGGAAAAATCGCTGTCCGAATTGGCTGAGGAGCGCGCTGGTGAATGGGCTTGGTGCGCTGGTCACCGGCATCACGACGGGGGTTGTGCTGGTCGCGAAATTCGTTCAAGGCGCCTGGATTACTCTGCTTTTCATTCCGTTGACAATTTTTCTCTTCGACCTGGTTCGCCGCCACTATCATTCCGTGAAAATGCTTACCACCTGCAAGGTTGCGGTCGACGCGGCGAGCCTGAGCCAGGATCCGATTGCGGTCATTGCCATCGACCGCTGGAGCAACATCACCCGCCAGGGAATTGAATTTGCCGCCCGGCTCTCCCCGGACGTGATTGCCTTGCACGTCGAGCCCAACGAGCATTCGGAATTGCTCGAAGACGACTGGGAACTATATGTTGAGCGGCCTTTCCGCGCGGCAGGCAAGGAGCCTCCCGAGCTTCACGTCCTGCCTTCGCCGTACCGCTTTATCATCATTCCCATCGTTCAGTTCATTCTCGACCTTTCGAAAAGGCATCCCGATCGCAGCATCATCGTGGTCATACCCGAGCTGGTGGAAGGCAAATGGTATGAATATTTCTTCCACAATCAGCGTGGGCGGCTTCTGGAATGGGTGCTGCTTGTCCGCGGCAACAAGCGAATTTTTGCGGTGACTGCGCCGTGGTACGTTCGGGAACAACCTGAGTGCGTCGGGAGGCCCTGAGTGGCAGGCGGCGAAAAGGTCCTAGCGGGCGCACACCTCGGGCGCTAAAGCGCAAACCATTTAAGAGACTTATCGGCACGACTGAAGTCGTGCCCTTTCAAAACGCGCTCCGAATCAGAGTTCTTCCGCAGCCTGTTAGATGGGCGGGCGCTGAATCCCTGCTTCTTGTTTCTCTACGGCACGGAGCGCCCAGGCCATGCGTGGGGTGTTGTGGGCTATTCCGAAGCGGCCCTGTGCATCGAGCAGAATGATTCCTCCGTGGCCGTTGAGGCGCTGTTTGAGATAGTTCATCGCTTCCTTGGCCACCCACTCGGGCAGACTGCCGGATTCGACGCGATTCGCCGCCCACTTCGCGAGCACCAGCTTCATGATGGGTTCGCCCCATCCGGTAGTGGATGCGGCGGCGCTTAGATTATCGGCGTAGCAGCCGCAGCCTATCAGCGAGGAGTCGCCGAGGCGGCCGGGGGCTTTGTTGAGGGTGCCTCCGGTTGAGGTTGCAGCTGCGATATTGCCATCGCGGTCGAGGGCGACGGCTCCGACGGTGTCGTGCGAAATTTCGGGCGCGAAGAGGTCGTTGCCGTGAGGCGAGGCCTGCGCCTGGTAGGCGCGCAGGCGCTCGACCTCGCGAGGGATGATCAGGTCTTCATTGCGGCAGAGGGCTATGCCGTGCTCGGCGGCGAAGCGCTCGGCGCCTTCGGCCACGAAATAGACGTGCGTGCTGTCGCTGAGAATTTTGCGGGCGGCGCGAACCGGATTGCGGAGGCGCTCTACGCATCCGACGCCGCCGCCGCGGAGGGTTGCGCCGTCCATGATGAAAGCATCGAGTTGCACCTTGCCGTCGCGGTTCAGGAAACTGCCACGGCCGGCGTCGAAGGTTTCATCGTCTTCCATCACGACTACGGCCTCTTCGACGGCGTCGAGAGCGGAGGCGCCGCGTTCCAGCGCGCGCCATCCGCCGGCAGCGGCGTTGCGCACGCCGGTCACGTGCGCTTCGACCATGTCGTCGGGGATGGCCCAGGCTCCGCCGTGAACGACCAGAACAGGATTGGTTGGCACTTTCAGTCCTTGCGGGAAGTTGCGGGAGATAGTCTAGCAGGCTGCGGAGAAGAAGTGATGATTTGCGGTTCTCTCAGGCGGCTTTGGCAGGAGCATCCATTTCCGTGGTGCGCTGCCAGGTGTAGATGACTCGGTGGACTACGGTGATGGTTGAGAGCACGGCGATCACCCATAGGACGGGAGCCATGACGTTGAAGAGAGCGCCTATGATCAGCAACACCAGACGTTCGGGGCGTTCCATGAAACCGACTCGGCAGGTGCCGATGAGCGACTCGGCTCGGGCGCGGGCGTAACTTACCATGATGGCGCTGATCATGGCCAGCGCGGCCAGCACTACGTAGAAGAAGCGGTTGCCGCGCGCGTAGAAAACCAGCAATCCAAAGAACAGAGAGGCATCGCTGTAGCGGTCGACGATGGAATCGAAAAATCCTCCGAAACGGGTGACCTGGTTCGAGGCGCGGGCAACCCGGCCATCCACCAGATCGAAGAATCCCGATCCGATGATGACCAGGCCGGCGTAGAAAAACATGCGGCGCTGGTTGTCGCCGTTGGCATATCCAAATAAGAACGCGGCGTAGGTGTTGACCACGAGGCCCATCAGGGTCAGGAGGTTGGGATTGATGCGCGAGAGAGCGAGCAGGCGCACTATAGCGTCGAGCAGAACGCCGCACCCGCGACCGACTCCGCTGGTCCAGCTCATAGGCGCTTACTCCGGACTTCGCCGACAAAATGGTGGCGCGGCGGGAAGGGCGCGGACGCCCGCCGCTCCACTGGCAACTCCGCATTGCCTTTCATTCTGTTTCCCTTTCCGGTTCGGGCAGCGCTTCCAGTTCCGCTTCCAACTTGGCTTCGGCTATGTCGTGCATGGTGGAGAGCTTCAGGATTTCCAGTTCGCGGCTTCCGCTGGGGGTTACGACCGTGGCGGTGTCGCCAACTTTCTTGTTCAGCAGGGCACGGCCGATCGGCGAGGTGGTTGAAATTTTGCCTGCCGCCACGTCCGATTCCTCGCTGGTCACCAACTGGTATTCCATTTCTTCATTCTTGGTGCCGTCGTAGATGGTCACGGTCGAGCCGAGGCCGACTTTATCCCTGGGGATATTGTTCATGTTGATCAGCGAGAGGTCGGCGAGGCGCTTGCCGAGTTGACGGAGGCGCGCCTTGAGATACTCCTGGCGCTGCTTGGCCATGTGATACTCGGCGTTTTCGCTGAGGTCGCCCATGGCTACGGCTTTTTTGAGCTCTCTGGGGATATCGTGGGCGAGCTCACGCTCGAGCGTGTTGAGCTCGTCCCGGAGCCTCTTTTTGATCTCTTCCGTCATCGCTTTTGGCATTATAAACCTCGGTCATGGGTGATTGGCGCTGGGGTTGCCGGCGTTGGGACGGGGGAATGCGTCCATCCCTACGTGGTTACTGTACGGGCTCCCTGGCTCCCCTCAGCTTGCTTCGGCTCCTTAGCGGCAATATACTTTGCGAGGCTTGCCCGGCGACTTGGGGCGTCAATTGCAGGCGTCAATTTGCAACCATGCGGAGACTTTATGACAACGACGGCTTTGGACCTGGAACAAGAAACTAATCCCTGGCAGGCGCAAGCTGCGCGTTTCGACCTGGCCGCGCAGAAGCTGAATCTTGATGAAGGCTTGTGGAAGGTGCTGCGGAGTCCGAGCCGCGAGATCATCGTTCATATCCCGGTGCAGATGGACGATGGGCACCTGGAGGTGTTCACCGGATTCCGGGTGCAGCACTCCATTGCGCGGGGCCCGGCCAAGGGCGGACTGCGCTACGCACCCGACGTGAACCTTGACGAGGTGCGCGCGCTGGCCAGCTGGATGACTTGGAAGTGCGCGGTGGTGAACATTCCGTTCGGCGGCGCCAAGGGCGGCATCATCTGCGATCCGCACAAAATGTCGCAGGGCGAACTGGAGCGCATGACGCGGCGCTACACCGCCGAACTGTTCGAGTTCATCGGTCCCGAGAAGGACGTCGCCGCCCCCGACGTAAACACCAACGAGCAGACCATGGCCTGGATCATGGATACCTACTCCATGCACATGCGGCAGACCTGCACCGCGGTGGTGACGGGCAAGCCGGTCAACATCGGCGGATCGCGGGGGCGGCGCGAGGCTACGGGACGCGGCGTTCTCATGGTGTGCGAACAAGCGATCAAGAAACTGCGCCTGAATCGCGACACGACCCGCGTCATCGTGCAGGGATTCGGCAACGTTGGTTCGAACGCGGCGCTCCTCATGGCGGAAGCCGGATACAAGATCATCGGCATCATCGAGGTGGGCGGCGGACTGTACAACAGGAATGGCATCGACATGGAGGCGCTGTCGGAATTCCACCAGCGCAATGGCACGATTCACGGCTTCACGGGTGCGGAGAAATACGATCCGGCGGAGCTTTTGCTGGTCGATTGCGACATACTGATTCCGGCGGCTACGGAAAACCAGATCACCAGCCAGAATGCGGACCGGGTGAAATGCAAGATCCTAGCCGAGGGCGCCAATGGTCCTACGACGGCGGCGGCTGACGATATTCTCGCCGAGAAAAAAGTTTTCGTGATTCCCGACATCCTGGCGAACGCCGGCGGCGTCACCACTTCTTATTTCGAGTGGGTTCAGGATCGGCAAGGCTATTTCTGGAAAGAGTCGGAAGTCAACGACCGTCTGGGAGACATCATGGTCACGGCGTTCTATGACGTTGTGCGGTACGCGGAAACTCATGGGGTGAACAACCGGATCGCCGCCTACATGCTGGCGATCGACCGTGTGGCTTATACCATCCGGCAGCGGGGGATTTATGCGTAGACGTGGAGGGACGGGCGTCTCACCCGTCCTCCCGGGCGAGGGCGCCCGGCGCTCCATTGGAACCAAACGCTCACTGTGTGACTGGCGAGGAGAAATGAATTACGCACCCAAAAAATTTACTTTCTGGATGCTCGCTTTTTGTCTGATGCTCACGATCGGCATTTTGCCGGTTCTGGCGAAGGCGCAGGCGAGTTCGAGCGGCACCAACTCCGCTGCCGCAAAACCCGCCGCTCAGGCTAATCCCAGCGCAACTCCGGCGGTGCCCACCACTACGACTAAGACCTCCGGCGCTCCTTCTGCTCAGGAGATCGCCGCCGCTAAGGCCAGCGGCAAGGTCTGGGTTAATACCGAGAGCGGCGTCTACCACAAGAGTGGGCGCTGGTATGGCAAGACCAAGTCGGGGAAGTTCATGACCGAGGCTGAAGCGAAGGCTGCCGGCTACAAAGCAGCGCACAACTAAAACACGATTGAGTCATTGAACCATTGAGTCATTTATTCAGGGGCTCAATCATGTTCCTCCGTTGCCTTGGCCTCGGATGTGGAGGATAATCACATTGACCGCCTCTGAGGTCCTGGTTCAGTCATCGCGTGAATCTTCCTAACTACATCACGCTCACCCGCATCGCTGCGATTCCGCTGCTCATCTGGATACTGTGCACCCCGCGCTTCGCTGGCGAGCAGACGGGGGAGCGGGAGATTCTGGCTTCGGTGGTTTTCATTCTGGCTTCGATCACCGACGGCATTGACGGCTATCTCGCGCGCAGACGGGGCCAGATCACTACCATGGGCATGCTGCTTGATCCGCTGGCCGACAAGTTGCTGATCGCCGCGGCGTTTGTCGCGCTGGTGCAGTTCAATCCCGTGCTGGTGCCGGCCTGGATGGCGGTGGTGATTATCGGCCGCGAGTTTCTGGTGAGCGGGCTGCGCTCCATTGCCGCGTCTGAAGGCTTTACGATTCAAGCGAGCGAACTGGGCAAGTTCAAAATGCTGGTGCAGATCATTTCGGTGGTGGCCGTGATTCTGGCGCGCCGCTGGCATGAGTGGCCGGTGTATGGCATTTACATTTTTCCGGTCTACTGGATTGCCTGGCTCGCCATCTGGTTCATGGTTCTGCTGTCGCTGGTTTCCGCACTCGACTACTTCGTTGCCTTCTGGTCGCGCATCGACCGCAAATCGGAGAAGCGGCGGCGCCGGTCGTTCGTTCTCGCCCGGCGGAGAAAACGCGATGTCCAAGCTGTCTGAAACGCAGTCTGAAAAGCCGGCTGAAAATCTGACCTCACGTGAAATTGCTCGTCCCCCGGAATCTCCGGAATTTTCTCTTGAACAACGCCGGACTCTGCTCCGCATTGCGCACGAGGCGATTCTTTCCGCTCTGGAGCGGCGGCCTTTTCCGGGAGCGACGCCCTTTCCGGCCGAGCTGTTGGAGCCGCGCGGGGTCTTCACGACTCTTTATCTACGCGGCGATCTTCATCGCGAACTTCACCGCCAACTGCGGGGATGCGTTGGCTATGCGCTGCCCCTCGCGCCTCTTTGTCGCGCCGTGGCGGAAACTGCCCGCGCCGCCGCTTTCGACGATTCCCGTTTCTCGCCGGTGACCCCGGAGGAAGCTCCTCTGCTGGAAGTTTCTCTGAGCGTACTCTCGCGGCTGTTCCCGATTCATCCCGAGGCAGTGGAAGTCGGGCGCCACGGTCTGCTCATCTCCGAAGGGATTCGCCGCGGCCTGCTGCTGCCCCAGGTTTCCGCCGAATATGGGTGGGACCGGGAGACTTTTCTCGAGCAAACCTGCCGCAAAGCCGGCTTGCCGCTGGATGCCTGGCGCAGGGCCGCAACCATCGAGGCTTTTACCGCCGAGGTCTTCTCTGACGGCGATGTCGAAGTTTCCGGTTGAGGCTGGTTCCGAGAATCTGTTGGTGTGCAATCCACTCTTCGTGCCTACCCACTTTAGTACCCTTGTTTTCTCCGCGAGAGGATGTAAGCTGAGCGCTGGCGCTTTGATTGTGAAGACGGGGTTGTGAGGGCGATATGGAACTCGCTGTTGTGATTGTTGCAGTGCTGGTCGCGGGCGCGATGATTCCCGGGAATTCGAAAATCGTTTTCTTCCGCTGAATGAGGCAGGTGTCAGGTCTTAGGAAGAATCAAAGTCCAGGTTTTTTCCTGAGACCGGGCACCTAAGACCTGACACCTCTTTCTGTTCTGTTAGTGCGGCTCGTCCAGTTCCACCGTGTCGCCGGCGTGCACATCTTCCAGCGCGAAGACGACCATGGCGGACGATGCGGTCGGGGTTACGTTCAGAACTACGACTTCGGCCAAGGCGCGCCGCGGCAGATCACTGACATGAATGTCCGGCCCTTTGGTCTTGGTGAAGCGATTGGCCTCAAAAGCGGGCGGGCGCATCTGGGTGTCTTCTGACGTCTGAGCTTTAAAGGAGAGCGAGTCCACCGGATCATGCAAGGTGGAGGTGTAGGGACGCACGACGCGGAAATAGTCCCCCACTTTTACGCCCTGGTTCGAACCCAAGTTTATATACAGCTTCATGCCCGTGCCCAGGAAGCCGTCAAAGTCTTTGCCGAGCACGACGCGTCCGCTCAGCTTGCCATTGGGCGGCGCGAAGCGGTCGAAATGGCCAGGGACGCGGAATGCAATCGGCGGTTTTTCCACGAAAGGCAGCGCGAGATCACCCGGGTTGATGGGGTCGCAACTGAACTCCACCTGGGCGATGGCGCTATGACTTCGCGTATCGACCACTCGCACCCTTCCAATTTCCCCATACGGGCGACCCGCGGCGGCAAGTACTTTTCTCTGTCCGGGATAGAGCTCATACTCGTTGACGTCGCGCATTTCGCGGACGATCGAATACAGTTGTCCTGTCTGGTAGCCGGTCCCTGCCAGGAAGACCAGGTTGCCGTTCTCGAACTTGGTCGAGGTCGGCGTCTCCAGGCCCCCATTTACGTAGTTGGCGTCGGGAATCCGCTCCTTGGTAAGAAATCCTGCGCAGTAAATGTCGGCTGCGGTAGGCGTCTGGTAACGCACGAATGGCACATTGACGGGCGTGTTCACGATACCCGATGCATCGGGCGTGAGCGCCGTTGTCGACTGCTGGGCCACGGCGAAGATCACCGTCACCGTCATCAGCAGCAGCAATAACAATCCTGTTTTCTTCATGTTACCTCCGACTCCAAACTGCTCCGGGACCGCCCCAGCTATCTCTCTCGGAAGACAAGGGTTACAGCCAAAAAGTAACAAGCGGGCGGGGATGGGTCAAGGTTACGAGGGTGTTTGGCCCCTTTGCCCCAAAGTGCTTTCCTGAGTCCTTCGCAATCCTTATGTTGCATCTGGGCTTACACCCCTGTAATATCGCGCCGTCGTTGCAAACAAATGGCCTTGGCTATGTCTTCCACTCCCGCGACCCGTCTTTTGCCCCAGCGCCTGCCCAAGGTGTGCCTGGCGCTGAGCGGCGACACGGCCGACGATATGATCGCTATCGCCGAGTCGATGGCCCGGGATAACCCTTTCCTCGAGTTCCGTTTGGACTACCTGAAGCAGCCTTTGGCTGCGCTTCCGAAGATTCGTCGTTTTCTTGAAACCCATCAATACGTAACTGCCATTGGCACGTGCCGCCGTGCCGACAACGGGGGGAAATTCAAAGGATCGCTGGCTGCTCAATTGGAAGTGCTCAGCAAGGCGCACGCCGCGGGCTGTCCGATTGTCGATCTGGAAATTCAGAGCGCGTCGAAAGCGAACCCGGTAGCAATTGCGCGCCTGCGCAGCCGGGCGGCACTCATCCTCTCGTTCCATGATTTCCGCGGTACGCGCAACCTGGATGAAACGCTCGGGAAAATGCTGGAGATTCCGGCCGACTTCTACAAGGTCGTCAGCACCGCCACCACGCTCTCCGACAACGTGACCATGATGAAGTTTCTGCAGACGCAGAGCGGCAAGCATGCGCTGATCGGCTTGTGCATGGGAGAGCAAGGTATTATCAGCCGCGTGCTCAGCGTGCGCGCCGGCAGCGTGTTCACCTTCGCCGCCGTCAGCGCCGATCTCAAGACCGCACCCGGGCAGGTCAGTGCGCGGGAGCTGCGCGGCATTTACCGCATCGAGCAAGTAGACGCCGCCACTCGCATCTATGGCGTCGCCGGCGATCCCATCGAGCATTCGCTCTCGCCCGTCATCATGAACACGGCGTTGCGGCGCGAAAACGTGAACGGCGTTTATCTTCCGCTCCACGCCCAGACGCTCAAGGAACTGATCTATTGCACGCGCGAGATTCCGCTACACGGTCTCAGCATCACGATGCCGTACAAGCAGGCAATGCTTCCGTATCTCGACAACAGCGACGCGCACACGGCGAAGATCGGCGCCTGCAATACGGTCGTCCGCGGACAAGATGGCAAGCTATACGGTTTTAACACCGATGTTGCCGGGGTGGTTCGTCCGCTGGAGCAGCGGATCGCCATCGCGAATGCGAAAGTGCTCGTGGTCGGGGCCGGCGGCGCGGCGCGGGCTGCGGTCTTTGGTCTGAAGGAGCGCGGCGCCGAAGTGTGGATATTGAACCGCACTTCCGCGAAGGCTCAGAAGCTTGCGCGCCAGGCCAAAGCGCACGCCATCAAACGCGCCGATCTCCGCAAGTTCGCTTTCGACGTCATTATTAATGCCACTCCAGTGGGAATGGGGAACCCGCGGGATTGCCCGCTCAAAGACGACGAGATTCAGGCGAGCGTGGTCTTCGACATGGTGTACGACCCGGTCGAGACCCACCTGCTACGGGTGGCGCGTAGCAAGGGAATCGCCGTCATTCCCGGAGTCGAGATGTTTGTGCAACAGGCCGCCCGGCAGTTTGAGATTTGGACCGGCAAGCCCGCTCCGGCCGGCGATATGCTGCGCGCGGTTACGATCGCTCTGCAGGAACGCGCGGCCGCCCAAAGGCAGAAAGAAGACTGACGCCTTGGGCTTTCCTTGATCGGGCAAACCACGATCGGCCAAAGCACGGGATCCGCGTTTACCGGGCGCCCGAGGTTGTTTGCAGCCTGGATCACGCTCTGTGGTCTGCACCGGTGCATGCCCCAGCAAGAATTCAACTGCTGGAAACGTGTACCCATCAAAATAAGCATTGTTTCCGCGCACCCTGCACTCGCCGCAGCTGCGATAGATGCAGCCAAGCAATGGCGCTACAAGCCTTATCTGGTCAACGGCAATCCGGTGGAAGTTGAAACTGAAAACACATTCCGGCTCGTCTATCCTCAGTGAGTTGGCGATAAATCGCGTCTCTAACAATGTCGGCGCTGTCAAGCACTTTTGAGGCGCACCAGGCCGTGCACTCCGAAGAGCGCCATTTCGCTCTCGTGGAAGGTTTTGCTTTTGCTCTACCAACCAAGGCTCGCCTC
>Ga0181526_10001029_pt1 | contig 27757 bp, 23 predicted proteins | sample PEATcosm2014_Bin_35_FD_119750 | JGI IMG/M metagenome (GOLD analysis project Ga0181526, IMG submission 119750) | Peatland microbial communities from MTU Mesocosm Facility, Houghton, MI, USA - PEATcosm2014_Bin06_30_metaG | ecosystem: Environmental > Terrestrial > Soil > Wetlands > Peat | place...
ACCACCAGCACCGCGACGCTCAGGCCGCTCAAGATTCTGTTGCGGCGGGGAAAGTTCTGCGGTGCCGGAAAAGTCCCCATCGGCAGTTCGCTCACGATCGCCCCGCCCGTGGCCAGAATCTCTTCGGCCAGCCTCTTATTTTCCTTTGGGTAAACCACATCGATGCCCGTACCCCAAACAGCCACGGTGGGCATGCGAGCAGCCAGAGCTCCCTTGTGCGCGCAACTGTCGATTCCCCGCGCCATTCCAGAAACAATGAGCAGCCGCCGCACAGCCAGATCCCGCGCCAGCATCTCCGCCATCCCCGATCCGTACGGGGATGGATGCCGCGTGCCCACAACCGCAATCCCGGGCCTGCTTAGCAGCTTCGTCTCGCCGCGCACCCACAGAACCGGCGGTGGGTCGTAGATCTCCTTGAGCCGTTCCGGATAATCCTGGCAGCCGTAGGTCAAGACAGCCGTACCTTGCGCCGCCGCGCGCCCCCACTCCGCCTCGGCTGCCTGGCGCGCCTTGCCATCGAAGATGAACTGCGCCGCCTGGGCAGGAAACCGCAGCCCCTCAAGCTCAGTCAGCGTCAGCGAAAAGATTCGGCTCGCTCCATCTAGCATCTTCGCGGCATCGAGTATTCGCTTCGGTCCCAAGCCAGGTGACAATGCCAGCGCAAGCCAGGCCAACCGCTCCTCGTCCATTTGAGGCGTCGCTGTTGCCGGTGCTTCTTTGGGCAGTGTGCTCATCGATCGATAGTCCCTAAACTGTACACTCCGGATTTCCACGCAGGAAACCGGAATCTTGTTCATTGGTAATTTCGCCAAAGGTAACCTGCCTAAAGAAAGAAGTCAAGGCGAAGGTGTTGGCTCAGTGGATGCTCGCACGGAATCCCGCACCTTGACGAAGTAGTCTAATTGGAAGTGAATTCCCTGCCCCAAGCTCGTCTGCGCGTTGCCGCCATTGGTTTCCTCAATCCTGCGCCCTTGATGTGGGACTTCGAGCACCCGCCTCTAAATACCCCGCTGAGCCTTCGCTACCAGATCGACCGCATGAGCCCCGCGCAGTGCGCCGATCGCCTTGCTTCCGGCGCGGCAGACATTGGACTCGTCCCCATCGCCTCTCTGGCGTCCAATCCCGCTCTGCGCGTCCTGCCTGGCTGTACGATCGCATCGAAGGGCCGTGTGCGTTCCCTGCTGCTGGTCAGGAGAGCCAGCCAGCCGCTCCAGACCCTGCGTTCCGTGGCCGCCGACACCGCCAGCCGCACCACTTTGGCCCACGCCCGCATCCTCTTTCGTCACTGGAACAATCCGGGCGTTCCCTTTGTGCCGCTGGCCGCCGACCTCGACGCCATGCTCGCGAAGGCTGATGCCGCCATTCTCATCGGCGACCCTGCCCTGCTGGCTTTGGAAGAGCGCGCCAGCCGCTGCGAACGCACTGGCGAACTTCTCGTCTATCACGATCTCGCTCACGAGTGGCGCACCCTCACCGGCCTGCCCTTCGTCTCTGCCGTCTGGGGCACCACGGCGTGGAGCAGCCCTCTTGTTGAGAGCATCGCGGAAGATCTTATTCAATCCCGCATTCACGGCCTCGTGAACATCGACACCCTCGTCTCCGAGTGGTCCCGCCGCATCCCCATCTCCGAAACAACCATCCGTGCCTACCTGACCACCAACATCCATTACGTCCTCGACGAAGAGTGCATCGAGGCCATGAGAATCTTCTTCCGCATGGCCGCTGTAGCAGGCGTTCTGCCGGAATCGAGCTTTTCCATCGTTGGGTTGCATTGAGTCATGAGTGCGAAACGCAACCTTCCCACATTGGTGATAGACTCCTGTTCGCAGGGTGGGTTAGGTGCTGCTGAGGTCTCCACTATCTTCGTGAGTCTTTACTATCTTCTTCTTCAAAAAGGAGATTCCCGGTAGTCATGCAATGAGATTTCGTATAATATGCGTACTTTGGTCTCCGATTGCCGGGAACCACAGAGGAAGAGAGAAACCATGAATGCAAGATCCGTTTTCTCCTGTCTCATGTTTCTTCCGTTGTTATGCGCAGTCGCTGTTGCGGCTCAGGCGCAGGGTGCCAAGCATCCGGCCGGCACGCGGCAGCCGCCTGCCGACGCAGCCTCCCGCAACCAGCTCGCAGCCGAACTGGCGGAGTTCCAAGGCAACCCCGATGATGCAACCCTGCGCAGCAAGATTATCGAGTTGGCCAAGAGCTTGAATCCTGCTCCTGAGATTCCCCAGCTTGCGCAAGACGATTACGCCAAGGCCGTCGCGCAGATGGCTTCTGCTTCGTCCGCGGACGATTTCGAAACAGTTGCTCAGCTCTTCGAGCAGGTCGCCGTGCAGGCTCCGTGGTATGCCGATGCCTATTTCAACGCTGCCTCAGCCTACGCCAGGGCCAATAAGTTCGACAGCGCTCGGCGTAATCTGGGTCTTTTCACGACTGCCATGCGCCCCGGTGTCGACACTCGGAATGCGGAGCAGTTGCGCCGCGAAGTTGACCGCAAGCAAGCCGTACAGTTTCAGCAGATGTTGCAACAATTCATCGCCAATCCCACCGATGCCGCCCGGCTCCATGTCATCCAACTCGCCCAGGGCCTGGGAACTCTGCCTGAGATCCCCGAAGAGGCCCGGGGCCATTACGTAATGGCCGTGGTCTATGGGAACTCGGCGACCGACAGCGGCGACTACGAGCGAGCAATCACCGAGTACAAAGCGGCCCTGCTGGCTGCGCCCTGGTGGGGAGATGCGTACAAGAAACTGGCCACCGCCCAGACGCTCGCGAGCCACTATGACGACGCCATCAGCAGCCTGATCTTCTACCAGGCCGTCGATCCCGGCGCCTCTCGCGACACACAGGACGAGATCTATAGGCTCAAAGCGCTTGGGCAAAGGTCGGCCGAGGAGCAGGCAAAGAAGCAGGCCGATGAGCAGAAACATAAGCTCGCGCAGGAGCAGCAGCAGAAAGAGCGGGCTTCTGCCGATTCAATGCAATATACCGTCGAAGGAAAGTGGTATCCAGTCTCCGCTCCGGGCGGATACTTCGTCGGCGGCGAGTCGAATCCAGGATGTGACTACACCGTCAGACAAGACAAAAAGGGGTGGGAGATCAGAAGCACTTGCTCCCCGGCTACACGGTCCATCGACAGTATTGAGGTGCAGCCCCGGCAACTCAGCTTCAGATTGGTCGGACGAGACCGGGAGTTTCAATACTCGCAGATCACTGTCGCGTTATCGCTATCCACGGATGGACAGACATTGGAGGGCACGGCAGTCACTTACGATAAGTCCTTTTTTGCCTTCGGCGACCACCCGGTTCGCTGGGCGCGCAGAAAGTAACGGAAAAGGAAGCCTGAATCTTCCGGAACTCCGCGCTAATCTCATCGGTAACTGGAGGTTGAGATGAAAATCGGAGTTTTAGGTTCGGGCGATGTAGCCAGAACATTGGCGGGCGGCTTCCTCAAGCATGGCCACGAGGTGATGGTCGGTTCGAGAACACCCGGAAAGCTCGCCGAATGGAAATCGCAGAACCCCGGCGCGTTCACGGGCACATTCGACGCTGCGGCCGCCTTCGGCGAGCTTCTCGTTCTCGCCGTCAAAGGCGGCGCGGCTGCCGACGTTCTTCGGCTTGCCGGCGCAGTAAACCTCTACGATAAGACCGTCATCGACACGACCAATCCGATCAAAGATGAGCCGCCTGTGAATGGGGTTCTCCCCTTCTTTACCAATCTCAATGAATCGCTTATGGAACAGTTGCAACATAAGTTCGAGGGTGCGCGCTTTGTCAAGGCTTTTAACTCCGTGGGCGCCGCTCTAATGGTTAATCCCCAATTCAAAGACGGCAAGCCGACCATGTTCATCTGCGGAAATAATGAAGCGGCAAAAAAGACCGTAAGCGGGATTCTCGATCAGTTTGGCTGGGAGACCGCCGACATGGGCAAGGAGGAGGCAGCGCGCGCCATCGAACCCTTGTGCATGTTATGGTGCATTCCCGGCTTCAATCGCAACCAATGGACTCACGCCTTCAAATTGCTGACACATTGATTGAGCAACGAGATGCCAGCCTCACAACCCCAACGCTCCCACTGCCTCCCGCCAGCTAACTCGTCAACTCGCAAAGAGGCCGGTCCGCAAATCGAACCGGCCTGCTAACTCGCGAACTCGAAGCCGAAGCTGCCAACTTAAGGGGAAAGATACGGGCAACTGTTCACTAATTCACTGATTCACTTTTTCACTCTTTCACTGTCTCTCAGATCTCCCACCGCAGCAGCACAGCGCCCACGGTGAATCCCGCGCCTACCCCGGCCATCAGCACCAGGTCGCCCTTCTTCAGCTTCCCTTCCTCGATCGCCGTCTCCATGGCCAAAGGAATCGTTCCCGCCGAGGTATTGCCATACTTCTCGATATTGATGATTACGCGATTCCGGTCCATGCCCAGCCGGTCAGCGGTGGCCGTAATGATCCGCAGATTGGCCTGGTGAGGAATGAAGCAGCCCAGATCCGCGCCGGTTACGCCGTTGCGCGTCAGCACCTTGGTCGTCGCCTCGAGCATCTTGCGCACGGCAAACTTGTAGACCGCCTGGCCGTCCTGGTAGATGTAGTGCATCTTCTTGTCCACCGTCTCGTGGCTCGCGGGATTCAAACTGCCGCCGCCCTTCAGGTTCAGCACCGTCGCCCCCGACCCGTCGATCTCGTGCGCATAGTCGATGAAGCCGATCTCCCCCTCTTCGCAAGGCTCCAACAGCACTGCCCCGCCGCCGTCGCCAAACAATACGCAGGTCGTCCGGTCGGTGTAGTCGGTCATGCGCGTGTTGGCGTCCGCGCCGCAGACCAGGACCTTTTTGTGAGCTCCACTCTCGATCATCTTCACGCCCGCCTGCAGCGCAAAGACAAAGCCCGAGCAGCCAGCCGAAACGTCAAAGCCCCACGCCCCCTTGGCTCCGATCTTGTCCTGCACCAGGCAGGCCGTCGCCGGAAACATCATGTCCGGCGTCACCGTGCCCACGATAATCACTTCCACCTCGGTAGCCGGAATGCCCCGCGCCGCCAGGCATTTCTTGGCCGCCTCGGTGCAGATATCGCTCACGCCCAGCCCTTTGGCCAGCACATGCCGCTCGCGAATGCCAGTGCGCTCCAGAATCCACTGGTCATTGGTGTCCACCATCTTTTCGAGGTCTTGATTGGTCAGAACTTGCGGGGGGACGTAGGTTCCGAGCGCCGTGATCTTTGCGCGGCAGCCCACGATCGGGCGAACACTGAGGGTCAATGCATTTCTCCTTGCGGCTTAAACTACGCGGGAACCAGTCGTCCCCCGAAAAACGATAATCAAGACGAAGCTGGGTGCCCCATCCATCTCGCGCTCTTCGCGAGATGGGTGGGAAACGCTAACAGCCGGTGCGCCCCACGTCAATCAGCGCCGCGGCGCAAAAAAGCGCCGGGTGGCCTACTGCGCCCGTACTAGCCCGTTACCGTTGCTTCCTTCCGGACCTGGCGGGGTTGGCGGGATTACGTCGCGTAGGACCCGGCACTTGCTGATTTTACCACCCAAAGGCCGACCCGTTCTCGACGCAAACCCACGCCGCTCATGAACACAAAAGCGCCTCTCCATTCACCCCGGTCTCTCGCCAGCCAGCGCCACAAACTCCGGCAACCCGGCCTTGAACCTCTCCAGCACTGACGATCTCGATTGACCAATGGCCTTCGCCTGCTGATCCAGCACATTCACTATTTCATCCGGATTGCGACGAAAGAGCTCAACCAGAAACTCATCTGGCGAGTAAATAGCAATTCCAAGCGGCTCCAAAGCATGCCCGGGAAAATGGCGGAGATTGAAGGTTACAATCGCCCGGGCGTTTGCCTGCATCGCAGCCGCCACCACATGCCTGTCACCAAGGTCTGGAATCTCCGGGACGCCTTCCAGTCGGCTTGGCAAGACCCGCACACGGGCATCGGGGAAGTATGTCTGCATGAATTGCATTCGGCGCTCAATCTGGCTTGCTGAGCGCCCGAATTTCTTGAGCGTCCGGCGTACTTCCACCAAGGTTTCGGCGCTCCACTGTGGACGAAAAAGCGCATATTCCTCGGCGCACCGCAGCAACGTGTCGCACAGCGGCATCGGCGCCAGCACACACGCATCCAGCGCCACCGAGTCACCGCGATTCAGATTTCGGACCATTCACTGGTATTGCATCATACGTCCCATCAGCCATCTCTGCACGTGCAAGATCGTCTAATACCTTGCGCCGGGCATCCCGCCTGATTTTGTACGCAAGCAAGTCCCTCGCATACACACGCCGGTGCGTTCCCACTTTATGGAAAGGAATCTGCCACTGCTCCAATAACTTCACCATGAACTGCCGTGAGACGTTCAGAATCCGCGCGGCTTTCATCGTCGTGAACTCTGCGTCGTCTTTCAGAATCACTACCGGGCGATCCGCTTCCAGTTCCTCCTGCACATACTTGAGAAACGCATCTAGATCGGTCGGAAGAAGTTGAGTTCTCCCGGCCAGACCGACATCAAGCAGCTTTGCATGATAGGGCAGAATCGCGTTGTAGCGATCCTCCGGCCGATCTGGCTTGGAATTCGGAATCCCGGTCTTCACCTTGGGAACAAGCATAATGTGCCTCCTAAACGCTACAAACGCTACAAACACTATATCTCATTTTTCATCGCTCCATCGGAGAGATCCTCGCTGAGTTGCAGAGAATTATGCCATGTTTGGCTACACTCGACTCGTACACTTCATCCAGGCACCCGCTAGAGACGCCTTTGCTTCAGAAAGGACGAGCAAAGATCATTGGAACAGCCGCAGTTGCACCGCTAACCGCCTTTAGAATCAAGATTCTGCAAATAACTGCTTTGTTTGCACGATTTTGCGGAGATACACGCCCTGCATCCCTTTGAAAACAAGGAATTTCCCTACAGAATACGGGTGGGGGTATCCGCCCCGGCGCCGCAAGCGCGCCCCCGGTACAATGGACTGGTGAGCAAACTTCCCTCCCCCGCGCCCCCCACCGTGGGCTTTATCTCTCTCGGCTGCCCCAAAAACCTCGTCGACTCCGAGGTGATGATGGGCCTGCTCGACCGTGCGGGCGCGCGCCTCACCAACCATCCAGAAGAGGCCGAGATCCTCGTCGTCAACACTTGCAGCTTCATCGACACAGCCAAGCAGGAGTCGGTCGACACCATCCTCGAGATGGCCCGCCACAAGACCTCCGGACGGGCGAAAAAACTCATCGTCGCCGGCTGCCTCGTCGAGCGCTACCGCGACGAGATCCGCAAAAACATCCCCGAAGTAGACGCGGTAGTGGGCACCGGCGAGCTCGAAGCGATCCTCGAAGCTGCCGGCCTAGCCGCCCCGTCCGCGACCGTCTCGCCCTTCAACATCCTCACCGGCAGCGGCTCGGCAGAGGTTCGTCCCGGCGTCGAAGCTCGCGCTGCAACCCACATGCAGTCCTCGAAAGTTTCGGGTCACGTCTTGTATCAGGGCACGACTTCAGTCGTGCCGCAGAATCCGCACAAAGAAACCGGGGCTTTAGCCCCTGCGCCAACCTCCCGCCCCGAAGGCGACCTCCGTGAACAACAAGGCCGCTTCCGCCGCGATGACTGGCAAGGCGCAACCCACCTTCTGCCCACCTACCTCTACGACGAAAACACCCCCCGCTTCCTGACCACGCCAAAATCCTCGGCCTACATCAAAATCGCCGAGGGCTGCGACCATCCCTGCTCCTTCTGCGTCATCCCCAACCTGCGCGGCAAATTCCGCTCACGCCGCTTTGAATCCGTAGTCGCCGAGGCGCGCCAACTCGTCGCCCGCGGCGTCCGCGAAATTACCTTGATCGGCCAAGACACGACCTGCTACGGCGAAGACCTCGGCCTCAAAGACGGCCTCGCCACTCTCCTCGATGCACTCGCCGAGATCCCCAACCTGCGCTGGCTCCGCTCCCTCTACGCCTACCCCAACCGCATCACCGGCAAGCTGCTTGAAACCATCGCCAAGCACGACAACATCTGCAAATATCTCGACCTGCCGCTACAGCACGCGTCACCGGATGTCTTGAAGCGCATGAAGCGAGGCGCCGGTGCCGACATCTTCCTCAGAACTCTAGAAAAGGTCCGCGCCACAGTCCCCGGCATCGCACTCCGCACCAGCTTCATCGTCGGCTTCCCAGGAGAAACCGCCCAGGACAGTGCCATCCTCGAAGACTTCATCAAAGAAGCGCGCTTCGATTGGCTAGGTGTCTTCAACTACTCCGATGAAGAAGGCTCCGGGGCCTTCTCGCTCGACGCCAAGCTCCAAAAGCGAACCATCGAGGCCCGCAAGCGCCGCCTGATGAAGCTCCAGCAATCCATCAGCAAGCGCGCCAAGCAGCAATGGGTAGGCCGCGAACTGACCCTGCTGGCCGAAGGCCCGAGTGACGAAACGCCGCTCCTCTGGGAAGCCCGCACCGAGTTCCACGCTCCCGAGATCGACGGCAAAGTCTACATCAACGACTTCGGCAATCTCGAAAATCTGGAACCCGGCCGTTTCTACCGCGCCCAAATCACCGAAGCCCACGACTACGACGTTGTCGCGCGCATCCTCACCGGCCCCCTATAGACGCACTCAAGCTGTAAAATCGAATCGTCCCATGGCTCCCAAGAAAAAATCCGCCAAGCTTCTCCGCTGCCCCACCTGTGGCATGTTGGTCCGCTTCAACGACGAGGACTTCCCCTTCTGCTCCGACCGCTGCCGCAAGATCGACCTCGGCAAGTGGGCCATGGGCGTCTATAAGATCAGCTCTCCCATCCTCGACCCTGAGGTCCTGGAAGACCTTGGAGAGTTCGGCGGCGGACGCAATCGGGAGAACGATGACAACTAACGCCCCGAGCCAGAGAAAGACCCTCTGGGCCTGGGCCATCGCCACCTTCTTCGGCGCAGGCTTAGGCAAGCCCGGTCCCGGCACCTGGGGCTCAGTCACCGCAGTCTTCATCTGGGCCGCATTCGCCTGGGGCCTTCATCCCGCCCCGCAGAAACTGCTAATTGCCCTCCTCGCGGGCATTGCCCTGACACTCCTCCTCGGCATTCCAGCCGCCACCATCGTCGCCCGCGAATCCGGACGCCACGACCCGCAATTTGTCGTCGTCGACGAAGTCGCCGGCCAGTGGATCGCCCTCCTGGGCAGCCACGCCAACTGGCATCACGCCCTCATCGCCCTCGTCCTTTTCCGCCTCTTCGACATCACCAAGCCCTTCCCAGTCCGCCAGCTTGAAAAGCTGCCCGAAGGCTGGGGCATTGTCCTCGATGATGTGGGCGCGGGGTTGTATGCTTTGGGTGTAGCATCGCTCTTGCATCTGTGGTTTTAGGACAAGCTATGCCCAGCACTGCCATACAATCCGCCCCCCTTGACCTGACCGCGCCGCGCATCGACGACGTCCTCCCCGCCGCCGCACTGCCCGGGGGCGAAGTCGAGCTGACCGGCGCAAATCTCGGCCCCTTTGCCTCCAGCCTGCCAACGGTTCTCGTCGACGGCTTCCCGGCCCACGTGCTCATGAGCCGCCCCACGCGCCTCGCGGTCCGCGTTCCCGAACCGGCCGCCACCGGGATGGTCGAGGTCCGCAACCCCGCCGGCTCCAGCAACGGCGCGCCTTTGCGCGTGGCCCGCGAACTCTCCGACGGCCTGCACCCGGTCACCAGCCCAGCCGTGAGCCGTTCGGGCATGATCTACGCCACCATCTCCGGCCAGCGCGGCAAGCAGACCCCCGTCTCCATCGTCCGCATCAGCCCCGACGGCCGCGGAACCCCCTTCGTCTCCGGCATCCTCAACGCCACCGGCCTGGCATTCAACCCCGACGGAGATCTCTTCGTCACCTCGCGCGCCGAGGGTAATGTCTACCGCATCGACGAGGTCGGCGAATCCACCCTCTACGCCGAGGGCATGGGCGTGGCCACTGGCGCGGCCTTCGATGCCGAGGGCAATCTCTTTGTCGGCGACCGCAGCGGCACCATCTTCAAAATCAATCCCGACCGCCAGATCTTCGTCCACGCCACCATCGAGCCAAGCCCCGCCGCCTATCACCTCGCCGTCAATGCTGCCGGAACCCTCTTCGTCACCGGCCCCACTCTCTCCTCCAACGACGCCATCTGGGCCATCGAGCCTAACGGAGAGACCCGCGCCTGGTATCGCGGCCTGGGCCGCCCGCAAGGCCTCGCTCTCGACCGCGAAGGCAACGTCTACCTCGCCGCCTGCCTCCACGGCCAGCGTGGACTGGTCCGCGTCACACCGCAAGGCGAAGCCACCCTCGCTCTCTCTGGCGTGAACATCGTCGGCGTGGCCTTCTCTCCTCTCGGCACCGTCATCGTCGCCACCAACGAAGCCGTCTACGAGGTGGACCTGGGTGTCGAAGGACTGACTCTCTTTTAGATTCTGTCAACCGATCTCTGATCTCTGCTCTCTGATCTCTGCCTTATGAAATCCGAAATCATCGCCATCGGCTCCGAGATGCTAACCCCCTTCCGTCAGGACACCAACTCCCTCTATCTCACTGAAAAACTCAACTCCATCGGCGTCACCGTCGTCTTCAAGACCATCGTCGGCGACCGCCGCAGAGATCTCGTCGGAGCCATCCGCGCCGCACTCGGCCGCACCGACATCGTCGTCCTCATGGGCGGCCTCGGCCCCACCGAAGATGACCTCACCCGCGAAGCGGTCGCCGATGCTCTCTCCATCTCGCTGCGCCGCGACCCCGATCAAGTCGTCGCACTAGCCGCCCGCGCCGCCACCTGGCGCATTCCCATGCCCACCAACAATCTCAAGCAGGCCGACGTGCTCGACGGCGCGACCGTGATGCCCAACCCCAACGGCAGCGCACCCGGCCAGTGGATTGACACTGTTTACTCCGGCTACCGCAAGCTCATCATGCTCATCCCCGGCCCGCCCAACGAGTGCCGCCCGCTCTTCGACGCCGAATGCATTCCTCGCCTGCGCCAGATTCTCCCAACGCGCCACATCGCCAAGCGCACTCTGCGCGCCGCCATGATCCCGGAGTCGCAGGCCGACAAGCTCCTCGCTCCCATCTACACCACGTACAAGGACGTCGAAACCACCATCCTCGCCCACGCCGGCGACATCCAGCTCACTCTGCTCTGCGCCAAGTCCAACGCCGATGCAGCCCAGCAGAGAGTCGACGAGCTCGCCCAGCGCCTCGAAGAAGTCATCGAAGACTGGCTCTACTCCTCCGGCCAGGAATCCGCCGACTCTCTCGAACAAATTGTTCTCTACTATCTCGGCCTTCGCCAGTCCACTCTAGCCATTGCCGAGAGCTGCACCGGAGGCATGATCTCCCAGCGCATCACCAGCGTCCCCGGCAGCTCGCGCGCCTTCCTCGGCGGCGCCATCGTCTACTCTGATGAACTGAAGACCCACTTCGCCGGCGTTCCCTCCGAACTCCTCGCCCAGCACGGAGCCGTCTCAAAAGAAGTAGCCGAAGCCCTCGCCCAAGGCATCCGCCACAACACCGGCGCAACTCTGGGATTAGGAGTCACCGGCATCGCCGGCCCCACCGGCGTCACAGAGACCAAACCCGTCGGCCTGGTCTGCATAGCCTTGAGCGACGAAAATAAAACCGAGTCAATCGAGAGAACCTTCCCAGGCGACCGCGAACGAGTAAGACAATGGGCCACCCAGCAATCCCTCGACCTGATCCGCCGATGGCTGCGGTAGGGGTTCCTCCCGACCTCGCCGTGACCATATTTGCATCGATGGGTAAAGGAGAAGCCGAGTGCCCCATCCATGACGCAGCTGCACCGCGTCATGGGTGGGAGACCACGAACCCCTGAACCCTCCCGGCAGGGATGGCGCGAGAATAGCCCCGGACCGGGCCCCCATCAGCTGGAATACGATCCAGGCGGGGTGCGAGCAAAAAATCGCATCGAGGTGTCGCCAAAGCGGGCCGCGACTCCGGGCTCTTCCGCGCGAGTACACAGGAGATTCCCGCCACCACATTTATTTGTCAAGTCTTGCAGACAGGTGCATCCGGTAAACTGCTGAGAATCCCGGATCGCCGGCGAGGAAGCCCGCAAAATGTCTCTGCTCTATGTCGTTGTTCTGGCCATCATTGTGGTTGTTCTGCTGGGGGTAGCTCTCTATCGCTCTTCGCAGGTGAAGACCAAGGCCGACTACCTGGTCGCCGGGCGGTCCCTGCCCGCCGCGGTGCTGGTGCTGACACTGCTGACCTCGTGGATCGGCGCGGGGAGCCTGTTTGCCGGAGCTGAGAATGCCTACAAGAATGGCTTTGCGGCGCTGTGGCAGCCGGCTGGCGGCTGGCTGGGGCTGCTGCTGATCTACTTCATTGCCCCTCGCGCGCGGAAGTTCGCCCAGTTCACACTGCCCGATCTGCTGGAGGTCCGCTACAACCAGACGGCGCGGGCGATGGGCACCGTCGCCATCCTCTTTGCCTATGTCGGGATAACCAGCTACCAGTTCAGGGGCGGCGGAGACGTGCTGCACCTGATCTTCCCCGATGCGGTAACGCCGTTGCTGGGTACGTACATCATCGCTGTCTTCGTGATCGCAACGACCGCGCTGGCCGGAATGTCGTCGGTGGCTTACATGGATGTGGCGATCGGTTCGCTGGTGACCGGGATCTGCATCATCGCCGCGCCTTATCTTTTCTTGCAGGCTGGCGGTTGGGCCGGGCTGCACGCCTCGCTGCCACCCGAGTACTTCGAGGTGCTGGGCAACTACCGCCTGAGTCCCGAACATGTGCAACAATCGGCCGGAATGGGCCTGATTCGCGCGCTTGAGTTCCTGGTGCCGACGATGCTGCTGATGCTGGGCAACCAGGTGATGTATCAGAAGTTCTTTTCCGCAAAGTCCGAGAAGGACGCGCGCGTCTCGGTCGTCGGGTGGATTCTGGGCACCGTGGTGCTGGAGACGCTGATTGTGGCCATCGCGGTCTTCGGCCGGGCACTCTTTCCGACAGGAGAGGTTGCGCTGCATCCGCGTGAGATCATCCCATACACGGCGCGGCATGGGCTGCCGGCGGTGCTGGGCGCGGTGCTGCTGGGCGCGGTCTTTGCAAAGGTGATCTCGACAGCATCGAATTATCTCTTTTCTCCAGCCACCAATCTTGTCGAGGACGTCTATGTGCGGTATATCTCGCCAGGAGCGTCGAACAAACGCGTCCTGATTGTCTCGCGGCTGGCTGTGGTGTTCTTGGGCTGCTGGGCGCTTTACCAGGCGGTCTATGCCGAGAGCATTCTGAAGAAGATGCTGTGGGCCTATACGATCTACTCCGCTGCCATGACGCCGGTGGTGCTGGGGGCGTTTTACTCTAAGCGGGCCACGGCCTGGGGCGCTGTCGCGGCGATCGGAACCGGGACGGTAGTTACCTTGGCCTGGGATCTGCCGGGAGTCAGGCAGCTTTTCCCGCGGATTCTGGCCGATCGCGACGCGATCTTTCCATCGCTCTTCGCTGCCGTGGCGGCATTCATCGTGGTGAGTCTGTTTACCGCCAAGCCGTCGGCGAAGCAGTTGGAACAGTTCGCGGAGTAAAGCGCTAAAGCCACTGCACGCTCAGCGGTTTTCTGGGAGGAACGAGCCGGTACTTGTATTTGGGCTCTCCAAGCATCAAACCGCCGCAAACTGCGTACCCCTCGGGGACAGACAGCGCCTCACGAAGCGGAGGATGAACGGCGGCGATGCGGGTCAGGAATCCAGCCCAGCAGACGCCTAGGCCGCGTGCCTCCGCCGCCAATTCAAGAAAGGTCAAAGCGATGGCGCAATCCTCGCTTCTCCAGCCATATTCTTTCGGCGCACAGGCTAGAATCACAGTGGGGGCGCCACGCAATACATAGTCGTATCCCTTTTCCCAGTGCGTCAGCATGGCAGCACGGGCACCCGAAGCACGGACCCAGTTCATCGTCTCCGCGGAGAGAGCGCGCACCTTTTCGCCACCCTCTGCGACAATCCAGTGCAGCTTTTGTGAATTGGTGGCCGTTGGAGCCCGCCGTGCCACATCCAACAGGGCCTCCAGCGTTTCCCGGTCGACAGGCCGGTTCTTGAACTCACGCACCGACCGGCGGCTGTTCAGAAAACCGTCGATCATCGCCGGAGCCGGCAGTTCCTTGGCCGCAGGCAGGAACTGCTCCTGCGGCAGACCTGTGTGAGTCAACGCACCGTGAGGACACACCGCAACGCAGTGGCCGCAGAGAAAGCAATGAGTCTCCGGAAGCTCTTCGGGAAATCCTGCATCATTGAGCGCTAGGACTCTGGCCGGACAAACCGCCACGCAAGGGCCGTCACTCTTGCATAGGCTCGTAGCAACCGCGATCTGGCTCATGATCGCCATCTCCTAGTTATCGGCCAAATGGCAAGACTGTTTGGATGTAGTGTACACACTTCCCCTTGGCGGCCTGGATGATCCATCCGCCAGAGAATCAAGATCTGCCGGAAGAGAACGGAAATAAATCCTCTCCGCGTACCGCTACTCGTCATAAACTGTCGTTGTAAACCATGTGATGCCATGCCTGTAGCTCAATTGACGCTCGAAATCCGCATTGAGCACGCCCAGTCGCTCAAGGACCGGCGGCAGGTGGTGCGTTCCCTCAAGGATCAGCTTCGTCAAGGCTTCAATATCTCGGTGGCCGAGATGGACGAGGCCGTGACGTGGCAGTCGGCGACCATCGGTGTGGTCGCCATCTCGCGCTCGCGGGATTACCTGCATGGGCTCATCGAGGAAGTCGAGCGCTCGGCTCGCCGCATTCTCAATGAACACGGCGCAGAGCTGGCTGACTCATTCTGGGAGTACGTCGAGAGCTGATTCTTCCTGAGATTTCCGGCGTAAGCACTAAGGGAGTCGGACCAGCGGCGCTGCTTGGAAAGGCGAAAGAAACTGAGAGTGAGTACAGTGGGCCGGTTATGTTCCCTTCATCCTTCAGCCATCCGCGACGACATTGTCGTGACCTATCTGACGAGGGTCTCCACCGAATTATCCAAGAGGAACGATCAGTGAACATGAACAGGGAGCAGGGTCTCTAGCCCGCTGCCGTCGCTGAAAACGAAGAGACGGCAACGGTTTCGCGAACGAACGGCTCATAAGCTGATACGAGCGGGGGCGGCTCTACGCCATGGCCTGAGGCGAAGCTGCCTCCTCGGCATCCAGCTTGTTGCCCACCTCGGCCGCAGCCGCGGCCAGCACGCGATGGTGGATGGTGAAAAGCGCCAGCTCTAGCCGGTCGCTGACACCGGTCTTGTCGTAGACAGAACGCAGGTAGTTCTTGATGACCTGCTCGGTGGTCTTGAGCCGGAGCGCGATCTCGCGATTCTTGCAGCCCTGAACGATGAGCGCGACGATGCGCATCTCCTTGGGAGTGAGCCGGTCGCGGACCCGCTTGCCAACCATGTCTTCCTCGGGGGAGTCGGCCACCATGAGTTGCGGAGGTATCCAGGTGTCGCCACCGGCAACGGCGCGTACGCACTCTGCCAGCGATGCGCCTGTGACGTTTCGAAAGACCACGCCGCGAAAGCCCATCTGCAGGTAAGCGCTTGCAAGCTCGTTGTTCTCCGCGATCACGATACCGCGGCTGCCCACACCTTCAAGCATCGTGTGCAACTTCTCCATGTCAGGCCGGAGAGAAGCGGCAAAGACGACAATGGAGCCGGGGAATGTGGTGATGGCGTGTTGCATTCGGTCAAGGTCGGTGCACTGAGCAATAATGCGCACGTCCTCGTCCATGGCCAGCACCTTGGCTGTGCCTGCCCGAAAAATCGCCTGTGAATCGGCCAGGATGATCTTGTTCATGATGCGCGCCCCATCCTCCGCAGAATCCCGAAGCCCAACGATCCTGAACTACCCGTTGTTCCGGCTGCGCCGGAAACCCAGGGCGATCTCGAGTCAGGGCTTCTGTCCTTTGCAATACTATCGGCAGATTACCGCAAGTGTCTCAAAGTGTCTCATTCTGCAACGCTAAGCTTCGGGCCGCATTCATCTTGCGACTGGTCCCGGCACAAAAATCCTACCCTCTCGCAGTTTTTCCTATCAACGAGATTACAGCCATTCTTCGATCTCGGCCACGAAATTCTACTCCTGGCTGCCAAGGCCTCTGTTTACTGAAGAGGGTCCTGCGTCCCGACGGATGGGCGGGAGCCGTCTCGCGTGCGGTTTCGAAGGTTGAACTTCCCGCTCCCGAGCCCACTTCCCTGTGAGTTTCACTTCCGTTTTCCTTCACACTGCAATACGGTCAAGTTGGCCTGAGTCACGCCGATGAAGTGGAGCAGAGGCATGGATGACCGATCGGACGGAATTGCTTGAAGCCGCGTTGGACAGCCTTTCGGAGGGAGTTGCCCTGATCGACGACGAGGGCCGGGTTGCGTTCTGGAACCGTTCCGCGGAGGCCATCACCGGGCACGCTGGCGTGGATCTGGTAGGCCGAGCCGCATCCGTGCTGTTGGAACCACTGCTCATCAGCCAGCGGCCTGGCGAGCAGGAGCCATGTCTGGGCGCGCAGCCGGGAAGTGGAGCCCTGGTTCATTTGAAACACAAGCTGGGCCACGATGTGCCGACCATGATGCGGGCACTTGTGCTACGCGATGGGTTGGGTGGACGCGTCGGCCTTGCGGCTGTCTTTCATCCCGCCGAGAGCCTGGATGAACTGCCACATGGAGAGAGTAGCGAAGACTCGACGGTCGAGGCGAGCCAGGCCGAGTTCGAGGACCGCCTGCAAGCGGCATTCGAGGACTTGAGCCAGGGCGGGGAGACCTTCGGTGTTCTCTGGCTCACTGTCGATCAGGCACGTCACCTGCGCAAGACACATGGAGCCCGCGCCTGTGACGCGATGCTCGAAAAAGTGGAACACGTGTTGGCAAACGGGCTGAGACCGGCTGAGAGGATGGGGCGATGGGGCGACGACGAATACCTGATTCTGTCGCACGAGCGCACGCCCGAGATGCTCGCTGCTCATGCGCAGGTGCTGGCCGGGTTGACCCGAACAACTGACTTCCGCTGGTGGGGAGATCGCCTGTCGATCACCGTGAGCATCGGTGCGGCGCAGGCAGAGCGGGAGAGCAGCTTGATCGGTCTGCTCGAAAGGGCAAAGGCCGCCATGTTTACCAGCATTGAGGCGGGCGGAAACCACATCACATCCGCACCAGGGGGAAAAGAATGTTCGCCATCATAGGCATTGTGGTAGTTTTTGGCTCAGTCATTGGCGGCTTTCTGATGGAGAAAGGCCATATGGCGGTGTTGATTCAGCCGGCCGAACTGCTGATCTTGGGCGGTGCGGCCTTGGGCACGCTGCTGGTCGCCAATCCGATCCACATCATCAAGGCGATCGTGGCCGCATTAATGGGAATTCTCAAAGGCTCTCACTTTGGGAAGGCGCGCTACCTCAACACCCTGAAGATGATGTACCTGTTCCTCAACAAGGTGCGCAAAGAGGGCTTGCTGAGCGTGGAGATGGACGTCGAGAAACCCAAGGAGAGCTCAATCTTCAAGGGCTTTCCGGAGTTCATTGCTGACCATCATGCGCTGGATTTTGTCTGCGACACGCTGCGCATGGCCATCACCGGCGGAGTCGATCCGTTCGACATGGATCAAATGATGGAACTGGACATGGAGGTCCACCATCACGAAGCGACGCAGCCGATTGGTTCGCTCAGCACAGTGGCCGACGCCCTGCCAGGATTGGGAATCGTGGCCGCGGTGTTGGGCGTGGTGATCACGATGGGTTCGCTGGGCGGTCCGCCCGAGGAGATCGGCGAACACGTGGCTGCGGCGCTGGTAGGAACCTTTCTGGGAATTCTGGCCTGCTATGGCGTGGTTGGCCCGCTCAGCTCGAACATGGCCAAAACGGCTGACGCACACAACGAATACCTGCATGTGCTGCGGGTGCTGATTCTCTCGTTCCTAAAGGGTTCGGCTCCCATGATCGCCATCGAGATGGGACGACGCGCCATTCCAGCCCATGTGCGGCCCAGTTTCGACGAGATGGAGAAGAACTGCAAGAGCAATAGCGGTGGCGCTGAATCTCAACCGGCGGCGGCAGCGGCGTAGAACGCAGGACAATCGCAGGGGGGACAGCAGATCATGGCGGCCAAGACGCAACCGATCATTATCAAACGGAAAAGCGGCCACGCAGGCCATCATGGCGGCGCGTGGAAGGTGGCCTACGCCGACTTTGTCACCGCCATGATGTCGCTGTTTATCGTGCTATGGCTGATGGGCTCCAGCGAAAAAGTCAAGAAGGCGGTCTCCGGCTACTTCAACGATCCCAAGGGAACCGGCAAATTAATGGGCACTCTGATGACCGGCACCGGCACAGGCGTCACCATTGCGCAGGCGAGCGCAGACCAATTGCAAAAACTCAAAGACAAGCTCGAAGAGGAGATCAAAGCGCGAAAAGAGCTGGAGAAGCTCTCGAAACAGATTGAAATCACAATTACTCCCGAGGGCCTGCGCATCGAGCTGATCGAGGGCAAGGATGGAACCTTCTACGAATTGGGAAGCGCAAAACTCAGCGCGAACGGCCAGACGCTGCTGGCACTGCTGGGAGCAGAGTTGAAGACCCTGCCCAATTCCCTGCTCATCGAGGGCCACACCGATTCGACGCCGTATTCAAGCGATGCCGGCTACAGCAACTGGGATCTCTCGGCCGACCGAGCCAACGCCGCGCGCCGCCTGCTGCAACAGGATGGCGTCCGCGTCAATCAGGTCAGTCAGGTGCGCGGTTACGCCGACCAGATGCTGCGCGTGAAAGACAATCCTGCCGACCCATCCAACCGCAGAATCTCGATCCTGGTAAAGAACGACAATGAAACGGTACCGACGCTCCTGGCGGCCAATGTAGTAAATGGCTCCACACCGTTGCCGGGCGCCGCGAAGGCACCCGCCAAGGCAGCAAACGGCGCCAAGCCGCAAACCGAGCAACCAGTCCCCGCTCCCGCCGCGCAATCTGCGACACAACCAGCCGCTCCGGCCTCGAAACCTCCCGCTGGAACTCCAGCAGCCAAGCCCAGCCTGATCGACAGGCTCAAGAAGATGCTGCCGGAAAGCAAGAAGTAAGCATCCTATAACAGAGCCGGAAGCGGAATCGTCGGTAGCCTCAAACGTATCTGAACGTTGCTTCTGGCCATTCTTCCTGTTCCGCATCTCATTCATAAGGCCTTGTATTCGGACGCGACTTCAAAGCAGACACGTCGTCGGTTGTGTCTCTTGCGCCTGGAATCACCGTTTCAGCCGCCGGGCGCTTCTAGTACGGGACCTGCTACGGTTCTTTCGTGATCGCGTCCGCGGCGTTGCCAGCCACGACCCAGTTTGCCGACCCGGCTACGACGGCTTCATCCTCGAACCAGAGGAATCCGAAGTCGTCGATACACTCCGGAAAATCCGGCTTGATGATGATGTATCCCGGAATCACGGCGCCCGGGATATAAGAGTTGTCGGCGCGGTTGTTGCTGTAGGTCTTCGTCTTCGAGACCGTACCGACGCCAGCTACGTACGAGGTACTGGACACCGGGTGCGTGCCAAGAATGTAGTTGACGGCGCGAAGTGTGTATTCAGAGCTCACAAGGTCCGGAAATCCCCGGTGCAGAAAGTACATCCGAATGGCCATGTCCACCACCGCACCTGATCCACCCCAGGTGCGGAGACTTGGAGGCACGCCGAAGGGCGTCGAGTCCAACTGCTTGTCCAGGTCTGCCATGTATGCCTTCACCGCTTCGCGCATTTGATCCTTCGCGCTCGGTTCCAGATAAGGCAATGCCCGGACCGCCGTCCAGCCACGGAAACCCAGCTGCGGCGGCGCGATCATCTGAGGGAACAACTCCCGGAGACGGGACTTGTAGGGCTCGGCGCCATGAGTGGCAATAGTCAGTTCCAAAGCCGCAGCCCAATCCTGCGTGGCTTCGAACGCCCTAGGGTCGAAGCCAGCCGGCGGAGCTGCTGGTGCGTTCGTTGAGGCAGAACCTGCCGGGGCGGCCGCACCGCTGCTTCTGTTACGACCACCGTGCGCGTGAGATACCACGCCCTGGGAGGCGGCCAACACGCCACCTCCAGAGTCGTCTTCCATATCCTCTCCGCCGCGCATTGGATTCGGCGTCGGGTGAGCCTTCTCGTCATTCCATGCCTTTATCGCGGTTTCAAGGCAGTCTTTCGCCAATGGGTCGTCCCAGCCTTTCAACGTATCGGCCGCCGCTGCCAGCGCCGCGATGGCATTCCACTGGAAGAACGGGTTGTTTGACGTGAAGATCCAGCGATCGTCCGGCCTGCCGGAGTAGTCGCCCTTCACTTCGTTAGGACCGAGCTTCGGGTCGTAGATGCGGCCGTCGGTCTTCGACGCTCCGTCGCCCAGGTGCGTATATTGGCGCAGATCAGGTTCGTGAGTGCCGCGGATCGCGTGACCGATATTGTGGAATTGCGCCAGGATCAGCAGTGCCCCGTGCTTGACCTGCTGCACGGTGTCCGGCACTCCGTCAGGACGGTGCATCTCGACCTGGCGAGTGGCTTCATCCACAGTCAGCTCGTCGTAGTTGAGATGGAATTCGCGATACGCCAGCGCCAGGCTCTGAATCACGCTGAGTTGCGCAGGCTCCTCGAGGTCGAAGTCGCCGGCATCATACCAGCCGCCCACGTTCATTCCCGGAATGTGATCGCCGCCTTTGTACTTTCCGTCGGTTGCCGTGGCCTGATTCCATCCGTCGAATTGCTCGCCGACCACAGGCGCCATGCGGCCATCATCCAGATGCGAAGCGCCGTGCCACACGCGGTAGCCTTCGCGAACGGAGACGTGATCCATCTGCTCGGCAAGATGATGGTCCAGGCTGTCCTGCCAGCTGTTGGCGTACGCGTCCTTGGAGATGGGGAAGGGCGCCGTACGCTGGTCTGCGTACTCGATCACATAAAGGCCGGGATCCTTGACTGGTGTGAAGTCGAATTTCGAATAAACATAGCGAAGCCAGGAGGTTGAAGGCGTGATGGGTCCCTCGAATGCCTGCTGGTAAGATCCATCCTCCATCAGGCGCAGCACTTTGGCCGTCTTCGGACCGTCGTACTTCGGGTCGAGTTCGAGCACCGCCACCTTGGAGAAACCCGGCGCGTATCCGACCTGACTGTGCGCGATCATCGGCGTTCGTGTCCAATTTGGAATTACGTCCGGCCGGATGTGCCAAACGATCGCCCCGTTGGTCTTGCCGAAAGGGATCAGCGAACGCAACACGAACCAGCCGTTCTGTGCGCGGTTGCGTCCATCGAAGAGCATGAGATCGGCCGTATCCGACTTCACGTTGATCCGGGCCAGCGCGTCGTCGACTCCCAGCGTGATGCTCTGGCCGTGGGCGAAGGGCAGTGGCTCAGTGTATCCCTTGGCCTTATCCCAGTCCTCCAGGTAGTACGCCTTTTTCGGTTCGTCAGCCAGGGGCAATACTCTGACCATCGGATCGTTCGGCGTTCGCGGAAAGATGGCGGCTTTGGTGCCGTCCACCAGATAAGTCTTTCCCATGTAGATCGAGGGCAGGAACTCCAGGTTGAAGCCCGCCCGTCCGACAAGTTTCTCTGGTAGCGGCTTGTCGAGATTGATGCTGACCTTCACGCCGCCAGGTTCGGCTGCGACTTCCAGGGTGTAGCTGAAATCAAAGGTCGGGAAAGCGAGGTCGGCGGTGAGCCGATTGTTCGCCTTATCGGCGTGGCGCCCTTTGAGGGTGGCCACTAGATCCCACTGCTCGGGAGTTGGCATCAGGCGCACGTCGCCGTTTGTAGCGATGCGCTGGCCGTGGAGAATCATCTCCATGGCCGTGTTCTTTTGGTCCACGAAAACGGGATGGTACGTGCTGTCGTAGAGAAATACGCTAAAACCTTGCGCGTCGAGGTAATTCTTGTCGTTCACTCTCATGGCAAAATCGGCGCCGAACAGGCTTGGACCGGAGCTCAGGGCCAAGAGAAAACACACTATGATTCGGGTGGGCATAGATTGGGGTCAAACTGCTCCTTTGCCTTAACCTAACATGACATGCACACCTTCTGGGCGACATTCATCACCAGGATTACTCCCGGTGGTCGTTAGCTCCGAACCGGGGCTACCCCGGCCCGTTAAGGATAGTCTGTCGAAGGATCTTTTGCCGGGGCACTTTCGATAGTGCATCAGTGCGCAGTTCGACACAAGGCTCCAGATCGGCCTTTGATCTCGCTACTTGGAATACTCCAGGCCGGGATTGTATTAGTTTCTCCAGATCGGCAGGGGCTCCGCTGCAGCAGTGCGAAGAGTCTCCAGCAGCCCATGCGTGGAGCTATATCGACAAACTGGATCGATCGCTTTCGCATCTCCGGCAAGCCGACGGACGGCAGCCACTGGGACATTGCGCCTGCAACTGTCGAGACTCTCTATCTGCGGTCAACGAACAGCCTGGACGTTCCTGCCGGCATCATTCAGCTACTTTTCTTCGACCTTGTCGCCGATCCCTCAGTAAACTTCGGCAGCATTGGCGCAGTTGTGGGGCACGAGTTGACGCACGGATTCGATGAGCTCGGATCGAGATTCGACGGCAAAGGCAATCTGCGCGAATGGCAGACCGCCGACGATCACCGCAGGTTCGCCGAGAAGACCGGCTGCGAGGTGGCTGAATTCGGCAACTTTGAGGCGATGCCCGATCCTGGCAATCTGCCGCTATTCAAGGTGAATGGAAAGCTCACGCTCGCCGAAAACACAGCCGACAATGGCGGTCTGCGCATTGCATTTCAAGCACTGACTGAGGCCTTGGCGGCCGACGGAAAAAGCACTCAGGATTCTCTGGATAGATATAGCGTGAAGCAGCGTTTTTTCCTGTCGTTCGCGCAGGTCTGGTGTGAAAACCAGGGAGCGCGTTCCGCCAGGCAGTCAGCCGCAGCCGACTCGCAATCGCCAGGTCGCTCACGTGTCAACGGCGCCATCCAGAACTTCGACGAATTCGGCAAGGCCTTTGGATGTACCAGAGGTACACCCGTGTACCCGGTGAACTCTTGCAGGGTTTGGTAGCAAGAAGAGTGCAGACCTATTCAGGACGAGGGATAGCATGAAGGCAGCACATTTGCTTCTTTTGTCGTACGCCCTCCCGGTCTTCGGTCAGGCTGATCAGGGTGAATTGCAGCTCAACGTGGTCGACCCTGCCGGCGTTGCCGCGAAGGTGTCCGTCCGCATTGTGAGCGAAGCCAATCAGTACTCAGCTACGCTGATCACCACCGCCGAAGGACGTCTCGTGGCAGAGCACCTGCCCTACGGAATCTACCGGTTTGAGACTCATCGACCCGGATTCGATGAAGTCTCCACGTTCGTTGACGTCCACTCCGCTATCCCCGCTCGCCAGACGATTCAACTAACGCTCTCGTCGGTCAAGCAATCGGTCGTCGTTGGCGCCGACGACACTCTGCTTAACACTGACCAGCCGGGCTCGGTCAACCGGTTGGGTTCCGCTCTGTTTCAAAATCGCCCTGGCTCCATTCCGGGCCGCTCAATAGCTGACCTCGTGAACTCCCAGCCCGGTTGGGTTTATGAGGGAAGTGCCGTGCTTCACCCGCGTGATTCTGAATACCAGACGCAATTCGTCGTTGACGGAATACCGCTCACTGACAATTGCTCGCCCGGTTTCGGTCCAGAGATCGAAGCTGATAATGTGTGAGTCGATGAGCATCTATACCGCGGGCATACCGGCGGAATACGGACGCAAGATGGGCGGCGTTGTCGAGATAAGTACCCAGCGGGATTTCGAGCCGGGATTCCACGGCCAGGTTTCGCTTTATGGCGGCAGTTTCGACTCCGCCGGAGCCTTCGCCAACGGGCAGTACTCCTGGGGAAAAAACGTCTTACGAGCGAGCGGCGACAGCAGCCGCACGGACCATTACCTCAATCCCGTCGTGCCGCAGAACTACTCTAACACCGGGACCCTCGGAGACTTCTCCGTGGACTATCGCCGCGAAGTCACACCCAACGACAAGCTCACCATGAACGTGCGCCATGAGATCGCCCGATACGATATTCCCAACGAACTCATCCAGCAGGCCGCAGGCCAGCCCCAGAGCGCCGACAATGTCGAGACGATCGGGATTGTCTCCTACCAGCACCTCTTCTCCGCGAATGCCGTAGGCGACCTGCACGGCATGGTCCGCGACAACTCCAACGACTTCGACTCCAACCCCGAAGCGACTCCCATCGAGGTGTTCCAGCACAATTCCTTCCGTGATGGCTACTTCAACGCAAGCTTCACCTTCAATCGCGGGCGTCATGAGTGGAAAGTTGGCGTCGAGAGCGACAATACTCTTCTGCACGAAAACACCAGCTACAACATTACAGATTCTTCCCTGTTCGATGACGGCACACCACTCACGTTTGCATTTCAAGGCGGACGTCCTGATCTCGAACAAGCGTTCTTTGTCCAGGACATGATCCATCTAAATCGATGGACCATTTCTGCCGGTCTGCGTTGGGACCATTGTCAATTGCTGCTCAATCAGCAAGCCGTGCAGCCGCGATTCTCCATCGCGCGCAACTTCGAACCCATCAACACCGTGATTCACTTCTCCTATGACCGTGTTTTCCAGACACCCTCCTTGGAGAATCTGCTGTTATCCAGTTCCGACGCGGTCAAAGCCATCTCACCCAATTTCCTTCGACTGCCCGTCAAGCCCTCCCAAGGCGACTACTACGAAATCGGATTGAGCAGCGTCTTTGCCAAGCATCTTAAGCTCAACGCCAACTACTTTCGACGTTTTGTCAACGACTACGCGGACGACGATCAGATCGACAATACTCCCATCAGCTTTCCGATTTTCATTCAGCAGGGCAGTCATTTACGGGGCAGAAGGCAAGGTCGAGGTTCCCGAATGGCGTCGTCTCTCAGGTTTCGCCAGTTATTCTTACGATGTGGGCAAGGTCTGGAACCCGGTTACCGGCGGCCTTTTTCTGGGTCAGAATGCAAGCGACGCAGCCTCAATCCTCAGCGGTCACTTCCCCGATTTACAGGACCAACGCAATACTGTGCGCGGTCGAGTCCGATATCAGGCCGCTTCACGCATCTGGTTCGGGGCAGGAGTTCAGTACGATACTGGTCTGCCCTTTCAGTTTGGCGGGAGCGCCGAAGATGCCCTCGCACAGTACGGACAGCAGGTCTTCGATCACATCAACTTCCGTCGAGGTCGCATTCTGCCTTCCTTTCAGGCCAGCGCTTCAGTTGGAATGGAACTCTATCGCGGCGATCATGCGAGAATGCGTTTGCAGGTCGATGGGCAAAACCTAACCAACATACTTGACCTCATCGACTTTGGCGGTCTTTTCTCGGGCAATGCCATCGGCCCTTCCCGCAGCTTTTCGTTACGTCTCACCGGCAGTTTCTAAGAGGGGCTCTTAATTGCTACGAATAATACGAGAAGGGCAAACCCGGCTGGGAACCGACCCCGTCTTCCCTTCCGTGCGCACAGGTGATGCTCTCCAAGGATCGCGCGGATGGTTCTCGACTGCCCTGGAAGAGGCCAAGATTGGAGAGTATACCTGGCATTGCAACCGCCATACATTTGCCAGTAGACTGGTTATGGCCGGAGTAGATCTGCGGACAGTTGTAGAGCTGCTCGGGCATAAGACGCTCCAGATGGTCATGCGGTACGCACATCTCGCTACGGAACACCAGGCGTCGGCAGTTGATCGTCTGGTCCCCTCCGAAGGACGGATGGTGACTAAATCGGCGACCGGAAAATCTGAGGCGATAAGACCCAAACAGACCCAAACATTAACTCATTGGAACTAAATGAGTTATAGTGCGGAGAGGTGGCAGAGCCCGGTTGAATGCACCTGACTCGAAATCAGACATAGTCGCAAGGCTATCGGGGGTTCGAATCCCTCCCTCTCCGCCAAGACTTTTCATATCTTTTTGATTCTACTCGTAAATAGAGATATATAAACGATTTACAAGCATTCCGCGCCATCCATTCTGTTTGTATTGTCCAACCAATTTGCCCCTGTAATGCCATTTTGCACGACAATGAGATGATCTGTGGAAGTGTGGCACTTCAAGGCACCCTATCACACTGAATACCAAACAAAAGTAGCACCAAAATTGACACCACCTCTTCCGCGTCACCGCGCGGTTGAGGATTCTGCTTTGATTCCAGGCCTGTCTGCGTGTTGAACAGGTTGGGCATGAGCACGGGCGTCTATCTCGGGAGGCAAGTCGCTTCGCATGTTCTCTATTCTGGCTGTTCTTGTGTTTTTTGAGCTCTCCTTGGCGGCGCAAACCCGGGAGGATTCGCAGTTGGCCGCGCGCATGCGGCATGGCGCAGTTCTACCATGATCGGGAGGGCTTGTCAGGCGTGATTGCAGTCGAACGGAATCATCACCTGCTCTTTCAGGCCGGTTGTGGATACGCCAATTACGAGAAACAAACCCCTTTCAAGCGCGACACACGGTTTGCCGTCGCTTCCCTTTCCAAGCAGTTCACTGCGGCGGCTATTCTTCTTTTTCAGCAATTATCCGTTAAACGGAGATAATTCTGTAAAGGGCGTACAAGACGGGAATTGCTCGTTCGGGCGATTCTTTCATTGGGAGGACGGCAGGAGATGCGAATCAATCTGTTTCACGGAACGCAGAAGGACCGGCTAGCTATCGGCGAAGACCTAAATCACAAACCTCCGACGAAGAGAGACCGGCTGTTAGCCATCCTGAGATTCTTTTTGTTTGCCGCCGCAATTGGGCTCTTTCTGACGGTTCTCAATATTGTTCTGAGCAGAATCCCGGCCACGGCATCCCTCCTTGAGCAGGCGAAGGCCGGGACCACGACTGCGCCGATAACGCTCATCATTGACAGTATTGGCCTGCTAGCTGTGATTGGCTTGTCCTTTTTCGCCGCGAAGGTCGAGGGACGACCCCTTGGGGCCTTTGGCCTTCCGCTGCGGGATGCATTCCGGAAGCGATTCGCGCTGGGCCTAATTTGGGGGCTCATTTTAGCCCTTTTGGACATCGGGTGTACGTATCTCTTGAGAGGCTATTCTTTCGGAAGCTTTGCGCTCTCCCCCGGAAAGATCCTGAGCTACGGTGCCGCATGGGCGCTAGCTTTCATCATGGTGGGTCTTTTCGAAGAGTTTCTCTTCCGCGGCTATGTGTTGCATTGTCTGACCATCGGCGTCGGCTTTTGGCCGGCAGCGATTCTGTTATCGGCCATCTTCGGAGGCCTGCATCTCACGAATGCGGGGGAAAGCATTGTGGGCGCGCTGGATGTGATGTTGTATGGCCTATTCGCATGTTTTACCTTAAGCCGGACCGGCAACTTGTGGTTTGCGGTGGGCCTACATTCGGCCTGGGACTTCTCTCTTACATTCCTCTACTCGGTTCCGGGTAGCGGCATGCACGCAAAAGGGCAGTTATTGCAGGCAGCCCTCCATGGGCCGGCGTGGCTGACCGGGGGAGCTGCAGGACCCGAAGGAAGCGTGATCGGCTTGGCAGTCCTGATTTTGTCCTTTCCGGTCTTCTCCGCATTGTTCCCAATCGCGCTTGCCAGTGGAGGCCGGCGTTGAGAATGTCTTTGTGCGGTGAGGGGCATTGTCAGGCGCACGTTCCTCATGATGCAACTAATGATATGTCGTCAGTTGTAGGTAACAGGCCAACGCTCTCAATGAGAGCCAATTGCACGCGATCTTCAGGATTACTCTCCAAAAACGATAGATCCCTATCGGGACTGCCCCGGCGTGGCAGAAGGGCAGACTGTCTCGATACCTCATGCCGGGGCAGTTTCGATAGGGCCGTTTGAAGTAAGTCGCTGGTGTTTGCGACGGACGC
>Ga0181526_10001030_pt1 | contig 27753 bp, 24 predicted proteins | sample PEATcosm2014_Bin_35_FD_119750 | JGI IMG/M metagenome (GOLD analysis project Ga0181526, IMG submission 119750) | Peatland microbial communities from MTU Mesocosm Facility, Houghton, MI, USA - PEATcosm2014_Bin06_30_metaG | ecosystem: Environmental > Terrestrial > Soil > Wetlands > Peat | place...
CGCCTGGCTCTCCGTCTCCGGAGTGAAGTCGGTCGCCGAGTAGTCGTAGCCGATGTAGTTGCCTTCCGCGTCGTAAGCGTGCTCGCCGAAGGCCTCGCGGTACTCCTCGGCGACCTCCCCGCCTTCAGCCGCCTGCTTGATCGAGAGGCTGATCCTGCGGCGCTGCAGGTCGATGTCGATGATCTTCACCCAGAGTTCCTCGCCCGGCGTGACGACCTGCTCGGGCAGGTCGACGTGGTGCGCCGCCATCTCCGAGATGTGCACAAGGCCCTCGATGCCATCGCCCACCTGCACGAAAGCGCCGAAGGGAACGAGCTTGGTGATCCGGCCGTAGACGAGCTCGCCGATGCGGTGGTTGGTGGCGAACTCCTGCCACGGGTCGACCTGGGTCGCCTTCAGCGACAGGCTGATCCTCTCCTTGTCGAGGTCGACGTCGAGCACCTGGACATTGACCTCGTCGCCCACCGCGACGACCGAGGAGGGGTGGTCCACGTGCTTCCAGGACAGCTCCGAGACGTGCACGAGCCCGTCCATGCCGCCGAGGTCCACGAAGGCGCCGAAGTTCACGACGGAGGACACGACGCCCTTGCGGACTTCGCCCGGCTTCAAGTTGACGAGGAACTCGCCGCGCTGCTCGCGCTGGGTCTCCTCCAGCCACGCCCGCCGTGACAGCACGACGTTGTTGCGGTTCTTGTCGAGCTCGATGATCTTGGCCTCGAGGACGCGGCCGATGTAGGGCTGCAGGTCGCGGACGCGGCGCAGCTCCACGAGCGACGCCGGCAGGAAGCCGCGCAGGCCGATGTCGAGGATGAGGCCACCCTTCACGACTTCGATGACCGGTCCCTTCACGACACCGCTCGACTCCTTGATGCGCTCGATGTCGCCCCAGGCGCGCTCGTACTGTGCACGCTTCTTCGAGAGGATGAGGCGGCCTTCCTTGTCCTCTTTCTGGAGGACGAGTGCCTCGATCTGCTCACCGACCGTCACGATCTCGTGCGGGTCGAGGTCGTGGCGGATCGACAGCTCACGCGCCGGGATGACGCCCTCAGACTTGAAGCCGATGTCCAGCAGCACCTCGTCACGGTCCACCTTCACGACCGTGCCCTTCACGATGTCGCCATCGTCGAACTCGACGATGGTCCCGTCGATGGCCTCCTCGAACGACATCCCGCCGAGATCGTCCTCGGTGATCTGGGCGGGGATGTAAGTCCCCATGGCATCGAAGGTCCCGAAACGTGGCGACTCGTCGGGGCTCTCGCTGGGTGCTGTGGTCGTAACGGACATCAGGTGTGATCGCTCTCTTCGGACTGAAACGTCGGGCTGGACGACAGACTGCGACGCGCCGCCAGCGGTTCGGATGGTTGTGGGACTCCGTCGGTCATGCCTTCGCGAGCACGCTCACGCAGGCCGACAAGACGGCGACACTTGATCGTATACCAGCCCGACTCGCAGCCGTTCCTGCTGGCCCTCAGGGCTCGAGGGCGAGCTCGAAGTCGAGCGGCTCGACATCGTCGTCCACTTCACGCGGGCCGGTACCGCCACTCTCCTTTGCCTCCGCCCAGCTGGCGCCGCGGGCGACGTGCACGGCGAGTGGGACGGCGAGCTCGCAGGCGGACCGCATGACCGAGACCGTGATCTCGCTCACCTCGTCCGCCTCCTCGAGCAGGCTCTCGACGAGGATTTCGTCGTGCACCTGCAGCACGACACGGCTCTTCAGGCCGCGCCCGGCCAGCTCGGCGTCGAGGCGCACGAGCGCCACCTTGAAGATGTCGGCGGCGAGTCCCTGGATGCCGGCGTTCATGGCCTGCCGCTCGGCTGCCTGCCGCACCCGGTAGTTCGACGAGTCCAGCTCCGGAAGGTAGCGACGCCGCCCGAACAGCGTCTCGGTGTAGCCACGCAGCCGCGCCTCGCCGACGGTGCGCGACATGTACTCCTTCACGTTCGGGAAGGCGGCGAAGTACTGGGCGAGGATGGCGGCAGCTTCCTCCACCGGGACGGCGAGACGTTGTGAGAGCCCGTAGGCCTCCATCCCGTAGGCAAGGCCGTAGGAGATCATCTTGGCTTTGGAGCGCTGCGCCGTCGAGACCTCCGAGGGCTCCACGGAGAACACGCGCGCCGCCGTGGCGGCGTGGATGTCGAGGCCGGCCCGGAACGCCTCGATCAAACCGGGATCCTGTGCGAGGTGGGCGATGACTCGCAGCTCGATCTGGTCGTAGTCGGCTACGAGCAGCTCGGCGCCCCGGGCCGGGACGAAGGCCTGCCGGAAGCGGCGGCCGAGGGCGCTGCGCACGGGGATGTTGTGCAGGTTCGGCTGATCGGACGAGAGGCGGCCCGTGCGGGCCACCGTCTGGTTGAAGCTGGCATGGATGCGGCCGTCCGGGGCGACCTCCGAGAGGAGGCCCGTCCCGTACGTGGAGCGGAGCTTCTCCACCTCGCGGTAGGCGAGCAGGGTGTCGACGATCTCGTGGCGACCGCGCAGCCGCTCGAGGCTCTGGGCATCCGTCGAGTAGCCGGTCTTCGTGCGCTTCTGCGTCGCCAGGCCGAGCTTGTCGAACAGGATGTGACGGAGCTGCTGCGTCGAGTTCACGTTGAACTCCTCGCCGGCGAGGCGCTGCACCTCTGCCTCGAGCGTGGCGACCTGCTCGGTCATCTCGCGGCTGATCGCCTCCAACTGCTCGACGTCGACGGCGATCCCGGCCAGCTCCATCTTGGCGAGCACGCGGACGAGCGGCTGCTCGACCTCGAGATAGAGCTGCTCGGCCCCGGCGTCGGCGAGGGCACGGCGCAGCGAGGCGTGCAGGCTGGCGATGAGGACGACTCGGCGGGCCGCCGACTCGGCGAGCGGGCTCGGCTCGCCCTCGTTGCCCGCCAGATCGAAACCCAACTGCTCCGAGCGCCCTTTGCCACCGCGGGCGCCTCCGCTTGGGGCACTCGCCGAGAAGCGGTCGGCTTCGCCTCTCACGAGGCCGGAAGCGGCCTCGGCGAGGCGCTCGAGCGTCGCCTGCCCGATCCGCGGGTCGGCGAGGTAGCCGGCGACGGCCGTGTCGAGCGCCAGCCCGCTGAATTCGATCCCTATCGGCTCGAGGGCGCGCATCAGCTCCTTGGCACGATGGGCGACGACGCGCCCCCCCGTCCCGCCCTGCCCGAGCAGCCCGCCGAGGGGGGCCGCCAGAGCCGGCTCGGCGAGCAGCTCGCCCAAGAGCCAGCCGACCTCGATGGCAGCAGGCTGCTGCGCCGCCGCATCGGCGGCAGCGTTGCCACCGGCGGCAGCCGTGGCGTCGGTCGCAGCAGTTGCAGGCTCCGGTGGCACGCGGCACCAGGCCAGCCCGACGATGGCCGAGCGCCCCGGCGTGCCCGCCCACTCCGGCTCGACGGCGACGAGGCCGCCCGTGGCGGAGAGCCCCTCGAGCCAGGGCGCCGCCGTCGCCACGTCCTCGAGCTGGACGATCTCGATGGGCACAGCCGCCGTCTCGGCGTCCTCGCTGCCGTCGGCGCCCTCAGCAGAGCCGCCCTCCAGGCGGTCGAGCGCCTTCAGGATGCGGTCACGCGGGCCCTTGATCTCGAGGAGCGTGAAGAGGCTCTCGAGGGCAGGACGATCGGAGCCACCGAATCGCAGACGCTCCAAGGGCAGCTCCACCGGCACGTCCCGCACGAGCGGGGTGAGAGCGAAGTTCTGCCGCACGCGTGCCTCGCAGGCCTCCAGCGAGGCTCGCAGCTTCGGCGTCTGCTCATCGAGGTGGCTGAAGAGGTTGTCGAGGTTCCCGTAGGTGTTGACGAGCTTGGCGGCCGTCTTCTCGCCCACGCCCGGCACGCCGGGGAGGTTGTCGGACGGATCGCCCCGCAACGACGCCAGCACCGGGTAGAGGGCGGGGGGAACGCCGGTCCGCTCCTCGATGCCGGCCTCGTCGTACAGGACGTAGTCGGTCACACCGCGGCGGTTGTAGAGCACCTTGATGTGGGGGTCGCGCACGAGCTGGTAGGCGTCGCGGTCGCCCGTGACGATGATGACGTCGTCGCCCGCCCGCTCCAGCGAGGTGGCCAAGGTGGCGATGATGTCGTCAGCCTCGTAGCCGGCCAGCTCCACGACGGGTAGCCCCATCGTCTCGACGAGTCGCCGGATGAGGTCGATCTGCTCGCGCAGCGGCTCCGGCGTCGGGGGCCGGCCGGCCTTGTAGTCCGCCGCGATGGCGTCACGAAACGTCGCCTCCGGCCGGTCGAAGGCAACGGCCATGCCGGTGGGCGAGTGGTCCTCGAGCAGCCGCCCAAGCATGCCGGCAAATCCGTAGACGGCCGCCGTCTTCTGGCCCGACGCCGTCGTCAGATCCGCCTCCTGCAGGGCGAACCAGGCCCGGAACGCCAGGGAGTGCCCGTCGAGCAGGAGGTACGTGGCCATCGCTGCCATGCTAAAGCCACGGCGCGGGCTTCGGCCCTGGCGTCGGTCTCGGCCGGGCCACTTCGGCCGCAGGCGCCCGGTACGCTCGGCGGCAGTGCCCGACGGCTTCCACCCTCCTCTCGAGGAGTACCTCGAGACCATCCACGCCCTCGAGGAAGAGGGCGTCGTGGTGATACAGGCGCGGCTCGTGGACCGTCTCGGCCACAGCGCCCAGTCCGTCTCCGAGATGGTGCACCGCCTAGAGGCCGAGGGCTACCTCGAGCGCCGCGGGCGGGGCGTCGCCCTCAGCGTGGAAGGTCGGCGACGGGCCGAGAGCGTCGTGCGCAAGCACCGCCTCGCCGAGCGGTTCCTCGTCGAGATCGTCGGCCTGCCCTGGCACCGCGCCCATGTCGAGGCGGGGCGATGGGAGCACGTCATCTCGGACGAGGTGGAGTCGCGTTTCGTGGAGATCCTCGGCAACCCCTCGACGTGCCCGCACGGCAACCCCATCCCGGGCGCCCCGCAGACGGCGGGCGACCAGCACGCCCTCTCCGAGTCCGAGCCGGGCGAGCATGTCCGGCTCGCCCGCATTACCGAGCAGGTGGAGATCGACCTGGAGGCGCTCGAGTTCCTGAGCGAGCACGGCTTCGTTCCCGGTGTCGGCGCCGAGGTGCGGGCGAAGGCGCCGGACGGCACGCTCACCCTCGAGCTCGACGGCTCCTCGGTGTCACTCGGCCCGGCGATGTGCCGTCAGCTCTACGTCGTGGCCACCTAGCGCTGCTGCCACCCGAGCCTCACCCGAGGAACTGCTCGACGGTCTGTGCGATCCCGCCGGCGATGACTTCCTGCCCCACTGCGCTGTCGGCGATCGAGGCTTCGAAGGGATCGGTTGCGAACAACGGCTCGATGACGGCTCCCGGCATCTCGCTCGGAGTCTCGAAGAAACCCGCTTTTGCCGGACCGAGGAGCATGAGGTGGTCGTAGTTGGCGGCGGCGGTCGTGAGAGCCGGGCCGCCTTCGTAGACGTCGGAGTTGACGCCCCCGTTCGGGATGCCCCATCCCCTCCCGTTCATGGCACTCAACACATCGTGCTGCAGCAGCTTGGCCAAGCGGAGGTTGGCGGCGGCGAACGGCCGGCTCGTGTCGTAGGAGGTGATGCTGCCGGCGTCGAGCGGTGACCCGCCGGCGTCGAAGTAGATGCCGATGAGCACGTTCGCCTTGGCGAGGTTGGCGCACACGTCGCGGGCGGCCACCTCGTCGTGGGCTCCCGCCGTCGTGTAGATCCCGCCCGAGATGGCGCCTGCCGACGGGATGGCGACGGGCCCGCCGTTGGTCCGCGACACGACGACGCGGTAGCCGTCGGCGCGCAGGATGGCGGCTGCGTCCATCTCCACGGGCAAGGTCAGGTTCTTCTCGTAGATCGTGGCGCCCGACTTCGTCCTGCCGACCGCACCCGGGTCGACGCCGCCGTGCCCGGCGTCGAGCAACACGGTCTTGCGGCGATCCCCGCGGGTCGGGGAGAACGCCACGCACGATCCGCTCGAGAACAAGGAGGCATCGACGGGCGTTCCCCCGATGCGGCTAGCGATCCCGCTCAGCGCCTTCGTCGAGGGGTGGTGGCTGGCCGCCCTCGTGCCCGTCGAGGACGTCAGGATCTGAACCACGGCGACGACGCCGACGATGGCGATCACGACCACGAGCACGAGCGGCAGCTTGCCCTGCAGAGCTTGCGAGGCGGGAGGTGCGCCGCCCGGCGGCGCTTCCTCGCTCGTCAGTGTCCGCTTCACTGCCACGAACATTAAGTGATGGGCGGCTTTCGTTGGCGGCACCCGGCTTCCGCCAGAGCCAGTCGCATCACGGGCTCAGGGCCCTACGGTGCCCTCCACGATCGCCTTGGCGACCTCGCGCATCGTGGTCCGTCGGTTCATGGCCGTCTGCTGGATGAACGAGAACGCCTCCGACTCCGACATGGCCCGATCGTCCATCAGCTTGCCCTTCGCCCGGTCGACCCAGCGTCGCGTCTCGAGCTGCTCCTCCAGGCTGCGCTTGTCGTCGGCGAGAGCGGCGTTCTCGGCCTCGAGCGCCTGCATCTCGGCGAAGCGCCCGAGCGCCACCTCGATGGCCGGCAACAGCTCCTCCTGTTGGAACGGCTTCACGAGGTAGGCGAGCGCACCGGCATCGCGTGCCTCCTCGATGAGGTTTCGCTGTGAGAACGCCGTCAGGATGAGGACGGCCGACTTCCGGTCGGCGTTGATGTCGCGGGCGGCCGAGAGGCCGTCGAGCCCCGGCATCTTGATGTCGAGGATGACGAGGTCCGGGTGGTGCTCCTTGGCGAGGGCGACGGCCTCGTCACCACGGCCCGTCTCCCCTACCACGTCAAAACCCTGCTCCTCCAAGATCTCCCGCAAATCGAGGCGCACGATCGCTTCATCTTCGGCGATGACCACGGTCCTGCCCAAGGTGCTGCTCCTTCTGCTCAGCGAGGGCGCGATGGTTTCGGCCCCCGATAGGTGCTGCGCCGGTGGCTACCCGGCGGCGATCAGACTACGAGCTTCGCGAGCAACTCGTCCTGTGCACGCTCCAGCTCGGCCACCTGGGCGAGGGCCAGGTCGCGCCCCCGCCGGTAGGCGTCGGCGTGCCGCCGGGCCTCGTTCCAATCGTGATTGGCGAGGGGCGTCTCCGAGACGAGCGAGCGGATGCGGGCATCGTCGGCCGTGTCATCGAAGACGGCCAGCTGTTCCTCGGCGATGGCAAGCTCTTGGCGCGCCCGCACGAGCCGCTCGTGTACTTCCGTCAGGCGCCGCTGCACCGCTTGCTGCTCCACGCCCGAAGTGTAGGCCGAGCAGCTCGGGGCGCCGGTCCGCATCGTTGCGCCGGCAGGGCGGCGGCACGGCGGGCCTCAGGAGCGCAGCAACGCCATGGCCGTCATGCCGGCGAGGGTGAGGACGACGAGGACGCCGTCGCGCAGGGCGAAGGGGTGTGTCTCGGGGGCGATGGTGGGAACCCCGCCGCGGGCCTCGATCGCCTCGGCGATCTCACGCGCCCGCCGCAGGGCGTTGGAGAGCGCCACCCAGATGAGATCCTCCAGGCTCTGGGCCATGTCCTTGGCGGAGGTCTTGGCAGAGGTGCGGCGTGCCCGCCGGGCGGCCGAGAGCACCCGGCCCTCCTCGAGCAGGAGCGGCAAGCAGCGGATGGAGAGGGCGATGGCACCGACGACCTCGTCCACCGGAAGGCGGAGCTTGCGCAGCGGCCAGCCGAGCCGCCCGAGTGCGGGCGCCAGGTCCGCCAGCGGGGTCGTCCAGCTCACGAGCAGCGCCAGGGCGAGCACCTCGATCGTGATGAACCAGAAGAGGGCGACCTTGTCCAGCCCGCCGAAACCCACTCGCACGTGGCCGAGGTGCACGAAGGGGGCACCACCGGCCGCCATGGCGATTGCGAGCTCGATGAGCAGGAACAGCCAGATCCAACGTGGCAGTCGCGGTGCCACCCCGCGCGGCAACCTCGCCACGAGAAACCCCCCGAGCACCATGACGGCGCCCACCCCGACGGCCTTCCAGGTCGGCCAGAGCAAGAGCCCGATGGAGACGAGGGCAAACCAGAGCAGCTTCGTGCCCGCCCACATGCGGTGCACCGCCGTCGCTCCCGGGACGTAGCGAAGGACGTGGAAGTCGCTCATGGCGCGAAGCGAGGAACGGCGGCCGCCGCCGGGCCGACCCGAGGCGGCCGGGCGCTCGGAGGCGCCGTCCCCGGCGACGAAGGGGCGGATCGGGCTCACGGCCCTCCCAGCAGCGACTCTTCGCCGGTGATGTGGCCACCGTCGAGATGGATGAGGCGCTCCCCGAGCACTTCGGCGTCGTCGAGATCGTGCGTGACGACGACGACGGTCACCCCCGAGAGGCGGCGGAGCTGCTCGAGGGTGCGCCCGAGGGCGGTGCGAGCCTCGTCGTCGAGGCCGGCATAGGGCTCGTCGAGCACGATGAGGTCGGGTTTGCGGACGAGCATGCCGGCGAGGGCCACGCGGCGCTGCTCGCCTCCCGAGAGGTTGTCGACGCGCCGCGGTCCCATGGCGTCCGGGTCGAGCCCGACCGTCTGCAGCGCCCGCCGCGCCCGGTCCTCGTCGGCACCGAGGCGGACGTCGGCCATCACGGTGGGGCGGAGCAGCTGGAGTCGGGCGTGCTGAAAGGAGATGCCGACCCGGCCGGGCTGGGTGGCGACGGGCTCGCCGTCGAGGAGGACGGCTCCCTCCGTAGGCTCGGTCAAGCCGGCGAGGAGCCAGGCGAGGGTCGACTTGCCCGACCCGTTCGGCCCCGTCAGCACGACACCCTCACCCCGCCAGAGCTCGAGCTGGATGCCTTCGAGCGCCCGGTGCGCCCAGGGCGACGCCTGTGCGTAGACGTAGCCGACGTCCTCGAGGGTGACGAGCGGCTCACCACGCCGGCGGGCCGTACCCGGCTGCGGGCTGGCGGCAACGGCTGCGGGGCGCTGATCGACGCTCGGCCGTGGCTTGGAGGGCGCAGCGTGGGAGCCGGAGGCGGACCTGGGGCGGAAGCGCAGGGTGGGTTTCGGCGAGAGGGCGAGCCCGAAGAGGTCGGCTGCCCGGGACGCCGGCGCCGCTGCCTTGGCCGGCTCCCCCGCCGCCGTCATGTCGAGCACCTCGTCGGCGAAGGCGGCCTCCTCGACACGGTGCGTGACGTGCACGACGGCGATGCCGCTCGAAGCGAGCGACCGCAACAGGGTGACGACCTCCTCCCGGCCCGGGCGATCGATCATGGCCGTCGCCTCGTCGGACACGAGCAGGCGGGGTGACCGTGCCAGCGCCGAGGCGATGGCGAGACGTTGCAGCTCGCCACCGGACATCGTCGAGGTCTCCCGCTCTTCGAAGCCGTCGAGCCCGACGCGTTGCAGGAGGCCGGCGACATCGGGGTGGGCGGAGGGCGGGAGGCCCCAGACGATGTCGTCGCGCACGCGGACCCCGAGCACCTGGCTCTCCGGCCGCTGGAAGACGATGGCCGTGCCGCCCATGTGGCCGAGGCCGGCCGGGCCGGATCGTTCCACGACGCCCGATCGCGGTTCCAGCCGGCCGGCGAGGAGGCGCACGAGCGTGGACTTCCCGCAGCCGTTCGGACCGACGACGGCGAGAAACCGCCCGGGTTGCAGCGTGAGGCTGACGTCGCTGAGAGCGTCCGCCTCGGAGCCGGCGTAGCGGTAGGAGACGTGCTCGAGGCGCACCGGCACGGGCTGCGGGGCACCGCCGGCTTCGAGGGCGCCCGCCGGGGTTCGGTGGCGCCGGCGTTCGACGGCTTCGTCGGCCACCGCCATGGGGACGTGGCGGCGCACCTCGACGAGGAAGAGCCGCAGCCGGACGCAGCCGAGGGCGATGAGGGCGATGACGGCGATCTCGGCGATCGGCAGCGAGATCCACCAGTGGACGATGGCCCAGTTGAGGAGGTCGTCGCCGTGCTTTCCGACCGAGTCGAGCCCGACGGCGCGAAGGACGTCTGCCACGACCTTCCAGACGATCTTGATCTGGGCGAACGACAGCTTGCGATAGCCGGCGGAGGCGGCGTCGAGACCGTCGGTCAGCGCCGCCAGGGGGAGGCCGACGGCGACGGTCGTGAACGCCACCCCGGCGAGCACCGACCAGCGCCGGCGGAAGGCGATGCCGACCGAGATGCCGAGTCCGCTCGCGATGGCGACCGGCACCATGATCCCGATGCCCCCCACGAGCGAGGCGACGGCGGATGCCGCCACGGCCGAGACGAGGGCGGCCCGCAGGCGGTGACGCGCCCCCAGTACGGCGAAGGGGATGACGGCGAGTGCCTGGAAGATGCCGGCGATGCCGACGGGGGAGAACCAGCCGATGACCTCCATGACGAGGGCGAGGTCACCGAGCACGGCCGCCTCCGCCAATTCGCTCGGTCGAAGCGGTCCGTGCCGGACCGGTGCCCGCCGCTCGGCGGCTTGGGGAGCCGTCACGGCCTCGCTGTCCACCCTCTCAGGCTTGCAGATCGGCCGGGCCGATCGTGGACAGGCCGGCCAGAGCCGTGCCGGCAGCTGCCGCCCGCTGCCCGCTCGGCTGCATCGGCGGGTGGAGGCCCGCTACGCTCTGGGCGGGCCCGGATGGCGGAATGGTAGACGCGGCGGCCTCAAAAGCCGCTGTCCGAGAGGGCGTGCGGGTTCGACTCCCGCTCCGGGCACCGGCCGAGCACCGCCGTAGGGCAAGCGCTCGACGCGCCTACTCGCCTCGGAAGTCGTCGGCGATCGGCGCCAGGACGTGGTGGAGATGAGCGATCTCGTTCGCCCTGATGGCCGGGTCCTCGCCGGCTGGCGGAGGAACGAGGGTGATATCGACGAGATGCACGAGCGCCTCCTCGAGGACCTTGACGCGGGCGCCAAGCTCGTCGATGCGGTCTTCAAGCGTCGCCATGAAATTCCCTTCGCTCAACGGCTCATGCCGCTCCTGATAAGCCCACGCTACGCCCCGGCCAGCCGTAGCGCCCTCTCGACAGGGAGGTCAACGGGCGGCGCCCGCCGGGGCCGGCACGGCGAGCGCCTCCGCCACTCGGCGGCGCCCGATCGCGACGGTGCCGGTAGGGCTGCCTCGACTACCCTGCGGCGTCGTGCCCGAGCTGAGTGTGGCGAGCTTCAACACCCACGCCGGCATGGACGGCTGGGGCCGCCCCTATGACCTCTCGGGCGCCTGCCGCCAGCTCGACAGCGACGTCATCGTCCTGCAGGAGACGTTCGCCCCCCTCAAGGGGACGAGCCAGGCCGAGGCGGTGGCGAGCGAGCTCGGCTACACACCCGTCGAGTTGCCGCTGGCTCGCGCCTGGCGGCGCGCGGAGGGGATCGCCGAAGGCAAGGGCTGGGAGCCTCGCAAGGTTCTCCCGACGACGCTGCGGGCGCTGCGGGTGGGCGGGCACGTCGACTACCGGAGGCACGCCGACTTCGCCGGCTACGAAGAAGGCACCTGGGGTCTCGCCGTCCTCTGCAAGCCGACGATCGTGACGACGGAGGCCCTCCAGCTCGGCCGCCTCAAGCGGGACTACACCCAGCGGGGCGCCCTCGTCGTCGAGCTCGACGTCCGGCAGGAGGCCGCAGCCACCGGAGAGGACGACGTGTCCGGCCAGCCGGCGGCCCCGTCGGGCGAGCGGTTCACGGTCGTCGGCACGCACGCCGCTCATCTCACCGTCGGCTCCCCCTTCCAGATCCGGCGTCTCCACCGCCACCTGCCGGCCGGCGACTCGCCGGCTGCCCTCGCCGGCGACATGAACCTCTGGGGCCCGCCGGTGAGCCTGTTGCTCCCCGGCTGGAAGCGAGCGGTGCGCGGCCGCACCTGGCCGGCGTGGCGCCCGCACAGCCAGCCGGACCACATCCTCGTCAACCGGGCCGTCACCGTGCTCGACAGCGAGGTCGTGCACGCCGGCAACTCCGACCATCGGGCCGTGCGGGCGCGCCTGCGCTGGTGAGTCCTGACAGCAGGCCGCCGACCCGCCTCCACCACCCCAAGAAACCCCAGCCCCAGCCCATGACGCCGTCAGTAACCATTCCGGCCCGTCTACGGTCAAAGGAAGGGGAGCAACTCCGGCGCGCCCCTCGCGCCCGGTGAAGTCCTCGGGGAGGTGCTGTGCTCGCGTTCACGTTTCCTGGCCAGGGATCACAACGTCCGGGGATGGGCACACCTTGGAAGGATCACCCGTCCTTCGAGCTTGCCGAGCAGGCCTCTGACGTCACGGGCCGTGACGTCGCCGCCCTGCTGTGCGACGCCGACCACGAAACGCTCAAGCAGACCGACAACGCCCAACTGGCGACCTTCGTCCTCAGCCTCATCGTCCTCGACGGAGCGGAGCGGGTCGGCCTCGAGCCGGGGCTCTGCGCCGGCCACAGCCTCGGCGAGTACACGGCGCTCGTGGCGGCCGGGGCGCTCGACTACGAGGACGCCCTCCGGCTCGTCTCCGAACGAGGCGCTGCCATGCAACACGCCGCCGAGGTCAACCCCGGCACGATGGCGGCTGTCCTCGGGATGGAGGACGACGCCGTCGAGTCGGCCTGCACCCTCGCCGAGGGGGACGTCTGGGTCGCCAACTACAACGCTCCCGGCCAGGTCGTGATCGCCGGCACAGTGGAGGCGGTCGCCGAGGCAGGTCGTGTCGCAAAGGAGATGGGCGGCAAAAAGGTCCTGCCGATACCGGTCGGGGGTGCCTTCCACACGCCCTTGATGAACCCCGCCCGCGACCGCCTGCGCAAGGCCCTCGCCTCTGCGACGTTCCACGGACCCGAACCGGCCGTCGTCGCCAACGTCGATGCCCGCTCCCACCTCGACGCCGCCGACTGGCAACGGCTCCTCTCGGCCCAGTTGTGCAGCCCGGTCCGCTGGCGCCAGACCCTCGACGCCTTGGCGGCGGCCGGCACGCAGACCTTCCTCGAGCTCGGGCCGGGCGGTGTGCTCACGGGGCTCGCCCGCCGCGTGCTGCCGACGCTGGAGACGATCGCCGTCTCGGTCTCCACGCCGGACGAACTCGATCGCCTGCTGGAATCCCTCGCAGGGCGCAGCGCCGCCCAGCAAGAGGCGATCGACGACCGCGTGGGCGAGCGCTTCCACATGTCCGAGCGTCTCGTCGTCTCCCCCGCCGGCGGCCTCTTCGAGCCGGACGCCACCGTCGCCGGCCTCATTCCCGGCCCCGGCGACGGCAGGCGTGCCGCCGTGGAGATCGCCGTCGGCGGTCTCATCGGGCTCGTGGGCGCTACCGAGATCCGTTCCGCCTTTGCCGGTTCGCTCGAAGGCGTGCTCGTGCTCCCGGGTGAGCGAGTGACGACGGGGCAGCCGGTTGCCTGGCTGCGGGCCTCGACCAAGGAGGAGGCATGACCATCTCCTACCCAGGGGCGGCCATCACCGGCTGGGGCATCGCCCTGCCGGACAAGATCGTGACGAACGCCGATTTCGAGGCGCGACTCGACACCTCGGACGCCTGGATCACCGAGCGCACCGGCATCCGCGAGCGCCGGCACGGCGGTTCCACGAGCGGCCTCGCCGTGGAAGCCGCCCAGGCGGCTCTCGACACCGCCGGCATCGAAGGCTGGGAGATCGACCTCCTCATCCTCTCGACGACGACGCCGGACCAGGCCGTGCCGGCGACGTCGTCCACCGTGCACCACCAGCTGGGTTGCTCCGGGGCGGCCTTCGACGTGAACGCCGCCTGCGCCGGCTTCGTCTACTCGCTCGTCACGGCCGTGTCGATGCTCGGCGCGGGCTACAAGCGGGCCCTCGTCATCGGTGCCGACACCCTCTCGCGCATCACCGACCAGGAGGACCGCGGCACCGCGGTGCTCTTCGCCGACGGCGCCGGCGCCGTCGTCATCGAGGCGCGGTCGGACCGCGAGCTGCTGCTCTCCCACGACCTCGGCCTCGACGGCTCGCTCACCTCCATCCTCAGCTGCGACCACGGCGGCTACATCGTCATGGAGGGCCGCGACGTCTTCCGGCGGGCGGTGCGCGCCTCGGTCGATTCGGCCGCCAAGGTGCTCGAAGCGGCCGAGGTCACCGTCGACGACATCACCCTGTTCGTCCCCCACCAGGCGAACCAGCGCATCATCGACGCCGCCGTGCAACGCCTCGGCCTCGATCCGAAGAAGTCGGCCATCGTGCTCGACCGCACCGGCAACACCTCGAGCGGCTCCATGGCGATCGCCCTGGCGGAAGCCGCCGACGAGGGCAGGTTGGGAGACGGCGACCTCGTGCTGCTGTCGGGCTTCGGGGCGGGTATGACCTGGGCGAGCGCCGTGCTGCGCTGGGGATCGTGAGCAGCACCGAGAGCAGTACGAAGAGCCAACCCGAAGCGTCCCGCAGCGAGCGGGTGGCGCTCGTGACGGGCGGATCGCGCGGGATCGGCCTCGCTTGCGCCCGTCGCCTCCAGCGGGACGGCTACCGAGTGGCGGTGACATGGCGGACGGAGCGACCGAGCCCGCTCGAGGGACCGGACGGCACGACCCCGCTGCTCGCCGTCAACTGCGACGTCACGGACCCCGCCGACCTCGGCCGCGCCTTCGACGAGATCGAAGCCGCCCTCGGCCCCGTCGAGGTGCTCGTCTGCTCGGCCGGCATCACCGACGACACGCTGCTGCTGCGCATGAGCGACGAGCGATGGAGCCGGGTCATCGACACGAACCTGACGGCCGTCTTCCGTGCCTGCAAGCGGGCGAGCGCCAAGATGGTGCGGGGACGCTTCGGCCGCATCGTGCTCGTGTCCTCCGTGACCGCCATGCTCGGCTCTGCCGGCCAGACGAACTACGCCGCCTCGAAGGCCGGCCTGATCGGGTTCGCCCGCTCCCTCGCCCGTGAGCTGGCCGGGCGCAACATCACCTGCAACGTCGTAGCTCCCGGTCTGGTGACCACCGATATGATCGCTGCACTCAGCCCAGAACGTTTGGGAACGCTGACCGCGGCCATCCCACTCGGTCGTGCGGCGGCGCCGGAGGAGGTCGCGGCGGCGGTGGCGTTTCTCGCCTCCGACGAAGCGGCCTACGTGACGGGCGCCGTGCTCCCGGTGGACGGCGGCCTCGGCATGGGCCACTGATCCGAAGCACAGACAACACGACCACCCTGACATTCGACCCGACAGCGGCCCCCGACAATCGTGGCCACCGACAACAAGGAGAAACCTGACGTGGACAACGAAGCAGCCTTCGACAAGTTCAAGTCCTGCGCCGTCGAGGTCCTGCAGGTGCCGGCAGAGAAGATCACCCTCGAGGCGAAGTTCTCCGACGACCTCGAGGCGGACAGCCTCGAGGTGGTCGAGCTCGTGATGGCCCTCGAGGAGGCGTTCGACATCACGGTCGAGGAGAGCGAGCTCGACGGCGTGCTCACCATCGGCCAGGCGTTCGATCTCGTGACCTCGAAGCTGTAATGGCCGTTCCCGGGCGCCGGCGCGTGGCGATCACCGGTGTCGGTGTCGTGTCGTGCTGCGGCATCGGCAGCGACGCCTTCTTCGCCGGCCTCTGCGCCCCGGCCCCCGAGGGCGAGCACCGTGTGCACGACTTCGACCCGAGCTCCTGGTTCGATGTCAAGCAGGCGCGACGGGCCGACCGCTTCCAGCAGTTCTCCGTGGCGAGCGCCCAGATGGCCCTCGACGACGCCGGCGAGCTGGGCGTCGACCCGGCACGCGCCGGAGTCATCTTCGGCACGGGCGTCGGCGGCCTCGAGACCTTGCAGCAGCAGATCACCGTCCTCGTCGAGAAAGGCCCGCGGCGGGTGTCGCCCTTCCTCGTTCCCATGATCATGGGCAACGCCGGCGCCGCTGCCATCTCGATGCGTTTCGGCTGGCGGGGGCCCTGCGAGACGGTCGTGACGGCCTGCGCCGCCGGCACGCAGGCGATCGGCAACGCCGCCCGCCTGATCCAGACCGGGCGCTGCGACGCCGTCATGACGGGCGGGGCAGAGGCGGCCATGGCCGAGATCGGCATCGCCGCCTTCACGAACATGACGGCGCTGTCGAGCTCCGGCGTCTCCCGCCCCTTCGACCGCCGCCGCGACGGCTTCGTGATCTCCGAGGGCGGAGCCGCCCTCGTGCTCGAGGAGCTCGACCGCGCACTCGAGCGGGGCGCCCACATCTACGGCGAGGTGCTCGGGAGCGCCTCGACGGCCGACGCCCACCACATCACTGCGCCGGCCCCGGGAGGGGCCGGGGCGCTCGCCTGCATGGAGCTCGCCCTCGAGGATGCCGGCGTTCGCACGAGCGACGTCGCCCACGTGAACGCCCACGGCACCTCGACACCCTTGAACGACCTCGCCGAGGCGGAGGCGCTCGCCAAACTCTTCGGGGCGCCCGGTCCCGTCGTCACCTCCATCAAGGGAATCACCGGCCACTCGCTCGGGGCCGCCGGCGCCATCGAAGCCGTCTGCTGCGCCCTCACGATCGAGCGGGGCATCATCCCGCCGACCGTCGGTCTCGAGGAGCTCGACCCCGAGATGCACCTCGACGTCGTCACGGGCTCGCCGAGGCAGTTGCCCGACGGCGTCCTGCTCTCCAACAGCTTCGGGTTCGGCGGGCACAACGGCTGCCTCGTCGTCGCGCCGATCGGCTTCACCGCGCCCGACGCCCAAGCCTGAGCCCTGATGCCGTCCGCTGGCTCCGGAACGCCGAGCGACCTCGCGCTCTATTCGTTCTCGGAGGACGGCCCGTGGATCGTCGACCCGAACGACCTGCCCTGGCGCCGCGATGTCGACGCCATCCGGGCACACACCCGGGCCGACGTGCCCCGCCTCGTCCGCCGGCGCTACCTGCCGCCCTCGCGGCGCATCGCGCGCGTCGTCAGCACGCTCGGAGCCGCCATCGGGCTCTGGTACCTGCGAGAACGAGGTCCGGACAAGTCGATCTCGCGGAGCGGGCTCTCCCGGCGCCTCCGCATCGGCTTCGGAAAGCTCGGCCCCACCTACATCAAGCTCGGCCAGATCCTCTCCTCCGGAGAGGGCATCTTCCCCGAGGAGGTGGTGGCGCAGTTCAAGCTGCTACGCGACCGCGTGCCGGCGGAGTCGTTCGAGACCGTGAAGGCGACGCTCGAGTCGGAGCTGGCCGGACGGCTCTCGGACACCTTTGCCCAGTTCGAGCCGACGCCGATCGCCGCCGCCTCCATCGCCCAGGTCCACCGCGCCGTGCTCCACTCCGGCGAGCATGTCGTCGTCAAGGTGCAGCGGCCCCGCGTGTCCGAGCTCGTGCATCACGACCTCGCCGTCATGAGCTTCGTCGCCCCTTTCCTCGTCGGGCGCATCCCGGTCTCCGCCCTCGCCAACCCGCCGGCCCTGATCGAGCTGTTCGCAGAGACGATCGTCGAGGAGCTGGACTTCCGCCTCGAAGCAGCCAACATGCTCGACACCGGCCGCGTGCTGGCAATCACGAACCAGCGGTCGATCATCGTCCCGCGACCCCATCCGCGCCTCGTCACGCGGCGGATGCTCGTGATGGAGGAGCTCTCCGGCTTCGCCTGGGACGACGTCGCCGGCATGCGAAACGCCGGCATCGACACGCCGGCGGTGCTCCGCAGCGAGGTCATCAGCTTCCTCGAGGGTGCCTTGCTGTACGGCGTCTTCCACGGGGATCTGCACGGGGGCAACCTCTTCGTGCAACCGACCGGGCGTGTCGCCCTCCTCGACCACGGGATCACGGGACGGCTGGACGAGCCGCAGCGGCTCGGCTTTCTGCGGCTGCTCGTCGGCGGGACCACGAACGACGTCGTCGGCCAGATCGAAGCCCTCCGCACGCTCGGAGCCCTCCCCGTCGGCGCCCGCACGGAGGATGTCATCCGCGACCTCGGGCTCGACAAGCCCGCACAGGACATCGTGACGCTCTCGGCCGACGAGCTGACGGCGCAGATCCGCGACCTCACGAAACAGCTCCTCTCCTACGGCGTCCGCATGCCGAAAGAGCTCATGCTCTTCGTGAAGGACATGCTCTTTCTCGACGGCGCCGTCGCCACGATGGCACCCGAGATCGACCTCCTCGGCGAGATCGCCGTCATCGCCGCCTATTTCGCACAGCACCACGGCGAGCGCATCGCCGCCGACGTCGGCGTCGACGTGCGGACGACACCGGTCGACCTCGACGGCCTGCGCGCATCGATGGGCCTTTCGACCGACACTCGCCAGATCACCTACCGGGAGATCCAGGAGCGCCGCGAGGTCCTGCGCCAGAAGTTCGACTCACCGAAGTCAGGCTGAACCGCTCGCACACCGCCCTCAGAGCCAGCGCGCCTCGGTGACCGTCCCGCCCGTGATCTCGACCTCCTGAGCACTCTCTCCGCTCGGCGAGCAGATGCCGTAGCGGCCTTCGGGCAGCGACGGGAAGACGGCGGCGTAGACGGAGCCGGAGCTGACGAGACGCTCCAGGACCCAGACGTGTTGGCGCTCGCCGGCGTGCCCGACCGGGTGAATCTCCGGCTCCATCCACTCACGCTCGGCGTCCGCATACAGCACGAGAGCGCCGATTCCCTCGCCGACGTCGATGGCGACGCCGCGACTCGGCTGGCTCGGGCGCTCCTCGGCAGGGGCGGCAGGGCCGGCGTGGGCCTCGCCGGCGTCATGGGCGTGGCCGTGGCCGGCGTCATGGGCGTGGCCGTGGCCGTGGGGCGGACCGACGAGCGGCCGCCCCACGGTGAGGCTCACGGGGTCTTCGGCGGCGTCTGGAAGCCGCCGTGCGGGTCCGACAGGTACGGGAAGCGCGACTGGTAGCTCTCGCCGATCTGGCTGAGCTGAGCCGGCGTGAAGGTCGCCGGGTTCTCGATGTCGTAGATCTCGCCGGCGGCGGCGTCCGGGCTGTACTTCGAGTCCACGAGCGCATAGGTCAGCCCGGCGACGGCGCGCAGCTCGATCGACACGACGTCGTCGAAGACGCGGCGGCCGTTCGGGAACCCCGCCGGGTCGCCCCCGAGGAGGCCGAGCAGGCTCGGCTTCTTCGTGGGCGGGATGCCGACGTTGAGGCGGAGCATGTCGGCCTGCACCGCTCCCGTGTAGTTCTGGAATCCCGGGACGATGCCGCTCGGGATGCCGGTCAAAAGGATGGCCTCGAGGTCGGCGCGGGCCGTCTTGGCGGCGTCGAGCGCGGCAAGATTCGGGAAGACCTTCGGGTAGAGGACCGGAAGGAGGCCGGCGAGCTCAGGGTTGGCGTAGTGGCTGGCGAACTGCTTGTCGTCCGCCGGCGACTGCGTGTTCCAATAGTCCTTCCGGCTCATCGGGATGATGACCTCGTTGATGAGCGGGTTGCCGAGCCGGGACACCTGTGTCCACGGGCCGGCGCTCGTCTTGGCCTCAGAGTCCAACACCGTGGCCTTCTGGCGACTGGCGGTCGTCCAGACTCCGATGGTGGCATCAGCGGCGCTTGCCGCCGGCTTTGCACCGGAAGCCGTCAGGCTGTCGATGGGGACCTGGATGGCGATGCTGTGCACGTTCAAGATGGCGGGAGCGTTGACGCCCGGCGCCGCCGGCAGCGGGATGAGGTGCAGCTCCTGGAACGGGCGCAGCGCCCCGAGGTCGAAGATCGACCCGAGGTCCACATAGAAACCCTCCGCCCGCTGCCCGGCGAACACCCTCACCCTGCCGGCGAGGTTGTGCGTGGCCTCCACCGTGAGGGGGGCGTAGTTCGGGATGGAGCGGATGCCGACGTTGCACGGCGGGCAGGCAAGGTCCTTGCCGAGCACGTGGCTGCCCTTGGAGTCGATGCGCGTCACCGAGTAGGACTGGCGCCGATTCCAGGCTTTCGACGTGATCGAGGTGATCTGCCCGGTGTTGTAGAGGAACGTGCTGTCGTCATTCATGGTCGTGTGGAACTCGAACTGGAACGTGACGTCGGCTTTGCCGTCACCGTCGTTGTCGACGTGGATCTCGTAGAGCACGTCGTCGCCGAACTCGTAGAAGTTCGGGCCAGCCGGCGGCAGCTGCAGCGGCACGTAGTTGGCGATCATCGTCACCGTCGAGGCGTCATCTGGGCTGACGAAAGCGTAGAGGTCGGCGCTGTCGGCGACGGGGTCGAGGGCGATGCCGGGGGCTTCGCGGTGTGAGGACATCGTGGTTTGCTCGTTTCTCTCTGAGGATCGAAGTCAGTCGGCAGCCCGCGAAAGGCGGGATACCAGGTCGCGGTCGTGAAGAACGACTTCGCGGTCGCCGACGAGCAACCGCACTTCGTCCGTGCGCGTGTCGGGCACGTGGACGACGAGGTTGTGCGCCGCCGTCGCCTTGCGTGCCGCCGCCGTCGTGGTGCGGGCCGCTCCGGCCTTGTGGGCGCTCTTCGACGCCGGGCCCCGCAGGACCTTGGGAGTTGCGACCAGCGCTCCGGCCGCAGCAGCGGTGGCGCCGCCCTGCTTCAGAAACGACCGCCGCGTGATTTCGGGCATCTCATCCTCCTGTGTTGGCGAATGCATGGTGTGCGTCGCGGTTGGGACCCGCTCGGTGGGAGTACGGGACCGTGGGAGGAAGTGGATGAGAGGTTTCTTGCAGGCCCCATCGTTGGGGCGCGCAAGGCGCTACTGCTGTTGCGAGGCCTTGGGTGGCCGGCGCCTGCCAGCAGGCGGCGAACCCGGCGCGGCGGGGCGTTGCCGCCTCGCCGGACGGCCGGCGGCGGAGCCAGCCACCTCCTTGCCTTTGCGGGCGGGCCGGGCGGGATCGCCCACGCCCAAGAGGTCGCGTATCGCCTCGCTCAGGAGCTCGTGCATGGTCTCCTGCGGCACGCCGCCCAGGAGATCACCGGAGAGCGCCAGCCCCCCGACGAGGGCACCGACCGCGCACCCGACGCGGACCCGTGTGCGCAGCGGGATGGTGCCATCGCTCACGAGGCGGCGGTAGAGGGCTTCGAGATCGGCGTGCTCTTCCTTGTGGTGCTCGTGGTGTAGCTGCTCGAAGGCCGAACGGTTGCGCACGTGGAGGAGGAAGATCTTCTGGTTGGCGAGGATCTCGCCGATCATCTCGTCGAGCAGGTCCGCCCATGAGCTCACGTCGGATCCGACCGCCTCGACGAGGCGCTCCAGCGGGAGGTAGATGTCGTGCAGGCGGAGGTGGAGCGCCATCAGGATCTCGTCCTTGCTGGCGAAGTGGTAGTAGATGGCGGCTTTCGAGAAGCCGAGCTGCTCGGCGATCTCGCGCAGCGACGTCTTGTCGAAACCCTGCTCGACGAACAGCTCGAGGGCGATGTCGAGGATGCGGTCGCGGGTGCTGGGCTCGACTGCCTCGTCGCCCCGGTGCGAACTCTGTGCCACCGTTCAATCTTACTTGACGACCGGTAAGAGTTATACTTACTATACGGCCAGTAAGTAACGCGAAGAGAGGTGCGACGTGACCGACACCGCCATGATCGAGGCAAGCGGCCTCAAGAAACGCTACGGCTCGACGGTGGCGCTCGACGGCATCGACCTCGAGGTTCCGGCCGGGTCCATCCTCGGGGTGCTCGGCCCGAACGGGGCCGGAAAGACGACCGCCGTGCGGATCCTCACTACCCTCGCACTCCCCGATGGCGGGTCGGCTCGAGTCGCCGGCCACGACGTCGTCACCGAGGCCGCCGCCGTGCGGCGCCAGATCGGCGTCACGGCGCAGGACGCCACGCTCGACGACGCCCTCACCGGTCGCCAGAACCTCGTGATGGTCGGCGAGCTGAGCGGCCTGCGACGGGCGCATGCTCGATTCCGTGCCGTGGAGCTGCTGGACCGCTTCGAGCTGACAGAGGCGGCCGACCGCGTGCTGAAGGGGTACTCGGGTGGCATGCGGCGCCGGCTCGACCTCGCCGCCGGTCTCGTGACTCGCCCTCCCGTGCTCTTCCTCGACGAACCGACGACAGGCCTCGACCCGAACAGCCGGTCTCGGATGTGGTCCGTGATCCGCGAGCTCGTCGCCGACGGTGTCACCTTGCTCCTCACGACGCAGTATCTCGAAGAGGCGGACGAGTTGGCCGACCGCATCGTCGTCATCGACCACGGCCTTGTCATCGCCGCCGGCACGCCGCCCGAGCTGAAGGCGGCCATCGGTGGTGCCCGATTGGAGGTGACGCTCACGAGCGCTCACCTCGCCGCCGTCCCTGCCCTGCAGGCACTCGTCGACGGCCCGATCCAGCTGAGCCACGACGGGCGCCGCCTGCGAGCGGCGGTCAGCAGCGGCGCCGGGCTCGCCACGACGGTCATCCGTGCCCTCGACGGCGCCGGTGTGCTCGTCGACGACGTAGAGGTGCGCCAGCCCTCCCTCGACGACGTCTTCTTCGCCCTCACCGGCCATGAGCCGGCACCGGCGGAACCTCTTGTCGAGGAGCTGTCGGCATGACCGTCCCTGCACGCCTCACCGCCCCCTTCACCACGAGCTCGGAGCGAACCTGGCTCGGTGCCAAGTGGAACGACGTCGTCGTCCTCACCCGCCGGAACCTCGTGCACATCCTCCGCGAGCCCTTGCAGCTCTCCGACGTCACGGTGCAGCCGGTGCTGTTCACGCTGCTGTTCATCTACGTCTTCGGTTCCGGCGTCCCGATCGCCGGCGGCTACAAGGAGTTCGCCGTCGCCGGCCTCATGATGTTGAACCTGACGACCTCGGCCATGGGCACAGCCGTCGGCCTCACGAGCGACCTCACGACGGGCGCCATCGACCGCTTCCGAAGCCTGCCGATGTGGCGCTCGGCCGTCCTCGTCGGCCGGTCCGTCGCCGACCTCCTCACGGCCGTCATCTGCGTCGGCGTCGTGGCCGCGACGGGCCTCGCCATCGGTTGGCGTCCGGACGCCAGCGCCGCTTCCGTCCTCGGAGGTTTCGGCATTGCCGTCCTCTTCAGCTACGCCCTCTCATGGGGCTGCGCCTGTCTCGGCATCGTCTCGAAAGGGCCCGAGTCGGCCCAAGGCGTCGGGCTCATCGTCTTGTTCCCGCTGGCGATCGTCTCGAACGCCATGGTGCCGACCCAAGGCATGCCGGGCTGGATGCAGGTGATCGCCGACTGGAACCCGGTGAGTGCCGTGGCGGCGGCGGTGCGCAACCTCTTCGGCAACCCCAACCCCTCGAGCACGGTGCACGCTTGGCCGATGCAGCATCCCGAGGTGGCCGCCCTGGCGTGGTCACTCGGCTTGCTCCTCATCTTCGCCCCGCTCGCCGCCCATCTCTTCCGGCGCCGCACGACCGGCTGAGATCGCCCTGCCGCCCGCCTGGCGGACGGTCCGGCGGGGCGGCCGCCGGCACGCGTGCCGGCAGACGGCGCTGGTGCTGGTGACCGAGATGCTGTATCTTATAGTATTTCGTTGCTTCTCGGTAACTTCGGTGTTGCCCGGTGAACCCTCCAACTGCGGGCGGCGAGGAACCGTACGCATCAGCGAAGGAAGCGCCATGCGCCCACCGATCGACGACTCCGTCATCGCCATCATCTGCGCCGAGATCCCGGAGTTCAATGACTACTACCTCGATCTCCTCGACATCTACGACGAGGACCTCACTCCTGAGATCGTGCTCATGGAGCTGGCGGACTTCGTCGCCAACCTCGTCGTGAGCGGAGGCCGCGAGGAGACACTCGAGCGGTGCTGCGCGGCCGTGGAGCATCTCGCCGCCGGCACAGCGAGAGGCCCCGAACTCGTCGCCGCTTGCTTCCTCAACGAGCTGCCGCACGGCTCCCGCGCCGCCATCCAGCCGTATCTCGGCCGCCTCACGGATCGTCTCGCCGAGAGCGTCTACGGGGGCGACGGCTTGCCGGATCTCGAAGGGCCAGCGAGAGGGAGGCCACGTGGCGGCACGTCAGGCCACGGGACGAGCTGAGGCGCTTCAGCTCCTGAGCACAGCCGGCAGCGACGACTCGACGGCGCCGATGCACCGCTGCCGCAGCTCGGCCACCTCGGCATCCTTGAGCGTGCGGTCGAGCGCACAGAAGCGCAGGCGGAAGGCGAGGGAGCGTTTCCCGTCCTGCACGCCGGCGCCTCGGTAGACGTCGAACAGCTCGACGGACTCGCAGAGCTCCGTGCCGGCGGCCCGCAGGACGCGCTGCACTCGCGCCGCCGGCACGTCGTCGTCGACGATGAAGGCGAGATCGACGTCGCTCGAGGGGTAGCGGCTCACCGGCAGGGCCTGACCGGAACGGCGGGGAGCAAGCGCCAGGAACCCGAGGTCGAGGTCGAGCCAGCCGATCCGCTCGTGCGGGAGGCCGAAGGCTACGAGCACGTCCGGGTCGACCTCGCCCACGCAACCGAGCACGAGCTGCTCGCCGGCGACGTCGGCGACGAGCCGACCCGATCGGGCGCCGTGCAGCCCGGCGAGCTCATGGTCGGCCTCGGGCCCGGCGGGGTCCTGACGGAGATCGACACCGTCGAGCCGGAGGGCGTCCTCGATCACCCGCCAGGCCCGCACGGCCGAGACGGCCCCGTCGCCTTCGTTTGCGAGGATGAGCGCCAGGCGCTCCCGCTCGCGCGGCAACACCGCGCCATCGCCGGCCTCGGCGAAGACGTCGCCGATCTCGAAGAGCCGGATGAAGGCGTGGCGGTGGCCCGAGTTGTGGCGGACGGCAGCGAGCAGGCCGGCGAGCAGTCCGGGACGCAGCACGGACTCCTCGGCCACCATCGGGTTCGTGAGGGCGACGACTCCAGCGGTCCAGCCCGCCCGCGCCTGCTGCACGGGATCGACGATCGAGCTCGTCCACGCCTCGTGAGCGCCCAGGCCACACAGCAGGCGGCGGAGTCGCCGGCGCAGCTGCTGGACGTCGTCGAGGCGACCGACGTAGGGGGAGCGGCGATCCGTGCGGGCGATGTTCCGGTACCCGAAGGTGCGGGCGACATCCTCGGCGACATCGACCTCCTGGCGGACATCGGGCCGGAACGAGGGGGCCACGACGTCGAGCAGGCCGGCGGTGCCGCCGGCGCCGATCGCAACGCCGTCGGGGGAAGGAGCCGCCACCGAGTAGCCGATGGGCTCGAGCAGATCGCCCATTTCGCCCGCCGTCAGCTGCGTGCCCAGCAAAGCATTCAGGCGAGCCGGCCGCACGCCGACGTGCACCGCCGCGTACGGGACGGGGTTGTCGTCGAGCAGACCGCCCGCAACGACAGGCGGAACGACGCCGGCCGCCTCGGCTGCCTGCACGATGAGCTCGCACACGCGCCTGGAGGCGCGGTCGACACCTTCGGGGTCGACGCCGCGTTCGAAACGAATCGAGGCCTCCGTCCGCAGCCCCACGAAACGGGCCGTGCGCCCGACCGGTAGGCCGGGGAACATGGCGGCCTCGAGCAGGACCCGCGAGGTCGTCTCGTCGACCTCGCTCGATCGCCCACCCATGACGCCACCGATGCCGACCGGCTCGTCGTCGACGTTGCAGATGAGGCAGTCGAGGCCGCTCAGGGGTTCACCAGGCCGGGGCGGCCGCGTGCCGAGCGTTCGGGTCTCGCCGTCGAGGGTCACGATCGTCTCGCCCGGGTGGGCGGCGCGAGCCAGCAGGCCGTGACCGCCGAGACGGTCGAGGTCGTAGGGGTGGGTCGGCTGCCCGAGCTCGAGCATGACGTAGTTGGAAGCGTCCACGACGGCGTTGATGGGGCGCATGCCGGCGAGGGTGAGTCGCCGCTGCACGAGGAGCGGTGACGGCACGGTGACGAGGTTCGTGAGCACCCGGCCCGTGAAGCGGGAACAGAGATCGGGCGCCTGCACGGAGACTGAGGCAAGGGAGGCGGCGGGGGTTTCGGATTCGTCGAGCTGGGGCTCGGGTGTGTAGAGGGGCAGCTTGAGGCGGGCGGACAGGTCGCGGGCGACACCGAGCATGCACAGGCAGTCCGGCCGGTTCGGCTCGACCGCCAGATCGAAGACGACGTCGGCGCCGATGCCGAGGTGCTCGGCAAGGGTGCTGCCGAGCACGATGCCTGCCGGGAGGGCGCCGTCCGGGGCGGCTGAGCCGAGGACGAGGATGCCTTCGTGGTCGTCGCCGAGGCGGAGCTCGCGGGCCGAGCAGATCATGCCGTTCGAGACGACGCCTTTCATCTTGCGGCGCTCCATGCGAAACCCGCCCGGCAGCACGGCACCGACGGGCGCCAACGGCACGACGTCGCCGACCTGGAAATTCCAGGCCCCGCACACGACCTCGACCGGCTCGCCGGAGCCGGCGTCGACGAGCACGCGGCGGATGCGGTCGGCGCCGGCGATGGCCCCGATCTCGAGGACGCGGGCCACGATGACCTCGCCCAAGCCCTCCCCCACCTTCTCGACGCCTTCGACGACGAGCCCGAGGGCGTCGAGCTCGGAGGCCAGCTCGGCGACCGCCGGCGAGTCGGACGGCTCGACGGCGAGCGGCGTGAGCGACTGCAGCCATGAGAGGGGGGCTCGCATCAGGAGGGACCTTTCAACACGGGTGAATCAGGCGGATCAGAACTGTTGCAGGAAGCGAACGTCGTTCTCGATGAACGAACGCAGGTCGGCGATGCCGTGGCGCATGATGGCGAGCCGGTCGATGCCGAAGCCGAAGGCAAAGCCCGTCCACTCCTCGGCGTCCACTCCCGTCGCCTCGAAGACTGCCGGGTTCACCATGCCGCAACCGCCGAGCTCGATCCAGCCCGTCTGTGCGCAGGTCCGGCAGCCGATGCCGCCGCAGATCGTGCAGGAGATCTCGAACTCCGCAGACGGCTCGGTGAAGGGGAAGTACGCCGGACGCAGGCGGGTGCGGACCTCGGCGCCGAAGATGGCGTGCACGAAGGTGTCGATCGTGCCGGCGAGGTCACCGAAGCTGACGTCGTGGTCGACCACGAGCCCCTCGATCTGGTGGAAGACGGGCAGGTGGGTGGCGTCCGGCGTGTCGCGCCGGTAGACGCGGCCCGGTACGACGGCGTAGATGGGGAGGCGCCCCCGCTCGAGGAGATGGATCTGGACCGGCGAGGTGTGGGTGCGGAGCAGGATCGTCTCGGGCTCGCCCGCCTCCACGAAGAACGTGTCCACCGAGCTGCGGGCGGGGTGGTCGAGCGGGATGTTGAGCGCCTGGAAGTTGTACCAGTCGCTCTCGACCTCGGGGCCTTCGGCGATCTCGTAGCCCATGCCGACGAAGACGTCCTCCAGCTCCTCACGCACCTGGGTGACGAGGTGGAGGTGGCCGGCGAGCTCGCCCTGCGGCGCCTCCGTGAGGTCCATGCGGTCGGCCGCCAGGCGCTCAGCACGGGCGGCCACTGCAAGGGAGTCGCGGCGCCCTTCGGCCGCTTCCTCGATGCGGCCCCGCAGCTCGTTCAGGCGCCGGCCCGCCTCCTTGCGCTCTGAGGGGTCGAGGCGGCCGAGTCGCTGGTAGGCGGCGGCGAATCTCGACCGCTTCCCGATCGCCTCCCGTTCGGCCTCGTCGAGCTCGGACAGCGACGTGGCCGCCTCGAGGCAAGCGAGCGCCTCGGTCTCGATCTCACCGAGCTCAGCGGCCTCGTCGGGGCGCGTGGCGCTCTCGGTCAGCTCGATGTCGGGCATCTCCTCATGCTAGGCGCCGCCCCCAGAGGGAGCGATTTCGCCGGCCCGGCGCCGGCGGGCGGCTTCGAAGCAGAGCACGGCCGCCGTCATGGCGACGTTGAGCGACTCGGTGCCCGCAGCCATCGGGATGGTGACGGCGCCATCGAGTGAAGCCTCCAGCTCCGCCGGCAGGCCGGCGGCCTCGTTGCCGAGCACGAGGGCGACGTCGCCGTCGAAGGCGACCTCGAGATAGTCGGTTCCCCCGCTCGCCGTCGTCCCGAGGAGGCGAACGCCGCACTCACGCAGGAACGCCAGCGTCGTGGCAGCGTCGGGCGCCTTCACGAGGGGCACGTGGAAGACGGCGCCGGCGCTTGCACGCACCGTCTTGGCGTTGTACGGGTCGACCGAGCCGGCGCAGACGACGACGCCGGCGACGCCGGAGGCGGCGCCGATGCGCAGCACGGAGCCGAGATTGCCGGGGTCGCGCACGTCCACGCAGAGC
>Ga0181526_10001032_pt1 | contig 27695 bp, 22 predicted proteins | sample PEATcosm2014_Bin_35_FD_119750 | JGI IMG/M metagenome (GOLD analysis project Ga0181526, IMG submission 119750) | Peatland microbial communities from MTU Mesocosm Facility, Houghton, MI, USA - PEATcosm2014_Bin06_30_metaG | ecosystem: Environmental > Terrestrial > Soil > Wetlands > Peat | place...
CGCAGGCGCAGGCGCAGGCGCAGGCGCAGGCTGGGTCAATGAAAGCCAACTTACCCGCGTCACGTTCGTGCCGCCGGCATACCCCCAGGAAGCCCTCGATCGCAACATCGTCGGTTGGGTCGATCTGGAATTCACGGTGACGACCGAAGGGAAAGTCGCGGACGTTAACGTGCTCGCTGCCGAGCCGGGCGGTGTGTTCGACCGCGCGGCGCGCAGCGCACTGATGCGCAGCCGCTACCGTCCGGTCATTCGTGACGGCGCGGCTGTGACACAACGTGCGCGCATCCGCGTGAGGTTCAAGCAGTGAATCCACGCATCCTGCTCGTGATCGAGGAGCGGCAGCTGCGCGACTGGCTGCGGCATCACCTCGAGATTCTCTGGCCCGAGGCGAGCGTCGAGGACATGCTGCCGGCGCAGTTCGAGGGGCTGTTGCGCGACCATCCGCTGCGCGAGCTCGACCTCATCGTGCTGAGCGCGGAGTGCGGCGATACGCAGGCCGATCCTGAAAACGGACTGGATCTGTTGCGCGCCGTGCAGGCTGCGCGCAATTGTCCGCCGGTGCTCGTGATCGCGGCGGGCGGCAACGAGCTCAGTGCGGTGGAGGCGATGCGCATCGGTGCGGCCGATTACCTGCCACGCACGCTCATCAACGCACAGCGTGTCGCCAATGCATTGCGCGCGGCGTTGCGCACTCCGCGGCGCGCGCTGGCCACACCCGTGCGCGCCGTCAAGGTGGCGCGGCTCAGCATAGATCCCGCCTACATCGACCTGCCGCAGTACTCGCTGCTGCACAAACTCGGGGAGTCGGCCCGGGCCGCCGTCTACCTCGCCTACAGCGCGACGCTCGGGCGCAACGTGGCGCTGAAGATCAGCAAGCCGCAGCTCGAGGCGAACGATGAATGCCAGGAGTTCGCACGCGAGTACGCCGCGATCAGTGCGCTGCAGAATCCCGCCGTGGTGGACATTTACGACTACGGATTTCACGAAGGCCGCGAGTTCATCGCCATGGAATACTTTCCCTGCGGCGATCTGAAGATGCGGCTGCAGCAGCCCATGACCGTCACCGAGAGCCTCGAGTACGCGCAGCGCATCTGCGCCGCGCTCGAAGTCGTGCACGGCGCCGGACTCGTGCACCGCGACCTCAAGCCGCCGAACGTCATGCTGCGCGAGGACGGCTCGGTGGTGCTGATCGATTTCGGCCTGGCCAAGCACCTCGACAAGGCGCACCTCAATACGATGGTCGGGGTCCTGCGCGGCTCGCCCTACTACATGAGTCCGGAGCAGGCGCAGGGCCTGCCGCTCGACGCGCGCAGCGATCTCTACAGCACCGGGGTGATCCTGTTCGAGATGCTGACGGGTAACCGGCCTTACCTCGGAACCACGGCGGTGGAGGTGATGCAGCAGCACGTGAACGGGCCGCGGCCGCCACTGCCGGCCTCGTGTGCCAGTCTCGAGCCGCTCATGGATCGACTGATGGCGCGCGATCGTGCCGAGCGCTTCTCCGATGCCGCCGAGGTGCGCGCCGCGCTCAACGGCGCGATCGCGCTTCTCAAGGCCCCTTCCGGTCAATCGGTGACGCTGCAATGAACGACACCTCCATCTATGCGCTATCGCCGGCGCAGCAGCTCGAGATCGAGACGCTGCGCGACCAGCGCGACCTGTACCGCTCGCTGCTGCTGTCCGACATCGAAGCGCTCGGCACCGGCCTCACCCAGGCGCTCAGCTGCGTCGAGCAGCTGCGATCGCTGCTGCGTGCGCCGACGCGCGACGACACGGCGTTTCGTGGCAAGATCGAGCGGCTGCTGGCCGAGCTGGAGACTCTGACTGAAGCGCTGCGTCCATTGCACCTGCCGACTGTCAGCGCCCGCATAGAGAACGCGCAGCGCTCGCTGCAGGAAATCGGCGCGCGCAGCGAGATCACGGGTAACGACCTGCTGCCGGCGATGGTGGTGCTCGGGGACCTGTGCAGCCATATCACGATTGCGGCGGACTGCGCCTCGGTGCACGTGCCGTTGGTGGAGGACGACGGCACGCCGGCGGAAATGGAATCCGGTCAACGCCGCACGCAACCCAAACTCGCGATTGCGCTGCATCAGCTCGCCGAGAAGCTCAGCGCCGAGCACGGCAAGCACGCAACGCTCGTGACGCTCGGTCTCGAGGACATTCCCGAGGCCTGGATCGGCGCAATGTTCGACATGATCGGACAGATGCTGCGTAACGCCATCGAGCATGGCATTGAGACCCCGGAGCGGCGCGCCGCACTCAAGAAGCCCGAGCAGGGCACTCTGGTGGTGGAGTTCGTGGATCGTGGCAGTGAGGGCTACGAGCTCAACGTGCAGGATGACGGCGGGGGTCTCGATGCCAAGGGTATCGCCGATATCGCCGTCAGAAAGGGCTTACTGACGAGCGAGGCCGCGCAGGAGCTGGACCATTCGCGGCTCGCGGGCCTGATCTTCCAGCCGGGCGTTTCGACCGCGCGCGATGCCGCGCGCCGCGGCCAGGGCATGCGCATCGTGCGCGATCACGTGCACCGGATAGGAGGGCGCATCCAGGCCGCCACGAAGGCCGCACACTACACGCGCTTTCGCGTCCACCTGCCCGCGCTCGAGGCCGAGACCGAGACCGAGGCGGCGCATGGCGGTGCGCGCGCTTGACAGAAAAATGACATGACGATGCAATGCGGCATCGCTTCGGGGATACCGCATGCACCTAGTGGACACGACGCTGTTCTTCTCGCCCACGAGCGGCGGCGTGAAGCGCTACCTGACCGCGAAGCACGACTGGCTGAAATCCCACACGACGCATCGTCACACGATCGTCGTACCCGGTGAGCGAAACCGGCTGCTCCCCGATGACATCACGACCATCGCCGGCATGCGCCTGCCCGGCACGTTCAACTACCGCCTGCCGCTGTCGCTGCGCACCTGGCGCGCGACGCTCGATGCGCTCGAGCCGGACCTGCTCGAAGTCGGGGATGCCTTTCATCCAGCCTGGTGCGCCGCGGCGGTGGCACGGCAGCGAAACATACCGCTGATCGCCTTCTTCCACTCCGATCTCGCGCATCTGCTCGGCCGACGCTTCGGCGCAGGGATGGAAAGCGCGGTCGCGCGCTACCTGCGATCGACCTATTCGCGCTTCGACCTGGTGCTCGCACCGAGCAGGGCCATGTGCGCATATCTGCGGCGCATCGGCGTGCCGCGCACCGCGCTCCAGCCGCTGGGCGTCGATACTGAAATCTTCTCCCCGACGCGTTGCACGCTCGATCTGCGCCGCTCACTCGAGCTGCCCGATGACGCGCGTCTGCTGGTGTTCGCGGGCCGCTTCTCCGATGAAAAGAATCTCGATGTGCTGTGTGCTGCGATGGCGCTGCTCGGCAAGCCCTACCAGCTGCTGCTGATCGGCGGCGGGCGTAGCGGTCACCCGAGCGACAATGTCACCGTCCTGCCTTACCGGCGCGACAGCGTCGAGCTGGCGCGGTGGCTGGCGTCGGCTGATGCGCTGGTGCATGCGGGGACGGCCGAGACCTTCGGGCTCGTGATCGTCGAGGCCATGGCCTGCGGCAGACCCGTCATCGGCGTACGCGCCGGAGCCGTGCCGGAGCTCGTCGATCAGCAGGTCGGCGAGCTTGCCGAGCCGGACAATGTGGCCAGCATGGCCGCAGCGATCCGCCGGCTCTACGATCGCGATCTGGAAGCGCTGGGCGCGGCGGCGCGCCAGCGCGTGCTGCAACGTTTCACCTGGTCGCATTCGTTGAACATGCTGCTCGCCAACTACGCCGGCGTGTGTGCGGGCGCCCGTGCGCTGCCGGCCTTCGATGCGGGCATGGAAGTCGGATCCTGATCGCAGCTTCCTAACACTCGAAGATCGACAGCCCGCCGCGCGCATCGCCCACGGCAAGCCGTTCCCCGCCGCGCGCGTAACGCAACAGCGTGCATTCATCGGCCAGCAGATGCGCGTCCTGCGGTGTGTCAGCGCCGCCCAGGCGCCAGAGCAGCAGGCGCCGATCGCGTGCGGCGGAGACCAGCCAGGCGCCGGTGGGCCGGCAGGCCAGCGCGCTGATGCGCTCGGAGTGCGAGCGCAGCTCGATCGGTGCGGTGCCCTCCGGTCCCTTGCCGCTGAAGTCCCAGACGATCAGCGAGCTGCCGCCCGCGGTTGCCAGGTAGCGCCCATTGCCGCTCCATTCCGTGGCGATGACCTTGCTGCCGTAGCCCTGCATCTGCGACTCGGTGCCGCTCTGCACATACCAGAGATGCACGCTTCCATCCTGCATGCCTGAGGCGAGGATGCGCCCGTCGCCATTCCAGCGTGCAGTCAGACAGGCCCCCTTCCACGGATAATCGCGCGAATCCGGCTGCGGCTCGATGCGGTGCAGGCGCATGCCGCCGTTGCCGGCCGCGGCAAGCTCGGTGGACTTGGGACGCCACGCCAGCGCGGCGATAGTGCCCGCATGCGACTCGAAGCTCGCGCGCTGCGCGCCCGCCGCATCGAACACTTGCAGTGCGCGGCCCGTAGCGATGCCCAGCAGCCGGCCGTTGTCCGAGAAGGCGAGCTGCTCACTCCACTCCTTGCCAGCGTGAATCGCGCGCGACTCGAGCGTGCGCGCATCCCACAGCAGCACGGTGCCGTCCTGCCCGGAGGTGGCGATTGAATTTCCTGCCTTCTGCCACGCCACCGCGAGTGCCCCGCCGCCGTGGCTTCCGATCTGGCGCGAGTCGAGTCGGGCGCCTATCTCCACGCGCACGACGGCACCGGCACCGCAGACCGCGATGAGAGCCTTGCCGTCCGGTGACCAGGCGACATCGACCGGATAGTCGCCGAGCTCGATGCGGCCGCGCAGCTCGAGCGATCCTGCCGACGTGCTCATCCGCGGCGCACGCTCATGCGACGCAGGATTCGAGTCCTGCTTCCAGCTCATTGCGGTCGAGATTGCGGCCGATGAATACCAGTCGGCTGCGCCGCACCGACGTGGCCGGCCACGGCCGTTCGAGCTGTCCGTCATAGACCATATGTACGCCGTGGAATACGTAGCGCCGCGCCTCGCCCCGGAGATTGAGCACGCCCTTCATACGCAGGATGTCCTGACCCCGGCTCTGCAACAGATACGACAGCCAGTCGTTGACCTTGTCCGGATCCAGCGGTCGCGCGTCCTCGAGCCCGATGGAGCCGATTTCCGGATCATGATGATGCGAGCCGAACCGGCGCTCCTCGATGAGCTGCGCACCCTGCAGATGCAGCCCGAACTCCTCGGGCGCGTGCTCGCAGAAGAGCACGCAGCGCCCCTGCCGGGCGGCCCCGCGCTGCTCGAGCTGCACCGCGTAGTGCGCATCGCCCGTGACGGTGATGCGCGAGAGCTCGTTCAGCGGCAATGCCGCATGCGGCGGGCACGCCCGGGCCGTCCGCTCGAACAGCGCCATCGCGGTCTCGAGCTGCGATTCGATGGCGGCGGCGGCGGCGGAATCGACCGGCAGCAGCAGCAGATCCACGTGCTCGAGCGCATGCGCGTGATCGTGGCCGTTGCCAGATCCCTGCGGGTGCCCATCCGCATGATCGTGCTCCGCATGCGAGTGCGTGGCCGCGTGCTCGCCCGCGCACAGCACGTGCGTCCCGGCGAGCTGGTAGAGGCCGGCCCACTCGAACGGCCGCGGCGTCTGCAGAAAATCCTCATCGTGCGAGAGCGCCCGCTCGAGATCGAAAGCGCCGATGCCGAGCACACGCTCGAGCGGCACGTTGGCATTGTGCGTCCGCAGCACCCGCGCCGTGCCGTTGATGCCCTGCACGCGCTGCTCGATGCGAGCGACGCCCGCCGTGTCCACCAGGTCGATCTTGTTGAGCAGCACGATATCGGCGAAGGCGATCTGCTCGCGCGCCACGGGGTTCTCGGCGAGTTCCTGCTCGAGATGGCGCGCATCCACCAGCGTCACGATGGCATCGAGCGAGTAATATTCCTTGAGCTCCTCGTCGATGAAAAAAGTCTGCGCCACCGGCCCCGGATCGGCGAGCCCCGTGGTCTCGATCAGCACCGCATCGAAACGTTCGCGGCGCTTGCGCAGCTGGTTCAGGATGCGGATGAGATCGCCCCGTACCGTGCAGCAGAGGCAGCCATTGCTGGTCTCGAAGATCTCCTCGTCCGCGCCGATGACCAGCTCGTGATCGACACCCACCTCGCCGAACTCGTTCTCGATGACCGCGATGCGCTTGCCGTGCTGTTCGGACAGAATGCGGTTCACCAGCGTGGTCTTGCCCGCTCCCAGAAATCCCGTCAGCACCGTAACCGGAACGCGCGCGCTCATCGTTCACCTCGCAAAGCCGTCAGCAATCCCACCGCACCGGGAATCCGCAGACCCGACAGCAGCAGGGCCCACCCCACGCGCCGCGCGAAGGGCACCCGCGGCGAGGGCACGGCCTCGAAGAATGGCTTGCCGGCGGCCCGGTGCAGCTGCAGGGCGCGGGCCGCGAGATCGAGCTGCAGCTCGCGCGACTCGAGGTGCAGCAGCCGCGGGCCGGAGTCCGATGGCCGCTCGAGCAACCGTACCTGGTGCAGCCTGTGCGGCAAGCGCAAGCCGCCGGCGGCGGAGGCCCCCACCAACAGCGCCTCCACGCTTCCCCCTGCGAGCTCGCGGCCGCACAGCGTGAGGTTGACGGTCCCGTCCGAAAGAAGGCAGTCAACCCTGCCGTCGAATTCAACCAGCCGATGCAGCGGCAGCGAGGCACTCATGCCGCCGCGTCCAGGTTCCAGAGCGTCAGGTTCAGATCGCGCTTGAGCCAGATGCCGCAGCCCACGGGCCTGAAGGCGCGCGCGAGCTCGCGACGGTACCACGCGCCCGGGCGCAGGCCCTCGATGCGGTCGGTACGGGTCTGATCGCAGTTTTCGCGCCAATCCTCGCTCGTCAGGGCGCCGAAATAGAGTGCACCCCGGCAGACGCGCGCGAGGTTCGCGATCGCGCGCCGTGCCGCCGGAATCGCCAGGTACTGCAGCACGTCGTAGCAGATCACGAGCTCGAAGCGCTCCCGGGTGCGCAGCGTCGTCACCGATCCCTGCCGCCACCCATAGCGGCGGCATAGATACTCGCTGAACTCGAGCCCGACGTACTGGGCGCGCGGAAAGGCGCGCAGCAGCGGTGCGCGCAGCAGCCCGACACCGCAGCCGACATCGAGAACGCGCTTGACCGGCAATCCGACATATTGCACGCAGCCGGCGATCATGCGCGCGCGGGCGCGCATCTCCGCACGCGAGGTCACCGCCGTGCGGGGGTTGTAGTAGAAGCGCTGGTAGTAATCGCGGTCAAAGTCCATAGATCGATCCGGGGCGCCCGCTCAGGTAGACTTGTAAACCCCCATTGTAGCGGGCCGGCGACTTCCGCCGACAGGCTCTGAGACTCAAGGACCCATGCCCGCAACCGGACGCAAGCCAGTCCCTTCGATCAGCGGCCGCCCCGCCCAGGGTCCGCCGCAGGCCTCCCGCCGCGCGCCCGCCGTGGGATTCGTGAGCCTGGGGTGCGCCAAGGCGCTGGTCGATTCCGAGCGCATGATCACCGAGCTGCGCGCGCGCGGCTACGAGATCGCGCCGAACTACGAGCATGCGGATCTCGTGGTGGTCAATACCTGCGGCTTCATCGACAGCGCCATCGATGAATCGTTGCAGGCCATCGGCGAGGCGCTGGAGCAGAACGGGCGTGTGCTCGTGACCGGCTGCCTGGGCGCCAATCCGCAACGCATCCTCGAGCGCCACCCCAAGGTGCTGGGCGTCACCGGACCGCATGCCTACGAGCGCGTGATCGCCGCGGTGGATGCGCATCTGCCTGCGCCGCACGCTCCCTTCATGAATCTGATGCCACCGCAGGGCATCCGGCTGACGCCCAGGCACTACGCGTATCTGAAGATCTCGGAAGGCTGCAACAACCGCTGCAGCTTCTGCATCATTCCCGCGCTGCGCGGAGACCTCGTGAGCCGTCCGCTCGATCACGTGATGCGCGAAGCCGAAGCGCTGGTTGCGAGCGGTGTGCGCGAGCTGCTGGTCATTTCCCAGGACACCAGCGCCTATGGCAGCGACATTCGCTACCGCGAAGTGAGCTGGCGCGATGAGCGCTACGCCTCGCGCATCGTCGATCTGGCGCGCGCGCTCTCGACGCTCGGGGTCTGGGCGCGACTGCACTACGTCTACCCCTATCCGCACGTCGATGAGCTGATTGCGCTCATGAGTGGGAACGGCGTGCTGCCGTATCTCGACATTCCGTTCCAGCACGGCAGCCCCGCCGTGCTCAAGCGGATGCGACGCCCCGCGCATGCCGAGAACACGCTGCGCCGCATCGAGCGCTGGCGCGCCGAGCGTCCCGATCTCACGCTGCGCAGCACCTTCATCGTCGGATTTCCCGGCGAGACGGAACAGGAGTTCGGGCAGCTGCTCGAATGGCTCGACGCCGCGCAGCTCGATCGAGTCGGCTGTTTCAAGTACTCCCCGGTCGAGGGCGCCGCGGCCAACAGCATCGCGGAGGCGGTGCCCGAAGCCGTCAAAGAGGAGCGCTACGGACGCTTCATGGAGCGCGCCGGCGCGATCAGCGGCGCGCGGCTGCGTGCGCGCGTCGGCACGCGTTGCCGCGTGCTGGTGGATTGCATTGAGCGTGGAGTCGCCGTTGCGCGCAGCGCGGCGGAGGCGCCCGAAATCGACGGCGTGGTGCGAGTGCGCGGCGGCGGCCATTTGAAAGCCGGCGAGTTCGCGGACGTGCGCATCACTGCGGCGGATACCTACGACCTGGTCGCGACCACCGCCGCTGCCTGACGCTCGCTCACGCGGCGGGCGGCTCGGAGGGCGGAGGTTTCGCGTCCGCCTGCGCACCTGGGCGCTCGGCCGTGAACCACACCGCAATGTCCCAGGCGTTGTGGATGCCGATGAAGAGCAGCGACAGGGATGCCGCGGCGGCGACATAGAGCGCGGCGGCCGTGCGGGCCGCCACCAGAAGCCCCGATAGCAGCAGCGCCAGATACGTTGCCGTGGGCAGAATCGCATTCCAGATCCAATCCTCGGCGACCGGCCTGTAGCCGGTGCCGACGGCCGTGCGTCGCACGTGCCGCGCGGTGCCCGCGCTGTAGAGCAGGCCCAGCAGGCCGAAGGTACCGAGGCAGATCCCGAAGCTGGTGACGGACTGACCGGGTACGTTCATGAGCGCCGCGAGCGCGAGCGCCGAGCCGAAATGAACGATGGTGGGCGTTACGAACGCGCGCAGGCCGGTCATTCGAACCGCGTGCGCGTCGGCGACGAACGCGATCACGACGAAGGTGAGGCCGGTCAGGCCGCCGGCCGCTCCGCCGATGATGACGTAAAAGTTCGCCCACGCTTCGAGCGGCAGGGACGCATCGGGCATCGTCATCGACCTCGCTCAGAGATTCTGGTAGTTGGGGCCCGAGCCCCCCTCCGGAGGCGTCCAGGTGATGATGCCGTACGGGTCCTTGATGTCGCAGGCCTTGCAGTGCACGCAGTTGGCGGCATTGATCTGCAGCCGCCTGGCGCCCGCGCCGTCGGACACCATTTCGTAGACCGCCGCCGGGCAGAAATTCTGGCAGGGATTGCCGAATTCCTTCGCGCAGCGATCGGCGCAGATCGAGGTGTCGGCTACGTGCAGATGAATCGGCTGGTTCTCATCGTGCGCGTTGCCGGCAAAGAACACCGAGGACACGCGATCGCGCGGCGGCAGCGTACGTGTGACCCAGCCACGGTCGGGTGAGGCGTAATCATCGAGCTGCCTGAGCGCCGGAGCGTCGGCCGTATTGTGCAGCGTCCAGGGCGTGTTGCCGCGCGTGAGAATCTCGAGGCCCGCGTTCGCCATGCCCAGATACAGGCCGCGCTTGAACGCAGGCTTGAAGTTGCGCACCGCGTGCAGCTCGCGGTGACCGTCCGAGGCGCGCCAGCGCGCGTCGAAGCCGGCGCTGCCGCCGCTCTCGGCCAGATGCTCGCCGGCCAGCACCCCGGAGCGGATCGCCTGATGAATGCCCTTGATCTTGAATACGTTCAACGTGCCGCCGGCATCGCCGACGATCAGAGCGCCCGGCATCTCGAGCCGGGGCAGCGACTGGTAGCCGCCCGCGGCAATCGAGCGCGCGCCGGCGGCCAGTATCTCGCCGCCCTCGAGCAGGGGCTTGACGCGCGGGTGGTGCTTGAACTGCTGAAATGTCTCAAAGGGGCGCAGGCGCGGGTCCTGATAGTTGAGGCCCACCACGTAGCCGACGTAGATACGATCATTGTCGAGGTGGTAGAGGAAGCTGCCGCCGTAGGTGCGCTGATCCAGCGGCCAGCCGAAAGAGTGCTCGATGCGGCCGGGCGTGACGCGGCCCGGCGGCAGCTGCCAGAGCTCTTTGAACCCGAGACCGAAAGTCGGCGGGTCCTTGCCCTCATCGAGCTTGAACCGCGCGATGAGCTGCTTGGTGATCGAGCCGCGCGCGCCCTCGGCCAGCACCGTGGTGCCCGCGATGATATCGGCCCCGGGCGCATAGTTCGGGCCGCGGCTGCCGTCGCGGTTCACGCCCATGTCGCCGATGCGCACGCCCTTGACGGCGCCGTCATCGGAAAACAGCGGCTCGGCGGCAGCAAAGCCGGGGAACACGTCCACGCCGGCCGCTTCGGCCTGAGTGCCGAGCCAGGGCACCAGCTGCCCGAGCGAGACGATGAAATTGCCGTGATTGTTCAGCGGCGACATGCGCACCATCCACTCCGGCAGACGCAGCGAGCCCGAGCGCGTCATGAGGCGCACGTCATCCTCGACCGCCGCGACCTTCATGCCCGGATAGGCGCTGCGCCAGGCCGGCAGCAGCTGCTCGAGCGGTCCGGGCTCGAGCACGGCGCCCGAAATGGATTGCGCGCCGAGCGCTGCGGCCTTCTCGAGCACGCAGACACTCTTGTCGGGCTGCAGCTGCTTCAGGCGCAGTGCGCAGGCGAGACCCGCGGGGCCGCCACCGACCACGCAGAAGTCGTATTCCATCTGATCGTGCTCGACGTCGGTTGCACTCATACGCACGCTCGAATGCGGCATTTCCTGCCCTCATGCGATTATCGGCGGTTCCTTGTTCGGCGTCACGGGCACCGGCGCGACCTGGCGCGCCGCGCGGCGACCGCTACAGAGCGTCGCGCCGCTCGGATAGCATTGCGACATGACCACATCCTGCACCTGCCCGCCTCACGGCGCGATTCTCGTGCTAGGTTGCCGGCCGTGAGCAGCTCCCTGACGCACCTGCAACGGCTCGAGGCCGAGAGCATCTATATCCTGCGCGAGGTCGTGGCCGAGTGCCGCAAGCCCGTGATGCTCTACTCGCTGGGCAAGGACAGCGCCGTGATGCTGCATCTGGCCCGCAAGGCGTTCTACCCGGCGCGCCCGCCGTTTCCGCTGCTGCACGTCGATACGACCTGGAAGTTCCGCGACATGTATGCCTACCGTGATCGCATTGCGCGCGAGAGTGGCATGGAGCTGCTGGTGTACGTGAATGCGGAGGGAATTCGGCAGGGCATCAATCCGTTTACGCATGGCTCACAGGTTCACACCGACGTCATGAAGACACAAGCGCTCAAGCTGGCGCTGGATCACTACCGATTCGATGCTGCATTCGGCGGTGCGCGGCGCGATGAGGAAGCCAGCCGTGCCAAGGAACGCGTGTTCTCATTCCGCTCGGCGCAGCACCGCTGGGACCCGAGGAATCAACGACCGGAGCTCTGGAGCCTCTACAACGCCGACAAGCGCGAGGACGAGAGCATTCGCGTATTTCCGCTGTCGAATTGGACCGAGCTCGACGTCTGGCAGTACATCCGTGGCGAGAACCTCGCGATCGTGCCGCTGTATTTTGCCGCCGAGCGGCCGGTCGTGCGCCGTGAGGGCACGCTGATCATGGTGGACGACGAACGCATGCCGCTGCGCCCCGGCGAGACGCCGCAGCAGCTGAGCGTGCGCTTCCGCACGCTCGGCTGCTATCCGCTGACCGGAGCCATGGAAAGCCGCGCGACGACGCTGGATCAGATCATCGAGGAGTTGCAGCAGAGCTCGAGCTCGGAGCGCCAGGGGCGCGTCATCGACCGCGATGCGGGCTCGACGATGGAGACCAAGAAGCAGGAAGGGTATTTCTGATGAGCGCGGCGGGAAACCCGAGCCTGCTGCGCTTCATCACCTGCGGCTCGGTCGATGACGGCAAATCGACGCTCATCGGCCGGCTGCTGTACGACGGCAAGCTCCTGTTCGAGGATCAGATCGCACAGCTCACCGAGGCCTCACGCAAATCCGGCACGCGCAACGGCGAGCTCGATTTTGCGCTGCTGCTCGATGGACTCGCCGCCGAGCGCGAGCAGGGCATCACGATCGACGTCGCTTATCGGTACTTCTCCACCGCCAGGCGCCGGTTCATTGTCGCGGATACGCCCGGGCACGAGCAGTACACGCGCAACATGGTTACCGGCGCCTCGACCGCGGAGCTCGCCGTCATCCTGGTGGATGCGCGCAAGGGACTGTTGACGCAGACGCGACGCCACAGTTACCTGGTCTCGCTGCTGGGGATCCGCGAGATCGTGCTGGCAGTCAACAAGATGGATCTGGTCGACTATTCGCAGCGGCAGTTCGAGTCGATCGCGCAGCAGTTTCGCGAGTTCGCGGCGCACGCCGGCCGCAACCGCGTCACGGCCATTCCACTGTCCGCGGCCCTCGGCGACAACGTCACCGCTCGCAGCGCCCGCATGGCGTGGTATGCGGGACCGTCGCTGCTCGAGTACCTGGAAACCGTCGAAGTCGACGCATCGGGCGAGAAACTGCCTTTCCGGATGCCCGTGCAGTGGATCAATCGCCCGCACCAGGACTTCCGCGGCTATGCGGGCCGGATCACAAGCGGTACGCTGCGGCCCGGCGACCTCACGCGCGTGCTGCCCTCGGGGCGCGAGTGCCGCATCGCGCGCATCGTGACACTGGACGGAGATCTGCAGCAAGCCGGCGCCGGGCAGAGTGTCACCGTGACACTCGAGCAGGAGACCGATGTCAGCCGCGGCGACGTGCTGTCGGCCGCCGACGCCCCTGCGCCGAGCGCCAATCAGTTCGAGGCGACGCTGATCGCGCTGCATGCAACTGCGGTGTTGCCCGGTCGCTCCTACAAGATGAAGATCGGCACCGCGAGCGTGTCCGCCACCGTCGCGCCGCTGAAGTACAAGATCGATGTCAACACCTGGCAGCATCTGCCGGCCGAGCGGCTCGAGCTCAACGAGGTCGGCGTCTGCGAGCTCGAGCTCGATCGTGCCATAGCCTTCGAGCCCTACGAGCGCAGCCGCGATCTTGGCGGCTTCATCCTCATCGACCGCATCACGCACGACACGCTCGCGGCCGGCACGCTGCACTTCGCGCTGCGCCGATCGCAGAATGTGCACTGGCAATCGCTCGACATCGACAAGCAGGCGCGCGCCACCCTGAACGGCCAACATCCGTGTGTGATCTGGTTGACCGGCTACTCGGGCGCGGGCAAGAGCACCATCGCAAACCTGGTCGAGAAGCAGCTGCACGCGCAGGGACGCCGCACCTACATTCTGGACGGCGACAACGTGCGGCACGGTCTGAACAAGGACCTGGGCTTCACCGAGCAGGATCGCGTCGAGAACATTCGCCGCGTCGCCGAGGTCGCCAGGCTCATGGTGGATGCGGGGCTGATTGTGTTCGTGTCGTTCATCTCGCCGTTCCGCGCCGAGCGGCATGCGGCGCGGGCGCTGTTCAGTGCGGGCGAGTTCATCGAGGTGTTCGTGGATGCGCCGCTGGCGGAGGCCGAGCGTCGGGACGTCAAGGGCCTGTATGCGCGCGCGCGCGCGGGCCAGCTCAAGAACTTCACGGGCATCGATTCGCCGTATGAGCCGCCGGAAAGCGCGGAGATTCATCTCGACATGGCACGGCTGTCGCTCGAGGAGGCGGCGGCTCGCGTGGTGGAATACCTCAGTCGACGACCCGCTTGAGGGCGGCTCGTCGGCTCTACAGACCCTGGTAGCTGAAATTGATGGAGTCGATGACCTTGCGCACCCCGGGCACCTGGTGGGCAAGCGACTCCGCGGTGGCGCGCTGCAACTCCGTTTCGACCTGCCCGTAGAGGTAGACGACATGGTCGATGGTGTTCACGCGCACGATGTTGGGCGCCTCGATGGCGGGATGCTGCTTGATCAGGCCTTCGATGCTGGCCGTAATGCGCTGATCGTCGGGACAGCCCCGAAAGCCGCACTTCTGGATCGACGCACAGCCCGACAAGCCGCCAGACAGCCCGAGGGCAGCGGCGGATAACCCGGCAATGAGGCCCTGGGTCGGGTACATGGCAGATCTCCTCCGTCTCGAATGCTTAGAGCGCGGCTCGGCCCGGGTGTTCCCGGCGCGCGAGGATTGGACGGCCACCGCAGGTGAGTGCCTTCGCATCCAGCAAGGGTATGTCTAGGCGTGCGCTGGCTGCGCCGGAAGCTGCCCGCCGTGGAAGCGTTACGTCGAACTGGCTTCAGGGCTGGCGCTGCCAGTGCCCGGGCCCCAACCTTCCCGTCGCTTCCAGTCGATCCGGAGTCGGCATCGCATACGTTCCGCCGTCGTCCCAGGTGGGCGAGTGCGTCGTCCATCGGCCCTGTGTCATGGTGATCGAACCGGCATGCCCCGGCACGGCCCCCGGACCGGTCGACCAGAATTTGTACGTGCCGTCACCGCGGATATCCCAGTACCAGGTGCTCGGGCCCACGAGCAGAAACCAGAGGCCTTGCGCCTCGGCCGCGACCAGTGAGCTTGCCGGGCGGGACCCCGGATCGGGGGAGCGCGCCGCGGTTGTCGGCGTCGGGGCCTGCGCTTTGGCCAGCTTCTTCTGCATGAGCCCAGCCTCGGCGGCATGCCGTCCTCTTGGAAACGCCTGCAGGTAGGCAGCGAAATCCGCCGGATCATGGCTGTCCTTGATGCGATCCCAGAATGACTGCTCATCCGGGGATTCGTCGGCGACACTCGGCGCAGACAGCGCGGACGGCGGTGACGACGGATTCGGACTCGCGCGGCCGGGCACGAAATAGAATTCGCCCGTGGCCTGATCGTATAGGGCCGGCACCTGTTCGTGGTTGACGCTCTTGGCGAGGGCTATCACCTGGGTGCGCGTGTTTTTGAGCACCTCATCGGCGGTCAACCCGGGCTTTATCATTTCCTTGATCAGCACGCGGGTGAAGACGCCATTGGGATTCTTGTCCGCATCCCCCAGGCGATCCAGCGCCTCCTGTCCCGCGCCCGCCGAATAGAGCACGATCTGGCCGGTGGCCGCCGTGACTGGCGCAAGTCCGCGTGAGCGAATCGCCCGGCCATTACCCTTGAACGGATTGTCCCGGCACGCATCGATGATCGCCAGCGCGAAAGTCGCCTTCTGATCCTGCAGATCATCGAGCACTCGCTGCAGGGATAGCGAATCATCTTTGATCTGATCGGCGCTCTGGGCGCCGGTATCGATGGGGATGAGGTAGTTGCTACCGTCCAACTGCACGCCATGGCCTGAATAGTAGAAAACGACTTCATCGCCGCCCGCGACCTGGGCCTTGAAGTTGCGCAACGCTTCCTTCATCTGCGAAAGCGTCAGGTCCTGCTTCAGAGTGACGTTGAACCGGGTGCTGGTCAGTGCTGCAGCCACGGCCCTCGCATCGGCGCGCGCATTGGTCAGAGGATCTGCCTGCTGGTAGCTGTCGTTACCGATGACCAGCGCCAGGCGCTTGGCCTGCGCCGGGCCCATACAGGCGAACAGCAGTAACGCCAACAGCAGCGAGATCGTCGCTCCACGCGTGTGCCGGCGCAGGCGCATCCGTTCAGCGCGCCGCGCCCAGTTTGCAAATCTGCACCCGGCGATTGCGCGGATCGTCGGGCTGATCGGGGACCAGCAAGCGTTCAGAGCCATAGCCGACGGCGTCCAGGCGCGCGGCGTCCACGCCATGGGCAGTCAGAAAGCCTTTCACGGCCTCCGCGCGCTGCGTCGACAGTCTCTGGTTGGACTGTGCATTGCCCTTGGCGTCGGTGTGACCGGCCACCAGAAATCGATACTCGCGCAGCGCGTCGGATACCAGGGCCAGTTCCAGCTGCTGCAGCTGAGCGGAGGCCTGCGGCTTCAATCTGCTGGAGTTGTACTCGAACGCGATGTTGAGAGTGACGGCGCAGGAGGTATCCGGCATGCGGTGCAAGCCGCGGCCGGCCGGTTGAGGGAATCCCGCAGACTTCAGCTGCTGCTCGATCGCCGTGCTCGAGAGCGCATCGGCCGAGGAGCTCGATGCCGGATCCGCTGCGCCTGCCAGCAACGGTGCGGCGGCGAGCAGCAGCACCAAAACGGGATTCGCACGCGAGCGGCTGCTCATTGAATGGGCTCCAAACCGAGGGCACGCCTGGCATCGTTGTATTGGTTTCTTGCAAGCAGCAGCTGCTGCCTGTCGTCCTGGCTCGCGTCGCCGCCCGCTGCCGTGTCGACTGCCACTACAGCGTCGAAGTAGCGCGCGCGGGCGTGCTCGAGCTCGGTTCCAGCGTCGGTAGCTGCGGCATCGAGCTTGATGGCGGCCGGATCCACGGACTTTGACAGCAGGTTGGATGCGGAATTTCCCAAGGATGAAGCCACCAGGTCACTGTTGGTGTTGATGATATCGGCGAGCGCCAATTGCGCCTTTTTCTCCGATTCAGTTTCCGTCACCGACACTTCAATCGTGACCGGCATGAATTCCAGTGGCGCGCGCGGCAGCTCCTTGATTTCAGCGTTGCGGGCATCGAGTTCGGCGCCCTGAGCCTCGATCTGCACAGCGATCCGGGTGCGCTCTTGCTTCAACCCTTGCGCGATCTCTGCAGCGGCAACTGCGATGCGCTGATCCAATCCGTCGAGCACGCGCCGATTGCGCGCCAGCGCGCGTTTCAGTGCGTCGATTTCACCATACAACTCCTGCTGCACCCTGGTCTTCTCGTCGAATACACGCCGCCCCTCGAGCGACAGCGGCGGCGTGCGCAACCAGGGCGCATTTTCGCCGCCCGCGCCAGCCGAGTGCGCACCGGCCGTCACGGTGCCGAGATCGACCGAGGCCGTGGTCAGGACCTCCGGCTGGTCGGTGGCGCCGGGCTCGGAGACCTTCAAGGCATAAAAGGTGCTGCGCGTGGCCCCCTTGTCCTGTGTCGTCAGCAGCGAGGCGATGCGATAGCCGGCGTTCTTGAGTCGATAGGCGGTACCGTCACTGGAGAACTCGAAGCGCGCTTCGTAGACGGCCGAGGCGTTGCCGTCGACGCAAATGTTGGCCCGGCGCAGCTGATTCTCGATGGAATCATCCGTCCGTGATGTCTTCCATTGGTTCTCGGGCAGTGACATCGATTCCCGCGCCAACTCCTTGGGAACGTAAAGCTTGGTGCAATCGGTGTCTTCGGGCTTCAGTTTGGCCGCGAGAATCGTCATGCAACCGAGCTTGGAATTGATGCTCACGGCGGGCGGCCCGTCCAGGTCGGCACGGTATAAATTCATGGCCTTCGTCAGCGCGTAGTGCGTGTCCTTGCGCGCAGCGCCGCTCTTGATCTGATTGGCCTGCCCCTGAATTTCATGATTGATGAACAGCTCCGTGAGCTTGCTGACCAGAAGGCCAATCAGCGGCAAAAACTTTGGCGCCATTTGCTCCGAATCATCCGTCTTCTGCGATTCGGGCACGAAGAACGGTTCGTCGGCGATGATGCAGTTGTCGTTGACGTACACGTGCAGGTCGATGTGGGCTTGCTCCGCATGCGCCGGCATTGTCGGCAGCAGCGCCAGGCCAGCGCAGACAGCCAGCGGTCGCGCGAGGCGCACGATCATTTCGCCACCGCTGCCGCCGGTTGGGCGATCCCGAGCAACTGCATGACATCCCGCAGCAGATCCTGCCCTTGCTTCTGATCGGCGAAAGCCGAGACCTGCGCCTTGAGCAACGAGATGAGCTGTTCCTGTGCCAGGTTCTGGTTTTGCTTGAGCAGCACGGCCGCCTCCAGTATCACATCGCCCTTGCATTTCTCGACATCAAAGCGCCAGACCACCGGTGCGTTACTGGCATCGCCGCTCTTGCCGCAGCGCTGGGGCGAGCCCGGATCATCGTCGCGCCAGATCATGTGCAGCAGGTCGTAGACCGCGCCGCCGTTGGCGGCGAAATAGCTGTGTCCGAGCGCGTCCGCCGGGACGCCCGACATGTCGATGGTGTCGAGGCCGCGCAGCCGAATGATCGTGTTGCCGGCCGACCCGGCGCGCGGGGCCTCGTGCACCATCTGCGACATTCGCAGCGCATAGTCGCTCTCGGAAGCGTACAGAGTCAGACGCTGGGCGCTGCCGCGCAGTGACTCGGCGACGATCGTGAAATAGCTGCGATCGACATCCGGCGCCGTGAAGACGATCTGGCCGAACACTTGCTGGCGGGCCGCCGGCTCGCGCGCCTGCAGAAAAGGCCCCAGCGCGCCGAGCAGCACCCGATTGCCCATGCTGTGCGCAAGCAGGTGGACGTGCGTAGCACCGGATTGCGCAACCACGGTCTGCAGGAACTCCACCAGGGTCAGGGCGCTGACGTCGGTCACGTTCTCGTCTGCGGCATAGGCCGACACGCTGCCCTGCGACGGCCAGCTGTACATGATGGGCGTGCCATCGAAATCCATGTCATAGGCGAGCTGCGCGGTACGGCGCGCTGCGTCTTCGAAGGTATTGTTGTAGCCGTGCACGAAAATCAGCACGTCCTTCGACGGCGCGTCCTTGATCTGTTTGTCCAACGCCTGGGTAAATTCCAGCTTCGACAGCGGCATCACCTTTTCGAGCACCACGTACTTTTTCTTGTTCTCGGCACTCTCGACACCGAACGAATAATCGACCCAGGGTGCAGGAGTCTCCAATTCCGCCAGTTGGTGAATCTGCGGTATGGTCACGTTCAAGTAGCCGTATTGGAGATCCCCGACGGTTCTGCCGTAATACGGCGCGAGCGTGGCATCGCGCGCCGGCGTGCGATTGGTGCCGTAGAAGACACGCACGGTCGTATAGCCATCTTTATTGAAGCGATAGCGGTCCGATCGGACGACGACCTTGCCGTTCACGGTCACCAGGCCGCGTCGGGCAGCAGCCGCCAGGGCCAGCTGCCGCTCGATCTGCGCCGCGGCCTCCGAATCGTTCGCAGCCAGGTAGACTGTGCGCAGTTTCTGCAGCGTGGCAAGCACACATGAATGATGCTCGCCATAGGTAGCGCGCTGCAGCTGCAGCACGCGCTGCAAGAGCGCCGCCGCCTGCGTGTAGCGCGCCGCCCGCGCGTGCAGATCCGCCAGGGCGTCCAGCAGCGGCACCAGATCGGGATGCATGGGTCCGAGTCTTGATGACTGCAGATCGAGCGCCCGCTGGTAGTACTGCATCGCCTGCCGGTCCAGCCCCGCCTGCGCCGCTATGTCACCCAGACCGCTGAGCAGCTCGACGAGCTCGTGCGGATCGCCTCCCTGGGCGGTGAGCAGACTGACGGCCTGATCGCCCGCTGCGAGTGCATCGGCGACGCGATGATCGGCCTTGGCGGCTTCGAGAGCCTGATACGAGCGGATGAGATCGACTGACTGCGCATGGGCCGATGCGCTGCCAATCAGCAGCGCCAGGGCTGCGAGCGCAATTCGCAGCTGTCCGTCCAACCATGCGCAGATCGGTGGGCTGTGGACATGTTGCGGGCCGTTTTGGCGCATCTTTTGCTGCTTTGCAGTAGCAGGCTTGTATTGTGGCGGTTCACGCTCGAGCGGAGCGCCATTGATCCCTGCGATTCCGGCGCCGCTCTGCATTGCACTTTACCTGAAGGCTCGCGCCTCGACACGCCGGGACGATGGACTCCAGGCTCAAGCCGTCGCGAGCCGCTCGGCACGCGCATCAGCCTCGCCGCAATTATGGTCAAGTGCGCTGCGCGGTCTATCCCACTTCCGGTGGATAACAAAGCGGCATTTCATGCATCATGATTTCCAAACGATATTCAATCCGGTCGGCACGGGTTTGGCTGCAACGGAGGGCAGGCATGAATTCCACCAGCGCCATGCGGGCGCACCGCGGACGCGCGTCGGGCATCCTTCTGTCGCTGTTGCTTGCGCTGGTGAGCGGCTCAGCCTGCGCGCGTAATGTGGCTCTGCTGGTCGCGGTCGGACGATTCAACAGTCCCGACGTCCCACAACTGTACGGCACGGCAGCCGATATCGACTCGATGCAAACGAGCATCACCAAGCGCTGGCACTTCGACCCCAAGGACGTCGTAGCGCTGCGCGACCGGGAGGCTACACACGATCGAATTCTCGCGGAGATCAGCGCGCTCGAGCAGCGCAGCGCCGCCGGCGACACGGTGTTCATTTATTTCAGTGGCCACGGTACCAGTGCCAACGATCAGGACAACGCCTATGACCTGCCGTACGCGACCGGCGCGTGGGTTCCGTACGATTTCGATCCGAACGCGGCGCAGCGCACACTGATCATCGGCCGGCGCGATCTGGTACCGCGGCTCACGCAACTCGATAAATCCGGCCGATGGGTTGTGGTCGTCTCGGACAGCTGTTACTCCGGGCAGGTCGTTCGAAGCTTGGGTCACACCCACGGTCATTCACGTTACCTGCCGCTGCACACGCGCGATCTCGGAATCGCGCCGGCCGCCGCGCCGCCAACCGCGATGCTGCAGCCGGCCGCCGGCGCGGCCGCCGCCCGCCCGCCGCCGCCACCCTATCCGTATCAACACGTCATACTAATTTCCGGTGCCAGCGACAGCGAGGAGGGCACGGACATTTCAACTGCGCCCGATCTGCGGCTGTGGCCGACCCTGGATGGACAGTTCCACGGGGCTTTTACCGACGCGTTTCTGCGGCTTCTCGACGGGCAGTTGCTGCCGAGCAGCTTCAGCTACGCCCAGGGACGCGACGCGGTGAATTCGTTTCTCGAGCACCGCGACTTCCATCAGCATCCGCAATTGCTGCCCGCAATCGCCGAGGACCCGCAGGACATCGGCTCCAATCCGTTTCTGAGCGCGGTGATCGGGATCGGAGCCCCCAGCGCCGCTGCCGCGCCAGTGGTTACCTCCACGGTCGTGAATGCGCCCTTGCGCGTCCGACTGGTGATGACGGCGCCGGCGCTGCACGCAAGAATCGCGGCGCTGAGTGGCGTCGCTATCGTTGATACGGACTATGAGCTGACCGTGCGCCAGAGCGGTTCACAGGTGCAACTGCTCGGGCAAGCCGACGATCCGATTCTGAGCACGACGGACAGCGACCCGAATCTGATCAAGCGAATTACGGCGCAGTCCTGGATTGACCGGGCCCTGCCGGTCGGCGGCAACCCTCTGGGACTGCGCGCGGAGGCGGATCCCGGCAGCCGCGGCAATACCTTCGTTGAATGTGAGAGCTTCGTGTTCGAAGTTCGCTTGCAGCGGCCCGCCTACGTCATGGTGCTGGATCTGGATTCGCACGGACAGTTGACGGTGCTCTATCCAACAAGGGCGTCGGAACGGCGTATCGTCGACGGCGGCGCGCCCAGGGCGATTCCCGGAACGGACCCACAGGATCATATCGTGGCTTCCGCGCCCTTCGGTACCGATGTGGCCATGGTACTGGCCTTCGAACAACCGCCGGATTTCTTCAGCCAGCTGGACGGCTCGGACACATTTGCCGTCGACAGTCCCCGCGCCAATGCAATCACCACCGGCCTGGCGCACGCCCGTGGCGCCGTCAGCATCCAGCGCATCGACGTCCATACGTATCCCGCCAAGAATCGGGCTCGTTGCGGGCTGTGAATGGATACGACCGTATGGTGGTTCACGCCTCTCGCGTGGCTGTTCGCCCGTCGACCCGATTGGCGTGATGCCTTGGGCCGCCTGCTGCTGCGCCTGGGAATTCGGTTTTATTTTCTGCTGGCGATACTGTTTGTGCTCGCCGGCGCCTGGGACCTGTTTGCCCAGCCATTCAACAAACAGCTCTCCGATGACAGCTTCGACTGGCTCATGAGCCATCGCCCGATACCCTACAGGCCCGATCCGGCCATCGTCGTGCTCGATATCGACGAGTCCAGTCTGAATGCGTTGGCAGCGCAGTATGGCCGCTGGCCCTGGCCGCGGCAGTTGCTGGCGGAAGTGGCGACCAGCATCGAGGCGGCGCAGGCGCAGGCGGTCGCGTTCGATATTCTGTTTGCCGATCCCGACGTGGCCAACGAAAGCAGCGAGCGGGCATTTGATAGCTACGTGAGCTCGAGCCGGCGATCATTCTATTCGGCGGTGCGACTCAATCCCAACGATGATCGCAGCAGTCAAATAACGCTGTCGATGCTGAAGTTCGCCGAGCCCACCCCGGGCCTGCCGGCGGCCAAGATCGACGGCCAGCGCACCGTTGCGCTGCTGCCGCCCTACTTCAAGAGTATCTACGACAGCACCCGGACCGGCATCACCAACATCGTTCCGGACCAGGACAACGTCGTACGCTGGTATGTCAACTTCGAAACGCTCGGCGGGTATCGAATTCCGTCGCTGCCGTATCGCATGGCGCAGGCGTTGCATTGGCCGCTGCCGAGGCAGTCACAGAATCTCATCAACTGGCCACGCGGAGCCATGCCGTACCAGACGGTGACTTTTGCCGATGCCTATCGGGCCGCCGAACGGCACGACAACGCGTTTTTCTCGACCTTCGCCGACAAGGTGGTTTTGATCGGCTCGACGGCTCCTAGCCTCAACGATCTGAAGGCGACGCCCGTGGACCGGCTGCATCCGGGAATCGATCTGCTCGCCGTCGTGATCGACAACGTCAAGAACAACCGCTATCTGCACACACTGCATTCCGGCTGGATCTGGGCTCTGGAGATCCTGATGCTCGCTGCTTCGGCGCGGCTGTTTGCCCGCACCAATCGGGTCACGGCCGTGGCCCGATATTTCGTGATAGTGCCGACGGCTCTGCTGCTCATCTCGCTCATATCGATCAGCGTCAGTGATCTGCTCATGGACCTCAGTGTGCCGGCGGCGCTGGTGCTCGGTTATTTTGCCTTTGCCAAGATTTACCAGTCCAACAGTCTCGGCTTCGTATCGGGCACCGGCGCGTACGCGCCGACCGAGCGTGAAATCCTCGGTTGCCGACTGCAAGTGGCCTGTCTGCCGGCCAGCGTCCCCAGGGAACACATCCTGGCGCGATTGATCGGAGCGAGCCCGCAATTTAAGCTCTGGGAGCCGGCAATAGGCGGCCTCGGATCGGAGTGGATGGCCCAGGGCTGGGTCTTGTGGCGATGGTCGGCCACCGATGGGGATGCTCCGCCCGGCCGGTCCGCGTCAGCGAACGACGCCGACGAGTTCGAGTTACGCTGGCGCGATGTGGCTGAGTATGCTGCGCCAGGCAACGCCTTTCAGCTCGCGACAGCGATCGCCGCCGCCGCGCAGGTTCACAAGCATTCGAATTAGTCGATCAATTTCAAGGATCAAGGCAGCGTGAGCAAAGATCGACACCTGCAAACTCAGTGGCGCGTGTTGCCGTTGCTGCTCGCGGCGGGCGTATTTCTTGCGCCCCTGTTCATCCCGTGCATGGCGCAGACGACGACGCCCGGCAATGGCCCGGTCGAGAAATCTCCGCTGGCGCAGGTGCCGAACGGTCGCGAGTTCAAGGACAACGTTCGGATCGTCACCACCGGGATCCGCTCGCCACCCCTGGCGTCCAATCATGCGTTGATCATCACCGTCTCGGAATATCCGCGCAGCCCGCTGCCTGGTGTTCTCACGGATCGCAAGCTGGGCATCGAATTGGCTCAACGCCTCGGCGTCCCACCGCAGGAAATCGTGCAATTGTCGGAACAGGATGTCACGCGCGATGGATTGCAGCAGGCGCTCGACGCCATCGATCGGCGGCTGATGCCGGGCGACAAGCTTTTTGTCTACTTTTCCGGTCACGGCGCACGCTTCTTCAACAAAGCCACAGGGCAATGCACCGAAAGCATCGTCATGCAGGACATGCATGTCGTGACCAACAGCGAGTTTGCCGACATGATCAAACCGCTGAGCGCGAAGGCCGACAAGACCGTCATCATGCTTGATTCGTGCCACTCTGGTGGCGTCGCGCAGGTGGCCGGTTCGCGTGCCCTCTCGAGTCCAACCGGCGTGCAACGCCCGAAGTTCAGTCCAGAAGCATCCAGCCCGCAGTGCTCGCTGGCGGTGAATCTCGGCAGCTTTGCGCAAAGCCGTGGCATGGATCTGCGAACCACGGACAACAACATGGTGATCGTGGCGGCTGCAAGAAAGAACGAGGTCGCCTGGGACACGTCCAAGGGCGGCGCGCTCACGTACAATTTCGAGCAGTGTTTGAATGGCCAGGCGGTGGATGAGGATCACAGCGGATCGATCTCGATGCAGGAGATCACGGCTTGCGTGCAGGCGCGGCTCGATAAGACTCAGGAGGAATCGGCGCGGCAGCACGTGACCCTGGCGGGCAACCCAGCGCTGATCCCGGCTTTCTTTCCCGCAGCGCCGTCCGGATCGGCGACGCCCGGTGTCGATACGCTCGCGGCGCTGAATGATATCTACAGCCAACGCGACGATCGCTGGCAGGTTCAGGTGAACCTCGATCAGCCGACACTGAAGATCGGCAGCAATCTGGCGCTGACGGTTCACTCCGATCGCGACGGCTATATCTACGTCTTCTATCGTGGCACACAGCCGGACAGCTTCTACCTGCTGTTCCCGAATCAGCTCGACGGCGCAAACGCCATTGCGGCAAATCAGGACGTGCGTCTACCGCGCCAGAGCTGGGCCGTAACGGCGCTCGGTCCGCCCGGTACTGACCATATTCTGGTGCTGGTCACGCAAACGCCGCGAGACTTCTCGAACCTGACGTTACCCGCGGAGTACGTCAGCCGCGCGGGACCTTTTGACCTGATTCACGCCAGCACCGAGGCAGTGTCGAGAATAGGTCAGGTGGCAACGCTGTCCTCGGCCCTGAAGCAGGCGCAGTGCAGCGGCGAGGATGGCAAGCGGGACCTGGGCATTGCCCGGCTGTGCTCGAATGTGTTCGGAGCTGCCCTGGTGAGCGCCACGGAAACGGAGTGAGCCACCCGAGGTCGAATCGGGCTAGAATCCCCTGCAATGCGCGGTGTACACAGCGCAACATTGACCCCCGGGTCCGGTACCGTAATGCGTCTCTGGCTCGCACTTGCCGCAATGCTCGGTCTGCTGTCGACGGCGTCGCCGGCGAGCGCGGAAACCCGCGTCGCATTGATCATCGGCAACAGCAACTACCAGAAGCCATCCCTGCGACTCGCCAATCCGGCAAATGATGCCGCTGCCATGCAGCGCGCGCTGCAGAGCGCAGGTTTTCAGACCATCGTCGCACTCAACGCCAAGCGGCTGGACATGTATCGCGCGGTGGATCAGTTCAGCGCGCAGATCGGTCGCGACCCGCGCGCGGTCGGGTTGTTCTACTACGCCGGCCACGGTGTCCAGGCAGGCGGCACGAACTACCTGATACCGGTCGATGCGGACATCGAGTCCGAAGCCGATCTCGAGGCCAGCGCCTATGACGTCGACCGCGTGCTGCGGGCCATGCGACTGGCGCAGAACGATCTCAACATCGTGATCCTGGATGCTTGCCGCGACAATCCACTCCCCAAGACGCGCGGCGTCGAACGCGGTCTCGCGCGAATGGATGCGCCCAACGGCACCTTCATTGCGTATGCGGCGGCTCCCGGCCAGACGGCTCAGGATGGCGACAGCGGCGCCAACGGCGTTTTCACGGCCGAGCTGGTGCGCGCCATGAGCGAGCCGGGCGTTCCGCTCGAGCAGATGTTCAAGAAGGTCATTGCCGGCGTCAGGGCCGATACACACGGGCGACAGCAGCCCTGGTCGGAAGCTTCGATCCAAGGCGATTTTTTCTTTCACGCAGCGGTTCTAAGCAGCGCAGCGGTGCAATCCGGTCTGGATCCCAAGCAGGTCGAACTGGCCTTCTGGGAGTCGGTCAAGGACAGCAGGAACGCTGCGGATTTTCAGGCTTATCTGAAGAAATATCCCCAGGGGGAATTTGCCGATCTCGCGGCCAACCATCTGAAGGCACTGCCGGCGGTCCATCAATCCGCTCCGAATCCGTCCCTGGTCACGACCGCGGCGACACCGACGGTGTCGGTGCCGGCGGTGTCGAAAAAGACCGCAGACTCTCGATGCGTGCGCATCCTGCAACGCGTTGAGCTAGGAGAGCCCCTCGATGATCAAGACCGGACCTATCTCACGGCGACGTGCCAGTAGTTACCTGCTCGGGTTGGCTGCTCTGACGGCCGGATGCGCCCCCAAGGGACGCGTCGTCGAGACGCGCCCGACCGCCGCGCCGGTCGTACCGCCGGCACCGACGCCGGCTGCACCACCACCCGCAGCCACACCGCCGCCTGCCGCAGAACCGGTCGTCATGAGTTTCGAGGAGGCGGTCGCCAGCAGCGTGCGCGCGGTATTCACGACTGCGCCGGCGGAGGGAGCGGGCAGCATCAAGGTCGTCATCGATCCGCTCATTGATGGCGTTACCGGTTATCAGTCCAGAGCCACGCAAAGCATTCAGGATCGCATCGCCGTCATCGTGAAGCAGGAGTTTCCGCGCTACTCGGTGCAACGCATCACTCCGGAAAGCCTGAACCAGCAACCGCGTGTACTGATCGGCACATTCACGCCGGTGAATTCGCAGAACAAGCCGACAGGCCAGCGCGAGTCCTATCGATTCTGTCTCGTCATGGGTGACCTCAAGAGCGGCAAGATCATCGCCAAAGCAGTCAGACGTTCGCGGATCGAGGAATTCGACGCGACGCCGACGGCGGCCTTCGGTGACAGCCCTGTCTGGACCGAGGATCCGAGCGTGCTGGCCTATATCGCCTCCTGCCAGAGCAGCAACGTTGGCGATCCCATCAAGGCGGCGTATATCGATGGCCTGCTGACCGCGGCGATGCTCAGCGAAGCGGCCGATGCCTACGATGAGCGGCGTTACGCCGAGGCGCTGAATCTCTACAAGACCGCGCGGCAGACCCCCGCGGGAGACCAGCTGCGCGTTTACAACGGCATTTATCTCTGTCAGATCCAACTTGGACACGTCGATGCGGCGTCAGCCGCCTTTCACGATCTGGTCGATTACGGGCTGCGCAAGAAGCGGCTGGCGGTCAAATTCCTGTTCCGCCCCGGTTCGGTCCGCTTCGTGGCCGACGCCGGTCTGAGCGGCAGCTACGGCATGTGGATGCGGCAAATCGCCGCGCAGGCACTCGCGGCGCAGGTATGTCTGCAGATCACCGGACACACGAGTGCCTCAGGTCTCGCGGTGGTGAACGAGCGCCTGTCGCTGCTCCGGGCCGAGTACATTCAATCCCAGCTCAATGATGATGAGCCTGCGCTCAAGAATCGTACCCTGGCGGCTGGAGCGGGCTCACGCGAAAACCTGATCGGCACCGGGCGGGACGATGCAACGGACGCACTCGATCGACGGGTGGAGCTGATGCCCATCGACCGCTGCGGCTAGCGGTCGTCCGGCGCTCGTCAGAACGTCTCCTTGAAGGGGCGCAGGTCGAGCTCGTGGGTCCAGGCACTGCGATGTTGTCGATGCAGGTGCCAGTACGTATCGGCGATGGCGTCGGGATCGAGCAGTCCATCGCTGCCGGCCTGCGCGACCCGCTGCGGCGCGCCTGAGCGCAGGCGCTCGCCATTGATTCCGCCGTCGATGACGACATGCGCCACATGCACCCCCTTGGGGCCG
>Ga0181526_10001035_pt1 | contig 27675 bp, 21 predicted proteins | sample PEATcosm2014_Bin_35_FD_119750 | JGI IMG/M metagenome (GOLD analysis project Ga0181526, IMG submission 119750) | Peatland microbial communities from MTU Mesocosm Facility, Houghton, MI, USA - PEATcosm2014_Bin06_30_metaG | ecosystem: Environmental > Terrestrial > Soil > Wetlands > Peat | place...
CCCGCAGCCGGCTTTCAGCGTGGACGGCCGGGGCCGTCACCAGGGACAGAAACCCAAGGTCTTGGGGGGCGGGATTTATCCCGCGCGGGGCTTTAGCCCCGCACCTCGCAAATCGACAGGTTGCCGAGTGGGTTTCTGGAGAGCCGGCTCTGGCCGCCTGAAAGGCGGCTGCGGCCAAGATTGGCCGCCCTCCAAAACCAACTTGACCCACTACGCCATTAGCCGGCCATACGTCGATGGATCCGGACCCAAAAGATACGCCGTCCTGTACGAGAAGACCGCGACCGGCTACAGCGCGCACATTCGCGACCTTTCAGGTTGCGTCGCCGCCGCGCCACAATGGAAGAAACTGCCGAACTCATGCGCAAAGCCGTTCAGATGCACTTGGCCGGCATGCGGCAAGACGGAAACCCGATCCCGGAACCGAGCACCATCGCCGAGTACATTACGGCAGCCTGAAGTTTTCGCTCGCACGCAGCGTGCTCCGCGCGCTGGCGACCGCAGGAGTGCGGTCGCGGCAGGCAGAAGTGCCTGCGCCACGAGGCCGCCCTAAGACTTGGTAAGCGCCTACAGCCACTTATGCGTGAACACAAACCAGGTCAACAGCATGCTGCCGGCGCCCAACAGCCCGGCCACGGCCATTCTTACCCACGGCCGCATTAACCACGCCCGCACGCCTTCGGAATTCGGCGGCGGTTCCTCGCGGAACGGCCTCAAGAAGCGCCGCTGCAAACTGGATGGCAGGTTCTGTATAGCGCGCGCGATCTCTTCCCTGCCCCGGCGGTCGGCGATCAGGATGGTCGCCGAGTTCAACCCGTTCGTGGATTTCAGCAGCTTCCTGCGCAACAGCGCCGGCACCTCCTTCACCGACCGGTAGACGGCATCCGTCCCGCCCGCCGAGATCAGGATCGTGGAGCTTTTCATCACGCCTGATTTGGCCGCCGCGTGCGTGGCGCCGCAATGCGGGCAAGTCAACCCCTCCGCCGCATCGAACTCTTTTCCGCATCGCCGGCAGTTCATCTTATCCCACCATCGCCTTTGGGCGCTTGTCATGCGCCACTTGCCGGTCGCCCAGGTTGTCCAGAACCACTTGGATGAAGCCCAAGGCCGCCTTGGAGAGCGCCTTATCCTTGCGATAAATCAACCCCAACCGCCGGACCATGGGTTCCGGCGCCAGCGAAATGGCGCGCAGCTTGCCGACGGCCACTTCCTCGCGGCAGTTGGAAACCGCCAGGAACGATACGCCCAGGCCGGCCATGACGAAGCGCTTCATCATCTCCGTGGAATCCAGCTCCATCGAGACGCGCAGATCGTCCTCCACCAACTCAAACCAGGCATTCAGCCGCGCGCGTGTGGTGCCGGATTTGGGCAGCAGCAATTGGAACTGCAACAGATCGGACGCGTGTACCGTCTTGCGGTCGGACAACGGGTGGCGGGCCGGCGCGATCAGCCGGATTTCGTCTTTGTAAATGTCCACCACCTGCAGCCGCTTCTCCGCCACGGGCAGTTGTGTGAGCCCGAAGTCGGCGATATTTTCCATCACCGCATCCACCACGTGCGCGCCGTAGGACCGGTTGACTTGAAGCTGCACGGCGGGGAACAGGTTCTTGTACTCGGAAAACACCTGCGGCAGCACATAAATGCAGGTCGCCTCGTTGGCGGCGATCACCAACTCGCCGCGCGGGTTGCGCTCCAGCTCGTTGATGGAATCCTGCGCCTGGCGGCGCTGGTCCAGCATCTGGGCGGCGTAATCGGCGAAAATTTTCCCCGCCGTGGTCAGGGAGATGCGGCTGCCGAAACGCTCGAAAAGCGCTGTGTTGAGCTCCTGCTCGAGCTGCCGCACTTGCGCGCTGATGGCCGGCTGCGTGCGATAACACGTCTGCGCGGCCTTCGAGAAGCTCTTGAGCCTCACGATTTCGAGGAATGTGTGCAGTTGGTCGAAGTCCATGCGCTACGCCACCCCTCGCTCCCGCCACCCGGCGCGCCTCCGCGCCCCAATAAAACATGAATGGGAGGGATAGAAATAATCGATTTCCCTCTCGTCAAGCATTGTTGGTATGTATTGTAACAGAAGGCTCCGGGTGGTGCGGTTGAGAGAACGTGGGAATGCCTTAAGCCGCAGCCGCACCCTTTACCCGGCGCGCTCGCCGCATCGATTCCGCCAATCAATCGATTCTTAGGTAGCCTCGTGGCGCTTGGCCTTTGCCGGGTTTGGTGGCATAGGCTTCAGCCTGTGGGGGGCGGGATTTATCCCGCGCGGGGCTTTAGCCCCGCTGGTAGCACAGGCTTCAGGCTGTGTCAGGCGAGCTTCGCTCGCCGAAGAGCGGGCCTGCGAGCCTGCCCCACTATCGGCGGGGCTTCAGCCTGTGTCGGGCGATTGGCCATTTGGTGGGGCAGGCGTCTACGCCTGCAGCGGGTCTCCAGACCCGCCCGCGCAGGCGGATAGCGTTACGGCGAGGCGGGTCCATATGCCTTCGCTTCGAATTTATCGTCTTGCTGTACGATACGCGCGAAGGCCATTCCGGGTTCGTGCGCAAATGCGCAAATCCACTCGCCGCGCGCGGCTTCCGCCAGCCAGTGGAGCTTGCTGTCTATCGATTGAATAGGATCCAGATCGAAGGCCGCCACCCACGTCGGCATCACATGTGCCGCGGTGGGCACCAGATCCGTGAGGAAACAGAACGTCCGCCCCGCCGACGAGGCTGTAATCACCATCATGTCGGCCGTGTGACCGGGCGCCAGGCGCAGCCATACACCGGGCGCAACTTCCGTATCCGCATCGATCAAGCGCATCCGTCCGGCATCCACCAGCGGATCGTAATTCGCATCGATGTAGGCCACGCTATCGCGCGGATGCCGGCGGTGGGCGTGCTCCCATTCGCCCCGCCGCGTATAGTAGACGGCGCCCGGGAACGCCGGCCGCGGGACGCCTTGGGCCAGAATCGTGTTCCACCCGCAATGGTCCCAGTGCAGGTGGCTGTTTACAACCATGTCGATGCGCTCGGGGTCGATGCCCGCCGCGGCGATAGTTTCGGGCAGCGGCACGGGTGCGGCGGGCAGTTTCATGCGCTCGCGCCGCCGCTCATCCAGCTTGTCGCCGCCGCCCGTATCCAGCAGGATGGTGTGCTCCCCGGTCTCGACGATATAGCAGTTGAATCCCAACGGCAGGCGGTTCAACTCATCCGGCGGCGATTTGCGGCTCCAGAGCGTCTTGGGCACCACGCCGAACATGGCGCCGCCGTCCCACCAGTAAATGTCTTCACGCACCAGGGTAATGCGCAATCCGCCCACCTCGAGAGCGGGCGCGTTAGGCAGGGCGGACATGCGCGATCAGCCGCGCACCAATTTGCGGCCGCGCTCGAACAAGTCCGCGGCGTCCTCCACCAGTTGCCGTCCCTTGTCGATCATTTCCTTGCTGCGGTCGTAAACTTCTTTGCCGGTATCGGTGACCGCTTCCTTGCCCTGTTGGGTCTTGTCGGAGATGAGCTTGCGGGTTTTCTTCCCGCTCTGCGGGGCCAACAAGATGGCTGCGGTCATCCCCACCACCGCGCCCGCCACAAACCAACCGATGTTGTTCGCCAGATTGTCTTGCGCTTCTTCGTGATCGGACATGCGAATCCTCCTTGTGATCGAACTTTCATTTTATGTCATCGGGGGATTATGCTGGAGACATGGCTGTAGAACCGGACGCTTCGCACGAAATGGACATGGTCACTCTGTTCAGATCGACCAATCACGATGCCGAAATGGAGGCCATGCAGATCCACGGCATCCTGGAGTCGAATGGCATCCCATCGATGCTGGTGGGGCCAAGTACCCTTCCGGTGTTGGAATTCGAGGTCCAGGTTCCCAAGGAGAATCTGGAAGAGGCGCAGCGAATTCTAGCCGACGCCCAGGCGGCCGGGCCGTCCGCGGCGGCGGAAGCCGAAGCCGCTGGGGAAGAGTAGCTCGTAGGGCAGCGCCGTGCGCTGCCAGCCTCTTCAGGCCAGCTTCTCGATATCGATCCCTGCGTCCCACGTCTCGTTCGACCGCAGCAGTTCATCCCACGTAGCTTCCCTGCCCGAGTACGCAGCGGTGCGCCCGAGCATCGCCGATAAAGCCGACTCGGCGCCCAGCGCGGCCTGGTTGTGAAACTTCCCGCTCACAATGCTCCGGATGAAATCGGCGTGCTTTTCCGAATCGGCCTGGGCCAGGTTATCCGAGAAACTCCCGGTCAGGGAGAACTCCCCGTGCGGTTGCGGGCCGGTCTTCTCGCCGCCGTTCCAAATCCATGGCTCCTCTCCGGCGATCTGCAGGGAGCCGGAGTATGGCGACTGGGAGCTGCCGCGCGTGCCGAAGAACCGCTCGCTCGCCTCGAAGGGCGCCTTGCCGAACTGGCACGAGCTGAAGCTCACATGCACGTCGTTCGGATAATGGAAGACCACGTTGAAGTGCGACCAATTATCGCCCGGCGATTCCGTGCGCCCCTTGCGTCCTCCCGCGCCAATGGCCTTCACCGGGTGCCCTTCCAGCACCCAATTGCAGATATCCACGACGTGAATGTTCTGCTCGACGATGATATCGCCGGACAGCACGCGGTCGTGCAGCCAGTGGCGCAGCCGCAGCTCGGCCGCGGACGCCTTCGGGTAATCGGGCATCTTCAGGAACGGGCAATAGTAGTAGGCTTCGCCGCACGAGATCTCGCCCAGCGCGCCGGCGTGGATGCGCCGTACCAGTTCCACGAACGGGGGCGCTTTGCGGATCTGGAATCCGACATCCAGACTCACGCGGCCCTCGGCCCGTTTGCCGGTTTCGATGGCGCGCAAGGCTCCGGGCACATCCACGCCCACGGGCTTTTCGCAATAGACATGCTTGCCGGCCGCGACCGCCGCAGCCAGGTGCCGCGGATGGAAATAGGGCGGCGTGGCAATCACCACGGCATCCACGGCGGCGGAGTTGAGAATCTGTTCGGCGGCGTGCGGGCCTTGAAACATCTGGGATGCGGCTACTCCGGCATAGTGTTGTTGGTTGGCCACTTCGTCGAAGTGCTTCTTGGCCGTGACCAGGCGGTCTTCGAACAGGTCGGCCAGGGCGACGATGCGCGCCGGTCCATTAATGGCGATGCTGGTGGCGTCCACCGTACCGCGGCCGCCGCAACCGAGCAGCCCCACGCGCACCGCGGAGTTGGCTTGCGAGCCGCGCACCAGTTGCGGCTTCATCATCATGAATCCGGCGCCTGCGCTAGCGCCGGTGAGGAATGCGCGGCGGTTTGGCTTGGCATTGTCAGTCATAGACAGATTTGACCATAAAAATGTGGGGCAGGCTCGCAGCCTGCGGCGGCCTCGTAGGCCGCCTCCGACCTTTCATGCTTTCTCCCTCGCTAGCCGATCAGTTTTTCCAGGTAAGCTTTCGACGCGCGTATATCTTCCGCCTGCTTGGCGCCGGAGATTTCCCGCTCGATGGTGAGCGGCCCGCGATATCCAACGTCTTTCAAGCGGTTGATGAACGCCGGAAAATTTACCTTGCCCTGGCCGATGGGCACTTCGCGCCCCAATTCGCGCGGGCCGGTCGGGTACAGTCCATCCTTGGCATGCACTCCCTCGACCAGCGGACCCAGAATATCGAGCGCGTCCACCGGATTCGCCTTGCCGTACAGGATCAGGTTGGCGGCGTCGAAATTCACGCCCACGTTGTCCAGGCCCACGTCGTGGATGGCGCGGTAGAGCGCAATCGGCGTCTCCTGTCCTGTCTCGCAGCGGAAGCTCTGCCCGTTTCGCCGGCAGTACTCGGCCACCGCGCGAATAGCCTCGATGGCTTCCTTGTAAATGGGATCGTTCGGATTCTCGGGAATAAATCCGCAGTGGGTCTGCACGGCCGGGACGCCGCAAGCCTTGGCGAAATCGGAGGTTTTCTTGATCTGCGCGATGCGCGCCTCGCGGTATTCGCGCGGCACCAGACCGATGGTAAGTGGACCTTGATAGAAATCGTAGACCTCGGGACCGGGTCCGCCGGAAACCAGTGAAGTCGCTTCGATTTTGTATTGGTCGAGCGCGGCGCGCAGGCGTGCGGGCATCCCAGCGTCAAACGCGCTCACCCCTACCTGGCAGGTGGGGAAGCCGAAGCTGTGGACTTTGCGGATGGCTGCCTCGGGATCGCTGCCGGCGGAGACGATGAGTCCCAGTTGCATAGCAGGTCGCATGGCTGGCGTCTGCGGCCTCAGAGGCAGAGCGGCGGCGGCCGCGCTGGCGGCAGCCAAGCCGACGAAACGTCTGCGGGTAGGCATGGCCATCATTTAAGCACCATTTGCGGCTTGGCAGCGGTTTCAATGTAACTTGAATCAGGCGATTAACCGTGTTGAGGACTTCCGGCTGAAGGAAACCGCTCCGTTGAAGACGCTCTGCCACAGACCCATGGCAGCGACCGTTACCGAGCCGCGACCGTCAGGGAACGGTTTCCCCAAACGGTTAATAAGCGCCAGTCGCATCGGTACCCACCAGTTAGTACCAATGTGTAGCTATATTGAGAGCCTAAACCATGATACGATCCCCTGATAGCGCCAAAACGGCCTTGAGCTCGCACCGGCCATCCTGCGAACTCCGGACTGATCCACATTTGCAAAAGTAGGAGGACCCCATGGCCCAGTTGCGTTTCAAGTGGAACCGGCCGACGCTATTCTTCTCCGGCCCCTTATTGTTGGCGACCGCCCTATGGGCGCAGCCCGTTCGCATTTCCCAAACGATTGACGATAGCGCGACCGTGCAGTTGCCGGGGAACGTTTCACCCCAGGCGCAGGCTCACTATGACCAGGGCCCCGTCGCACCGTCGCTTCCCATGCGGTACGTAACCTTACTGCTACAACCGACGGCAGTCCAAGAGGCGTCGCTGACCCAACTGCTGGCGGCCCAACAGGACCGCTCGTCCCCCAAGTATCGTCAATGGCTGACTCCCGAGCTATATGCGGACAGCTTCGGCCTGAATCCGGCGGACATGGCCAAAATCGCGGGATGGCTGAAGGCCGAGGGATTCACCGTCAACTACCAGGCGCGTGGCAGGAATTGGCTTGCCTTCAGCGGCGATGCCGCGCAAATCCAGCGTACCTTCCGCACGGCGATTCATCAATATACGATCGGCAACGAAAAGCACTTCGCCAATACAACCAATCCGTCCATTCCAACGGCTCTCGCGGGCATTGTCACACACATCCAAGGGCTCGACGACTTCCGGCCGAAGCCGGCATACGCGCGGGGCGGATCGGTCTCGCGGAACGCCATGCGTCCCAACTTCACCAGCGGCGCCTATCACTATCTGGCCCCGGACGATATCGCCACCATTTACGATCTTACCAGGCTCTACTCGGAAGGCATTAACGGGACCGCGCAGATCGTTGTGGTGGTGGGCCAAACCGATTTTTACACGGCCGATATCGGCAACTTCCGCTCTTCGTTTAACCTTCCCAACCAACCCATCCAGCCGCCGCCCTGCGCCATTAATTCTCTCTGCACGATCTTATACGGACCCGACCCCGGAATCGTGCCCGCCGACTTGCCCGAGGCCGAACTGGATCTGGAATTGTCCGGGTCGGTCGCCCGGAACGCCGCCATTTACTACGTCTATTCGACCAACGTATTCACTTCAGTACAATATGCGATCGATAACGATATCGGCCCCGTAATCGGCATGAGCTACGGCGGGTGCGAGGCGGGATTCCTGGGGTCGCTGGCATGGGAACAGACCCTGGCGCAAGAAGGGAATTCACTCGGCATTACTTGGGTAACATCGTCCGGGGACGGCGGCGCCGCGGATTGCGACTGGCTGGGCGATTCCACGGGAACGCTGGCTACCCAAGGCTTGGCGGTGGACTTTCCGGCCAGCATACCGGAGGTGACGGGCGTGGGCGGCACCGAGTTCAACGAGGGAAACGGAACCTACTGGAACTTATCGAATGGCGCCAACGGGGGATCGGCCTTGTCTTACATCCCTGAGATGGGTTGGGACGATACGGCCTTCGGCACGGGTCTCAGCGGCACGCTCGCCGCCAGCGGCGGAGGAGTCAGCATTTACTATCCGACTCCCTCTTGGCAAACCGGTCCGGGCTTTCCCAACGATGGCTTCCGCGATGTGCCCGACGTATCGTTTTCCGCGTCTTGGGATCACGATGGCTATCTCGTCTGCATAGAACAGTGCCCAGCTTACTACAGCGTTTATGGAGGCACCTCCGCGGCCACTCCGGTATTCGCCGGGATGCTCGGCTTGCTGAATCAGTTTCTGGTGGATACGGGAGCGGAGTCCCAAGCGGGCCTGGGCAATATCAACCCATCGCTTTACGCGTTGCACCAAAGTACCCCGTCTGTTTTCCACGATGTCTCGACGGGCAGCAACGTGGTTCCATGCCAGGTCGGCACGCCCGATTGCAGCACGGGTTCATTCGGTTATTATGCGCAAGCGGGTTACGACCAGGTGACCGGATTGGGGTCCATCGATGGTTATAATCTGATCAACGCATGGACCGGCCCACGCGCGCCGCAACTGATTATTTCCAAGAGTCACTCGGGCAACTTCACCCAGGGCCAGAACGGGGCGACTTATACCGTAACCGTGAACAATGCCGGCGGTGGGCCCACCAGCGGCGCGATCAGCGTGATCGACACGCTGCCGGCGGGTCTGACGCTGGTGTCCATGAGCGGGCCGGGCTGGATTTGCCTGGGCAGCGGCTGTACCGCCAGCGCGGCGCTCGCTCCCGGCGCCAGCTATCCACCCATCGCCGTGACCGTCAACGTGGCCGTCGGCGCTCCCGCGCAGGTCACCAACCAAGTCGCCGTTTCCGGCGGCGGCTCCCCTACCGCCAGCGCCAGCGACCCTACCATCATTCAGCCCTTGTTGGCAGCCGAGGTGATGTCCAGGTCGACGCCCACCGGATGCACGGCCCCGCCTTCCGCCACCGAGTTCTTGGTCACGGACATCCAGGCCGTGCTCTGGTTCCAGGTCGGCTACGCAAACGCCGGCGATCAGGCAACCGCGAATTGGTATGCCCCCAACGGCACACTCTATACCAGCGCCTCGTGGCTCCCGGTGGCCAGCGCGGGGTCGTGGTGCTTCTGGGATCCCATCGACATCGCCGGCTATCAGCCAGGCTTGGAACCGGGAACCTGGAGTGTCACGCTCGTCTGGAATAACTCCGTATTCTTCACCCAATACTTCACCATTGGATATACGTTTCCCGTACCCAGCGACTTCAACCACGATGGACACCCGGACGTGATCTGGGAGGAACCCACCGTCGGATGGGCCCAGGTCTGGTATCTCGGCGGCGCGCAAGGTGTCTCCATTACGGGAGCGGCGGACCTGACCAAAGCCAACCCATGGAATATAGTGGGCGTCGGCGATTTCAATGGCGATGGCAATCCGGACGTGGTGTGGCAGGATCCTGTCAGCGGCGCGGTTCAAGTCTGGTACCTCGGGGGCGCCGGAGGTGTCACGCTCATCGGCGCCGCCGACATCGCCACAAAGAACCCATGGAAGGTAGTTTCGGTGGCGGACTTTAACCAGGATGGCCATCCGGACCTGCTATGGGAGGACCCCACATCGGGATTCGCTCAGATCTGGTACCTTGGCGGCCCGCAAGGGATTACTCTTTTGGGCGCCGCGAATCTGACACAGACTAACCCATGGCACATCGTGGGCTGCGGCGATTTCAATAACGACGGATTCCCCGATGTACTCTGGCAAGATCCGGTCAGCGGCACGGTCCAGATCTGGTATATGGGCGGAACCGCGCCTGGAGCCCAAGGCAGTCAACTCATGTCCGCGTTGAATCTCACTGGCGCGATGACCACCGAGGTAGTCGCCATCGCCGACTTCAATCGGGATGGCCACCCGGACGTAGTATTTCAAAATGAGGCGACCGGCGCGGCGACCGTCTATTATTACACTGGACCGCTGGGCACCATTCCAAATGGGACCGCTGTCTTGAGTACCGGGAACCCTTGGCATATTGCCGGCCCGCACTGACCGGATTGAGATCGAGCCACACGCCGATGACGACAGCGGAACTGTTGGAGCCGGTCGGTAACATCAAATGGTGCCTATCGGACCGACCTAGGCAACGGCATCGTCACTCCCGGAGCCGGCCGAACCATCGAGAGACTGAAATTGCTCGGATTGCCCGCCGATCTTAGCGGCAAGTCCGTTTCTCGATATCGCCGCCTGAGACGGCGCTTTTTCGTTTGAGGCCGAGCGCCGTGGCGCCCGCCGGGTGCTGGCCATGGATGAGTTCATTTGGGCGGGTAAAGGGTGGGCATCGAAGGAGGGGTTCGACTTAGCCCGGCAGGCGCTCCACTCGAAAGTAGAGGATCTGCTGTTGGACGTGTACGACCTGGGCCCGGAAAAAGTCGGGAAATTCGATCTCGTGCTAGATCTCAGGCTCTCCGCCGCAGGGACGATTGGTTATTACCTGTGGCGGCCCGCCACCCTATCCCCACCCAGGAATTCAATAGCCCGCGGCAGATCCCCGTACTGATAAAGAAGATAGTCCGGCTCCATCTCCGCGGACCCTCCGGCATTCCCCTGCGGGCAGAATAAAATAGTCTTCATCCCCGCCTCCCGCGCGCCCAGGATGTCCCGGTACCGGTCGTTTCCCACGAAAATCGCCTCTTCCGGGCACACCTGCAATTCCGTCAACACCGCTTGAAACAGCCGCCGGTCGGGTTTGCGATAGCCGTGGTCCCCCGAGATCGCGAACGACGAAAAGTAGCCCGCCAGCCCCGCCGCCCGCAGCTCGGGTAAGGCATAAGCGCTCTGCGCATCGGAAACTACCCCCAGGCGAAAGCGCGTTCTCACCTGCGTCAGTATCTCCTGCGTTTGCGGAAACGCCGCCAGCCGTTTTCGCGTGATCCCGCGCTGCAGTTGGGCCAGGAACAGCGGCATATGCTCCAGCTTTTCCGGCGCCAGTGACCGCGTGTAATCCGTGGCGTGCCGGCGCACCACTTCGCGCCACACAGCCACCACGTCGAACTCCGGAAATCTTTCGGCGCTCGCCGCGAGCTGTTCCTTCACGATCCCGAAGTATAAGTCCCGCACTTCGCCGCGGCGAAGCGCAATGCCCTGATAACTAAGGAAGCGCGCGATGGCGCGATAAGCCTCCTCCATCCATTCATCGGTTTCAATGTCGATCAGGGTTCCGTTTACATCGAACAGCAGCGCGCGAATTTCCATCAAGCCGTCCGCAAGATGACCTTGGCTTCTTCCACCAGCCGCCGGCGTTGCGGCGCCCCCACCCATGCGTTGCGCGCGATGCGCAGCAGCGTCAGCGCCATTTGGAAAGGCAAGCGGCCCGTGATGGAGCGGAAGGCGCGGTCGCGGTCCGGAAAGTGGCAGGCGTATTCCCACAGAAAGTGCCCGATAAATGGCTCGGCCGCGTGCGTGCGCCCGGTGGCCTGCAGGAAATAGTGCTGCAGCTCTCCGGCGATCCGTCCGAGATCGAAAGTGCGGTCCGCGCGCTTCATCCGTTCCAGGTCGATCGCGATCACGCTCAGGCCCTGGCCGAACAGCAGATTGCTGGGAGTGGCATCGCCATGTACGAGCACTTGGTTATCCTCCCACATGCGCGGCTTCTCGCGCCACCGGTCGCGCAGCCAGGCGAATTCGTGCGCGTCCCCGGCGCCGATCGTCTGCTTGCTTTCCAGCTTCCGCACCAGCCGCTCCAGGTAGGCGCAGTCTTGGTCGAAATCCACCCCCCGCCCGTTCGCAGTGCGGTTGTGCAGCGTCGCCAGGAAGTAAGCCAGCGCGGTCAACTTATCGAAGAGCGGCTGCCATTGCCCCTGATGAATGGCCTCGTTGACGAAAACGCCTAGCGGGACTCCCGTGGCATATTCCTCGACCAGGATACTATTGAGACAGGCATTCGTGCCCAGCGGGCGGACCACGTGGTGCGGGTAACCTGCCAGTCCGTAGCCGCGCAGCAACTCCAGATTGTCAAACTCCTGGCGCATGCGCTCGGTGGCGCCGGTCATGTGGTGGCCGCCGCTTGAGAAGAACTTACCCACTACTTGTGCGCAAGTGTGGCGCTCCTCGTAGAGATAGACTTTGCCGTCCTTCATGCTGAACACACGGAAGTCGGCCGTGCCGTTCCGCACGCCCATGCGCGGCAGCACGTCCTGCACCAGATAGGGATGCAATGGGTCGTGCGCGGAGAGATGTCCAAGATACTGTTTTGACATAGGCAACTCTCCAACGGGGAGGGAAATCCGCCATGCGGGTATTAGCCCAGCCGCGTGGCGGTCATTGAATTGTAACATACCCGAAACGCAATTGAAATGGTTTCGGAGTGCTTTCCGCCACAACTCCCCAAAGCCGTTAAGCGCTATTGGGCCTTGCCACGGTTCCATGGCCGTGCTATCCTGCATCAACCGGACCTGGAGGCGGACTAATGCCTGCTGCTATTCTCCTATCGTTGGACAGCCTGATCGCTTCGATGGCCCTCGTGATGCTTGGCATGCCTCCGGCGCGCGCCGGCAAACTTTGCGCCGCCTTCATGATTTTCGACGGTTTCGCCACGCTCACCGGGTTGTCTGTTCACACCCCCTTCGCGCCAGCCCTGCTGGGCGCCTACTTAGTGCTTCTGCTCGCAGTGGCAACGCGTTCCCCGTTGCGAACCGTATTCTGGGCGCCCGCACTGTTCAGCCTCGATAATCTGCTCGCCGGAATAGCGGCCAAGCCCAGCCCCGCGAGCGGCATCTGGCTGGACTCTCTGACCGCGGCATTCACTAGCGGGCTACTCGCCCTCATTGGCATCGCCATCGCCGCGGCCATTGCTTCGAAAATGCCGCGACGGTGGGTCTACTGCGCCGGCCTGATCCTGCTGCTGGCGGCAATCTGTATATAAATACGATGAAGTTGTGCCGCCCGCGTCTTGATCCTGAGAGCGGCGGTCACAGAGGAGTTCGCGATATGAGTTTCGCAATCACCACACGTTCTTATGACAATTCCCGCTCCGGAGCCAATACTAACGAAACCACCTTGACCCCCGCCGCGGTCGGGACACGCGGCATCAAGCGGCTCTTTACCCTCGCTCTGCCCGGCGATAAGCGCGGCGCCGAGGCGCAACCGCTGATCGTTCCGCAAGTGACCATGGCGGATGGCAGCCAGCACGACGTGGTCTACATCGCCACCATGGCGAATCGTGTGTTTGCGTTCGACGCAAATACAGGCGCGCAGTTATGGATGGTGCAGATAGGCACGCCCATCAATGGCGCCAAAAAAATCGACGGTTATCTGATCAACGATCACTGGGGTATCGTGTCGACGCCCGTGATCGACACCGCGGCCGGCGTGATGTACGCGAATGCCTGGATCAGCCCCGACGGAACCTGGGAAAATGGACAGCACAATCTGTGCGCCATCAGCCTGCGCGATGGCAGCCTGGTGCATTCGCTGCTCAATCTGGAGGGCATTACTTATAATCCCGGCCACGGACGGCCGCAGCAGTTGTTTAAGTCCATGGAAAGGAAACAGCGGGCGGCCTTGCTGCTGGTGAATGGTACCGTGTTCATCGCCTTCGCCACCATCTTTGAGACCGCTGCCACCGCGCGCGGTTGGGTGGTTGCCGTGGATACCGCCAGCTTCCAGGTATCCGCGACGTGGACCACCACGTCTCATGGAAGTGGCGGCGGTATCTGGCAATCGGGTGGCGGTCTCGCGGCCGACGCACAAGGCCATATCTACTTCATCACCGGCAACGGAGACTTTGACGGTGTCACCGACTTCGCGGAGAGTATTGTGAAGCTGCGTTACACCCCGCCCGGCGCGCACGCACCAGGCTCTCTGTCCGTAGCGGATTGGTGGACGCCTTGGACCGACGACGGACGCACCGGCGGCCAACCCGAGGGCGAGGCCGACGCCGAGCCCCGGCCCACCAACGTGCGGCTGGTTCCACGCCTGGCAGCCAAGGGCGCCCTTGTCATGGGCATGGGCGGCGCTTGGGGCGATCAGGATTTCGGTTCCGGCGGGCCGGTTCTCGCGCCGGGCATCGGCGTCCTGCTGGCCGCCGGCAAGGATGGCATCCTCTACACTGCTAACATGCAGAATCTGGGCAAGACCGATCCCGCGAACCTGGCGCCGGCGGCTACCGCGCATAACTATCAGAAGTTGAAAGCGTCGCCTATCTTCTATACTTATTTTCCCGGCCCGCAGCTTAGTCCGGCTCCCACGGCGATCGCTGCTCTGAATGTATTGGAGTTTGGGCGCACGCACCACTTGCATGGGAATCCCGTCCTGTGGCAGAGCGCGGCGCACGGCCTGACACACTTTTGCTGGGGTGAGAACGGCAATCTGCGCGCGTGGTCTCTAGCTAATTCCGGGGCCTCGACCTATATGGCATGCAGCGCGGAAGTAGCCTCCGCGTCGGCGCCCGTGCCCCCCGGTGGCATGCCCGGTGGGATGATTTCCCTCTCCGCCAACGGAGACACCGGAGGCATTGTGTGGGCGTCGATTCCATACCTTGACGCCAACACGGAACTAAGTCCGGGGCGCTTTCTGGCCTATGATGCCGCTAACTTCGGCCATTTCTCCGACGGCAGCGGGTCGATTGTGCCTCTGTGGGACAGCCAGGATTGGAACTGGCAGTTTACCCATAATAAGTTCAACCGGCCGGTGGTGTGGAACGGCAAGGTGTTCCTGCCGACTTACGATGCGGAAGTCCTCGTACTTGGCTTGGCCTGACCGGCGAAACTTCAAGGAACTAGTCGATCTTGCGGGGCGGGCAATCCTGCCCGCAGCCGGCTCTTGGCCGCCCCGCCGTGCAACCCAACTGCCAGTAATCTATAAGGAACTATCTGTACGATGTACTAGTCACCCCATGCACGGCCCTGGAGATTGGCCAATTCAGTTGGGTAGCCCTCGTGGCGCACGCACTCGTGCGTGCCGTGTCGGCACTCCTGCCGACACAGGCGAGCTACGCTCGCCTAAGCAGCGCCATGCGCTGCCGCGCTCTTGCTACCGCACCTCGAACCGGAACAGCTTCCTCTCAAAAGTTGGAAACGCGCTCGCCAAAGCCTGCGGATGGCCCAGTAATCCATCCCGGGTCCGTATCTCTACCTCATATTCGGCATTCGCTAGCGACTCTTCCTGAAACCGGTGCAGGCCGATGAACGCCCGCACTTCCAGGTGCGTCTGGCAATTCGCGCAATACTGCACGTTCCACCGGCTCAATACGGCCTCCGTGCCCACATGATATTTCTTCCGCCCGATTTTGGCGTAAGCGGAAATCAGGAAGGATCCCCGAATGCGTGCGCGGTTGATCCCTGCCACCCGAATCACCTTGTTGCTGTGGCCCGGTTCTAAAGCCGCGGTCTGGGCCTGCGCCTCCAGCGACCCGGGACCGTAGGTGAAACCGAGTTGCTTCTCAATGTTGATGCAGTCGAGTGACCTGTAGACCGTCTCCTTTCCGCCCTCCTTCTTCGTGAACGGATTCAGCGGCGATTCCAATGTCAGCCACGAGTTGGGCACCGTGCCCGGCGTGGGCCCCTGGCTATCCACCGAGTTGGTTCCCGGATATTCCGCAATGACTTCCAAACGGTCCGTAAACCCGTGCCTCTTCTGCCACAGCCAGAACACCCGGTCCACGAAGCAGTGATGGAAGAAAAAGATGGGATCCAAACCGGCCGTGTCGTTTTCGCCCATGTCGCCGTTCGCCCCCTCGATCGGGGAGAAGTCCGCTCCCGGTATATCGAAGCCTCCCACAGCCAGGTGAATGCTGTTGTGCGGGCTCTCCAACGGCACTACAGGCGCTCCGCCATCGTCGTTCCATTGCGCGGCGGAACTCGTATTGGAAAAGAGCGTGTAATTGGGCGCGTCCAGGCACGCCTTGTACTTGTCCGCGACGCTGGTCGACACGGTCTTCCCGCCGATGACCACGTTCGACGTCAGCCAGTTCACCACATTCTGATTGAGCAGCTTCACATTGTCGTCGTAGTTCGGGTACTGATCGTTGTGCGCCTTGGTCGCCGCCTTTTCTTTGTCGTTGCCGACCAAGCCCGATAAAGGATAGCGTACGGTTTCGTACCCTTTGGGCTTGCTGTAATCCGGATCGTCGCCGCTGATATGGTCTTTGATGTTCTTAGTGAAAACGAACGACCGCAGCGGATTGGGGATCGTGACCCCGTCCAGCTCGAAGTCTTGCTGCGTCAGGGCCCATGAAATCCCGTTTTTCAAGGAGTCGTCGCTGGTCTCATCCCAATAGGGCAGCATCACGTCCCCACATCCGGGGATGCTCTGCAGGACCTCTTCCAGCTTCACCAGGTACACGCGGTGCCAGGTCGGGAACAGCACGTTGCCGTGGTTGCAATAGCCACCCCAGTAAGCGGAGTTCCCCCATCCAGCTCCGCGGAAAGGCTCGCCATGATAGCCTCCCAATATGAAGAACGATCGCGGGTCGTCCGGCGGCAGCTCCTTGATTCCCTTCCAGGCGCGCATCAAATCTTCCAGCGGTTTCTTATTGCCCTTCGTGTAATCGTCCTGTAACTCCTGGATCGATCGCCGGACTCTAAGCTCATTATTCGTATTCATGATGGGGTTTTCTCCTTTCCCTCTTTCCGGCAAGTATACTCCGATTTGCCGCCGATCGATCCGTAAACTTTCCAGTTTTTAGTGGGGCAGGCTCGCAGCCTGCGCGGGCCTCGCAGGCCCGCTGCCCCGCATCCCCGGAGAACTTTCCCCCCAGCGCCCACTCTTCATCATGCGGGGAAACTGGGTCCCGGCGGTCTCTGCCCCAAACGACCTGACAGAATTACCATTCAAAGCCAACCAAATGCGTGTCGCTTTTGTAAGCCAAATAGAATCAGCATATTAATTGTTACATCCATGTTACTTGCCCCATCACTGAACCCGCAGCGCCACCACCGGGTCCACGCGCAATGCCCGCCGCGCCGGCAGATAGCTCGCCAGGAACGCCACCACGGTGAACAGCACCGTCACCGCGCCAAATACCACCGGATCCGTCGGCTTCACGCTATACAGCAGGCTCGCCAGGAACCGTGTCAGCCCGTGAGCCGCCGCCAGCCCCGCCACGATCCCCACACCCGCCAGCGTCATCGCTTGCCGCACGATCGTGTTCCGCAGCGCCGGAAAATCCGCCCCCAGCGCCAGCCGGATGCCGAATTCCAGCGTCCGCTGCCCCACCGCATAAGCCATCAGCCCATACAGCCCGATCGACGCCAGCAGGATCGCCACTGCCGCGAAAATCCCCAGTACCCACGTCTTGAACTGGTCGCGCGCCGTGGACCCCACCACGATCTGCTCCATGCTGCGGATATGCGCCGCCGGCAAATCCGCCGCATCCTGAAACGCGCGTTGGATGGGCGCGGACACCGAGAACGGCGCACCCTTCGTACGTACCACCCAGCTCAGCGGCATGAAGCGGTCGTTCAGCGCCATGTACGCGTCTCCCACTTGCGCCAACGGCACGAACGTCTCCGGCTGCGGCTCGTTGTTCAACCCGCCGTCTCGCGCATCCCCGGCAATGCCGATAGTCTCGCGCAGCGGCTGCTCAAAATCCGGTCCCATGCCGCGTCCGATGATCAGCCGGTGACCGATCGGATCGCTGCCATCTTTCCAATACTTCCTCGCCAAAGCTTGATGGATCGCCACCACCGGCTGTCCGGCGGCATCGTCCCGTTCCGTGAAAGCCCGCCCGCGCACCATCGGAATCTTGAAGACGTCGAAGAAGCGGGCCGTAACGTAGTTGCAGCCTGCGCCGCCATGGTCGGTTCCCTCGGTCAGCGCACGCCCCTCGATCATGAATCCCAACCCCAAACCTCCCTGCAGCGGCAGATAGGAAGTGGCGGCCGCGGCTTCCACTCCCGGAATGGCGTGAATGCGGTCGAGCGCCTGCCGGGTCATCGTATCGATGGCCGCCGTGCGGTCGAAATGGCTCCCCGTGAGCGCGGTATCCATGGTCAGAACGTTATGCGCATCGAAGCCCGGCGCCACGCTGTGCAACGCCGAGAACGTCCGCAGCAGCAGTCCCGCGCCAACCGGCAGGACCATCGCCAACGCCATCTCCACCATCACCGGCACCGCGCATCTTGTTCTGGCGCATCCCGGAGCCGCCCCGCGCACCCGTCTCCTTCAAGGTGTGATATTCAGGTCCGCGCGCGAAGCCTGCATCGCGGGCACCAGTCCGAAAACGATGCCCGTCAGCAGCGCCAGCAGCAGCGTGAAGCCCATCACGGTCCAATCCAGAGTCACGGCCGAGCCATCCGGACCGATGCGCGGGATGTTGCCGGGGTTCACGGCCAGCAGCGCGCGCAGGCCCACGGCGCCGATCGCAAGACCCACCAAAGCGCCGGCCATCGTCAAAAGGACGCTCTCGGTAAGCAGTTGGCGCACATTTCCCACCACCATGAAAAAATTGCCGTCCCTTCCGCGCATATACGGATGTAGGGATAAACAAAAGCAAAGGAAAATAATACGATGCAGTTAAACACAAAGTCGGCAGGCGGTTTCACGCTAGCCGCGAAACATTTAGCTAACGGCGCCTCCGCCGGAATCCTCGGCTTGGCGCTGGCAACGGCATTACTCGCTCAGCCCGGGCAGCCGAGCTACCGCCAGCTTTACAATTTCGGCGCCCAGGTCGGACCTACGGCTTTAGCCGGCGCCGGCAACACGCTGTACGGGGCGACCCAATATGGCGGCAGCCAAGGCGCGGGAAGCGTGTACGCCCTCACGGTGCCGTCAACAAACGGGGAGCCGGGGCCCTACGCGACGCTTTACAACTTCGGCTCCAGTCCAACCGACGGATCTGTTCCGATGGGTGTTACCATCGGCGGCTTTTCCGGAGGCCTGCCGGTTCTCTACGGAACAACCTATGCTGGTGGTAGCTTTGGCAGGGGCACCGTCTTCTGCCTGGTCCCGCCGCAGACGCCAGGTGGCACATGGACTGAGCGGATCCTGCTTAGCTTCGACGGAGCCAACGGGGGTGGGCCCGAAGCACCGCTCGTGGCGGTTTTGCGGACTGGCGAGTTACCGGTTCTTTACGGATCGACCCTGGAAGGCGGAGCTTCGGGAGATGGCGCGATATTCTCACTAACCCCTCCCGCGACGCCAGGGGGCGTGTGGACTGAGAACGTACTATATAGCTTCGGGTCGCATCCGGCTGACGGCAGTTTTCCGACGGAAATTGTCATCGGCGGCGGCCCTGGCGGGACCGTGCTGTATGGGTTCACCGCCGTTGGGGGTACCAACGAAAATGGCGTGGTATACTCGCTTTCCGAGTCTGGTAGCGCGTGGAAGTATGAAGTCATTTATAACCGTCCGCCGACTAGTGTGACCTCGGAACCCAATTATCTGACCATCGGCGGCCATGGAGTGCTGTACGGTACTGAGGGCCCCGCCTACGACGTGGCGGATTCCGCCGGGGACGTGTATTCGCTGACGCCGCCAACATCGGAGGGAGGCAGTTGGACCGAAAGCATGGTGTATTCTTTCGGAGCCGTGCTCGACGATGGATCGAATCCCAAAGGCGTGCTGATGGGGAGCGACGGAAACTTATACGGGGTGACCGCGGGTGGAGGATCCGGAGGATTGGGCACGGTGTTCGCGTTGACGCCGCCCGCTTCGTCCGGCGCGACTTGGACCGAGCACGTGCTCTACAGTTTTCCGTTTAGCGGCGACACGAGTGCGCCGCTGAGTCTGGTAATGAGTCCGCAGGGAACGCTGTATGGAACGACCTACTACGGCGACCCGACTGTCTTCGAGGTGCAGCCTTAATTAACGGATGAACGGATCTTCTTCATAGCAGAAGCCTGGTAGTTCACAAAAAGGAGGGCGGGCAATTCTGCCGGCAGCCCTCCAGACCCACTACGGGAGGTTTAGCGTGCCAGCGGGCGCGATTCCGGGGCCGCGGCCAGGGCCTGTGCGGCGGTATCCATCTCGCGGCGGAATGCCAAGATGAATCCCTTTTGCGGTTCGAGTCTGCGCCATTCGTCCAGCGCGCGTTGATACCAGGCCCGCGCGGCCAGCCGATCCTGGACGGCCGGTTCTCCTTGCTCGCGCCGGCTCAGGATCGCATAAACGGAACCGGCCGCTTGCCACGAGCGCGCTACGTTGACGCGGAGCAGCAGCGCGGAAGATGCGGCGGACGCGTCCACCGCTTTGGCGAGGCGGAGGGCGCGATCGAGGGTGGCCAGGGCATCCGTGCGCGCGCCGCCGCGAGCCTGTTCTTCAGCCAGACCGCGCACGGCGACCACCAGCCCCTTCAACGTGGAGGAATCGGTGGGATTGGGCCCTAGGGATCGCTCGGCGCTGGAGATCGCCATCTGGTAGTAACGAATGCCGGCGGCACGTTCGCCGTTCCCCAAACATAGCGCGGCGAGTTCGGATTCCACCCACGTTTTGTGCGTTGCAACGGCGCGGTTCCGTGGATCCAGCGTCGCGGCCCGGCTGAGCAACTCCTGCGAGCGCTCGAATGTCTGCCGCTTGGCCGGTCCGCGCGGAGGCGTCACCAATCCTAGCCGCAGCAAAGCGATGCCATAGTCGCTTAGCGCGCGCACATCCGCCGGATCGGCATCGTGCAGGAATTTGGCTTGTTCGACCATCTTCTGGCTGGCTTGGAAAGCAGCCAGCGGATCGCCTGCGTTTTGGTACTCCGGATTGCCCAAAATGTCGCCCAGGTGAGCGTAAACGTGCATCAGCGAGCGGCGCGACGACGTGTCGTTGGGGTTCCTTAGGCAGAGGGCCTCCAACACGGAGACCTGGCTGCGAAAGCTGGCTACGGCATCGCTGGTCTGGCCCAGCAGCAGTTGCACGGAGCCCAACTGTCCGCGCGATTCCGCCGCGCTCACTTGCGCCTCGCGGTCCGCCGGCCGGGCGTCGGCATACTGCTGAAGCAGCGGCACGGCTGCCGCGGCCTCCGTCGAAGCGGCGCTTAAATTGCCGCTCATTTTATGGACCATCGATAATTCGATATGAAATAAGCCCGCGTATTGAACGGCGTCCAGGTCCTTGGGGTCGATACTGAGCAGCGATTGGGCCATGCGCAGTCCCGCTTCCGCCAACGGGCCAAAGTCCTTGGGCTGCTGGGAATCCCGTTGCAGACCGCTAAGTTCGTAGTAGACCATGATCCGGTCGACGGCTGCCTGGCGATCGGAAGGGGAGTGCCGCAGAACTTCATCGAGCAGCTTGCCGGCGCTGGCGAAACTGGTCATAGCCGCGGCCGTTTCGCCGAGATTCGACGAACTGGCGCCGCCCTGCACGCGGCCGATGCGAATATAGGCGCCCGCCAACTCGCGTTTGAGCGCCCAATCGCCGGCCGAACTGCGCGCCAGATTGTTGAGATACTCTATGCCAGTCCGTGTGATTAACTGGCGAACGGGCGTGGATCCTGGAAGATCCCGCACGGCTCCCTCCACATCGAACACGAAGGTGGTCGCCAGCTTGCGCACGTCCTGGAACCGAGCGTTGGCGATGCGCGCCTCGCGCCACGTCATGGCCGCGCCCCCGAGGACAGCAGTAGCCGCCAACGTGGCCAGTGCCACCGCCACGCGATTTCGGCGAATGAATTTGGATGCGCGGTATCCGGGCGAATCGGGCCGCGCCAACACCGGCCGGTGTTCCAGGTAGCGCCGCAAGTCGTCCGCGAAATGCTCGACCGACACATAGCGGCGGACCGGCTCTTTCTGCACGGCGCGCAGCAGGATGTTGTCCAGGTCTCCCCGCAGCCGCCGGGCCGCCGTGCGGTCTGTCGCCGCTTTGCTGGGGGGCGCCACCGGATCCTGGCAGATCGCACGTTGCAGATCGAAAGCCGAACCGCCTTCCATCTTGTGCGGGCGCACGCCGGTGAGCAGTTCGTACATTACCGCGCCCAACGAATAGACATCGGAGGCTATAGTCACCGGCTCGCCCCGAATCTGCTCCGGGCTGGCATATTCCGGTGTCAGCAGGCGGGCGCCCTGCGTAGTCGCCGCTTCCTCCGGATCGGCCTGGAGCAATTTTGAAATCCCGAAATCCAGCAGCTTGGGCACGCCGTTGCGGTCGATCAGGATGTTGGCCGGCTTCAGATCGCGATGCACAATGAAATTGCGGTGCGCGTACTCCACGGCGGCGCAAACCGGCAGGCACAAGCGGATGCGATCCTCCATGCTCAGCCCATGCTCGGCGGCATAACGCGTGATCCAGGCGCCTTCGATGTACTCCATCACCAGGTAGGGAATGCCGTCCTCGGTGGCGCCGCCATCGAACAGCCGCGTGATATTGGGGTGGTCCAGGCGCGCCAGGATCTGCCGCTCGCGCCGGAAGCGGTCCAACATGAAATCGGTATCGAAGCCCGGCCGCACCAGCTTAATGGCGACGCTGGATTCATACTGCTGGTCGGCCCGCGCGGCGAGATAAACGGCGCCCATCCCACCCCGGCCAATCTCCCGCACCAGGCGCCAGGACCCGATCCGGCGCCCCTCCATGGCGGACTTCGGGGCCTCGTCGGCCATCAGATCGAGCAATGCGCTCTCCACCTGGGCGCCCAGGAATCCTTGGCGCGCGGCGCTATCGCTCTCCAACAAAGAGAGCACTTCGGAGCGTAAAGCGGGGTCGCCGTCGCAGGTTTGATCCAACCACTGCGCGCGGCTTTCCGGCGGTTGTTCGAGCGCCAGATGGAAGATCTCCACCACTCGTCCCCATCGTTGCGTCCCAGGCGCCATCGCTATGCTCCCGGTCCGGCCGCGCGCGCCATTTCGCGATGCAGCCACGCTTCCGCCACGCGTTGCTCGCGGCAAACCGTAGCGGCGGATATGCTCAACGACCGGCCAATCTCCTCCAGGCCGAATCCGCCGAAGTAACGCAATTCGATGATTTCGGCCTTGCGCCCGTCGAATGCCGCCAGGGCGGTTAGCGCGTCGTCCAGCCTTTCGATATGCCGGCCCCGCGCCGGCGAGAAGCTCACCGCCTCCTCAAGGGAGATCTGGTCCGCGTCACCGCCCCTCTTGGCGCTGCCGCGGCGGCGGGCATGGTCCACTAGAATTTGACGCATCAGGCGCGCGGCTACGCCGAAGAAATGCGCGCGGCTTTGCCAATCCGGCAAGTCCTGCGCTACCAACCGCAGATAAGCTTCATGCACCAAGGCGGTGGGCTGCATGGTGACGGCGGCGCGATCGTCCCGCAAGTAATGATCCGCCAGACGCCGCAATTCGCGATAAACCAGCGGCACCAGCAGATCCAGCGCCGCCTTATTCCCGCCTTTCCATTCGATCAGCAGTTGCGTGACGGATTCAGGAGACGGTTCGAATGAAGGTTGCATGGCCCGGATCCCTGTGTTGGCTAGTATACACCCCCTGCCCGTTGCGCAGCAGCGCGTGCTTTAGGGGGGATGCTTGACGGCGTTGGGGGAAACCGCTCCCTTATAATGAATCGGTGACTCGCTTCCGTCTCTTTCTCGCCCTCGCGGTTGTATCCGCGGCTTTCGCACAAACGACCCATGCGGGAAACAACCCCTTCCCCGCCTATCGCATCATGGACAACCTCTACTACGTAGGGACCCAGGACATCGCCTCCTACCTGATCGTAACGCCCAAGGGTCACTTCCTTTTGAACAGCGGGTACGAAGATACGCCGGCCTTGATTCGCGCAAGCGTGGAGAAGCTTGGGTTCAAGATCGCCGACGTGAAGATCCTCCTCAACAGTCAGGCGCACTCCGACCACGTGGCGGGCCAGGCTGCGCTGCAGAAGTTGACCGGAGCGAAGATCTATTCGAGCGAACGCGAAGCCGGTGTGCTCGAAAGCGGTGGGAAAACCGATACGCGGTTTGGGCGGGAGGTCACCTATCCGCCGGTTCACGTGGACCACACGGTCTCCGATGGCGAGCGCGTCACGCTCGGTGGCTTAACGTTAACGGCTCACCTGACGCCGGGCCACAGCATCGGATGCACGACATGGACCATGCAGGCGACCGACGCCGGCAAGATCTACGATGTGGTTTTTGTGGGCGGCACCTCGATCAATCCGGGAGTCCGTCTGGTCGATCGTCCAACCTATCCAGGCATCGCGGAGGACTACCAGAGGACGTTCCAGACCCTCCGTTCGCTAAAATGCGATGTGTTCCTGGGCGCACACGGTGGCTATTACGGAATGATCGAGAAGTACAAGCGCATGGAAAAGGGCGCCCAACCTAATCCATTTATCGACCCTGCGGGTTATCGCGCCTACGTCGATGCCGCCGAAGCGCAGTTTCTGGATCGGCTTTCAGCGGAAAAGCATGGGCCGCTACGGCTTCTCGAACAACACCCGGATGGGTCGGTCACCAGTTCGAACTGGAGCGGGTATGCGGTAACCGGTGAAGTGGGTTCGGTCACGGCAGTCGAAGGATCGTGGGTGGTTCCCACCGCGACCTGTGACGGGCGACCGCGGAATTCCGGCGCGTCGTTCTGGGTCGGAATCGACGGATATACGTCGGCGACGGTGGAGCAGACGGGAACGGATTCGGATTGTTCGAAGGGATCTCCGCGATACTACGCCTGGTATGAGTTTTTTCCGGATGCGGGAATTACGATCAAAACGATTTCAGTGGAACCGGGCGACGTGATGTCGGCTTCCGTGGTTTACAACGGAACGGAATTCACTGCCACCATCACGGATGAACGGACCCAGGAGACGTTCACGGCTTCGAAGGCCGTTCCCAGCGCCAAGCGCGATTCGGCGGAGTGGATCGCGGAAGACAACGCGTACGTCTTCACCGATTTTGGCACGGTCCTGTTCGGGCAGGATGAAACGGGAGTCGCCGGGACATGCGAGGCAACAGTGAGTTCCAAGACGGCTGCGATTGGAGGGTTTCCCAGCTACCACCCGATCGCGATGGTGGGATCTAAAGCGGGAAGCTGGCTGGCTGTGCCCAGCGCGCTGTCTATCGATGGAACAAGCTTTTGGGTCGAGTGGCACTGAGCGAAGGGCCGGAGCCTTTGCGCGGCATTGGACTCGTTGCCCTCAATGACTTTCAGCCAGCCCGCGCCACCAGGCGACTCTTTCGCTGCGGCGCCGTCGTCTCGATTTCGCCGCGCCGCACCCGCCGGGGCGAGCGCCGCCCAGCACCCGGATGCTATTCTAAGTGCTTGGAGCACAACACTTGAGCCGTATCGCGTTAGCCTTCCGTGCCTTCTTCGCCATCCTGTTCCAGGGCGCTTTGTCCGACAGCCTGAAACGCGCCTTGGGGTTCACCCCATCGCCCGCCCGCCCCGTCGCCCCCGCTGCTCCTGCTCCTCCAAATCCGGCGCACGCACTGCAGCTCCTCTCCATCCTCCAGCGCGATTCGCGCTTGCTCGACTTCCTCATGGAAGACATCGCCTCCTTCGACGACGAGCAGATCGGCGCGGCCGTGCGCAGCCTCCACGACCAGGCCCGCGATTCGCTTGCCCGCTATCTCAGCCTCCAGCCCGTAATCGATGGCGTCGAAGGCGCTTACACCCGCCCCTCCACCGCCGACCCCGCGGCCGTGAAATTCATCGGCAATGTGCCCGCCACCAAGCCCGAAGGCGGAACCCTGCGCCATAAAGGCTGGCGCGCCGCCAAAGTGGATCTCCCCGCCCTTAACCCCAAGCAGGACGCCACCATCATCGCGCCCGCCGAAATCGAAATCGAGTAGCACGCCCAATATATAACCCGCATGGAACCCCGCTTCATCATCGGCATCGACCTCGGCACCACCAACTCCGCGCTCTCTTACGTCGAGAACCGCCCGGATGCCGACCCGTTCGCCCTCCCCAAAGTCGAACTGCTGGCCATCCCGCAACTCGTGAACCCGTCCGAGGTGCGCGACGAAAGCCTGTTGCCTTCGTTCTTGTACGTTCCCGGCGCCAGCGATTTTCCCGCCGGCTCCACCGCTCTGCCCTGGGATCCGCAACCCGAAACCGTCGCCGGCCGCCTGGCCCAGAAGCGCGGGGCGGAGAACGCCGGCCGCCTGGTCTCCTCGGCTAAGTCGTGGCTTTCGCACGGCGGTGTGGACCGCACCGCGCCCATCCTGCCTTTCCGCGCCCCCGAAGGTGTGCCCAAGTATTCTCCGGTGGAGGCCAGCCGCCGCTATCTCGACCACCTGCGCCACGCCTGGGACGCCAAGATGCCCGACGCGCCCTTCACCCAGCAGCATGTGCTGGTGACCGTGCCCGCCTCGTTCGACGCCGTCGCCCGCGACCTGACCCTTAAAGCCGCCGAGCAGGCCGGCTATCAGAACATCACCTTGCTCGAAGAGCCGCAAGCCGCCTTCTACGCCTGGATCGAGCGCCATCCCGATTGGCGCACGCGCGTGACCGTCGGAGACCTGATCCTGGTCGTCGATATCGGCGGCGGCACCACCGACTTCACTTTGATCGCCGTCACCGAGCAAGCGGGCGAGTTGTCGCTTGACCGCGTGGCGGTCGGCGAACACATCCTCTTGGGCGGCGACAATATCGATCTGGCCCTCGCTCGCCTGGTTGCCGATCAGCTCACACAACAAGGCACCAAGATCGATAACTTCCAGCTTCAGACGCTGTGGAACAACTGCCGCACCGCCAAGGAGAAGCTGCTTGAACCAGGCAATAAAAAGGACGAGGCGCCGGTCACGATCCTCGGCAAGGGCACTGGCGTGGTGGGCGGGTCGATCAAAGCCAAGCTGCAGCGCGCCGATTTGGAACGCCTGCTGAGCGACGGCTTCCTGCCCGCCGTATCGAGTAACGACATGCCCGCGCGCCAGCGCCGCGCCGGTTTGCAGGAGATGGGCCTGCCTTACGCCGCCGATGCGGCCATGACCCGCCACCTGGCGCGCTTTCTGCGCCAGCAAGCCTCCACCGCCGAGCATGGCGGCGTGCGCCGCGGCCCGAGCGGTCTGGCCTGCCCGACCCATATCCTGTTCAATGGCGGCGTGCTGAATGCCGGCCTCATCCGCGAACGCATTTTGAGCGTGTTGAATTCCTGGCTGGCCGAAGAAAAGCTACCGCCCGTCAAGCTGCTCAGCGGCGAAGACCTGATGCACGCCGTCTCGCGCGGCGCGGCTTACTACGGACTCGCCCGCCGCGGCCGTGGCGTGCGCATCCGCGGCGGCGTCCCGCGCACTTACTATGTCGCCATCGAAAGCGCCATGCCTTCGGTGCCCGGCTTCGCCGCGCCGCTCAAGGCCCTCACGGTGGTGCCCTTCGGCATGGAGGAAGGCACCGACCTGCGTATCCCCAATCGCGAATTCGGACTGGTGGTCGGCGAGCCCGCCGAATTCCGCTTCTTTACCTCCGCCGTGCGCAAGAACGACCAGCCCGGCGACCTGATTGAAGACTTCGGCGACGACCTGGAAGAACTGGCGCCCATGGAAGTCAACCTGCCCGCTGAAGAAAGCGCGGCCGGCGTGGTGCCCGTTTCGTTCGAAACCGTGGTCACCGAAACCGGCATGCTGCAGTTGTGGTGCGTGGCCCGCGACGGCCGCCGCTGGAAGCTGGAGTTTAACGTCCGGGAGCGAGTGGCGGCGTAGATTCGCAGGCTTCACGGTTTCCCCGCGCGACGCGCTTCGGCCTCCGCCAGCCACCCCCGTCGCAGCCGTTCCAGCGGCACGTTTGAGAGATAAGGTTTGATATCGAGAATCGGCGTGCCGTCAAGCATGTCGATACCACGCACGCGGAGTACCGGACCCTCTCGGTCGAGAAGTTCGACGACCGTTAATCCAATTGGATTCGGTCGCCGCGGTGAGCGGGTCGCGAACAC